>Ga0209605_1000350_pt1 | contig 61381 bp, 53 predicted proteins | sample AD_UKC035_MetaG_FD_184408 | JGI IMG/M metagenome (GOLD analysis project Ga0209605, IMG submission 184408) | Active sludge microbial communities of municipal wastewater-treating anaerobic digesters from USA - AD_UKC035_MetaG (SPAdes) (version 2) | ecosystem: Engineered > Bioreactor > Anaerobic >...
ACCTGGTCGTGCAGCCGCCGGAGCAGCGGTCGCTGCCGAGCCTGCCGCTGGCCGACGGCGCGATCGCGCTGCGCGAGCTGCAGGCGCGCGCGCAGCGCCCGCGCACGATCGACAACTGGCGCGCGGTCGAGCAGGCGCTGGCCGCAGCGCCCGGGGTCAGGGCGGTGACCGCGCTGGCCAGCGGTTCGATGCTCGCGGTGCGCGGCGAGGCCAGCCGCTCGGTGACGCTTGCGGGCATCGATCTCGACAGCTACGAGCGCATCGTCTCGCTGCGCGCGACGCTCGTGCAGGGGGTCGCGCGCGTGGCGCCGGGCGAGGCGCTTGTCGGGACGACGCTTGCCAGCGACCTGGGGATCGCGCTGGGCGACCGCTTCGTCGTTCGCAGCGGCGGCGAGGCGGCCGAGACCTTTCGCATCGCCGGGCTGCTCGATCTGGGCAACCGCGAACTGAACCGGCGCAGCGTCTTCGTCGGCCGCGGCGCGGCGCAGAGCCTGCTCGCGATCCCGGGCGGCGTCACCCAGGTCTGGGCGACCGTCGACGATCCTTTCGCCGCGCAAGGCATTGCCGAGCGCGCGTCGCGCCGGCTCGGCCTGCAGGTCGAGAGCTGGATGGAGACGAACGCGCAGCTGCTCTCGGCACTCAACGCGCAGGGCGTGAGCACGAGCTTGATCCGCAGCTTCACGGCGCTGGTCGTGATGCTCGGCATCGCCAGCGTGCTCGTGGTCAGCGTCGTGCACAAGCGCAAGGAGATCGGCATCCTCCGCGCGATGGGCGCCACGCGCGCGCAGATGACGCAGGTCTTCCTCGTGCAGGGGGCGCTCGTGGGCCTGGTCGGTTCGCTGCTAGGCGTGGCGCTGGCGGCGCTGCTGCTCTGGGGCTTCTCGACCTTCGTCCGCGGCAGCGACGGTCTGCCGCTCTTCGTCGTCACCCTCGGCTGGGACCTGGCGCTGAAGGTCCCGCTGGTGGCGACCTTCGCGGGGATCGTGGCGGCGGTGGCACCGGCGCGCAGCGCGGCGCGGCTCGATCCGGCGCAGGCGATCCGGCTGTAGCCATTGCAGCGCCTGTTGGACTCGCAGCGCACACATGCCTGAGACTGCCGCTTCTGCTCCCGGTCCCGCGGCACAGACCCCGCTGATCGAGCTGCGCCAAGTGCGCAAGACCTACGGCCTGGGCACCCCGGTGGCCACCGAGGTGCTGCACGGCATCGACCTGCAGGTCGCCCAGGGCGAGTTCGTCGCGCTGATCGGCCCCTCGGGTTCGGGCAAGAGCACGCTGCTCAACATCATCGGCCTGCTCGAGCCGATGACCCGTGGCGAGTACCTGCTGCTCGGGCAGCCGGTGGAACGCCTCGGCGATGCCGAGCTCACGCGCCGGCGCGGCGATACGCTCGGCTTCGTCTTCCAGTTCCACCACCTGCTGCCGGCATTCACCGCGCTCGAGAACGTGCTGATGCCCGAGCTCATCCGCAAGGGCCGCATCGACGAGGCCGACCGCCGGCGCGGGATGGCGCTGCTGGCGAAGGTGGGCCTCGCCGCGGCGGCGGAGAAGCGTCCGACGCAGCTCTCCGGCGGCATGCAGCAGCGCGTGGCGATCGCCCGCGCGCTGTCCCACGGCTGCCCGCTCGTGCTCGCCGATGAGCCCACCGGCAACCTCGACACGCGCAGCGCCGATGAAGTCTTCGCGCTGATGCGGCAGATGAACCGCGACGAGGGCACGGCCTTCCTGATCGTCACGCACGATCCGCGGCTGGCGGCGCGCTGCGATCGGATCATCGAGCTCGTCGACGGCCGGATCGCACCGGCAGGCACGCTGACGGGCCCAATGGCCGCCTGAGTTTCAGGACGCCAGCACGCGCCAGGCCAGCCAGGCGGGGATGCCGAGGTAGAGCAGCGCCAGGGCCGCGCGCTCGAGCGCGCGCCGCACGGTTGCGGCCGCCGCCGGCCATCCGATCGCCGCAGCCAGCGCGCCGAGCTCGACCAGCGCGCGCAGCACCGCGGCCGTCTGGGCCACGCCGATCGCCCAGGCCGCCCACCACAGCGCAAAGCCCTTCAGGTAGGCGACGAGGCCGAAGGCGTCGATCTCGCCGAAGCTGCTGCCGAAGACGATGTGCTGGTGCAGCCGGAACGCGGGGATGGCCAGCAGCAGCGGCAGGAGCGCGAACTTGGCCCAGGCACGGTCGAACCAGCGCCGGCGCAGCGTGCGCAGCGCGCGTTCGCGATGCCGGACCCAGTCCGGCGCCTGCAGCGCCGTGTGCACGCCGCCTTGCGCGAGCGCGAGCGCGAGACTCTCGGCGTGAAGCCCGGCGACGCCATGAGGCCAGCGCGCGCCCGATCCCAGCCGCAGCCACGATCCGACCGAAGGCCAGGGAAGGCGCCAGGCTTCGATGGCGGCAAGATCCTCCAGGGCAAGCCCGATCCGCCGGCTGCCGCGGACGAACTCGAGCCGCTTGCCGTCGAGCTGCGCACGCGCGCGGTAGGCGCGCAGCAGGAACCAGGACGCGAGCTGCGGCGCCAGCACCCATACGGCGACCGCACGAAGCTGCGCGAACGTGTTGCTGGGCCACAGGCTGCTGCCGAGCAGCGCGGCGAGCGCCATCGAGAGCAGGCTCGTTTGCGCGAGGCCCGCGAGCGCGGCCGCCGCCCATCTTGCCGCGGGCGGCAACAGCGCCACCCCCGCCGGCAGGCGCGCCGCGATCGCTCCGTCGGCATCCAGGCTCGATGGCCGCTTCGAATGAAGTGCCTGCACCGCGGCGAGCAGGGCCAGCATCGCGAGGAAGGCTGCCGCGGCGTAGCCGACCCAGTCACCCAGCCGAACCATCGCGGTCGGTGCCGGCTCCGGGACCGGCAGCTCGCCGACGACCAGCGTGCGCTCGCCCATGCGCGCCTGGGCGAGGATCTCGCCGTGCGCGTCGATCACTGCGCTCACCCCGTTGGCCGTGACGCGGAACTGCGGCAAGCCGGTCTCGATGCTGCGGAACGCCGCGACCGCCAGGTGCAGCCGGGCGCCAAGCGGATGCTCGGTGAACCAGGAGTCGTTGGACATCGAGAGAATGACCCGCGCCCCGAGGCGCGCGCCCTGGATCGCGAGCATCGGGTCGACCGCATCGAGGCAGATCAGCGGCAGCGCGGGGATCTCGCGCCCGTCGGAGAGCCACAGCGGCAGCACGCGCGCGCCGTCGCCCGGCTGCCAGGCGCCGGTCCACGGCAGCCAGCGGCGCAGCCGGGGACCGTCCAGCCAGGCAGGGACCGCTTCGGTGAAGGGGAAGAGGCGCGTCTTGCGATAGAAGCCGACGAGCCCCTGCCCGGGCGCAAGGAAGGCGGCGGCGTTGTATTCGCCTGCCGGATCGCGGGTATAGGTCCCAAGGACGAAGGGCACGCCGGCGGCGTCGACGATTTCGCCGATCTCGCGGTCGAATTCGGCGCCAGCCTCGCTCTTGGGCTGGCCCAGCGTCGTCGGGTACACCGTCTCCGACCACAGCACCGCCTGCACGCCCTGGCGCTCGACGGCGTCCCAGCTCATCGCGTAGTGCGTGTCGAGCAGTTCGCGAACGACCTCGGCGCTGCCCTTCTCACGACGCCGCTCCTCGTAGTCGACGATCGCCGCCTGCACGAGCCCGACACGCAGTCTCTCGCTGCCGGGAGGGGCCCGCTCGGTGAGCGCGAACGCACCGTGGGTGGCCAGCAGCGCAGGGATCAGTGCCGCCGAGGCCAGTCGCGGGCCGATTGCCCGCAGCCCGTTGCCGCGGCGCCGCCAGGCCGCGGCAAGCGCCTCGTTGGTCAACAGCAGCAGCAGCGTCAGGCCGGCCGGCCCGCCGACCGCCGCACCCTGGCGCATCAGCGCCGAGGGGTGCAGCCCGTGACCGAGCGTGTCGCCGAGCAGCTTGGGCCAGAGCGCCTCGGTTGCGACCCAGGTGGCCGCGCCGGCGATGCTGGCCAGCAGCCCGCCGCGCCAGCGCCCAACCAGCCTGCGCACGAGGGCCAGCGCGATGAACTGCGGCTGCAGCAGGGGAGCGACGCCGAGCAGGACGGCCAGGCCGACCGCGTCGCCTAGACCGGTGAAGCGACCGATCGCGAAACCGAACCAGGCAAATGCCGCGGCGGTGTAGGCCAGCGTCATCACGAGAGCCGAAAGCAGCGTCGCCGCCAGGCCGCGCGTGCCGTCCATACTGCGCAGCCAGGGCACGAACATCAGGAAGCCGAGCATCCAGCCAGCGCCGCCGCGGACATAGACGCCGGCGAGCACCGCGCTGGCCAGGACGCCGGTGGCCGCCCGGACGCCGGCGCGCTTCGTTTCGTCGCGCGGATCCAGCCTGGCGACCCCTAGCGGTTCGGGTCCCGGGGCGCAGGCAAGACGATCTGCCGGATCGGCAGGCCCGGAGGTGCCAGCTCAGGGGGCACGACGCGGTCGGCTGGCAGCTCCAGCGGCTGCCCGTTGGCATCGACCCACTGCCCATCGGGCGAGAACATCAGGATCGCTTCGATCTCCTCTCCCTCGTCGGTGACCTGATGGTGGCGCACGTAGCCCGGCGGCAGCTCGAAATCCTCCGGCACCGCCAGGCCGATGAGCGGTGGCCGAGTGCCCGGGGGCTGGAATGCACCCAGGCCCGAATGCACGCCGTTGGCGTGCAGGCGCTCGATGACTTCGGCCATCGTCGGCCGTTCGCCGGGATTGAGGTAATCGGCGAGGTCCGGAGTCTGGTCGCCGTCAGGGTCCCGCACCCGTGCCGACGGGGTTGGCGGGGACGCCGGCGGCTGGGCCGCCGGGGTCGGCGCCGCGGGCGCCGCAGCGCTTGCGGCCGGCGCAGGTTCGTCGGGCGCCGGTGCCGCGGTCGCCGTTGCGGGCGCTGCGCTGGGCGGATGCTCAGGCACGGGCTCGGGAGGATGATCGTTCCACATCCACATCAGGGGTGCGGCGATGATGATCGCCAGGGTGACGAGCAGATAGCTGCGCCTCGGGCCCCAGGGCGAAGCGCTGCTGCGGCCCGGCTGCCGCACCGGACCGCCGGGACCAGGCTTCTTCATCGCTCTTCCTGTTGCTGCTCCGGTCGATCGCGAAGGGCTGCGGACGGGCCTTCAGGGCGTCGACGGGTTGGCCACCGACAGCGCCCATCCCATGCGTTCGTGGCCGTACCGATTCCAGATCGGGTTCTTGCCGCCGGCGATGCTGGGGTAGCGCGGCGCGCCGGCTCCGGTCGTGCCGCCGAACAGACCGGCGTTCACCGTGCCGCCGGTGTAGGTCGGGTGCGTGTCGTCGGACTGGATGTAGTCGTAGCTGCTGCTGCTGGAGACGAAATGCGTGTTCGCATCGCGGATCGTCGAGCGCAGGGTCGAGGTGATGCGCGTCACGTAGGCCGCTTCGGACTCGCCGGGGATGTGGCGCAGGCCGACCGAATCGATCACCCCGTCGCCGTTGCTGTCGTAATCGGCGCCCATGAACTGCGCGAAGTTGTCGGCGCACTGGAATCCCTTGGCGCCTGCGTAGGCGCACATCCAGTAGTTCATCTTCGCCACGCGGGGCAGGAAGACGCTGCGCAGGTTCACGGTCTTCCCGGTCCCTGCGTCCTTGCACTTGCTCTGCACGTTGTCGGCGTTGTAGCCGGGGTAGTGCAGGTTGCCGATGATCTTCACCTCCGTGCCCGCGTAGGCGTTGGCGTTGATGTAATCCATCGCCGCACTGACCCAGGCCTTGCAGGTATTGACGGCGTTGTCCAGCACCGCGTAGTTGCAGGTCCCCGTCTGGTTCTTGAAGCTCGTGCGCGCCTGCAGGCCGTCGTTGCCGCACATCTCGAAGGTGACGACGCGGGTGCTGGCCGCCTGCATGTAGGAGCGCTCGGCGACGATCTTGTTCTTGTAGATGTCGGAGGCAATGGCGCCGGACTTCGCGCGGCGCACGCTTTCGACGTCGCGGTTCCAGAGCGCCGACGCGTATTCGGCGTCGACCGTCGGCCCCGCGTACTTCGCGGCATTGAGCACCGAGCCGTTGTAGCCGGCGTAGATCGAGTCGCCGTAGGCAACCACCCGCACCTTCGCGGAGGTCCCGGCCCGGTCGATCGTCCAGGAGACGTTCTGGGTCAGCGTGTTGGCCGGCGCGTGGGCCGCGGCGAGCAGCAGCCCCAGGGCCGGCAGCAGCGTCTTCAACGCAGCGGGATGTCGGGTGCGCATGACGGTTCTCCTCCGATCCAAGGGCCGCTGCAAGCCTGGCGGCGCGACCGGTACGCCGCCGCGCGACGCAGGCCGGTCCGGCCCGCGGAAAGTGTGCCCGAAAGCCCGCGGCTTGCGGACTCGGTGGATCCCTCGGACTAGGGATGCGGGATGGGAGGGCCGGGATGCGGGGCGGGCCCGCGGCTCAGCTCACGCTGTAGGCCGCCGACGCGGTGGCGATCAGCACGCCGGCGTCGTTGTGCAGCCGCATCTGCGTGCTGGCAATGCGTCCGCCCAGGCGCGTGACCTCGGTGGTCGCGATGAAGTAGCGGCCGATCCCCTGGCGCAGGTAGTCCACGCGCATGTCGATGGTGCCGTAGCGGGAAAAGCGGTGCATCACCTGCTCCATGGTCTCGTGCGCGTGGTGCTCGGCGATCGCCACCATGCCCGCGAGCCCGCCCATCGCATCGAGCACGGCCGCGGTGACGCCGCCGTGCAGGCGCCCGTAGGCCGGGTGGCCGACGAGTTCGGGCTTCATGTCGAAGCGTCCGTGCACGTCGCCGTGGCGCACCGACAGCAGCGTCAGGCCGAGGACCTGGTTGAAAGGGATGCGGTTCTGGAAGAGGTCGTGGAGCGCGGCGTCGACGCGCGCCTGTTCGGCCTCGCTGCGCCGAGGCGGCGGCGTGTGGGCAGGAGGATGACTGGGGCTCATGCGCTGGGGCTGAGGTTCGGGTCGGACGGCGCCGATTGTGCGTGCTGCGGGGCCTGCACCGGGCTCGTTATCCTCGCGCCCTGGGGCACGGCGGTGGCGGTGCCGCGGCAGGAGATCACAGGATGACCGAGGCATTCATCTACGACCACGTGCGCACGCCGCGCGGCAAGGGCAAGAAGGACGGCGGGCTGTACCAGGCCGCGCCGATCTGGCTGGTGCGCACGCTGCTGCAGGCGCTGCAGCAGCGCTCGCAACTGGATACGGCGCTGGTCGACGACGTGGTGCTCGGCTGCGTGACGCCGGTGGGCGAGCAGGGCGCCGACATCGCGCGCACCGCGGTGCTCGACGCCGAGTGGGCGCAGACGGTGGCCGGGGTGACGCAGAGCCGCTTCTGCGCGAGCGGCCTGGAGTCGGTGAACCTGGCGGCGATGAAGGTCATGAGCGGCTGGGAGGAGCTGGTCGTGGCCGGCGGCGTCGAGAGCATGAGCCGCTGGCCGATGGGCAGCGACGGCGGCGCCTGGGTGATGGACCCGCGGGTGAACCAGAGGACCGGCTTCGTGCCGCAGGGCATCGGGGCGGACCTGATCGCCACGCTCGAAGGCTTCTCGCGTGCCGACCTCGACGCCTACGCGCTGCGCTCGCACCAGCGCGCAGCCGCCGCACGCGCAGCCGGACACTTCGCGCGCTCGATCGTGCCGGTCAAGGACATCGCCGGACTGACGATGCTCGACCAGGACGAGACGATCCGCGCCAACGCGTCGCTGGAGGCGATGGCCAGGCTGGAGCCGAGCTTCGCCGCGATCGGGCAGATGGGCTTCGACGCGACGGCGCTGCGCCGCTACACCACGGTCGAGCGCATCGAGCATGTGCACCACGCCGGCAACAGCAGCGGCATCGTCGACGGCGCGGCGCTGATGCTGGTCGGCAACGCCGAAGGCGGCCGCAAGGCCGGCCTGAAGCCGCGCGCACGCATCCGCATGGCCTCGGTGATCGGGTCCGAGCCGACGATCATGCTCACCGGGCCGACGCCGGCCTGCCGCAAGCTGCTCGCCAAGGTCGGCATGGCGGCATCCGACGTCGATCTCTGGGAGGTCAACGAGGCCTTCGCCGCGGTGCCGATGAAGACCGCGCGCGACCTGGGCGTCGACCTGGATCGCGTCAACGTCAACGGCGGCGCGATCGCGATGGGTCACCCGCTCGGGGCCACCGGCTGCGTCATCCTCGGCACGCTGCTCGACGAGCTCGAGCGCCGAGACCTCTCCACCGGTGTCGCCACCCTGTGCGTGGGCGGCGGCATGGGCATCGCGACCTTGATCGAGCGGGTGTGAACATGAGCGAGGCAGTGACACTGCAGTTGAGCGAGGACGGCATCCTCGTCGCCACCATGGACCTTGCCGGCCGCCCGATGAACGTCGTCGGCGACGCGCTGATGCAAGGCATCGCCGCGGCCTGCGAGAAGCTCGCCGACCCGGGCGTCAAGGGCATGATCCTGACCAGCGCGAAGGCCGATTTCTGCGCCGGCGGCGACCTCGATCGCATGAGCCGCTGGACCGCGCCCGACGAACCCTTCGAGGCCTCGATGGCGATGAAGAAGGTGCTGCGCGCGCTCGAAACCCAGGGCAAGCCGGTGGTTGCGGCGATCAACGGGCACGCGCTGGGCGGCGGGCTCGAGATCGCGCTCGCCTGCCATGCGCGCATCGTGCTGGACGAGCCGCGGCTCAAGCTCGGCCAGCCCGAGGTGAAGCTTGGCCTGCTGCCCGGCGGCGGCGGCACGCAGCGCCTGCCCCGGCTGCTGGGCATGCAGCAGGCGCTGCAGGTCTGTGCCGAGGGCGCCGACATCGCGCCCGAAAAGGCGCTCGCGATGGGTCTTGTCACCGCGCTGGCCGGGGACCGCGACGAGCTGATGGACAAGGCGCGCGCCTGGATCGCCGAGCATCCCAAGGCTGTGCAGCCCTGGGACCAGCCGCGCTTTCGCATCCCTGGGGGTGACTCGCGCAGCCCGGCGGTCGTGCAGATGCTGTCGATCGCGCCGTCGATCGCCTCGGCCAGGAGCTGGGGCAACTACCCGGCCGTGACGCACATCATGAGCTGCATCTTCGAGGGTTGCCTGCTCGACTTCGATGCCGGCTGCACGCTCGAGAGCCGCTACTTCGCCGCCTGCGTGATGTCGCAGGAGTCGAAGAACATGATCAACACGCTGTGGTTCCAGCTCAATGCGATCAAGAAGGGCGCATCGCGCCCGGCGGGGATCGAGCGTCGCAAGGTCGGCAGGGTCGGCGTGCTCGGCGCCGGGATGATGGGTGCGGCGATCGCCTATGTCGCCGCGAAGGCCGGGATCGAGGTCGTGCTGCTGGACACGACGCAGGAACAGGCCGACAAGGGCAAGGCCTATTCGCAGAACCTGCTGGACAAGGCGGTGAAGAAGGGCCGCAGCACGCCCGAGAAGCGCGACGCGCTGCTCTCCCGCATCGGCACGGGGACGGATTTCGAGCTGCTCAAGGGTTGCGAACTCGTGATCGAGGCGGTGTTCGAGGACCGCGCGGTCAAGGCCGAGGTGACCAGGCGGGCCGAAGCCGTGCTCGGCAGCGACGCGGTCTTCGCCTCCAACACGAGCACGCTGCCGATCACCGGGCTTGCGCAGGCGAGCCAGCGGCCGGCCTCGTTCATCGGCCTGCACTTCTTCAGCCCGGCGGACAAGATGCCGCTCGTCGAGATCATCGTCGGCAAGGCCACGAGCGACGCGACGCTCGCGCGCGCCTTCGACTTCGTGCTGCAGATCGGCAAGACGCCGATCGTCGTCAACGACAGTCGCGGCTTCTACACGAGCCGGGTCTTCGCGACCTACGTGATGGAAGGCATCGCGATGCTCGCCGAGGGCGTGCACCCGCGCAGCATCGAGGTCGCCGGCCTGCAGGCCGGCATGCCGATGCCGCCGCTGGCGCTGCAGGACGAGGTGAGCCTGTCGCTCGCGCTACACGTCGCCGAGCAGACGAGGAAGGACCTGGCTGCCGAAGGCAAGACCTACGACGAGCACCCGGGCATGGCGGTGGTGCGGCGGCTGTGCGAACTCGGGCGCGTCGGCAAGAAGGCCGGCAAGGGCTTCTACGACTGGGGCCTGGACGATGACGAGCGCGGCAAGCGGCTGTGGAGCGGCCTCGCGGAGCTCTACCCGGTGGCGCCCGAGCAGCCGTCGCAGCGCGAGCTGATCGACCGGCTCATGTTCGTGCAGGCCAACGAGGCGCTGCGCTGCCTGGACGAAGGCGTGCTGCGCTCGGTGGCCGACGGCAACATCGGCTCGATCTTCGGCTGGGGCTTCGCGCCCTTTCACGGCGGCGCGCTGCAGTTCGTGAGCGCGATGGGCGCCAAGGCTTTCGTCGCACGCGCGCGCGAACTCGCCGCGCGCCATGGTCCGCGTTTCGCGCCGGCTGCCGGTGCGCTGCGGGCGGCGCAGACCGGTTCCCGCCTGGAGTGAGGCTGGTGGAGCGGCTTGCGGACGAGGACGAGGTCGCGCGCTGGCTACGCGAGGCCGCCACGCATCCCGGTGGCGTGGCCGTGCTCACCGGCGCGGGAATGAGCGCCGAGAGCGGCATCCCGACCTTTCGCGACGCGATGAGCGGGCTCTGGTCGCGCTTCGATCCGGCCGAGCTGGCGAGCGAGGAGGGCTTTCGCGCCAACCCGGCGCACGTGTGGCGCTGGTACGCCGACCGGCGCGAGGGCGTGCGCGGCGCCCAGCCCAACGCCGGGCACCTGGCGCTCGGTGAATTCGCGCGCCGGCATCCCGGCGTGCTGACGGTCGTGACGCAGAACGTCGACGACCTGCACCAGCGCGCCGGCAACACCGATGCGATCCGCCTGCACGGTGACATCCTCGAGAACCGCTGGCTCGAGCCCTGCCCGCGGGGCCGCGCCTGTGCGGTGACCGAGGCGGTCGCCGGCGAGCCGCCGCGCTGCGCCGAGTGCGGCAACCTCGTTCGGCCCGGCGTCGTCTGGTTCGGTGAAATGCTCCCGCTCGGTGCGATGGAAGCCGCTGAGGCTGCGGTGCGGCGCTGCCGGGTGCTGCTCGTCGTCGGCACCTCGGGTGCGGTCTGGCCCGCGGCGGGCCTGGCGGGAACGGCGCGGCGCGCCGGCGCGCGCGTCGTGATCGTCAACCCGCATGCCAGCGAGATCGACGGCGAGGCGCACGCGGTGCTGCGCGGCACGGCTGCCGGAGCCCTTCCGCGCTTGCTTGCGTCAAGTCCAAATACAGACTAATATAAACGATAAGCCTCGTTTTGGATTTTGAAAGGAAGGCGTATGGGTACCGCAGTCCTCGCTCGGGAGGCCTCGCCTCATTACGCTGCCGGCACGGCGAGCGTCGCCGAGATGTCTGCGGCGGGCCTGCGCGCCTTCACCCGCATCGCGCAGGCCTGGGATCTCTCGGTCGACGAACAGCTGACCTTGCTCGGCGCGCCGCCGCGCTCGACCTTTTTCGCCTGGCGCAAGAACCCCGACCGGGCAGCGCTGCCGCGCGACACGCTGGAGCGCCTCTCCAACATCCTCGGCATCTACAAGAGCCTGCAGATCCTGCTGCCCGATGCCGCCGCGGCCGACGCCTGGGTGCGCCAGCCCAACCAGGCGCCGCTCTTCGGCGGGCGCAGTGCGCTCGAATGCATGCTGGGAGGAAACGTCAGCGACCTGAACCTCGTGCGGCGCTACCTCGACGGCGTTCGCGGCGGCGGCTGGTCCTGAACGTCGCCGGTGCGAGCGGGCGTGCCGACGATCGAGCCCGAGCGCCGCCGCGTGCGCTGGCCGCAGGCCTGCCGCATCCTTCCCACGCGCTATCCGGCCGTCACGCTCTTCGACCGTGTCGCCGACGCCGCGGATTTCGACGCACTCTACGCGCTCGAGGCGATGACCAACGAGCGCGTGCGCGACGAGGTCGGGCAGATCCAGCGCGTGCCGCCGGAGCAGCGGCGTTTCGGCCCGGGCAGCGGACCGATCATGGCCGCGTTCACGCACGTCAACCTGGAAGGCAGCCGCTTCTCGGACGGCAGCTACGGCGTCTTCTACGCGGCGCGCGAACGCGCCACCGCGATTGCGGAGACACGCCACCACCACGCCCGCTTCCTGCAGGCCACCGCCCAGCCGCCGATGCACCTGCCGATGCGGCTCTACCACGTCGTGATCGACGCCAGTCTGCACGACCTGCGCCCGCGCGCGGCCGCCCTCGAGGCCTGCCACGATCCCGACAGCTACGTCGCTTCGCGCGCGCTCGCCGCGCGGCTGCGCGCCGCGGGTTCCGAGGGCGTCGTCTATCGCAGCGTGCGTCATTCCGGCGGACAGTGTGTCGGCCTTTTCAGCCCGCTTGGCGCGCGCGACTGCCTGCACGCCGCCTACCTGCTCTACGCCTGGGACGGGCAGCGCTTCACCGACGTCTACGAGCGGCTGTCATGAAGCGCCTGGGGCCTGGATGCGCGGCGGTTCAGCTCCCGAAATCGGCGCGCGCCGACTGGGCGCGGCGGCGGACCCGCAGCGCATCCAGGCGCGCCTCGCCGACGCGCTGCAGATACTGCGGCAAGCCGTCGACGCCGAGCACCATCTCCTGCAGCCATGCCGCGAAGCCTTCGCGCGTGCGCGTTGCGTCGTGGTACTCGCGATAGAACTCGTGGTCGCGGTTGTAGCAGCCCTGCACGGGTGAAGGGTGCGCGCCGAAGGGCGCCTCGACGACCGCACTCACGAGGAAGCCGGGGACGACGGTGCGGTTCGGGTCGCTGGCGATCACGCGCTCCGCGACGATCTCCTCGGCCAGCACGATCACGCGCCCGGCCGCGTGCACCGCGTCGGTCAGCACGCCCAGGTTGCCCCAGACATGCGCGTTGCCCGCGCGGTCGGCGCGCTGCGCGTGCACGATCGTCACGTCCGGCGCGACCGCGCGCACCGCGTGCATCGTCTCCCCGGTGAAAGGCGCCCGGAACTCGACGATGTCCGGGTTGCGCGCGGCCACCGTCGAGCCGCCGGCGGTATGCGTCGGCACGAAGGGCACGCCCAGCGCCGCCGCGTGCAGAGCCAGCGCAAGCGTGAAGTTGGTGTGGTCGACCATCTCCAGCGGCGCCGGGATCCCGCTCTCGATGGCGCGGCGGAAGTTGTAGCCCGAGCCCATCATCACGTTGCCGACCCAGGCGGCCATCACGCGGCGCACGCAGCCCGCGCCGATCATCTGGTCGAAGAGGATGTCGGAGATCGGCCCGACGAGCGTCAGGTCGCGCCGGCGCTGGCGGATGATCTCGTGCCCGGCCGCGAACGGGATCATGCTCTCCAGGTGCAGGCCAAGCGCGACGCTCGCGCCGTCGGGGACGAAGCGCTCGATCGCTTGGCTCAGCGTGCAGAGCTTGTCGTTCATCGCGTCCAGAACCCCTTGCGGTCGTAGGCGCGGATCGCGCGGAGTTCCGCTGCACTTGGAGGCGGGGTCTCGTGCACCTTCGGCGAGACGTCGAGTGCCCAGCCGGTGTGTGCCAGCACCTCCTCGATGCTCGTCCCCGGGTGGTGCGAGTCGAGGTAGGCCACGCCTTGCGCGGAGAAGCGCAGCACGGCGCGCGTCGTGATCACCGCCGCCGGGCCGCCCCGCGCCAGGCGCCCCTGTCGCCAGGGGCCGTGCCCGGGGCTCGTGATGTACTGCACCCGCTCGGGCAGGCGGAACTTCTGGTGATCGAGCAGCGCGACGAAGCGCTGCGAGAGGGCCGCGATGTCGCAGGCGCCGCCGCTGCCCGGCAGCCGGGTCAGACCGCCGTCCGCCTTGCGCCCTTCGGTCGAATTGAGGTTGCCGTGACGGTCGACCTCGGCCGCGCCGAGGAAGCCCAGGCTCACGCGCCCGCGCTGCAGCAGCGCCATGCATTCGAGCATCGACAGGCACGAGAGCGCGCCGGTGATGTTCGGTCCGTCGGACATCGTGTAGAGCAGCTCCCGCGCCGGCGCGTCGCGCAGGATGCCGTTCTCGAACACGCCGACCGCGCCCGGCGCATGCGTCTTCTTCGCGACGACGAAGGCGATCAGCGGCAGCCGCATGCCGACGAAGACGACGTCGCCGTCGCGGATCTCGCGCGCCGCGGCGGCCACCATCAGTTCGGAAGCGGTGTAGTTCATCGCGCCTGGATGCCACCCGACGCGTCGGCCGACCTCGGCGGGCGTCGAACGGATCTTGTGTCGACTTCGAAAGCGAAGGCTTGCGACATACGCTTGCTCTTGTCTCACGATCAAGCCGCGGGCGCAATCGGTGGAATCGACGCGGTCGAGCTCGCCGCGGGACGGATTCGATTCGACGATCCGGCGATGAAGGAAAAACGCGCAGCCGCCGCTGCGCAAAGGAGCGCAGACCGCGCTTTGACGCATGGGCACGCTCCGGGCCCGAGCCGATCAGTGCCGGAAGTCGGTATGGGTCGGCAGCACCAGGTCGGTCGCCGCACAGCCTTCGTCGGGTGAGGGCTCGATCAGCCGCTCGATGTAGGCATTGGGCAGCGTGTGCCGCCGCCATGCCAGCAGCGGCGCGGCGTGCGCGTCCCGGTACCCATCCCGGTTGTCCGGATCGTCTGGTGACGTCGTCTCGACACCGTCGCTTGCAGCGGTCGCCGGCTCGCCGGCTGCATCGGCGGGCGATGCCGTGAAGACCTCGGCGACAAGCGAAGGGAAATCGAACCCATAGGCGAACGCGCTCGCCTCGTCGATGGTGACGCCGCCGATGAGGCGCTCACGGCCGGGGCGAGCGGCGGTGGAATGCGCCCGCTCGAACCAGAGCCACTGCTTGGCGCCGGAGGTCCAAAAAATACGGCTGCCAGGATTCCGCTGGCGGATAGCCGCCGCGCGCAGGCTGGTGCACGAGCAGGCCCGGCCAGCGCAGCGCGATCGTTCGGCGGCGCTTGCCCATCTCCAATTTGCCGGGGCGGTAGCGGCGTGATGGCGGAAGAGGTGGGATTCGAACCCACGAATGGTTGCCCATTGCCGGTTTTCAAGACCGGTGCCTTCAACCGCTCGGCCACTCTTCCTCTCGGGCTGTTGGCGGGGCGTCTGCACGGCCCGCGCCGATGGCGGCGATTCTAGAGGTGGGCGCACGCAGCGGGAGGACGGGATCGACCACGGGTGATCGCACATCCTGCGCAGTCTGCCGTCCGCGGATGCCGGTCCGCGAGCGGCGAGGCGCCCGTTCAGCCGGCGATCAGCGGCAGCATCTCCGGGCAGCGGATCTGAACGATCTCGCGGCGCCCGCCGTCCACGCGCACCGCGGTGAGCTGGCGGCCCCAGACGCAGCCGGTGTCCAGACCGAGGAGGTCGGGGCGGTCGATCAGGCCCAGCGCGCTCCAGTGGCCGAAGGCGATCGGTTCGCCTCGCGTCGCGCGGCCGGGAACCTCGAACCACGGCAGGTAGCCGGGCGGCGCCTGCGTCTCCTTGGACGCGAATTCGAGCCGGCCGTCGGGGCTGCAGTAGCGCATGCGAGTGAGCGCATTGATGATGAAGCGCCAGCGCCCGGCGCCCTGCAGCGACTCGTCCCAGCGGCTGGGTTCGTCGCCGTACATCAGCGGCAGGAAGGCCGCGAACTCCGGTCCGCGCACCAGCTCGTGCACCTCTGCCGCCAGGCGAAGGGTGTCCTTGCGGGTCCACTGCGGCGGCACGCCCGCGTGCACGCACAGCCAGCCGGACTCCTCGACCGCCAGCGGCTGCGCGCGCAGCCAAGCCAGCCAGGCTTCGCGATCGGGTGCTTCGAGGATCTCTCCCAGCGTGTCGCTGCGGTGCGGGCGACGCAGGCCCGCGGCGACGACGAGCAGGTGCAGGTCGTGGTTGCCGAGCAGGCAGGTCGCGGCGCCGTCGAAGGCGCGCAACCGGCGCAGCACCTGCAGCGACGCCGGCCCGCGGTTGACGAGGTCTCCGAGCACGACGATGCGGTCGCGGGAGGGTGAGAAGCCGAGTTCGGCGAGCAGCCGCTCGAATGCGTCGCAGCAACCCTGCAGGTCGCCGATCAGGTGGATCATGGAACGATTCTGCTACGCTTGGCCGATCCCCGACCCGCCACCGCCGGCCTCCGCGTTGCCGTCGGCGCGCATGGACTTCGCGCTTCTCACCCTGCTCATCTTCGTCAACGGTCTCTTCGCGATGTCGGAGATGGCCCTTGCCGCCTCGCGAAAGGCGCGCCTGATGGTGATGGTCGAAGCCAACGAGCCCGGAGCGCTGGCCGCGATGGAACTGCACGAGCATCCGACGCAGTTCCTGTCGACGGTGCAGATCGGCATCACCTCGATCGGGATCCTCAACGGCATCGTCGGCGAATCGGCGTTCGCGGCGCCGCTGGCGCGCTGGTTGAGCGAGACGCTGTCGATGGCGCCCGGCGCCGCGTCGGTGGCGGCGACGGCGCTGGTGGTCGTGATCATCACGGTGTTGACGATCATCTTCGGCGAACTGGTGCCCAAGCGCCTCGGGCAGATGTACCCGGAGACCGTCGCGCGGCTCGTGTCGCGGCCGATGATGGGCCTGTCCAAGGCGACGACGCCGCTGGTGCTGGCGCTGACCGCCTGCACCAACGGCGTGCTGCGCCTGCTCGGCATCCGGGGCGGCCCCAGCCGCGCGGTGACCGAGGAAGAAATCGCCGCGCAGCTCGAGGAGGGGCTGGATGCCGGCGTGATCGAGGAGCAGGAGCACCAGATGGTGCGCAACGTGTTCCGTCTCGACGACCGGCAGATCGGCTCGATGATGCTGCCGCGGGCGGAGATCGACTGGATCGACGTCTCCGCGCCGCTCGACGAGGCGGTGGCCAAGATCGTAGCGACCGGCCATGCGCGCTATCCCGTCTGCCGGGGAGGGCTCGACGACGTCATCGGCGTCCTCACGGCCGTTCGCCTGCTGCAGCCGCTGGCGCAGGGCGAGCAGGTGTCGCTGGCCGAACTGCTCGAGCCGCCGGTGTTCGTGCCGGAGACGCTCTCGGGTATGGAGCTGCTCGAGCACTTTCGCAACTCGGGCGCGGAGCTCGTGTTCGTCGTCGACGAGTACGGCTCGGTGCAGGGCGTCATCTCCGAGCACGACCTGCTCGAGGCGATCACCGGCGAGTTCGTCAGCATGACCGAGGAAGACGCCTGGGCGGTGCAGCGCGAGGACGGGAGCTGGCTGATGGATGGCCTGATCCCGGTGCCCGAGCTCAAGGACCGGCTCGGGCTGAAGGATCTGCCCGAGGAGCAACGCGGGCGCTACAACACGCTGGCCGGCATGGTGATGCTGCTGCTGGGCCGGCTGCCGCACACGACCGACCGTGTCGAGTGGCAGGGATGGGTCTTCGAGGTCGTCGACCTCGACGGCAAACGAGTCGACAAGGTGCTCGTGACGCGCACCGAACAACCCGGAGAAAGCGAATGATCATTCCCGCCCTGCATCGGCAGGTGGTACCCCTGGACCGCGATGCGCACCGTCGCCTGCACGTCAGGCCGCTGGGCGACTGGCGTATCGCCGCGAGCCTCAATTCGGCCTTCATCGCCGCCGGCGAGATGATCGACGCCTGCCGCGAATACCCGATCGTGTTCGTGCGCGCCGACGCCGGTGCGGCCGGCGCACCGACGATCGTCGCGCCGGTCGCCGTCTTCGGCCTGAGCGTCCAGGAGAACCTGTTCCTGGATGGTCCGAACTGGCGCGCGAGCTATCTGCCGGCGGTACTGCGCCTCTACCCCTTCGTGCTGGGGCGCCTGGACGAGGAAAACCTGGCCATGTGCATCGACAGCAGCTGGGAGGGTTTCTCCGAGAGCGAGGGGCAGGCGCTCTTCGACGAGAAGGGCGAGCCGGCGGAGCTGACCCGGCGCGTGAAGGATCAGCTCGAGGCCTACGAGGGTGACGTGCAGCGCACCAAGCAGGTCTGTGCCCGCTTCGTCGAGCTGGGCCTGCTGCGCGAGATGCGCTTCGATCTCCAGGCGCCGCAGGGCCGGACCTTCGCGGTCGAGGGCTTCCTGACCCTGGACGAGGAGAAGTACCGCGCGCTGCCCGATGCCACGGTGCTCGAGCTGCACCGCACCGGGCTGCTCGGGCTGATCCACGCGCACATGATCTCGCTGCGCAACCTGCAGCGACTGGGGCAGTGGAAGATGGAGCGCATGGCGACGGCGGCGGCCAACGACGCCTGAGCAGCCGCACGACTGCGGCGGCACTCAGCGGGCCTGTCCCTCAGCGAGTCGGCGCCTTGCCGGCCAGTCGCGCGAGCAGCTCGATCAGCATCGCGTGCTCGGCCGGCGTCAGGCGTTGCAGCAGTTCTTCCTCCATCGGCTGCGCGGCCGCGGCGCTGTCCTCGGCCAGCCGCCGGCCCTTGACGGTGAGCACGATGTGCTGCGAGCGGCCATCGCTCGGGTTGCGCTCGCGGCGCAGCAGGCCGCGTGCCTGCAGCCGGTCCAGCAGCATCGTCAGCGTCGGCGCGGTGAGCGTCAGCGTGCGTGCGAGCTGGCTCGGCGTCAGCGGCCCGTTGGCCAGCAGCAGCATCAGCAGCGAGAACTCGACCTTGCGCAGGCCGAAGGGCTTGCCCAGGTGCTGGTCGAAGCTGCCGTAGGTGACGACCGCGGCCTGCGCGATGTGGTAGCCGATCAGGTCGCCGAGCGCGCCGAGCCGAAGCTCGGACGCCGTTCGCGCAGCGGGCTGATCCGGCATGCCCTCGTCGGCGATCCTCTCTGCAGGCCGATCGGCCGGCACCAGCGACGACAGCGCCGGGCGCGACTGCGCGTCGGACGCCCGCGCCCTGGTGCTGGAGCGCGTGCGGCGTGTGGCCGCACCGGCTTCAGTCCCTTGCTGCATCGCGCTTCCCGCTGGCGCCGAGGTAGGTGTCAATGACCCGGGCGTCGCGCGCCAGCTCGGCGGCGGGCCCTTCGAGCACGATGCTGCCCGTCTCGAGCACGTAGCCTTGGTCGGCAACCTCGAGCGCGGCGCGGGCGTTCTGCTCGACCAGCAGGATGCTCGTACCCTGCTCGCGCAGGCGCTCGATGATGCGGAAGATCTCGCGCACGATCAGCGGTGCGAGCCCCAGGCTCGGCTCGTCGAGCATCAGCAGCTTGGGCGAGGACATCAGCGCGCGCCCGACCGCGAGCATCTGTCGCTCTCCGCCGGAGAGCGTTCCGGCAAGCTGCGTGCGCCGCTCCTTGAGCCGCGGGAAGAGGTCGTAGACGCGCTCGATCTCGCGCTGCCAGTTGGGCACACGCAGCTTCATCGGGCGGTAGCCGCCGAGGATCAGGTTGTCCTGCACCGGCATCGTGCCGAAGAGCTCCCGCTTCTCGGGTACGAGCGCCAGGCCCATCATCACGCGCTCCTCGAGCGAGGCCTCGGCCAGGTCCTGCCCGTCGAAGACGATGCGTCCGCGCGCGGGCAGGATGCCCATCAGCGAGGCCAGGGTCGTGCTCTTGCCGGCGCCGTTGGGGCCGATCACGGTCACCACCTGGCCTTGCTCGAGCCCGAAGTTCAGGCCGGTGAGCACCTCGGCACGGCCGTAGCCGGCGTGCAATCCGCTGACCTGCAGCAGTGGGGTGGCCATCTCAGTACCGCCCGGCCGTTCCGAAGGTACTGAGCGCCCCCTCGGGGGGCAGCGAGCGAAGCGAGCGTGGGGGCCTCATCTCATACCGCCCGGCCGTTCCGAAGGTACTGAGCGCCCCCTCGGGGGGCAGCGAGCGAAGCGAGCGTGGGGGTTTCATTTCAATGCTCCGTCCCGAGGTACGCGGCCCGCACCGCGGGGCTGGCTTGCACCTCGGCGGGTGTGCCCTCCATCAGCTTGGTGCCGAACTCCATCACGACGATGCGGTCGGTCAGGTTCATCACGAAGTCCATGTCGTGCTCGACGAGCAGGATGCTCAGGCCCTCGCGCTTCAACTGCCGCAGCACCTCGGCCAGCGCCTGCTTCTCCTTGTGACGCAGGCCGGCCGCGGGTTCGTCGAGCAGCAGCAGCGCCGGGTCGGTCGCCAGCGCGCGCGCGATCTCGACCAGACGCTGCGGCCCGAGCGCCAGGTTGCCAGCGAGTTCGTTCATGTGCTCGGCCAGTCCGATGCGGGCGAGCTGCCGCTCGGCCTCGGCCATCAGCTGGCGTTCCTCCTGGCGGTCCATGCGCAGCATCGCGCGTGCGCTGCCTGCGCTCGTTCGCAGGTAGCCGCCCAGCGCGACGTTCTCGAGCACCGTCATCTCCGGAACGAGCTTGACGTGCTGGAAGGTGCGCGAGATGCCGCGCCGGGCGATCTGCCGCGATGGCAGGCCCGAGATCGGCTGACCGCGAAAGCTGACCGAACCGCTGGTGAGCGTGTGCACGCCGGTGATCAGGTTGAAGGTCGTGCTCTTGCCCGCACCGTTGGGACCGATGAGCCCGACGATGTCGCCGGCACGGATCGTGAAGCTGACGTCGTTGACCGCGACCAGGCCGCCGAAGGCCTTGCGCACGCGGTCGATCTCGAGCAGGAGTTCGCCTTGCGCCGGCTTGTCGCGCGCGGGCAGCGCCGCGGCGCCTTCCCAGTCGCGCACACGCTGACGGGTCGGGAGGCGGCGCTGCACGAAGGACCAGATACCCTCGGGCGCGTACTTCAGCACCACGACGAGCACGATGCCGAAGACGATGGTCTCGAAGTTGCCGCTCGTGCCGATCAGGCGCGGCAGCAACACCTGCAGCTCGTCCTCGACGATGCGCACGACGCCCGAGCCGGCGAAGGCCCCCCAGACATGGCCGATGCCGCCGAGCACCGCGATGAACAGGTACTCGATGCCCTTGATGATGCTGAAGGGCGAAGGGCTGACGCTGCGCTGGAAGTAGGCGAAGAGCCAGCCCGAGATCGCCGCCAGCACCGCGGCGAGCACGAAGACGACCAGCTTGTAGCGCAGCGTCGAGATGCCCATCGCCTCGGCCATCGTCGCGCCGCTGCGCAGCGAACGGATCGCGCGCCCGGGACGCGAATCGAGCAGATGGATCGCGGCGAGTGCGGCCAGCAGCGTGATCACCCAGACGAGCGGGTGCAGGCTGCGGCCGCTGCCGAGGTCGATGCCCAGGAGCGAGAGCGTCGGGATGCCGAGGATGCCGTCGTACTTGCCCAGGCCCTCGACGTTGGCCATCGTGTAGTTCAGCGCGAGACCCCAGGCCAGCGTGGCCAGCGGCAGATAGTGCCCCGACATGCGCAGCGTGATGATCCCGAGCACCAGCGCGGCGAAGACGGCCAGGCCGACGCCGGCCGCCAGCGTGACCAGCGGCGGCATGCCCATGCGCGTGCTCAGATAGGCCGCGGTGTAGGCGCCGATGCCGACGAAGGCCGCCTGGCCGAAGGAAATCAGTCCGGCGACGCCGGTGAGCAGCACGAGACCCAGGGCCACCAGGGCGTAGAGCGCGATGTAGATGCTCTGCGTGATCCAGAAGTCGGGCACCGGAAGCAGGGGCAGCAGGAGCATCACCGCCGCGAAGGCGGGAAAGACGAACTTCGTCACTTCAATGCTCCTCGTCGCCGGGGTCGCGCAGCGAGCGCCACAGCAGCACCGGCAGGATCGCCGAGAACACGATCACCTCCTTGTAGGCGCTGGCCCAGAAGGCGCCGAAGCTCTCGAGCAGGCCCACGCCCAGCGCCCCGACGAGCGCCAGCGGATAGCTCGCGAGCCCGCCGACGACCGCGGCGACGAAGCCCTTGAGGCCGATGAGGAAGCCGCTGTCGTAGAAGATCGTCGTCGTCGGCCCGATCAGCAGGCCCGAGAGCGCGCCGATGAAGGCGGCCATCGTGAACGACAGGCGCCCCGCGCTCGTCGTCGGGATGCCCATCAGCCGCGCGCCGAGGCGGTTGACCGCGGTCGCGCGCAGCGCCTTGCCCGAGAGCGTGCGCTCGAAGTAGAGCCAGAGCGCCACGATCAGGACGATGCTGGCGACGACGATGATCAGGGCCTGGCCCGAGATCGCCACGCCGCCGAGGTTCATGCGCGCATCCCAGAAGCTCGGGTTGCGAAAGCCCTCGGCGCCGAAGAAGTAGAGGCCCAGGCCCACCAGCGCGAAGTGCACGCCGACCGAGACGATCAGCAGCACGAGCACGCTCGCGTCGGCCAGGCGCTCATAGGCCAGGCGGTAGATCAAGGGCCCGAATGCGGTCACGAGCGCGACCGTCAGCACCGCCTGCGCGGCCGTTGACCAGCCGCGCGGCGCGGCCCAGATCGCCAGCAGCGAGACCGCAACGGGCCAGGCCAGGGTGCGCGCGGCCGCTGCCAGCAAGCGCGCCGGCGCCTGGTGCTGGCGCAGGCCGTGCCAGAGCTCGGCCAGCGCGACGGCCGCCGCGAGCACGAGCAGGAACCAGACCGTGCCCGGCACCTGCCCGGTCTGCAGCAGCGCCAGCGTCAGCGCCGCGAAGGCGACGAACTCGCCCTGCGGGATGAAGATCACTCGGGTGACGGCGAACAGCAGCACCGTGGCCAGCGCCAGCAGCGCGTAGATCGCGCCGTTGGTCAGGCCGTCGACGGCGAGGAAGCCGACGATCGTCGCATCCATGGGTTTTCCTGAGGGAAGCGCAGGCCGCGACGGCCAGCCCTCCGGCGTTGTGGGGCAGGGAGAACCACAGAGGCGCGGTGCGCGCAGCGCACGCACCGCGCCGCGGGCTCACTTCTCGACGATGAACTTGCCGTTCTCGACCTTGAGCATCACCCCGGTCTCGTTCGTGTAGCCGCCGTGGTCCTCGGCGGTCCAGTTCATCACGCCGTGCGCGACCACGGTGCGGCCCATGGACTCGATCGCGTCGCGCAGCGCGCTGCGGAACTCGACCGTTCCGGGCTTGGCCTTCTTCAGCGCCACCGGCAGCGTCTTCTCGAGCACCAGGCGCGCGTCGTAGGCGTGGCCGGCGAACTGGTTGCGCGTGCCAGGGCCGTAGGCCTTCTCGAAGGTCGTGACGAAGTCGGTCGCAGCGGCCTTGGAAGGATGGTTGTCCGGGAGCTGCTCGGCCATCACCGCCGGGCCCGAGACGAGGAAGCTGCCCTCGACGTCCTTGCCGCCGATGCGCACGAGGTCGGGTGTGGCCGCGCCGTGCGTCTGGTAGATCTTGCCCTTGTAGCCGCGCTCGATCAGCGCCTTGTGCGGCATCGCGGCCGCCGAGCCCGAAGCGGCGATGAGGATCGCATCGGGGTTGGCCGCCACCAGCTTGAGCGCCTGCGGCGTGGCGCTGGCGTCGTTGCGCGCGAAGCGCTCGGAGATCGTGACCTTGAGCCCTTCCTTCTCGGCCAGCGCGCTGAAGTCCTTGAGCCAGAGTTCGCCGTAGCCGTCGGTGTAGCCGAAGAAGCCGACGGTCTTGACGCCGTGCTTCTTCATGTGCTGCACGAGCGGATAGGACATCACCGCGAAGCTCTGCGGCAGGCGGAAGACCCAGTGCACCTGGTCGGCGGGCACACCGACGGGAGCCAGCGTGATCTGCGTCGTCTTGTTCTCGGCGGCGATCGGCGCGATCGCCGCGGTCGTCGGCGTCACCGAGCTGCCGATGATCACGTCGACCTTGTCCTCGGTGACGAAGCGACGGGCGTTGACGACGGCCTTGCCGGGGTCGGTCGCATCGTCGAGCACGATCAGGTTGATCTTCTCGCCGGCGATCGTCTTCGGCCAGAGCTTGAACATGTTGCCCTCGGGGATGCCCAGGCCCGAGCCCGCGCCGGTCAGCGAGATCGAGACGCCGACGTTGACGTCGGCCAGCGCCGGCGCTGCCAGCAGCAGGGCGGCCGCGGCGGCGACCAGGTTCTTCAGGCTCTTGTTCGAGGCAGTCTTCATCGCGCAGTCTCCGGGGTTGTGGATGGGCATGGGGGAAATGGTGGGGGACAGGGGGATGGAAAGGCGCACGGCCGGGGGCGCGCGCATGCTCAGGTGCCGCCCGCCTCGGCGCCCTGGGGCTGGATCAGGTGGGGGTCCGAGCCGGGGCCCTCGTACATCGCGACGACGAGCGGTGCACGGTGCGTCAGCACGGCGCGCTGGTTGATCGAGCCCTTGTCGGTGACCTCGCCCTTGTCGATCGACGGCGGTTCGGCCAGCACGTGCATGCGCGCCACGCGCGAGGCGCTGCCGGTGGCCTCGCGCCAGAGGCGGTCGGCCATGTCCTGGAAAAAGGCGCGCGCCTTGTCGCTCTGCAGCACCTCGGGCAGTGGCGTGTCGGCGCTTGCGCCGACCAGGCGCCGCAACTCGTCGGGGCGCGGGATCACGAGCGCCCCGACCTCGTTGCGGTTCAGGCCCGTGATCACCGCGTCCTGCACGCAGGGGTTGCCGGCGGCGATGATGCGCGCGCGCAGCGGGCCGACGCTCACGAAGGTGCCGCTGGCGAGCTTGAAGTCCTCGGCGGTGCGCCCGTCGAAGAGCAGGCCGCGCTGCGGATCCTCGGGGTCGACCCAGCGCACCGCGTCGCCGGTGCGGTAGAAGCCTTCCTCGTCGAAGGCGGCGGCGGTGGCCTCGGGCAGTTGCCAGTAGCCGGGCATGACGTTGGGGCCGCGGAAGCGGATCTCGGTCTTGCCGCTCTCCTCGTCGTGAACGAGCTTGACCTCGACGCCCGGATTGGGCAGCCCGACGTGCCCGGCGGCCACCTCGGTGCCGACCGCGTAGGTGCAGCTGGGTGCCGTCTCGGTCATCCCCAGGCTCGTGATGATGCGCACGCGCTCGCCGACCGAAGCCTCGGCGTGCTCGTAGAGCTTGTCCAGCGCGGCCTGCCCGAGCGCGGCACCGGCATACATCATCGCCTTGCAGCGCGCGAAGAGCGTGTCGCGCAGCTTCGTGTCGGTGTCCATCGCGCTGGCGATCTCCTCCAGGCCCTTGGGCACGTTGAAGTAGATCGTCGGGCTGATCTCGCGCAGGTTGCGCAGCGTCTCGGCCATGCCCGCGGGTGTCGGCTTGCCGTCGTCCAGGTAGAGGGTGCCGCCGTTGTAGAGCACGATGCCGACGTTGTGGCTGCCGCCGAAGACGTGGTTCCATGGCAGCCAGTCGAGCAGCACCGGCGGCTCGTCGGCGAGGAAGGCCAGGCACTGGCGGATCATCTGCTGGTTCGAGCACAGCATCCGGTGCGTCGTGACCACGCCCTTGGGCTCGCGCGTCGACCCGGAAGTGAAGAGGAGCTTGACGACCGTGCTCGCGTCGACCTTGGCATGCGCCTCGGCCAACTCCGCGCGCGGGCGGGTCGCGAGCAGCTCGCCGAAGTGGCGCACGCTGCGGCCCTCCAGCTCGCCCGCTGTCAGGATCACCGGCACGTCGGCCGGTACCGTGGCCGCGATCGCCGGGCCGTACTCGGGACCGCTGGCGAAGACGAGGCCGGGCCGGGTGATCGAGAGGATGTGGCGCAGCTTGCCGAAGTCCTTCGAGATCAGCGAATACGCGGTCGAGACCGGGATGTAAGGGACGCCGGCCCACATTGCGCCCAGCGCCAGCGTCAGGTGCTCGACGTCGTTGCCCGAGAGGATTGCCAGCGGCCGCTCGCGCGACAGGCCCGCGTCCAGCAGCGCCTGCCCGACCGCCTGCGCCTGCTGCAGCATCTGCGCGTAGCTGACATGGCGCCAGTCGCCGCCGTTGTCGCGCCGGGCGACGAAGCTGCGATCGGGTGTCCCGGCGGCCCACTGCTCGAGGCAGTCCGTCATCCGCTCCGGGTACCAGCGCAGCGCCTCGGTCGAACGCAGCACCGTGCTGCCGTCGGCGCGGACCTGGATGTCGGCCTCGATGCAGCCCCCGACGTGGGCCTCGCGATAGCGTGCCATGCTCATTGCCCCTTGTCCGCCTTCACGACCTTGCCCGCGCGGCCCTCGAGGAAGGCGCGCAGCCGGCGCTGCGCCTCGGGCGTGCTCTCGGCCACCGCGGCCATCAGCGACTCGGTGAACTGCCCCTGGCTCTGCGCCTGCTCGGCAATCCGCGGCAGCGCGTGCATCACGGCGAAGTTGCTCATCGGCGCGTTCTGCGCGATGCGCTGCGCCAGCTCCATCGCCTTGGCCAGCGCCTGGCCCTCGTCCACGAGGTACTGTGAGAGGCCGACGGCCAAGCCTTCCTCGGCATCGTAGACCCGGCCGGTCATCATCAGGTCGGTCATGCGCGCCACGCCCATCAGGCGCGGGATGCGACCGGACCCGCCGCCGCCGACGAAGATGCCGCGCTGCCCCTCGGGCAGGCCGTAGTAGGCGCTGCGGTCGGCCACGCGGATGTGGGCCGCGGCGGCCAGCTCGAGCCCGCCGCCGACGACGGCGCCGTGCAGAGCGGCGACCACCGGGACGCGGCCGAACTGGATCGCGTCGAAGGCCGCGTGCCACATGTGCGAGTGCAGCACCGCGCTCTGGATGTCGCGCTCGACAAGTTCCGAGAGGTCCAGGCCGGAGCAGAAGTGCTCGCCCTCGCCGCTGATGACGGCGGCGCGGCAATCATCGGGCAGGCGCGTGAAGCAGTCGTGGAGCTGCAGGATCAGCGGATCGGAGAGCGCGTTGCGCTTGGCCGGACGGTTCAGGCGGACATGCACGATCGCACCTTCCTGCCGGATGTCGAGCATGGCGGGCGCTGCGGCGCCGGTGTGGGATCTGGAAGGGGGCTTCTTCATGCGGTTCTCGATTCGACAGCGCGCAAAGAGAGTTCAATTGTTGAACTAGAAAATTAGAAAAAACCCGTATAAGCCTCGGTTGTTGCAGAGCAGCACAATCCGGAACCGCTCACCCGAACTGGTTCAAACCGAGAAGAGAAGTTGTGATGAATGCCGAAGAACTGATCGCCATCGACGTGCACACGCACGCCGAAGTCTCGTGCTGGAACCCGTTCGACAACTACGGCGAGGAGTACGACCGCGCCGCCGACCGCTACTTCGGCAGCGACCGGCGGCCGACGATCGACGAGACGGTGGCCTACTACCGGCAGCGCCGCATCGGCCTGGTGATGTTCACCGTCGACAGCGAGGCGCAGCTCGGGAGGCGGCGCATCCCCAACGAGGAGATCTGCGAGGCGGCGCGCAAGAACAGCGACATGATGATCGCCTTCGCCTCGATCGACCCGCACAAGGGGCGCATGGGCGCGCGCGAGGCGCGCCGGCTGGTCGAGGAGGAGGGCGTGCGCGGCTTCAAGTTCCACCCGACGGTGCAGGGCTTCCTGCCCTACGACCGGATGGCCTGGCCGATCTACGAGGTGATCGCCGAGCACAAGCTGCCAGCGATCTTCCACTCGGGGCACTCGGGCATCGGCTCGGGCATGCGCTGCGGCGGCGGCCTGCGGCTGCAGAACAGCAACCCGATGCTGCTCGAGGACGTGGCGATCGACTTCCCCGACATCCAGATCGTCGTCGCGCACCCGAGCTGGCCCTGGCAGGACGAGGCGCTGAGCCTGGCACTGCACAAGCCCAACGTCTGGATCGATCTCTCGGGCTGGAGCCCGAAGTACTTCCCGCCGCAGCTCGTGCAGTACGCGAACACGCTGCTGAAGGACCGCATGCTCTTCGGCAGCGACTACCCGCTGATCACGCCCGAACGCTGGATGCAGGACTTCGAGGAGGCCGGCTTCAAGGACAAGGTCAAACCCCTGATCTTGAAGGAGAACGCCAAGCGCCTGCTGGGCCTCGGTTGAGCCGCTGAGGCAGACTCCGGGACCAGACCCGGAGGCAAGCCGAGATGATCGCCAAGACCAGCCGCAGGCCCGAACGCACTGCGGCACCGGACGCCCGCGCGCAGGCCGCGGCGAAGAATCGCCCGCTCGTCGAGGACATCCGGCTGCTGGGCCGCATCCTCGGCGAGGTCATCCTCGAGCAGGAGGGGCGCGCGGCCTATCAGCTCGTGGAGCGGGTGCGCCAGCTCGCGGTTGCCTACCGGCTCAAGAGCGACGCGGGCGCCGGGCGCGAGCTCGGCCGGCTGCTGAAGAGCCTCTCGGCCGACCAGACGGTCAGCGTGATCCGCGCCTTCAGCTATTTCTCGCACCTGGCCAACATCGCCGAGGACCGCCACCATGTGCGCCGGCGCCTGTACCACGAGCGGCTCGGGCACCGGCAGCGCGGGTCGCTGGCGTACAGCCTGGACAAGCTGCGCAAGGCCGGTTTGGGGCCGGATGCGATCGCGCAGGCGCTGCAGCACGCCGTCGTCTCGCCGGTGCTGACGGCGCACCCGACCGAGGTGCAGCGCAAGAGCATCCTCGACGCCGAACGGGCGATCGCCGGTTTCGTTGCCGCACGCGACGCCCTTCACACCGAGGCCGAGCTGCGTGCCAACGAGGATTCGATCCGCGCCCGCGTCACGCAGCTGTGGCAGACGCGCATGCTGCGCACCGCGCGGCTGACGGTCGCCGACGAGATCGAGAACGCGCTCAGCTACTACCCGATCACCTTCCTGACGCAGATCCCGCGCCTGTATCGCGAGCTCGAGGAGACCCTCGGCGGCGCACCGTTGCCGGGCTTCCTGCGCATGGGGCACTGGATCGGCGGCGACCGCGACGGCAACCCCAACGTCGGCGCCGAGACGCTGCGCCTGGCGCTGCGGCGGCAGGCGGAGGTCGTCCTTGGCCACTACCTGGGCGAAGTGCACCAGCTCGGCGCCGAGCTCTCGATCTCGGCGATGCTGGCGCCCCCGAGCGCCGAACTGCTGGCACTGGCCGATGCCTCGCACGACGCGAGCGAACACCGCCAGGACGAACCGTACCGGCGGGCGCTGATCGGCATGTACGCGCGGCTCGCGGCCACGCTGCACGCGCTCGCGGGCACCGAGGCGCTGCGTCACGCCGTCGGCTCGCAGCAGCCCTATCCGGACCCGCAGGCCTTCGCCGCCGACCTGAAGGTGATCGAGGAGTCGCTGCGCGCCGGCCACGCCGCGAGCCTGGTGGCGCCGCGGCTGGCGCCGCTGCAGCGCGCGGTGCAGGTGTTCGGCTTTCACCTTGCCACCGTCGACCTGCGGCAGAGCTCGGACAAGCACGAGGCCGTGCTCGCCGAGCTGCTGCGCGTCGCGCGCATCGAGCCCGACTATGCGGCGCTCGACGAAGCCGCGCGGCGGACGCTGCTGCTGCGCCTGCTCGACGACGCGCGCGGGCTCAGGGTTCGCGATGCCGAGTATTCGGCACTGGCGCAGGGCGAGCTCGCGGTCTTCGAGGCCGCGGCCGAGATGCGCCGCCGCTACGGGCCGATGGCGCTGTGCCACTACGTGATCAGCCACACCGAGGAGGTCAGCGACCTGCTCGAGGTGCTGCTGCTGCAGAAGGAGTGCGGGCTGCTGCACGGCACGCTGGACGCGCAGGCGAGCGCCGGGCTGATGGTCGTGCCGCTGTTCGAGATGATCGGCGACCTGCGCCGGGCGGCGGGGATCATGCGCGAGTACTTCGCGCTTCCTGGGGTGCTGCCGATGCTGCTGCGCAGCGGCGGCGGGCAGGAGGTGATGCTCGGCTACAGCGACAGCAACAAGGACGGCGGCGTCTTCACGAGCAACTGGGAGCTCTACCGGGCCGAGACGGCGCTGGTCGAGCTGTGCGCGCCGCTGCTGCGCGAGCACGGCCTGCGGCTGCGCCTCTTCCACGGCCGCGGCGGCACGGTGGGCCGCGGCGGCGGGCCGAGCTACCAGGCGATCCTCGCGCAACCCCCGGGAACGGTGAACGGGCAGATCCGGCTGACCGAGCAGGGCGAGGTCATCGCCTCCAAGTACGCCAACCCCGAAATCGGCCTGCGCAACCTGCAGACGCTGGTCGCGGCCACCCTCGAGGCGACGCTGCTGCGCCCGACGCGGCCAGCGCCCAAGGCTTTCCTCGACGCCGCCGAGGCGATCAGCCAGGCCGGCTTTGCCGCTTACCGCAAGCTCGTCTACGAGACGCCGGGCTTCGTCGACTACTTCTTCGCTGCCACGCCGATCCGCGAGATCGCCGAACTCAACATCGGGTCGCGGCCGGCCTCGCGCAAGGCAGCGCCCGGCGCCAAGGGCGCGATCGAGGACCTGCGCGCGATCCCCTGGGGTTTTTCGTGGGGGCAGTGCCGCGTCGCGCTGCCGGGCTGGTGCGGTTTCGGTTCGGCCATCGAATCCTTCCTCGGGCAAGGGGAGGGCCGCGCCGAACGCCTGGCGCTGCTGCAGCGCATGCACCGGCAGTGGCCGTTCTTCGGCGCGCTGCTCTCGAACCTCGATATGGTGCTCGCCAAGACGGACCTTGGCATCGCCGAGCGCTACGCCGAATTGGTCGAGGACCGGCGCAGCGCGCGGCGCATCTTCGGGCTGATCCGCGCCGAGTGGCAGCGCGCCAACGATGCGCTGACGCTGATCACCGGCGAGGGGCAGCGGCTGCAGTCCAACGCCGCGCTCGCGCGCTCGATCGAGCACCGCTTCCCCTACCTCGATCCGCTGAACCACCTGCAGGTCGAGCTGATGCGCCGGCATCGCCAACTGGGCCCGGAGGCGAAGGACGCGGCGGCGCCGCGCGTGCGCCGCGGCATCCATCTTTCGATCAACGGCATCGCCGCCGGGCTGCGCAATACCGGTTGAGGTGTCAGGCTGGCGGGTCCGGCTCGTGATCCGATGCCGGGGCTGCCGACGCGGGTTCTCGGCGCCCGCCGGCGGGCCAGCGCTTAGGATTGCGGCTGCGGCCCGGCGGGAGCCCCTGTCGTTGCACGCAAGGACAACGGGTCGCGCCATCGCGCGAGCCCATCGATGGATTCATGAATCAACCTTCCTCGTCGATCGCCTCCTCCGGCACGGCAGCGTCCGATCCCGACGCTCCTCAGGGCTGGCCGCTGCTGCGCCTGGGCTTCCGGCCCTTCTACCTCGGCACCGCGCTGCTGGCCTTCGTGACGATTCCGGTCTGGGTTGCGGCCTTCCTCGGCCAGCTCCCACTGGCGCTGAGCTTCCCGCCGCTGCTCTGGCACGGCCACGAGATGCTCTTCGGCTTTGCCGCGGGCGTGATCGCCGGCTTCCTGCTCACGGCGGTGCGTGCCTGGACCGGCCTGCCGACACCGCGCGGGCCGCTGCTGGGCGTGCTGGCGCTGCTGTGGCTGCTGGCCCGGCTGGCGGCGGTGCTCGCGCCTTACGCGATCTTTGCCGTCGTCGACATGCTGCTGCTGCCGGCGGTCGCGGTGATCCTGCTGCGGGTGCTCCGCCAGGCCGGGAACAAGCGCAACATCCCGCTGATCTCGATCATGCTCGGCATGGCGCTGGTCAACGCCGTCTTCCACCTCGCGGTCCTCGACCTCGTCCCGGTGCCGGCGATGTCGGCGCTGCACGCGCAGCTGGCGCTGGTGCTGATGGTGATCTGCGTGATGACCGGACGCGTCGTTCCGCTCTTCACGCGCAACGTCACGCCCGGCTTGCCCCCGAACATGCCTCCGCGTCGATTCGAGCTGAACCTGCTTTCGCTCACCGCAGTCGCCTTTGCGCTGTGGGTCGTCGAGGCGCCGGCGCTGCTCGTCGCGGCGCTCAGCCTTGTCGCGGCGGTGCTGCACTTCATCCGCCTGTGGACCTGGCGCCCGATGGTGACGCTGACGCGGCCGATCCTGTGGATCCTGCACGCGGCTTATTTGTGGATCCCGATCGGCTTCCTGCTGCTCGCGGCGTCGCAGATGGGCTGGATCATGCCCTCGCTCGCCGTTCACGCCTTCGCCGTCGGCACGATCGGCGGCCTCGTGATCGGCATGATCACGCGCACGGCGCGCGGGCACACCGGCCGCCCGCTGAAGGCATCGACCGCCGAGGCGATCGCGTATCTGCTGGTGATGCTCGCGGCCGTCGTGCGCGTGCTGGTTCCCGTGATCCAGCCAGACTGGTACGCGCGTTCGCTCGACGTCGCCGGCGGCCTGTGGGCGCTGGCCTTCGGCATCTATCTCTTCATGTACGGCCCCTGGCTCACCCGTACGCGCCTGGACGGCAAGGACGGCTGAGGCCCGGAGCCGCTTTCTCACTTTCCTTCAACCACGAGAGGTATTTGGATGAGCACCCAGACCGAAACGCAGCTCGACGTGCGCGCGATCGAACCCAGCCAGCGCCACACGCAGATCTTCGGCCAGCTGGACGCCCTGCGCGAAGGCCAGGCGCTGCAGATCGTCAACGACCACGACCCGAAGCCCTTGCGCTACCAGCTCGACGCTCGCAGCCCCGGCCAGTTCCAGTGGACCTACCTGCAGTCCGGCCCTGCCGAGTGGCGCGTGCGCATCAGCAAGCTCAGCGCCCAGGCACGCGCGCACATCGAGGACGGATGCTGCTCGGGCGGCGCCTGCAGCGGCTGAACACGTCGACGTCTGTCATCGCGGCGTGGAAGCGGGCCCTCGGGCCCGCCTATTTTTTTGGTGGCAGGCAGCATGCCCGCGGTCCGCGGCGGGTGCTCGCGCGCTATGGCAGGATGCCTCTTGTCCGAGAGGAGACCGAACGCAAGGAAGCGGTGAACGCATGCTGATCTTTGGCGAGCACGATGAACAGACCCTCGCGCAGTTGCGCGATGTCGCGAGCCGCGCACGCCACGTGGCGCTGATGGCCGACGGGCATGTCGGCTTCGTGATGCCGATCGGCGGCGTGGCCGCGTATCGCGGCCAGGTCTCGGTCGTCGGCGTCGGTTTCGACATCGCCTGCGGCAACTGCGCGATCCGCACCGACCTGAAGGCGGCGGACTTCACGCCCCCGGCGCTGCGGGAACTGGCCGACGAGATCACGGCGACGATCAGCTTCGGGCTCGGCCGCACGAACAAGTCGGCGGACGCGCCGGTCGACCATCCGCTCTTCGAGTCGCCGTCCTGGGACGCGCTGCCCGACGATGCGCGCGAACCCCTGCGCGAGATCGCGCGCGCGCAGCTCGGCACGGTGGGCAGCGGCAATCACTACGTCGACGTCTTCGCCGACACCGCCGACGACCACATCTGGGTGGGCGTGCATTTCGGCAGCCGGCAGTTCGGGCACGCCGTGGCCTCGGGTTTCATGGCCCTCGGTCAGGGGCAGCCCTGGGGTGTGCGCGTGCCCGAGAAGGAAGTGCTGCTGGACCTGGAATCTGCGCTCGGGCAGCGCTACTGGGCGGCGATGGAACTCGCCGGTCGCTACGCGTACGCCGGGCGCGAGTACGTCGCGCACAAGGTCGTCGAGATTCTCGGCGGTCGCAAGCTCGACCTCGTGCACAACCACCACAACTTCGCCTGGAAGGAATCTCACTTCGGCGAGGACCTGATCGTCGTGCGCAAGGGCGCGACACCGGCGTTCCCGGGTCAGCGCGGCTTCATCGGCGGCTCGATGGGCGACGATGCGGTGATCGTCGCCGGCTACGAAGCCGCCGAATCCGTCGACGCCGACCCGATCCGCAGCCTGCAGGAGCTGGCGATGTTCAGCACCGTCCACGGCGCCGGCCGCGTGATGAGTCGTACCGCGGCCAAGGGATCACGCGGCCGCGGCCGCCGCACGCGCGGCGCGATCTCGCGGCAGATGATGGACGACTGGACCAACGCCCGCGGCGTGATCGTGCGCGGCGGCGACGTCGACGAGAGCCCGCACGTCTACCGCCGCCTGGATGCCGTGCTGCGCGACCAGCGCGGCACCATCGTCGTCCAGCACACGCTGCGCCCGCTGATCGTCGTCATGGCCGGGCCGGATGTCGTCGATCCGTTCAAGGACTGATGGCGGTGGCGCGAGGCATCTGCCGCGCGTTGCGAAGCGTGTCAGACCGGTTCCACTGACAGCTTTGACTGACGACCCGCCTCCCAGGTCTCGAAAACGGTTAAGGCCCTGGCAGCTCGCGCCGCCAAGGCCTTGATTTTGCTTGCTTTTCTTTGGCTCCCCGACCTGGGCTCGAACCAGGGACCTACGGATTAACAGTCCCCGCGCTGGCATGTTTGGCCGCGTTGATGCGCGTTGATAGAATCCATGTAAATCAACACCTTAGAGCGGATTTACTGGACGCATTCCCAGCACTATCGGTTGATAGGTGTTGATTAAAATGCGGGAAAACTGGCTACATGGTGGCTACATGGACTGCACTTCCCGCTACATGGCGGCTACATGGCGGCTACATGGAAAAGGGGTGAGCGATGGCAAGACGCAAGGCAAGCGAGGCCCTCGACCTGGCGCGGGCGCAGCCGCTGACGGCCGGCCGGATTGCCGCGTTGCGCTGCCCGGAGGGCAGGGCGCAGGCATTCCTGCGCGATGCCGACTGCCCGGGTCTGCGGGTGCGGGTGACGGCCGGCGGCGCAAAGGCTTTCGTCTTCGAGGCCAAAGTGAACGGGCGCACGCTGCGGCACACCATCGGCAGCGCGGATGCGTGGGCCATCGAAGCGGCGCGGGCCGAAGCGAACCGCCTGCGGGTGCTGGTGGATTGCGGCACGGACCCCCGCGAACTGCGGCGCCAAGAGGCCGAGGCCGCCGAGCTGGCGCGCATCGAAGCCCAGGCCCAGGCCGAAGCCCAGGCGCAGGCCCAGGCCGCCCAGGCGCTGACGGTGGGCGAGGCGTGGGGGCGCTACGTGGCCGAGCGCTGGCCCTACTGGGGCGAGCGGCACCGGGCCGATATCGAGGCGATGACGCACGAGGGCGGCAAGGCGCGGGCGCGGCTGGCCGGCGTGCCGACGAAACCCGGCCCGCTGGCGCCCCTGATGGGCTTGCGACTCGCCGAACTGGACGCAAGGGCCGTCGAAGCCTGGGCCAGCACGGAAGCGAAGACGCGGCCGGCGCGCACCCGCCTTGCGCTGCGCCTGCTGAAAGCCTTTCTGCGCTGGGCAGCCGTGGAACCCGACTTCGCGGCGCTGGTGGATTCGGGCGCGGTGGCCGCGAAGAAGGCGCGCGAGGCTGCAGGCAAGGCAAAGCCCAGGAACGACGTTCTGGAACGCGGGCAACTGGCCGCATGGTTCCAGGCCGTGCGGGGCATATCGAACGCGGCGACGGCCGCCTACCTGCAAACGCTGCTGCTGGTGGGCGGGCGCCCTGGCGAAGTGCTCGCGCTGCGCTGGGACGACATCAATACCCAGTGGGGCAGCATCGCGATTCGCGACAAGGTGGAAGGCGAGCGCATGATTCCGCTCACGCCCTACGTCGCGCGACTGCTGGCCGGGCTTCCCCGGCGCAATCAATGGGTGTTCTCAAGCAACCGCGCTATCAGCCTCGACGCCAAGCACGCGCGGCGACGCGAGCGCTACCACGGGGCGCGCGGCACGCTGCCCCCGGCCGGCGACGTTGCGACGCCGAGCGCAAGCGGCCGGCTGATGGACCCGGACACGGCGCACCGCCGGGCCTGCGCTGCGGCAAACCTCGACGGGCTGACGCTGCACGGGCTGCGGCGCAGTTTCGCGAGCCTGTCCGAGTGGCTGGAAGTGCCGGCCGGCGTGGTGGCGCAACTGATGGGGCACAAGCCGAGCGCCACGGCCGAGAAGCATTACAAGCGGCGCCCGCTGGACTTGCTGCGCGTGCATCACGAGCGCATCGAGCGCTGGATTCTTGAACAGGCCGGAATCGCCTTCGACGCCGCAGCATCGCCGGCTGCCGGGCTGCGCCGGGTTGTCTGACTGTGTGGCAACGCAGGGCGCCGGCTGCTGGTGCTGCACGTCTTCACGAAGAAGACGCAAGCGACACCACGCAAGGCACTGGAAACGGCGCGCAAGAGACTGGAGAACGTTGAATGAAGCCCTTGAAGGAAGTGAAGGCGCAGTTGCTGGCGGATGCGGCAACGCGCGCGGAATATGACGCCCTGGCGCCCGAATTCGAGGCCGCCCGCGAGCTGCTGGCCGCACGCGCACGCGCAGGGCTCACGCAAGAGGAAGTGGCCGCGCGCATGGGCACCACGCAAAGCACGATTGCCCGCCTGGAAAGCGGCAAGCGCCCGCCATCGCTGCGCACGCTGCAGCGCTACGCGCAGGCCGTCGGCGGCCGTGCGGTGGTGCGAATCGAGCCGCTGCGCTGAGTTTTCGCCCCCGGCTAGGCTGGCCGGCTGACAAGCGGGAATCCTTCACCCGCTGCCGGGGGCACCCTTTGAAGGGCACCGCGAAGGGGGTGCACATGACAGACAAACCCGACACCGCGCGGCTGCGCGCGCTGGCTCGCGAACGGCTGGCCCTGCGGCCGGACGTGCTGCGGGCCTTCGAGTCCGAGCTTGATAGGCCGGGCATGGGGGGCGCGCTCGGCGACGGCTTCGCGCGGCAAGCGGCCGAGCTGGCGCTCACGTGGCAAGGGCTGGCGGCGCTGTTGGGCTCGCCGCACGCGCGAGACGGCGAGCTTCTCGACATCATCGACGCCTTCGCGGCGCAGGCGCCATCGGCTGAACCGCTGCCCGGGGCAAAAGCGGCGCCCCCTGCGAACGCTGCGCCCGCGCTGCAGCCCGAGGGCCACGCGAGGGCCGAGCGGGAAGCGCAGCCCGCCGAACCCAAGACGTCCGCCGACTGGGTGCGCGCGGCGCAAGAGCTGGCACGGGGCTTCATCGCCCAGGCCAATGGGCGCTACTTCCCGCCGCAAGAGGCGCTCGCGGCGCAGGTGGCCGACGAGCTGCGCAAGCGTGGAATCCACGGGCCGAGCGGCGCGCCCCTGTCTGCGGGCACCATCAAGCGCCACGCGCTCAAGGGCATCACGAGCGGCGGCGCGAACAAGCTGCGCGGCATCGCAGGGCAACGGGGCAAATAGGGCAAGCCCGGGGCAAGTGCAACGCTTGCCCCAAGAAACCCAGCATTCATGCGGGTTTGCGGGCGATTGACTCGCCTTGCAGGGCAAGCCTTGCCCCGAAAACGATTTCGCATCCCTGGCGTGGTGCCGGGCGAAAGCGAGACTCGATGCAAACCCCTGATGTTGGCGCGGCGCCCTTCCCGCCGTTGCACCTTGAAACGAGGCCGGCCGTTGACACCATCGCGGCCGCGTACTACTTGAACCGCAGGCCGCAAACGCTGCGCTGGTGGGCGTGCCGCGAGGACGGGCCGATTCGCCCGCTGCGCATCAACGGCCGGCTGCACTGGCCGACTGCCGAGATTCGGCGACTGCTGGGGGCCGGCGCATGAGGCCCGGGCATGAAAGAACCCGCGGGCTTGGCGGCGGCGCGGGTTCCTGGGGGGTGGCTCAGGTGGTGAGCGAGTGGCCGCATTCTACGCGTTGGCTGCGCTGGTGCGTGCGCCTTTCTGAGCTGCAGCGTGCAGCGCTGGTGCGCATCGCGCGCGTGCTGGGGGTGCAGCAATGACCGCCCCGAACCCGAGCATTCAAGCGGCGCTGGCCGCATTCTTGATTGCCGACCGCGAGCGGCTGGCCGAGGCCGCAGGGCGCGAGTACAGCGCTCAGGACTCGCAGGCCGTGGCGCTGCGATGCGGCCCCGAGGCAACGCGCCTTGCCCTCGTTGTCAGAGGCGAAATGCTGGCGCACGAGGCTTCGGCACTCGAAGCGGAAGGCGCGATTCGACGCGCGCAGGGTGCAGCATGAGGCGCGGCCCGCAACTTCCGCCGAGCGGGCGGCCCGGCGAGCAACTGCACCTTATCGAGCTGCCGCCGTTTGCGCCGAGCTGGCCCTCGCGCGGCACGCTGGCCGATGCGGCGCTGGCGCGCTTCTTGGCGGGCGACAGACTCGACCATCGCGACTTCCTCAACGCCCGCGGTAGCTGGCGCCTGGCCGCCGTGGTGTTCGAGCTGCGCGCGCTCGGGTGGCCGATTGAGGCCGAAACCCTCGCGGCGCCAACGGACGAGAACCCGGCGCGCTGCATCGCCCGCTACTGGCTTCCGGCGGCGCTCGCAGCGCGGGCGCGCGCGGCGCTGAAGGGGACTGCCCGGTGAACGCGCAGCCAATCGATACGCGCCATGCGCTCGAAGCCTTGCATGCCATCGATGCCGGGTGCTCGCGCGAAGAATGGCACCGCATCGGCACGGCCGCGATTGCTGCCGGGCTGACAGTTGACGACATCATCGCGTGGAGCGAGAGCGCACCGAACTTCGCGGGCGAGCGGGACGTTCGGGCCGCGTTCCGCACCATCACGCCGAAGGGCGGCATAGGCGCGGGCACCCTCTGGCGCGCGGCAATGGCTGCCGGCTGGCGGCCGCCTGGCCGCGAGCATTCCGGCGGACGCGGGGCTGACGCCGGCCGAGCCGAACAGCCGCACCAGAAGGCCACCACGGGCCAGCGCGGGGCATCTGCCGGCGAGGTTTGGCGGCGCTGCCTGCCGGCCGACGAGTCGCACCCCTACATCGAAGCGAAGCAAGGCCGGGCCGAAGGCCTGCGCGTGGTGCCTGCGGGCGACGGGCTGCGCATCGCGGGGCAAAGCGTGGCCGGTTGGCTGGTGGTGCCCGTGCGGCCGCTGGGTGGCTCAGGCGATGAGCCTGCATCGCTGCAATTCGTCCCGGCGCCTGGGCAGGGCAAGAAGCTGAACCTTCCCGGCGCACGCATGGATGGCGTGTTCGTGGTGGGCAATCTCGAGCCCGGCGGCACCGCGTACCTGTGCGAAGGAATCGCGACTGCATGGGCCTGCTGGCGGGCTACCGGCCGCGCTGCGGTTTGCTGTTTCGGCTGGGGCAACGTCGCCCGCGTGGCCGCCGAGCTGCGCAGGCGCGACGCAGAGGCGCGGCTGGTGCTGGTGCCCGACAGTGCCAAGGAACGCGACGCCGAACGCATTGCCCGCGAGGCGGGCGCGTTGGTGGCCGCCATGCCCGAGGGCAGCCCGCAGAACTTCGACGCGAACGACTTCGCGCAGGCCGAGGGCTTCGACGCGCTCGAAGCCTTGCTGGATGCTGCGCAGGCACCAGAGCTGCGCTTCCGGCTGCTGGGTGCGAACGAGCTGCGCCAGCTTCCGCCGCTGGCGTGGCGGGTGCGTGGCGTGCTGCCGGCGCAGGGGCTGGCGAGCGTGTACGGGCCGAGCACGAGCGGCAAATCCTTTCTGCTGTTGGACATGGCGGCCGCCATCGCCGAGGGCCGCGAGTGGTTCGGCTACCGCACGAAGCGCGCGCCCGTGGTGTTTGTGGCCTTGGAAGGCGAGGCCGGCTTTCGGCTGCGGGTGGCAGCCTGGGAACAGGCCAAGGGCCGGCCGCTGCCGGCTGGCCTGCGGCTGGTGCTGCAGGACTTCCGCCTCACGAAAGACGGCGACGTGCCCGACCTGGCCGCCGCAGTCCGAAGCGCTGGCGCGGGCGCTGTTGTTGCCATTGACACGCTGAACCGGGCGGCGCCCGAGGCCGACGAGAACGCATCGGCGGACATGGGCCGCATCATCGAATCCGCGAAGGAACTGCAGCGCGCGACGGGCGGGCTGGTGGTGTTGGTCCATCACTCAGGCAAGGACGCTACGCGGGGGCTGCGCGGGCATTCGTCGCTGCTGGCGGCGCTTGATGCAGCCGTCGAAGTGGTGCGCGAAGGCAGCCGCCGGGAATGGAAGGTGGCGAAGGCCAAAGACGGGCAGGACGGCGCGGCGCATGCCTTCCGGCTTGACGTGGTGCCCCTTGGCGTCGACGAAGAAGGCGAGCCCGTTTCGTCGTGCGTCGTGGCGCGGGACGTGATGCCCCAGGAAGCGACACGCTCACGACTGCCCAGGGGCGGACACCAGAAAGTGGTGTTTGACGCGCTGGGCGAGCTGCTGGCCAAGGAAGGCCGGTTCGGCGCGGGCTGCGCCCCTTCGACGCGCCGATGCGTGCAGCTTGAGCGCGCGGTGGAAGCCCTGGCCCCGCGCTTGGCGTGCGAGCCCAAGCGCCAGAAGGAACGGGTACGGCAGGCGCTCACCGGCTTGATTGCCTCGGGCGTCGTGGTTTGCCGCGAGGGGTGGTTATGGGTTGCTTGAGCTTCCCGAACTTCCCGAACTTCCCGAACTGTCCCGAAACGGGAACGCCGGTTTTTCCCGAACTTCCCGCGCCCCCTTTAGGGGGCCGGGAAGAACGGGAACGGGAACGGGAAGGCCGGGCGGGGTGCTGCTGGCTGCATGCGTTGAGGCGGGCGTGCCCTTCCTGGCGCCCTTCCGAGGCTGTCCGCCGACGCCCGACGCACTGCGCGCGGCGCTGCGCAGAACGGGCTGCAGGGACGCGCGATGAGGCGAGGGCACCGACGCACCGGGCGAGCGCAACGCCCGCACCTGGGGCCGTTTCGGGGCCTTGGCGGGCAAGCGCTGCGGGGCTTTCTGCTGGCGCCCGCCTGCGGTATTGCCCGGGCGCTGCGACGCGGGGCGGCACTGGGCGGCAACGCCCGAGGAACGCTCGGCGGAAGCCGCGCGCAAACACAGACACGAGCCACGCGCGAGCCGGCGCGCGGCAAGGCTTCAACCGGCCGGCGAAGGACTGACAATGAAGCAGCATCAAGACGCGCGCGAAGCCGAACGCGCGGCGAAGCGGCGCGGCATCCTCGAACGCATGCGGCGCGAGGTGAGCGAGGCGCAAACCAAGGCCGAGGACTACGGCGACCAGGCCGCAAAGCAATGCGTGGAAGTGGAACGCCTGCAGCGCGAAGCGGCCGAGGCAAGGCATCGCCTGCTGGCGCTTGAGGCTGCATCGGCGAACGCTGCGCAACGTGCAGAGGGGGCTGAAGGGCAGGCGCTGCGCGAGCTGCGGCCGCTGGGTGGCGACGCGCTCGAAGCGGCGCTGCTGACTGTTCGGCAAGCGCAACGCGCGGCGCAAGGCTCGGCGGCGCTGCGCGTAACCGGCGACACCTTCGACAAGCCGGGGCAGCACGAACTCACGAACGCCGAAGCGCTCGAACGCGCGGCGCGGCTGGCGGTGCTGGCCGAGAAGCTGGAAGCGCTACGGCTCGCCGACGTGGCGCCGGCCGAGATTGAACGCATCGCGGCCGAAGCGGTGCGCGAAGCTGAGGGCGAGCGGTGACGACGGGCACCCCCCGGGGGGGCATCAAATCTCTGGCGGGACGCGCGCCCTGAACCGAACGGTTTCTCGGCTTGTGCTACCGGCGCTTTTTTTCAGTCAAAACCCGAAGGAACTTTGCCATGCCACGTAAATCCGCCGCCTCGCTGGCCGTCGTGCCCCCGCGCGTCGCGCCCGCCAAGCTGAAACCGCCGGCCGCCTTGACTGCCGACGAGCGTCGCATCTGGCGCGCTGTGGTTGACGCACTGCCCGCCGCCGCCTTCGCCAGCATCGACGCGCTCGCGCTGGCCGCGTATTGCAGAGCCGAGTCGCTATCTCAAGCATTGGCCGCCGCAGCGCGCGACGCCGACGTGACAACGCGCGAGGGCCGCGCCATCGTGACAACCGCAGCGCTGCAAGCACGCACCGCGCTCGCGGCGGCGCGCAGTCTGCGGCTGACTAGACAAGCCCGCACGCATCGTGACGTGGCCGCCAACCAGGCAGAGGCGCCCTGCACCATCCCCAAGCCGTGGCTTGTGGCGTCGGACGCTGAGCCGTAGCCGCGAAAGCCTGCAACGGGCTGCTGCAAAGCCGGCGCCCGGCCGACGCATCGCGGCAAGGGGCGGCGCCGAGGCGCCCCGAACCTCGGCGAGCGATGGCTGAAGGTTCATTCAATGGCTGGGCGTTCATTCAAATGAGCGAACCTTCATTCAACTGAATGAGCAGCCATTCATCCAGCACAGCGAGCCGGCGCGACTGGGCACCGCCGTGCGTGCTTCCCGCTGGCGCCCCTGCAAGCAGCCGCAGGAACGCGCAGGACGCGACGCTGCAGGCCGGTGAAGCCCCTGCCCTTGCCGAACGCTGCTGCGCGCGCGTGGCGTGCCTTCTGCTGCGCCCCAGGCCGAACGAGCGAGGGCGAGCCTCGAAGCCCGCGCGAGCAACGGGCACGGCGCGATGCCGACTTCCGGGAACTTCCGGGAACTTCCCGGAACTCGAAGCCCGCGCGGGCAAGGGGCACGGCGCCACGCCGGCCGAGCTGGCAACGCCTGCGCGCTCGAAGTGCCCGCGTTGCTGCCTTGCTGCTGGTGCACTGCAGGCTGCAGGAACGCGCCAGAACGCGCGCACGCTGACGGGTGAAGCCTTGCCCTTGCCGAGCTGCTGCGAGCGCTTGGCGGGCTTTCTGGTGCGACGCACGGGCGCAACACCCCGCGCCGAGGAACGGCCCGCCGCTGCGCGTGCGGGTGCGCGCGGGGGTGCATTTCGGCTGCACTTCCGGCTACATGGTGGCTACATAGACCACGCTGCCGGAAGGGGGAAAGAAAAAAGCACCTAGGCGCGTTGTCCTAAGTGCTTGATTCGTCGGTGTTTTCTTGGCTCCCCGACCTGGGCTCGAACCAGGGACCTACGGATTAACAGTCCGGCGCTCTACCGACTGAGCTATCGGGGAATAGCCGCTCAGTATAGCAGTTGCGCCGGTTCTTCGAGGGTTGTCAGAGAGAAATTTGTGCGCTCAGCGACCAGGTACGCGGCGCCAGGGGATAGAGGTAGGCGTGGCCGAACTGGTAGGGCGACTCCTTCCAGGCACGGCGGTTGGCGGCGTTCTCGACACCCAGCCGCCAGACGACGCTGCCCTTGGCCAGCGCCTGCCGGTAGCGCAGCGCGAGGTCCACTTTCGTCCAGCCCGGGGTGTGGATGCTGTTGTCGGGCAGCACCATGCGCTGGCCTTCGTGGGTGACGAAGGCCAGCAGCGCCAGGCCGGGCACCGCGGCGACGTTGTACGCGGCCTGCAGCTTGAGGCTGCGCTCGGGGACGTTGGTCGGCTGCTGGCCGTTGAGCCCGGGCTGCTTCGAGCCCAGTCGGCGCGCCTGCATCAAGAGCGCACTGCCGCGCAGGCTCCACGCACCGCGACGCCACTCGGCTTCGGCCTCGAGGCCGCGATGGCGCGAGATGCCATCGGCTTGCCGCATGCAGCTCAGTGCCAGGTCGCAGGCACCGAGGTCGGCCCATTCGGGGCGGCGCAGGTCGAAGAGCGCGGCGCTCCAGTCCAGTGCGTCGCCGCGCTGCTTGATTCCTAGTTCGGTGCCGCGGCTGCGCAGCGCCGGCAGCGCCTGCCCGGCGTTGCGGTAGAGATCGAGGTTCGGCGTGACCGTGCTCTCGATGCCTTCGCCCCAGCTCGCGTAGGCGAGCGTCTGCGCGCTCAGGGCATAGGTGGCGGCGACCCAGGGCGTGGTGAAGGACTGCGTGTAGGCGGTCGGGTTCGAGCCGTCGGTGCGCACGCTGCGCCGGTCGAGCCGGGTGTGACGAACGCCGAGCCACAGACCGAGCCTCTGTGTCAGCGCGAGCTGGTCCTGCAGATGCAGCTCGGTGCTGCGCTGGTCGCGGTCGGTGTTCTCGTCGCTCGGGCTCGGGTCGCCGGGGAGCATCACGCTGCCGTCGATGCGGCCGACCCCCACCCAGTTGTAGGCGAGGCGGTTGAAGCGCGCGCGGTGCCGCGTGTGCAGGACGCCCATGCCCAGCTTGTGCTCGATGCCGGCAAGCCGCAGCCGCCCCTGCAGCGAGAGGCTCAGCGCATCGGTCGTGCGCCGCTCACCGTCGCTGCGGAAGTCGTAGAGGTCGAAGCTGCCGTCGCTGCAGTAGCGGGTGTAGTCGTTCTCGGCGCTGCAGCCGAAGGGGAAGGCGATGCGGTCGTCGCTGTCCAGGCGCTGGCGCATCGCGTGCGCGACGAACTGCCAGTCCTGCGGCAGCGTCTGCGTCAGCCGCAGCGAGCCGACGCGCCCCTGCATCACCATCGGCAGCTGCCAGGACTGGTTGTTGAGATTGGTCCGGGGATCGATGTCGCGGGCGTCGGGCAGCCGCGGCCCGAGCAGACTGAAGCCGGGGGTGCTGGGCTCGCTCTGCAGGCTGTACTCGAGCTCGGCCTCGAGCAGCGTGCCCTCGACCGGCTCGGCATCGGCCGCGAGCGCGAGCAGGCGCCGGTGGCCGCGGTTGTCGTCGATCTGCGGACGCAGGTGCGCGTACTCGGCGTTGACGCGCCAGCCGAAGCGGGCGTCGCCGTCGCCGATGTCGAACGCCGCGGTGCGCGTGTCTTTCTCCTGCCACGACAGGCTCGCGTGCCGCAGGCGCCCGGCCGGGCGCTTGACGCTGAGGTTGAGCAGGCCGCCCGGCGCGCTCGTACCGGCCTGCAGGCCGGTCGTGCCCTTGAGCAGTTCGACCGAGCGCTTGTTGGCCAGCGGCGTCGCGGTCTCGGCGTTGATCGGCAGGCCGTCGCGGCGGATGTTGAACTGCGGGTCGAGCGTGAAGCCGCGCACGGCCATCAGTCCCCAGTAGCCGGGGGCGTTGTAGGCGTCGGTCGCGCCCGCGTCCAGCCGCGTGAGGTCGCCCAGGCCGCTGATGCCCGCGTCGACCAGTTGCACGGTGGTGATCACGGTGGCGGAGAAGGGCGCGCGCGCCAAGGACACGTCGCCGAAGCCGGCCAGCGACGAGCTGTTGCCGCCACTGCGCCCGGTGATCGTGATCGTCTGCAGCGCGGGCCCGCTGTCGGCGGCTGCAAGCACCGCCGCGCCCGGCGCATCCGGCGCTTCATCGCCCGATGCCGGCTGCTGCGCCAGTGTGGTCATCGGCAGCGCGCAGGTCAGGCACAGCAAGGCGGCGTGCGCAGCGGGTGAGAGTCGGCGTGCAGGACGGCAGCGCCGACGAGAACATGGAATCGATGCCATCGCAAGACTTCCCGGTCGATGGCAGGTGGGCAACTCGAACGGGAGGGCGATGAACGATGACGCGGCGCCCGGTACCGGCTGCTTCCCTGCGCGAGGATTACCTCAATCAGGTTCAAAGGGACTTTCTCAGTCGCGGCAGCCACGAAGGCCACAGCAACACCCCTAGCGAGAGGACAGGGCCCAAGAGGACCATGCCAAACAAAATGATAGCCCTTGTTGCAGGCACGCTCCCTGATTCTCGAGCTCGAAAAGCATTCGGCCCGCACAAGGCGGGCCGAAGCGGGCCGAAGCGGGCCGAGGAGGGCTGGCGTGCTCAGTCGAAGACCGGCGTCTCCACGCCGAGCACCTTGTGCAGCTTGGGGCTCGTGGTCGTGTACTGCAGCAGCACGCGCTTTTCCGGGAAGATGTAGGGCGACGCGCCGAACGCGGCGAGCGCCGCTTCGTGGAAGCCCGAGAGGATGAGCTTCTTCTTGCCCGGGTAGGTGTTGATGTCGCCGACGGCAAAGATGCCCGGGATGCTGGTCTGGAACTTCCCGGTGTCGACGACGATCTGCTTGCGGTCGATGTCCAGGCCCCAGTCGGCGATCGGCCCGAGCTTGGGGCTCAGGCCGAAGAAGACGAGCAGCATGTCCAGCGGCACGACGCGGGTGACGCCGTCGCCGCCGGCAACCTTGATCGCGGCCAGGCGGCCGTCGCGCTCTTCGAAGCCGCTGACCTGGCCGACCATGAACTGCATCTCCATCGCGTCGCAGAGCTCGCGCATGCGCGAGACGCTGGCCGGCGCCGCGCGGAAACCGTCGCGCCGGTGCAGCAGGATCACGCTCTCGGCCTGGTTCGGTCCTTCCTGGACGAAGTTCAGCGTCCAGTCCAGCGCCGAGTCGCCGCCACCGACGATCACCAGGTTCTTGCCGGCGAACAGCGCCGGGTTGCGCACGCGATAGAAGAGCTGGCTGTTCTCGAACTTGTCGATGCCCTCGACCTTGAGCGTGCGTGGCTGGAACGAGCCCACGCCCGCGGCAATGAACACCGTTTTGGTGAGGAAGCGCGTGCCCTTGCTCGTCTCGACGAAGAAGCGCCCGTCGGCCTCCTTGCGCACGACGCTGACCTCCTGCCCGAAATGGAAGGTCGCGCCGAAGGGTTCGATCTGCTTGAGCAGGTTGTCGGTCAGCTCCTGGCCGGTGCACACCGGCACCGCGGGGATGTCGTAGATCGGCTTGTCGGGGTAGAGCTCGACGCATTGACCGCCCGGGTAGCCGAGTGAGTCGATCACGTGCGCCTTGATCTCGAGCAGGCCGAGTTCGAAGACCTGGAAGAGCCCGACCGGGCCGGCGCCGATGATGACGGCGTCGGTCTGGATCGGGCCGTCGTCGCCGTCGTGATCGCGCGCGGCGTCGGTCACGGCAGGATCGGGCGTGGGCTTCATGTTTTCGTGCTTCGGCGGCGAGGGTCAGCGGACCAGGTGCTTGAGCTTGTTCTTCACGTCCTTCCAGTCCTCGGCATCGGGGAGCGCCGGCTTGCGCTTGGTGATCGTCGGCCACTGGCGCGAGAGCTCGGCGTTGAGCTCGATGTACCCCAGCTGGTCGGCTGGAACGTCCTCCTCGGGCACGATCGCATCCACCGGGCACTCGGGGATGCAGACCGCGCAATCGATGCACTCATCGGGCTCGATGACGAGGAAATTCGGACCTTCGCGGAAGGCGTCGACGGGGCAGACGTCGACGCAATCGGTGTACTTGCAGCGGATGCACGAATCGAGGACGACGTGGGTCATGGGACGGAGGGAGTTGGACGGTGAGGCGTTTGGGCCGGCCGCATCCGCCCGGGATGCGGCACCGGCAGTCGATGCCTGCGCAGGCATCTGCAACCGCTTGATTTTACGGCGAGCGCATTGCCTCGGCTGGGCTTGCGGCCAGGGTCAGCATGGTCTTGCTGGACAGGAGCCGGACAGGGGCCGTCGCACGCCCCGGTCCGGACAAAAAAAAAGAGCCCGGCGCTTGGACACCGGGCTGCGGAAGGGATCCCGGGACGGCAAGGCCGTCGACAAGGACCCGAGGAGACAATCCTTGGGATGACGCCTGTATGTAATCAGGCGGCGCGCTTGGCCTTGCCGGCGGCCTGGCTGGCCTTCACGGCGGTGCTGGTCATCGCCTGGAAGTTCGACTCGGCGACTTCGGCAGCCTGCTTGGCGGCCTTCTGCACGCTCTCGAACGCGTTGTTGGCGGCGGCAACGGCCGACTTCACCAGCGCGACGGCGCTCTCGGTGCCGGCGGGCGCGTTCTTGACCGCGGTGTCGACGCTGGCCAGGAGCTTCTTCTGCACGTCGGCGGCCTGCTGCTCGGCGGCGGCGCTCAGCTCGGCGTTGGTGGCCGCGAAGATGTCGTAGACGTGACGGCTGTAGGCAGCGGCCTTCTCGGCGCTGGGCTGCAGCAGGCTGGCCTGCAGCGTGAGGAGTTCCTGCGCGTCCTTGACCGAGATCGCGGCCATTGCGGCCTCGGCAGCTTCGGCCATCGCGGTCTTGGCGACCTGCATGTTCAGCTCGACCAGCTTCTCGACGCCTTCGAAGGCCTTGTTGGTCAGGCCGAAGAGGGTTTCGAGGTTGGCCTTCTGGGCGGCGACGAATTGCTCGTTCGTGAAGTTCATCTGGTTCTCCTTGAGGTTGACTGGGGTTACGAGGTGAAGGACTTGGATCTGCTTTCTTTGCTGCACTGCAGCATGGCCGCTAGTATAGGGTCTTCCCGGGGGAATGCAAGCATTTTGTTGCGGCGCAGCAAAAGAGGCTATCCCTAGAATGTTTCCGATGCGTGCCTACCACGCCGATCAGTTCGTGCTGCCGCTGCCGCCCGGGCACCCGTTCCCGATGGGCAAGTACCGGTTGCTGCGCGAGGCGGTGCACGAGCACCTGCCGCTGCTGCGCATCCTGCAGGCCGAGCCGGCCAGCGACGAAGAGCTCGCGCTCGCGCACGAGCCGGAGTGGATCGACGCGGTGGCGCAAGGACGCACCACGGCGGCGCAGCAGCGCGAGATCGGCTTTCCCTGGTCCAGCGCGATGGTCGAGCGTGCGCGCCGCTCGGTCGGTGCGACGATCGCCGCGGCGCGCGCCGCGCTCTTCGACGACGAGGGGGTGGCCGCAAACCTCGCCGGCGGCACGCACCACGCGTTCGCGCACAAGGGCTCGGGCTACTGCGTCTTCAACGACGTCGCGGTGGCAGCGCGGCTGATGCAGATCGAGGCGCACCGCCGCAGACAGCCTCTGCTGCGCGTCTGGGTCATCGATCTAGACGTGCACCAGGGCAACGGCACCGCGGCGATCTTCCGCGACGACGAGAGCGTCTTCACGCTCTCGCTGCACGGGCAGAAGAACTTCCCCTTCCGCAAGGAGGCGAGCGACCTCGACGTGGAGCTGCCCGACGACTGCGACGACGAGCGCTACCTGGAGGCGCTTCAGGCTGCGCTGGATGCGGCCTGGGCGCGTCAGGCCTCGGCACCACCGGGCCTGGCCTTCTACCTGGCAGGTGCCGATCCGCATGTCGACGACCGGCTCGGGCGGCTCGCGCTGAGCGAGCAGGGTCTGGCCGCACGCGACCGCCTGGTCTTCGAGCGGCTGCGGCGCCTGGGCATTCCGGTCGCGGTGAGCATGGCCGGCGGCTACAACCGCGATCCGCAGGTGACGGTGCGGATCCATCGGCGCACGCTCGAGCTCGCCGATGCCGCGGCCACGGCATGGGCACTGGATCGGCAGCGCGGTCCCGATGCGCGCGGGCAGATGGAACAATGGCCGCGTTCGCCCCCGCCCGCCGCAGCGGTGTCCGCCTGCGCGCCCTTCTACGACTGAAGCCATGCATCGACCTACGCACACCGTTCTGGCGGCCGCTCTCCTGGGCCTGCCGATGCTCGCGCAAGCCGCCGAAGTCGATGGCGCCCAGCTCTCCGGCTGGTGGGGCATCCCCTTCGCCGGCGTGCTGCTGTCGATCGCGCTGCTGCCGCTGCTGACACCGGGCCTGTGGCATCACCACTTCGGCAAGATCGTGCTGGGCTGGTCGCTGGCCTTCCTGCTGCCCTTCGGGCTTGCCTTCGGCCCGGCGGCCGCGGGGCAGGCCGTCGTGCATACGCTGCTGGCCGAGTACATCCCCTTCATCGCGCTGCTGTGCGCGCTTTTCACCGCCGCCGGCGGCATCTACGTGCGCGGCAATCTGCGCGGCAGCCCGCTGGTCAACGTCGCGATCATGGCGGTGGGCTCGGTGTTGGCGAGCGTGATGGGCACGACCGGCGCGTCGATGCTGCTGATCCGCCCGCTGATCCGGGCCAACGACAACCGCAAGCATGTCGCGCACGTCGTCATCTTCTTCATCTTCACGGTCAGCAACGCCGGCGGTTCGCTCACGCCGCTGGGCGACCCGCCGCTGTTCCTCGGCTTCCTGCGCGGCGTCGACTTCTTCTGGACGATGCAGCACATCTTCCCGGAGACGCTCTTGCTGCTCGGCGCGCTGCTGGCGATCTTCTTCGTCATCGACAGCTACTGGTTCCACAAGGAGGGAGTGCTGTCGATCGACCCGACGCCCGACACGCAGCGCCTGGGGCTGGACGGCGCGATCAACTTCCTGCCGCTGGCCGCGGTGGTGGCGCTGGTGCTGATGAGCGGCGTGTGGAACCCGAGCATCTCCTTCGAGGTTTACGGCACCACGGTCGAGCTGCAGCAGGTCGTGCGCGACGCGCTGCTCGTGGTCGTCTGCCTGGTGTCGCTGGCGATCACGCCGCGCGCGGTGCGCGAGGCGAACCAGTTCTCGTGGGCGCCGATGCAGGAAGTGGCCAAGCTCTTCATCGGCATCTTCCTCACGATGATCCCGGTGCTGGCGATGCTCAAGGCCGGCGAGCAGGGCGCTTTTGCCGCGGTGACGCGCGCGGTTCATGCTCCTGACGGCCATTCGCTGCCCTGGGCCTACTTCTGGTTCAGCGGCATCCTCAGCTCCTTCCTCGACAACGCACCGACCTACCTCGTCTTCTTCAACCTGGCCGGCGGTGATCCGCAGCAGCTGATGGGGCCGCTGGCCTCGACGCTCGCGGCGATCTCGGCCGGCTCGGTCTTCATGGGCGCCAACACCTACATCGGCAACGCGCCCAACTTCATGGTCAAGGCGATCGCCGAGGACCGCGGCATCCGCATGCCGAGCTTCTTCGGCTACATGGCCTGGAGCGCGGTGGTGCTGCTGCCGCTGTTCGTGCTGCTCACCTTCGTCTTCTTCCGCTGAGCGACCCCAACCGGAGCCACACAGATGACGCGCCCGAAGATCCTCGTCGCCCGCAAGGTCTTCCCCGAGGTTGTCGAGCGGCTGCGCCAGCACTTCGAGGTCGAGGACAACTCGCAGGACACGATCTTGGACCACGCAACGCTCGTGCAGCGGCTGCAGGGCAAGGCCGGCGCCTTCATCACCGGCAGCGAGCGCATCGACGCGCCGCTGCTGGACGCCTGCCCGCAGCTGCGCGCGGTGTGCAACATGGCGGTGGGCTACAACAACATCGACGTGCCGGCGTGCACTGCACGCAAGGTCCTGGCGAGCAACACGCCGGGCGTGCTCACCGAGACGACCGCCGATCTCGGCTTCGCGCTGATGATGGCCGCGGCACGCCGCGTCACCGAGGGCGAGCGCTACCTGCGTGCCGGGCGCTGGGATCGCTGGTCCTACGACATGTTCATCTCGCCCGACGTGCACGGCACGACGCTCGGCATCCTCGGCATGGGGAGGATCGGGCAAGCGATCGCGCGCCGCGGCGCGCTCGGCTTCGGGATGAAGGTGATCTATCACAACCGCAGCCGCCTGGATCCGGCGCTCGAGGCCCCGCTCGGTGCGCGCTACGTCGACAAGGCGACGCTGCTGCGCGAGGCCGACCACCTCATGCTGGTGCTGCCGTACAGCGCCGAGACGCATCATGTCGTCGGCCGCGCCGAGCTCGCACTGATGAAGCCGAGCGCGACGCTGACCAACATCGCGCGCGGCGGGCTGATCGACGAGGACGCGCTCGCCGAGGCGCTGCGCGAAGGGCGGCTCGCCGCCGCCGGGCTCGACGTCTTCGAGGGCGAGCCGCGCGTGAACCCGGCGCTGCTGACGCTCGAGAACGTCGCGCTCACGCCGCACATCGGCAGCGCCAGCCTGCGCACGCGCCGCGCGATGGCCGACCTGGCGGCCGACAACCTGATCGCGGCGCTGGGTTGCGGCCCGCAGGCGGGGCGGCCGCCGTCGGCGCTGAATCCGGAAGTCCTCGGCTGAAGCGTTTCCCCCGCGGGCACGGCGCCACGAACGCGCGCCGCTCGTGTCCCGCCTGGACCCGATTTATGTCCTGCCGGGGTTCCGCTCAGCGGTCCCGCCGCGGGCCAGACGGGAGGCCTTGCGCGCTCACCGCGTGACCCCGGCGCGCGGCACGAAAGTGCCGCTGCTGAGACAATTCGCGCATGCCGGACTGGATGCTGGCGGCGCTGCTGGCAGCCGCGGCGCTGAACCTGATGCTGCTCGCGTGGCTGGCTTTGCGCCGGCCCGATTCGCAGCACCTCGATGACCGGCTGGCCGCGCTGCGCCTCGAACTGCAGACCGACGCCCGCGCGCTGGAGCGGGAGCTGCGCGAGGAGCTGGCGCGCACGAGCGCTGCGCAGCGCCAGGAGCTCGCGGCGCTGCAGACGGTGCTGCTGACGCACGCGGGCGACGTCTCGCGGACGCAGTTCGAGCAGCTGCGGCATCTGGCCGCCGAGCACGAGCGCCACGCCGGCGAGCTGCGCGCGACGGTCGAGGCGCGGCTTGTCGCGCTGCACGAGGGCAACGAACGCAAGCTCGAGCAGATGCGCGCAACCGTCGACGAGAAGCTGCACGCCACGCTCGAGCAGCGCCTGGGCGAGAGCTTCCGGCTCGTGGCCGAGCGGCTCGAGCAGGTGCATCAGGGCCTGGGCGAGATGCAGGGGCTGGCGCGCGACGTCGGCTCGCTCTCGCGCCTGCTCGGCAACGTGAAGACGCGCGGCCTCTTCGGCGAGGTGCAGCTCGGCGCGCTGATCGAACAGGTGTTCACGCCCGCGCAGTACGCGACCAACGTCGCCCCGGTTCCCGGGCGCGGCGAACGCGTCGAATATGCGCTGCGCCTGCCCGGGCAGCGCGCCGACGGGGCGCCGCTGTGGCTGCCGATCGACGCCAAGTTCCCGCGCGAGGACTACGAGCGCCTGCTCGACGCGCAGGAGCGCGCCGATCCGGTCGCCGCCGAGGCGGCGGGCCGTGCGATCGAGACCTGGCTGCGCCAGCAGGCGCGCGAGATCCGCGTCAAGTACGTTGCACCGCCGCACACGACCGACTTCGCGCTGCTCTTCGTGCCGACCGAGGGCCTGTATGCCGAGCTGCTGCGCCGGCCCGGCCTGGTCGAGGCGCTGCAGCAGGAACACCGCGTCGTCATCGCCGGGCCGACGACGCTGCTGGCCATCCTCAGCAGCCTGCAGATGGGCTTCCGGACGCTGGCGCTGGAGAAGCGTTCGGCCGAGGTGTGGGAGGTTCTGGGCGCGGTGAAGACCGAGTTCGGCCGTTTCGGCGAGGTGCTCGCGCGCACGCGCAAGAAGCTCGACGAGGCCGGCGCGACGATCGACGCGGCGCAGTCGCGCACTCGGGTGATGAGCCGGCACCTCGAGCGCGTGCAGGCCTTGCCCGAGGCGCAGGCGCAGGCGCTGCTGCCGGCGCAAGGCGAGGAGCCGGCGCTGCCATCGGCAGGGGAGGGCGCCGATGGCTGAGGCGGGCGAGGCTTCCGGGTCGGGCGCGGCCGCTTCGGCCAGCGTGGACGCGGCGGTGCCGGCCGCAGGCTCCGGGCCTCCACCTGCGGCAGAGGTGCCGGCGCCGCCACCGGCTGCGCATGCGGTCGGCACGCGGGTGCTTGCGGCACTGATCGTCGGCCAGCTCGGCCTGCACGCGGCGATGGCCGGGTTGCGCATGGCTACGCCGCTGCAGGCGCTGCGCATGGGCGCCAGCGCCTGGACCGTCGGCGTGCTGCTGGCGCTCTTCGCTGCCGCGCCGGTGCTGCTGGCGATGTATTCGGGGCGCCTAGCCGATCGGCTCGGCTATCACCGGCCGGTGCGCCTTGCCGCGAGCCTGGCGCTCGCCGGCATGGCCGCCGCGGTGCTCTCGACCTGGCTGCAGGGCGGGTGGGCGACGGCGGCGATGTGCGTGGCCGCGATGCTCACCGGAAGCGCGGCGAACATGGGCATGCTGACGATCCAGCGCACCGCCGGCCTGGCCGCGCGTGATGCCACCGAGCGCATGCGCATCTTCAGCTGGCTGGGCGTGGCACCGTCGTTCAGCAACGTCATCGGGCCGGTCGTCACCGGGCTGATGATCGACGCCACCGGCTTCACCGGCGCCTACCTGCTGCTGCTTCTGCTGCCGCTGGCCACGCTCTACACCGCGCGCCAGGTGCCGGTGCTGCCGACGACCCCGGCTTCCACGCACCAGGGTCGGCGCGACGCCTGGGGGCTGCTCGGCGCGCCGGGGATGAAGCGGCTGCTGGCGGTGAACTGGCTGTTCTCGATGTGCTGGGACGTGCACGGCTTCGCGGTGCCGGTGCTCGGGCACGAGCGCGGCTTCAGCGCGAGCACGATCGGCTTCATCCTCGGCACCTTCACGCTGTCGGTGACCGCGATCCGGCTGCTCGTGCCGATCCTTGCCGACTCGATCGAGGAGATCAAGGTGCTGGGGGGCGCGATGATCGGCACCGCGCTGATCTTTAGCGCCTACCCGCTGGCCACCAACCCCTGGGTGATGGGCGTCTGCGCGGCGCTGCTGGGCATCACGCTGGGCGTGGCGCAGCCGATCATCATGACGACGCTGCACCACGTCACGCCCGATGGACGGCACGGCGAGGCGCTGGCCTTCCGATCGATGGCGATCAACACCTCGAGCACGCTGATGCCGCTGCTCTTCGGGGCGCTGGGCAGTGCCGCGGGCGCTGCCGCACTGTTCTGGGTCGTGGGCGGCTTGGTCGGCGGTGGCGCCTGGCTGACGCGGCGGGTCGCCCGCGTCAGAACCTGATCGACGAGCCGGGACCTTCGTCGGTCGCTGCGGCTTGCGGCTCGGGAGCCGCCGGCCTCGGTGCGGGTTCGGGGCGCGCACCCGGGGCTGACGCGGCCGCGGCGACCCGTGCCACCAACGGCGCAGCCGCGGGCGGCTGCCAGCCCCGGGGGAGGCGTGATTCGGCCGGGTATCCGGCGGCATCCAGGTAGCTGCTCCAGTCGGCCGGGTTGAAGCCACGCAGCGCCTGAGAGCCCACGCTCAGCGAAGGCACCGTGCGCCCGCCGGTCAGGCGCTCGAGCGCCGCGCTGTCCTCGTCCGTGATGATCTGCCGCTCGGTATAGGGAATGCCGCGCTGTCGCAGGAGTTGCCGCGCGGCGTCGCAGGGCGTGCAGCTGGCGCTGGTGTAAAGCGTGACCGGGTAGCGTGCGCTGACCTGACGCAGCTCGAAGGGCAGGGTCTCGTCACCGGCCGGGGCTGCGGCGGGCGCCGCGCTGCTGCGGCCCAGCGAGGTCACCTTGGCGCTGCCGTCGATCGGGGGGCGATCGGTGTAGGTCACACGCCCGCTGGGGTCGACCACCTTGTACTGGGCGATGGCCACGCCAGCCAGGCAGGTGGCCAGGATGAGGAGAAGCAGCTTCGAAACGCGCATGTCAACGCCTCCGCGACCTTGACGGAATCGCGGGATTATCCGGGCGTCGCTTCGGCCTTCGCCAGTCCGGATTCGGCCGCTTCGAGCGTGTTGACGAGCAACATTGCACGCGTCATCGGTCCGACGCCGCCCGGGACCGGCGTGATCCAGCCGGCGACATCGCGCACGCGCTCGAAGTCCACGTCGCCGCAGAGCTTGCCCGCCTCGTTGCGGTTCATGCCGACGTCGATCACGGCGGCACCGGGTTTGACCATCTCCGCGGTGATCGTGTTGCGGCGGCCGACGGCGGCCACGAGGATGTCGGCCTGGCGCGTGAACGCGGCGAGGTCGGGCGTTGCGCTGTGGCAGATGGTCACCGTCGCGTGCGCCTGCAGCAGCATCATCGCCATCGGCTTGCCGACGATGTTGCTGCGTCCGACGACGACGGCGTGGCGCCCGCGCGGATCGATCCCCGCCGACTGCAGCATGCGCATGCAGCCATAGGGCGTACACGGGCGGAAGCCTCGCTGCCCGACCATCAGCGCGCCGGCATTCTGGACGTGAAAGCCGTCGACGTCCTTGGCCGGCGACAGCGCGGCGATGACCTTGTCGGTGTCGATGTGTGCCGGCAGAGGAAGCTGCACCAGGATGCCGTGCACGAGGGGGTCGGCGTTGAGCTCGGCGATGCGCGCCAGCAGCGCGGCCTCGTCGAGCGTCTCGGGCAGGCGGTCGAGGATCGAGCGCATGCCCACACCCTCGCAGTCGGCGACCTTGTGACGGACGTAGACCTGCGACGCCGGGTTCTCGCCGACCAGCAGCACGGCCAGCGCCGGATGGACGCCCCGGGCGCGCAGCGCACTCACGCGTGCCGCCACTTCGCTGCGAATCTGCTGCGCCAGCGCGTTGCCGTCGATCAGTCGGGCCGCCATCGGGTCACTCCGGGCTTCTGTGAAAAGAGGGCGCGACGGCTGCGCGAGCCGCCGGACCGTTCGGGTGCAGGGGGGCTGAGCGGCCGGAGCTCAGGCCTTGGCCGTTGCGCCCAGCGCGATCTTCAGCAGGTCGGCGACGGTGTTGGCGTTGAGCTTTTCCATGATGTTGGCGCGGTGCGCCTCCACCGTCTTGATGCTGATGCCCAGGTCGTCGGCGATCTGCTTGTTCAGCCGCCCCGCGACGATGCGCTCCAGCACCTGCGACTCGCGCGTCGTCAGCCGCGAGAGCAGCGCGTCGCGGCTGGCCTGCTCCTGGTGCTGGCTGAAGGAACTGCGCGCCTGCTCGAGCATGCGCTCGACCAGGCTCACGAGCTCGGCTTCCTTGAAGGGCTTCTCGATGAAGTCCATCGCGCCCTTCTTCATCGTCGAGACGGCCATCGGCACGTCGCCATGGCCGGTGATGAAGACGATCGGCAGCGGGCTCTTGCGCTCGATCAGGCGGTCCTGCAGCTCGAGGCCGCTCATGCCCTCCATGCGGATGTCGACGATCAGGCAGGCGACTTCGCGCGGGTCGAAGCGTGCGAGAAAGGACTCGGCCGAGTCGAAGCACTTGACGCGGTAGTCCTTGCCTTCGAGCAGCCACTGCAGGGAATCGCGCACGGCCTCGTCGTCGTCGACGACGTAGACCGTGCCTTTCTTCGGAATCAGGCTCATTCGGGGGTGAGGGCTGAGTTCTGGGCGGTGCCGGCGCGCACGGCCGGCTCCTCGGTGCGGGCAGACCGCTCGACCGGCAGCGTGAAGCTGAACCGGCAACCGACAACCTCGCCGTTTTCATTGTAGAGGTTCTGCCCCCGCATCCTGCCCCGGTGCGACTCGATGATCGAGCGGCACAGCGACAGGCCGATGCCCAGTCCTTCGGCCTTGGTCGAGAAGAAGGCCTCGTAGAGCCGCCCGAGCACCTCCTCCTTGAGCCCGGGTCCGGTGTCGGTGACGCTGAACTCGATCACGCCGCCTTCCTCGGGCGTGTGCCGGGGGATGACGCGCAGCTCGATCTGGCGCCGCGCGGCGGGAAGGCCCGCGCCGTCGATCGCCTCGGCAGCGTTCTTCACCAGGTTGAGCACGACCTGCTCGATCAGGATCGGGTCGACCATCAGTTCCGGCAGGTGCTGGGCGACGTAAGTGCGGATCGTGACGTTGCGCCGGCGCAGTTCGATACCGGCGAGCTCGACCGCGTCCTCGACGATCTGCGCGGCCTGCGCCGGTTGTCGCTGCGGCTCGCTGCGCTTCACGAAAGCACGGATGCGCTTGATGATCTGCCCGGCGCGCTCGGCCTGGTGCGCGGTCTTGCGCAGCGCGGCGACAAGGTCCTCCCGGTCGATCGTGTCGGCCTGGACGCGCGAGACCATCCCGTTGCAGTAGTTCGTGATCGCGGTCAGCGGCTGGTTGAGCTCGTGTGCGACCGAGCTCGCCATCTCGCCCATCGTCACCAGGCGGCTGGTGACCTGCGCCTTCTCCGCCTGCGCCGCCGCCTGCGCCTCGGCGCGGCGACGCGCGGTGATGTCGGTGGCGATCAGCATCTGCGCCAGCCGTCCGTCGGTCCACTGCAGGTAGCGCGCGCGCACGTCGAACCACTTCTGCATCGACTCGACGTAGACCTCGCGCGGGCTGGCGCCGGACTGCGTGAGCGCTTCGGCCGGCAGGCCCGAGAGCGCGTCGACCGTCTCGTCCTCGTGCGGTTCGTAACCCTGGATGTCCGCGCCGGCCAGCAGCGCGTGTCCGGCGGCATTGCCGCCGAACCAGAGGCGGTAGCTGCGGTTGGTGAACAGCAGTTCGCCCTGCTGCACCGAAAGCACCGACACCGAGGCGTCCAGGCCCTCGAGCACGGTAGTGAAGCGCTCGTGGCTCGCCGAGAGCTGGTCCCGGATGCGCTTGGCCTCGGTGATGTTGGTCATGCTCGTCATCCAGCCGGTCTGCTGGCCGCGCGGATCGATCAGCGGGCTGACGTACATGCGAGCGTCGAAGCGGCTGCCGTCCTTGCGCTGCAGCCGGACTTCGACGCCGCCGACCGGGCTGCGTCCGAGCAGTTCCTGGTGCAGCAGCCGCGCGTTCTCCTCGGCGCGCTCCGGCGGCCAGTAGGGGTAGGGCGGCATGCAGTCGACGAGCTCGGATTCGGCGTAGCCGGTCATCTGGCAGAAGGCGGCGTTGACGTAGCTGATGCGGCCCTCGAGGTCCATCGCGCGCATGCCGGTGGGCATCGAGTTCTCCATCGCGCGACGGAAGTTGGTCTCCTGCACGAGCGCCGACTGCATCTGGGCGCGCCGACGCATGTGGCGCCAGGTTCCGAGCAGCATCCAGACGGTGAGCACCGAGAGCGCGACCACCATCCAGAACAGGGTGTTGCCGATCAGGCCGATCGACGTTCGCCAGCCCTGTGCACGCAAGCTGAGGCCGATGGCCGGCGGGCCGAGCGGCGCCGAGCTGACGATGAAGCCGCGGCTGCCGGCGATCTCGGGCGCCGCACCTGCCGTGCTCGCGAGGACCTGCTGCCGCTCGTCGAGCACCACGATCGCGCGACGGCGCGCAACATCGGCTGGCACCTGCTGCCGCAGCAGGGTCTGGACCGCGTATTCGACGACCAGGGCGCCGGTGAACGCGTTGCGCCCGACCAATGGCAGGTAGAGCTGGAATACCGGTTCGCCTGCCGACGAGGTGAAGGCCTGCGAGTAAGTCGGCTGGCGACTGCGTTGCGCTTCGCGCAGCGCACGTTCTGCGGCCGCCGATTCGGGGCCTGGGGCCGGGAATGGCGTGTCGGCGGAGGTCGGATCGCGCGGCGCCTCGGGCAGGTAGAGCAGCGGGTGGTGACTCGCCCTGACCTTGCGGCGGATGTCCAGCCAGCTCAGATGTCGGACCTCGGGTCGATCGCGGGTGAAATCGGTGGCCAGGCTGGCGAAGGCCGCATCGCTGATGTCGCGCGTGACGAGTTCGCGCGCCAGACGAGTGAGTTGCTCCTGGTTCTGGATCAGGCGCAGGTTGATCTGCTGTTGCGTGATTTCGGTGTCGCGGCGAACCGAGTCCGTCTCCCGCTCGAATTCCTCATTGCGCAGGTACCAAAAGGCGGAAATGATCGCGGCCAGGAACAGGAGGACCGAGATCAAGGGGGCCAGGGTGGCGAGCCGATCCTGCCGGGCCGGCGGCTGGCGCCGCCACCACAACCAGAAGAGACGGCGTGCGCCCGGACGCGCGGTGGTGGCGGTGGCTTTCGCGCTGTAGGGCCTGGGCATGGCGGGATTATCCGAGGGGCTCCGTTCGATCCCAAAGACCCTCAAAATATGTTTTGTATTATGAAAAGCTATGGCATGATTTGAAAATCGCATATTCTGTGGCAGACTCGCGCTCAACGAAGCAGTGACCGACTTTCACGAGGAGACAAGCATGTCCGCAGTGCCGGAATCCGCCCATGGCCTTGCCGCCAACGACACCGACGCGCAGGAAACCCGCGAATGGCTCGATGCCCTGTCCGCGGTCATCGAGCGCGAGGGCCCCGAGCGCGCCCACTTCCTGCTCGAGAGCCTGCTCGAGCACGCGCGGCAGAGCAGCATCGACCTGCCGTTCTCGGCCAACACCGGCTACGTCAACACGATCGAGCCGGAGCAGGAGGCGCGCTGCCCGGGCAACATCGCCATCGAGAAGCGGCTGCGCGCCTACATGCGCTGGAACGCGATGGCGATGGTCGTTCGCGCCAACCGCATCCACCCGGCCGATGGCGGCACGCTCGGCGGCCACATCGGCTCCTTTGCGTCGCTGGCCAGCATGTGGGGTGCGGGCTTCAACCACTTCTGGCACGCCGAGAGCGAAGGCCACGGTGGCGACTGCATCTATTTCCAGGGACACAGCGCGCCGGGCATCTACGCCCGCGCCTACCTGGAGGGGCGCATCACCGAGGAACAGCTCGAGAATTTCCGCCAGGAGGTGCACGGCAAGGGGCTCTCGAGCTACCCGCACCCGCACCTGATGCCGGGCTTCTGGCAGTACTCGACGGTGAGCATGGGCCTCGGGCCGATGATGGCGATCTACCAGGCGCGCTTCATGAAGTACCTGCACGCGCGCGGCATCGCCAAGACCGACAACCGCCGCGTCTGGGTCTTCCTCGGCGACGGCGAGATGGACGAGCCCGAGAGCCGTGGCGCGATCACGCTGGCCGCGCGCGAGAACCTCGACAACCTCATCTTCGTCATCAACTGCAACCTGCAGCGCCTGGACGGCCCGGTGCGCGGCAACGGCAAGATCATCCAGGAGCTCGAGGGCGACTTCCGCGGCGCCGGCTGGCACGTCATCAAGCTGCTCTGGGGCAAGGGCTGGGACGACCTGCTGCGCCGCGACAAGGACGGCAAGCTGCGCCAGGTGATGATGGAGACGCTGGACGGCGACTACCAGACCTACCGCTCCAAGGACGGGGCCTACATCCGCGAGCACTTCTTCGGCCGCTATCCCGAGACCGCCAAGCTCGTCGAGCACCTGACCGACGACGACATCTGGGAACTGCGCCGCGGCGGCCACGATCCCGAGAAGGTGTACGCGGCCTTCCACGCCGCCAACGAGCACAAGGGCCAGCCCACCGTGCTGCTGGTGAAGACGGTCAAGGGCTACGGCATGGGCAAGGCCGGCGAGGCCAAGAACACCGTTCACCAGACCAAGCTGCTGGACGAGGAAGACATCCGCTACATCCGCGACCGCTTCAACATCCCGATCCCGGACAGCGAGCTCGACAAGCTGCCCTACTACAAGCCGGCCGACGACACGCCGGAGATGCGCTACCTGCACGAGCGGCGCCAGGCGCTCGGCGGCTACCTGCCCACGCGCCGCGAGAAGGCCGACGAGAGCTTCACCGTGCCCTCGCTCGAGACCTTCAAGGCCGTGCTCGAACCCACGGCCGAGGGCCGCGAGATCAGCACCACGCAGGCCTACGTGCGCTTCCTCACGCAGCTACTGCGCGACAAGGCGCTGGGCCCGCGCGTCGTGCCGATCCTCGTCGACGAGGCGCGCACCTTCGGCATGGAGGGCCTTTTCCGCCAGATCGGCATCTACAACCCGCGCGGCCAGCTCTACACGCCGGTCGACCGCGACCAGGTGATGTACTACAAGGAAGCCACCGACGGCCAGATCCTGCAGGAGGGGATCACCGAGGCCGGCGGCATGTGCTCGTGGATCGCCGCGGCGACGTCGTACTCGACGAACAACCGCATCATGATCCCGTTCTTCATCTACTACTCGATGTTCGGCTTCCAGCGCTTTGGCGACTTCGCCTGGGCAGCGGGCGACATGCTGGCGCGCGGCTTCATCCTTGGCGGCACTTCGGGGCGCACCACGCTCAACGGCGAGGGCCTGCAGCACGAGGACGGACACAGCCACATCCTGGCCGGCACGATTCCGAATTGCGTCAGCTACGACCCGACCTTCGCGCACGAGGTCGCGGTGATCCTGCATCAGGGCCTCAAGCGCATGGTCGAGAAGCAGGAGGACGTCTTCTACTACATCACTCTGCTCAACGAGAACTATCCGATGCCCGGACTCACCGCCGGCACCGAGGAGCAGATCCTCAAGGGCATGTACCTGTGCAAGCCCGGCGCGGAAGGCGAGCGCCGCGTGCAGCTGCTGGGCTCGGGCTCGATCCTGCGCGAATCGCTCGAGGCGCAGAAGCTCCTGGCCGCCGACTGGGGCGTGCAGGCCGACGTCTGGAGCTGCCCGAGCTTCAACGAGCTGACGCGCGAGGGCCAGGACGTGGCGCGCTGGAACCTGCTGCATCCGCTGGAGGCACCGCGCGCCTCCTTCGTCGCGCAGCAGCTCGCGGCACACCCGGGCCCGGTGATCGCGTCGACCGACTACATGAAGAACTACGCCGAGCAGATCCGCCCGTTCATGCCGCAAGGCCGTCCCTACATCGTACTCGGCACCGACGGCTTCGGACGCAGCGACTTCCGCTATCGGCTGCGCGAGCACTTCGAGGTCGACCGCCACTACATCACCGTCGCTGCGCTCAAGGGCCTGGCCGACGACGGCAAGATCGCCGCTGCCAAGGTCGCCGAGGCGATCCAGAAGTACGGCATCGACGTCGACAAGATCAACCCGCTGCATGCCTGAGGGGAGTGCGACATGGCATTGGTTGAAGTCAAGGTCCCCGACATCGGCGATTTCAAGGACGTCGGCGTCATCGAGCTGCTCGTCAAGCCGGGCGATGCGATCACCGCCGAGCAGTCGCTGATCACCGTCGAGAGCGACAAGGCGTCGATGGAGATTCCCTCGTCGCACGCGGGCGTGCTCAAGGAGCTCAAGGTCGCGCTTGGCGACAAGGTCAGCGAGGGCAGCGTGATCGCGGTGCTCGAAACCGCCGCGGCGTCGTCAGCGTCCGCACCTGCTCCGGCCGCTGCCCCTGCGGCGGCGCCCGCTGCGGCGCCTGCGGCAGCTCCCGCGGCCGCACCCGCGCCGGCTGCCGCGGCACCGAGCCGCGTCGAGGTGCTCGTGCCCGACATCGGCGATTTCAAGGACGTCGCGGTGATCGAGGTCTTCGTGAAGCCCGGCGACGCGGTGAAGGTCGAGCAGAGCCTGGTCACCGTCGAGAGCGACAAGGCGTCGA
>Ga0209605_1000351_pt1 | contig 61287 bp, 53 predicted proteins | sample AD_UKC035_MetaG_FD_184408 | JGI IMG/M metagenome (GOLD analysis project Ga0209605, IMG submission 184408) | Active sludge microbial communities of municipal wastewater-treating anaerobic digesters from USA - AD_UKC035_MetaG (SPAdes) (version 2) | ecosystem: Engineered > Bioreactor > Anaerobic >...
GTTGCCGCTGCACGACAACGTGCGCGGTCCCGACTACTACCACTGACGAAGGAGACACAGCCCCATGATCGCCGCACACACCCTGGATCAACTCAAGGCATTGCGCCTGCACGGCCTGGTCGCCGCGCTGAACGACCAGGCCACCAGCACCGCGGCAGCCGGACTCGGCTTCGAGGATCGGCTGGCCATGCTGGTGCAGCGCGAGGTCGACTGGCGCGACGGCAAGCGGCTTGCCCGGCTGCTCAAGGCCGCCAAGCTCAAGGTCGGCAGCGCCAGCATCGAGGACATCATCTGGCGCGATTCGCGCAGCCTGGACCGCCACCTGATCACGGCGCTGGCCGGCTGTGACTGGGTGCGTCACGCGCGCACGATCCTGCTCACGGGTGCCACGGGCACCGGCAAGACGTGGCTGGCTTGTGCGCTGGCGCGGCAGGCCGCGCGCTGCGGCTTCACGGTGCTGTACGCGCGAACGACGCGGCTGATGACGGAGCTGCGCGTAGCGCACGGTGACGGCAGCTTCGCTCGGCGCTTGGCGCAACTGGCACGCATCGACGTGCTCGTGCTCGATGACTTCGCCGGCGCTCCCATGGACGCGGGCGAGCGCACCGACCTGCTCGAGCTGCTGGACGATCGGGTCGGCACGAAGGCCACGCTGATCACCAGCCAGATGGCAGTCAACAAGTGGCACGCCTGGCTCGATGACCCGACAGTGGCCGACGCGATCCTGGATCGCATCGTGCACTGCTCGCACCGCATCGCATTGAAGGGGCCATCATTGCGCAAAGGCGAGCAGCAGGAGGAATGCCAATGATCGCTTCGCGCATGAACCCGCACACCGACCGTCGCGCGTCGAACCCGGTCTGCCCACCGCGGCGGTCGTTCGTCGCAGGCGACGCCCGCCGCCGTGGACCGGCCTGCGCCGATCAACAGCAACCGACGATCGCCTTCGGCGCCGCGTTGCCCACCCCGGCGAGGTTCGCCGGCGTGGACAACACGGTCGATTTCAACGTCATCGTAGTCGCCTGAGATACCATGCAACCGCTCATGCGCGCGAGCCTTCCTCGACCACGATCACGCTGAAGCGCCGGCTACGATCAGCCTGAAACGACCGGCTACGATCGCTGAAATCCGCACGCAGGGGGCGACCGGCCATGCAACTCGTCCTGATCTTCGGCGGCGCGATGATCGCGCTGCTCGTCTTCGGCACGCTGTACAAGTTCCACGAGGTGCGCAAGACGATGAACTGGCGCCAGGTGCCGGGGCGCATCGTCGCCTCGCGCGCCCGCGCCCGAAGAGTGCGTACCGCGCAGACGCACGACCGCGCGCTCGGCACCGGCGACCACCAGATGCGCAACTTCGCCGAGATCGCCTACGAATACCGCGTCGGCGGCCGCAGCTACCGCGGCACGCGGGTGAGCATCGGGGAGGACCTGGGCGACCACGATGTCGAGGGCCGGCTGGCGCGTTATCCGGTGGGCCGCGAGGTCACCGTGCACTACGACCCCGCCCGGCCGCAGGACGCGGTACTGGAGAATGATGCCCCCGAGGGCGTGTGGCGCACGATGGCGATTTTCATCGGCGTGCTGGTGTTGCTGCTGGTGGGCGGCACCCTGGGCTTCGACGCCGCCGTCGAAGGCCTGCGCCAGCGCCTTCAGCGGCCCGAGCGCGCGCTGCCCGCGGTGGCGCTGGCCGCCATGTCCTTGTTTGTCGCGCTGATGGCGCGTGCCGCGGCCGCGCAGGCCGAGGCCGCCCGCCACTGGCCGACCACGGAGGGGGTGATCGAATCCTCCGGCGTCGAGGCCTTGCGCATGTTCAGTGCCGGCAGCGAGCACACGCTCCGGCGCATGTTCCGGCCCGACATCGTCTACCGCTACCACGTGGGCGCGGCCGAGCTGAAAGGCTCGCGCCTGCGCTTCGGGGGCCGCTTCTATGCGAGCTTGGACCGCCTCGCCCGCCACGATGCCGAGGCCTACCCGGTGGGCCGCCGGGTGAGGGTGCATGTCAACCCCGCCAATGCATCCGACGCGGTGCTCGAGCCCGTCGCTGCCGGCCTGTGGCTGGCCTGGAGCCTGTCCGCGGCGCTGGCGGCGGCTGCGCTGTTCATGGCGCTGGACTGAGCGTCACCCGGCCTTCGCCGGGCGGCCGGCGCCCCAGGCTGGCCAGCCACAGCCCGGCGAAGGTGATGGCGGCATTGGTCAGTAGCAGTTCCAACCCGATCCGGCAGGCACCGAACCAGCGCGCCTGCTGGGCATCGATCAGCGCGCACAGCGCCGGTGCGAGCAGCGCCACCGCCGGCACCCAGTGCTCGCGCGGGCGCCTGCGGGTCAGCAGGACGAAGGCGACGCCCGAGCAGGCGATCTCTGGGGCCTGAATCCGTGACCTCAGACCCCGGTCCAAGAATATGTCGGCCGCCATTTTGCGCAGCACGGTCGCTGTATGGAGATCGACTTGCGCCCGGCCTGCCCGGGGCCCGATTTCTCCGCTGAACGCCGGCAATGGCGGCGTTCTCGGGTCGATTTCAGGTGCCGAGCGTCGTCGCCGGTGGTGTTGTGGCCGCTGTGGATGGTTTTCGGCTGGGGTGGCTACTGGATGGATCGCGCCGCTCGGCTGGGTGTGCGTTCAGGGCGTGGCCGCGACCGCGCCTGCGAGTTCTCCGTGCAGCCTGGCAAACGCCGCCGCTGCACGGTCGTTGGCGCCCAGCCCGAGCACGAAGCGCCGGGCATGCTCGACGATGCGTCCGGCGCGGTAGATGAGCTCCTGCATCACCGTCTTGATGCGCCTTCGCTTGGCCGCATGGCGGATCGGCGCATCAGGCCCGAGCAGCGCGCTCTGGCCCATCAGGCGCAGGATGTTCATCGCCAGCGCGGCCAGCTGGCACACGAGGTGGTTGGTGTCGAACTTGCCCGAGGGCAGCCGCTGCAGGTCAAGCTCGCTCTTGAACGCGGCATGGAACTGCTCGTGCGTGCCGTGGCCGGCGTACAGCGCGATGAGGTCCTGGGCACCGAGGTGCGCCGGCAGACTCGTGCTCCAGCCTTCGAGTTCGTACTGGGCAACGAGGAGTTGCTGGCCGTGTCGGTCGATGGTGCGCTCCACCAGCCGCAGCACTCGGCGCAGTGGGCGCTCGATGCCCGGGACGACGAGCGTGTCTTCCCACAGCGCCACGCGCTTGCCCGGGCGAGGCGACTGCCACAGCCCGGCGTCGAGTTGCCCGGCCAGGCCCGCGGCATCGGTGCCGCGCGGGTTGCACTTGATGAGCCAGTCCACCTGCGGCAACCCCGGCGCGTTGCACGCGTGGATGGCGCGCATGAGCTTGGCCGAATCGAAGCCCGCGTCCATGCGCAGCAGCAGCGGCGCCTTCGGCCCGGCCGCGCTCAGGCGCTGGGCCATCGGCACGATGCGCTCGACGTTGAACTCGGTCTGCGCGGCCGAGTGCTGGGTGCCCGGGCGCAATGCCAGTTCCAGGCAAAAGCCGTGCTCGCCCAGATAGGCCGCCAGCGGGCAGTAGCCGTGCACGCCGGCATACGTCCTGCCCACGCCTTCCTTGGCGGTGCCGCCGTTGTCCATCGCGAAGGTGTCCACGTCCAGCGGCAGCCAGGGGCAGGGCAGCACGCCGTAGTCGGGGCGCTGGCCGGCCAGCAGCGACTCGATCATCGGCGGCACGTGCTCGAACATCTCGCTGGCCTTGGCATCAAGTCGCTGGCGCAGCGTAGGGCTGGACGGCAGCAAGCCGATGCCCAAGGCCTGCTTGAAGAACGCGTCGCCACGAAAGCCTTCGACGGCGTCGAAGTCGCTCTTGCCTTGCACCAGCAAGCCGAGGTAGCTGCGCACGATGTCGCTGTGGCTCACGCCCGTGCGTACCGGCAGCGCAGCGTCCAGTCGCCGCCAAGCCGGATGCAGTGCCTGCAGGTAGTGCCCCACCAGGGCCAGCCCGGCAACGGGCGTGAGGTCGTAGTCGAGTTGGCGGACATCGATGCGGCGCATGGCAGCAAATTGTCCGCAGCGCCGACGACAAACTCACCCCGGACTCACCCGCAGGGTGCAGGACTGTCGAGGTGAGGTCGCGGATTCAGGGGAGAGCCAGGGGCGCTTTCCGGAAAGCGCGCCAGGAATGGCATTTCTGCCGAACGCGCAAAGCGCGATGCCCGCCAGGAATCGCCAAGCCGGCGCAAGCTGCCCGAATACCAGTACGTAGATTCCCAGGCCGGACAGAAGAACTCCGAAGGTGCCGACGAACAGGCGCTCCGAGAACTTCATCGATCTCTCCGCAAGTGACCGCATGAGGTCCGGCGGATGAAGGCGACCCCCATCCCGTCGACTCGACGGGAAGTGCCCGTAGACATCGGGTCAGCCTGCTCCCAGCAGATGATCATACGCATAGGCCGCAGCGCCGACGATCGATCGTGTCCCATCGCGTGGTGCAACTTCACAGCCCGGACAGGCTGAGATGCGCGCGGTGCTCATCGCTGCACGGCTGGCAGGCGAGCCGGCGCAGTATCGCTGAGGGTCTGAAATCCCTCAAGCACGCCAGCACCTCGTGCTCGGCGGTGTCCATCAAGCTGCCGATCTTGGCGAACTGCTGCGCCGCCAGGCGCTGCACGTTCTTGGTCTGGCGCAGCCGCAGCAGGTAGGGCTGCTCCAGCACCTCGCGCACCGAGTGCATCAGGCTCGGTCGCAGCCATGCGGCGCTGGCCTTCTCGCCCATGTGCTGCAGCGCCCGGCGCAGCGCGTCTTCGCTGACGACCTTGTTCATGCCCAGCGCAATTGCATGCGCCCGCCCAGCGTGTCCACCACCTGCGGCGCATCGGGCTGCTCACCCACCTTCGCGCGCACCGCCAGCCCCTTGCGTCTTGCCTCACCCATCCGGTGAGTGTGCCGCTCTCCTCAGAGGTCGCGGCAGGGACGGGCTCAGCGATGCCGCGCGCGCCGCATCATCTGTCCGCGCCCCCAGGGCAGCGCAAGGCGCGGCTCCCATCGGCCTGTACACGTTGCACGGCGATCTCGCGACATCCCAGGCGCTTTGCCGAGTTGCCGAAGAAGGCCACCTCGCTGCCAGGATCACGCAGTGGGTCGCCGTCGTAGTGCAGGACGTGGCGTCCGTCTGTCCCCGGCAGCACGGACGCGGGATGAGCTGCAAGGGCGTAGTCGCCTGGCGCGCCGGCCACGGGTACCGCACCGACCCACCGCGCCAGGCAGTTGGTGCGGTGCACATGCATGGCGCGAAAGCCGTGTGCCGCCACGTCCAGGCTTCCTGCCGCGTCCAGCAGCGTCGTCAGGTCCTGATCGTCCAGGAACCCGGCGCGAGCCGTCGCCGGTGTCGGGAGTTCCGGATGGATCTCCTCGATGCGCCGCGCCGCGCGAGCGATGGCTTGCCTCACGTCGGCCGTGAAGTCCTGCGCGACTGCTGCTGCCGCATCGTCGTCGCGAATGCGGCAGAAAGCCTCCCGGTCGCCGGCCATGGCACGCATCACCATGGCCAGCATCAGCCTCTCGTGGGCCGGCAGCTGCGGCTCGGGCCCCGGCTGACGAGCCCTTGGCGAGCCAGTCCAGGTATGTCTTGTCCAATCGGTGACATCGGCTGAATCAATGCGGTGCAGTGTCAGTCCGTCACCGACATACAGCGCCAGGCCGGCCGCGTCCGCAAAGGCAATCACTTGGGCGACGTCGGCGCGCCGGCCGGGGTCGGCATCGCGGAGAACGGCCTGCAGTCGGGGCGGCAGGGGGCTGGAGTGCTGTTCAGCCTTCAGCGGGACCGGCATGCCTATGCGCATGCGCGCCGTCTCCCGCATCACGTGCCGCGCACGATCGGTCGTCAGCTGAGGATTCACTGGCGCAGCACGCACGGCGTGCAGGCGATGCGTCGGCAGCGCCAGCATCAAGTGTCCGCCGGGAATGACCAGCAGCGCGGGAGCCCCGTCCTTCACGACATCGGCGAGATCGGGCAGACTGAAGATCGACGCGACGGGGTGGGTGTGCACCTGAGCAGCCGGACGCGCCCTGGCCGATGCCGCGAAGGCTCGAAGGTCGCGGTCGGAGTCCTGCGTGGAGCGCAACACCCAGGCCTTCTGCCCGGGCGTGATCGAGGACGGCACGATGCCGTCGCGGGTGACGAAGAGATCCAGTGCCGCTTCGCGGCCGCCGCGCGTCGCCTCGGCTTCCGTGCGAACCAGCAGATCGCGCAATGCGGACGGCAGCGTGATGCGATCCGGAGCGCGCTCCGGCGCCAGCGGCATGCGGCCCGCGGCGGCGCGCCGCAGGACCTGGTCGAGCGAAGCCACATCCGCCTCGGGGCGCCACACGGTGTCGTGCAGCGCCAGGTCCAGCAGTGCCTGAGGGTTCGTGGCCAGCCGCCAGGCCGGCTGGTCCGGGTGCAGCCAGCGGCCTGATGTGCTGGCGCGCAGCATGCCATGTCGGTCGAAGACGAACACAAGGGGCAGGTCGTGACCCGGCGGCGGTTCAGGGTAGCGCCAGTCGGCAACGAAGAACGGCCGGCCCTCGAGGCGCCTGAACAGCGCAGTCCACTGGGCCTTCTCCCTTGCTTCGGTCTCCGGCGCGTCGCGGCCGCCAGTCCGGGGCCACACGATCGCCAGTTGCGCAGCGCTCGGCGTCACGCCGTCGGTACCGCGTCGAGGCAGCCCCAGGTGCATCGCTTCGGCCAGCGCGTCACAGGCCGCGCAGTCCGGGCGCCAGAGCAGGACGAGCGCCTGTCGGCCGCTCAGCAGCGTCCGCAGCCTTGACTCCGGCAGCGGCAGGGGGCGACCGCGGGAGTCCGTCGCCGGCCCGCCGTGCACCCACAGTTCCTTCAGCTTGGGCGTGTACCAGGTCACCGCGTCGGCCATGTCGGCGGCCAGGCGCTCGTCGGTGTCGTCGCGCAGCGGCGCCGCGGGGTCGCGCCGCACGGACGCGGGGCCGCGCAGCCAGGGGTCGCAACGGTCGGCAGGCGTACCCAGATCATGGTCGTCAAACACGGGCCGCGACCAGTCGGGCCTGGACGCGGTCGGTAGGGTGCACTCCAGTTCCACGGGCGCGTGCAGGCAACGCAGTTCCACGCGCTCGCCCTCGCGCCGCTGCACGACGGGCTCGACCTCCTCCGGAGCGTCACCGGTCGCGGCGGCGCAGGCACGCCGGGCGCCGCCATCGGCAGCCACCTCCAGAGCGCTGGCCCAGACAATGCTCTGCCGAAGCCAGGCCGGCCGTCGCCGCGCCTCTCCCCAGCGCCAGGGCGTACCCTTCACCTCGCGGTCGAGGACCGCGGTGGGGCGCTGGCCGGACCGGATGGCTGACATGATGCGGGCGGCACGCGCCTGCTCGGGGCTGTCGAGCGAGAGGCGGCGCAGCTTCGAGTCGACCCAATGGTCGTACCGGCTGCCTGTGCCTGGCTTCGAGAGTGTCCACAGGGCGTGAGCCGCAGCCGGGTCCGGCGGCACGCCGCGGCCTGTGTGATACAGCGAAGCCAGTTCCCCGGGGATCTGGCCGGAGTGGTCGTCCAACTGCAGCCGACTCCAGGCTATGACCTGAGCCGTGTCGGGCACGACACCGCGGCCGGCCTCCCATGCTCTGGCCAGACTACCGGCCAGCCACTGCTCGCCACCGCGATAGGCTCGGAGTCGCCAGTGCATGGCTTCATCGTCGTCTGGCGGCAGCGTTGAAACCCCACCCAGGTGCTGCGACAGAAGTGCCTGTGCGCCGGCGTGGCCGGCCGCGGCCAGCTGCCGGATGCGGCGCTCGGCCTCCCCGCGTTCGGCCAGGCCCGCCGCTGGCGACTCCGCGGTCAGTACCCGATCCGCCAGCTCCAGCACGGCCCCCGGATGGTCGTGCTCGGCCGCAGAGCGCAGCAGCCGTTCCGCGACGCCACGCGCCGGCTCTTCGTCCACTGCCCCCAGCAGCAGCCCGACCTCGGCCGCGCATGCCACGCTCTGCGGCTGACGACAGGCCTGCCTGGCCGCCAATGACGCCGGATCGCGATCCGCCCGGATCGCATCGAGCCAGCGGGGCGGCACCTGCTCGGCCGCTGCCGAGGCCCCTAGCGCGGCGATGGCAAGCGCCGTGATCGTCCTCAGGGCCTGTCGGCAAGCGTCGACGCAGTATTGACGCAAGGTTCGCACACTCCTGCCTGGTTCCTGGGCCATTACGGAGAGCCAGGGGCGCTTTCCGGAAAGCGCGCCAGGAATGGCATTTCCGCCGAACGCGCAAAGCGCGATGCCCGCCAGGAATCGCCAAGCCGGCGCAAGCTCCCCGAATACCAGTACGTAGATTCCCAGGCCGGACAGAAGAACTCCGAAGGTGCCGACGAACAGGCGCTCCGAGAACTTCATCGATCTCTCCGCAAATGACCGCATGAGGTTCGGCGGATGAAGGCGACCCCCATCCCGTCGACTCGACGGGAAGTGCCCGTAGACATCGGGTCAGCCTGCTCCCAGCAGATGATCATACGCATAGGCCGCAGCGCCGACGATCAGGCAAACCGGGGCAATCACATCCGCAGCGAATACGCGGCCCATCTGCGCGTTGTATCCACCCGAAGACCATGCGAAGTAGTTGAATGCAAGCACGCTGACAAATCCTGCGGCAAATGCGAGCGGCTGAATGTCCGGACGAAAGGCGGCCAACAGGAAGAATGTTCCGAGCAGTCCGAATTCAGGATCGGGATTCTGGATCTGGATTCATCGGCGGCGAGCATGATCGCCATCGCGCCGGCCCGGGAGAGACGACCGGTCCTTTCGCTGGCGCTCAGGCCGGCGCCGCCTCCTCCCTCGAGATGCTGCGTCCGCGGCCGACGAACACCGGTTCGGGGATGCGCCAGCCGTAGCGCGCCGCGGTCAACTCGGCGAGGATGGAGACGGCGATCTCCGGCGGTGTTCGCGCGCCGTTCTTCAGCCCCACCGGGCCGTGCAGGTGGGCCATCTCGCCTTCGGTGAAGCCGAAGTGCTCGGCAAGGCGCTGCTTGCGCCGCGCCTGGTTGGCGCGCGAGCCGATGGCGCCGACGTAGAAGGCCTCGCTGCGCAGCGCCTCCATCAGCGCCAGGTCGTCGAGCTTGGGGTCGTGCGTGAGTGCGACCACCGCGGTATGCGCGTCCGGCGCGAGGTCGCGCACGGCGTCGTCGGGCATGAGCTTGGTGAGCGTGACGCCGGGCAGTTCGGGCGCGTACTCCTCGCGCGGGTCGCAGACCGTCACCTCGTAGTCCAGCGCCAACGCCATGCGCGCGAGGTACTGCGACATCTGCCCCGCGCCGACGATGAAGAGCCGCCAGTGCGGGCCGTGCGTCGTCAGCAGGCGCTCGTCGTCGAGCTGCAGGGCGTCGCCGCCGACCGCGGCGGCCAGCGTCACCTTGCCGCTGGCGCGCTGCAGCTCGCGGCGCACGCGCTCGCCCCTCTCGAGCGCTGCGAGCAGGTCGTCGATGGCGCTGGCCGGCCCGAGGGGCTCGAACAAGACCTCGAGCGTGCCGCCGCAGGGCAGGCCGAAACGCGCGGCCTCGTCGCCGCTGATGCCGTAGCGCACGAGCTCGACGCCCTTGGCCGCGAGCGTGCCCTCGCGCATGCGCGCCACCAGGTCGTCCTCGATGCAGCCGCCGGATACCGAGCCCGCGATGTGGCCATCGCCGCGCACCGCGACCAGCGAGCCCACCGGCCGCGGCGCCGAGCCCCAGGTGCGCGTGATCGTCCCCAGCACCGCCGCGTGGCCCTCGCGCTGCCAGGCGCTGATCTGGCGCAGCACGTCGAGATCGGCGTTGTCCATCGACACCCCCTTGTTCGCGGCCGCCTCGCCGCGTCGGCAGAACCATAGCCGATCCCCGGCCTGTCAACACCCCGGGGGTATGCGTTTGTACCTATGCAACATGTTTCCTAAGCGTTTCTGACAGCGAGCCAGCAAGGGCGAGGCTGCCTAGCATCAACGGCTCCACCTCGATTTCCTCCACGGAGATGCCATGGCCCTGCTCACCCTGAAGGTCAACGGACGCGAAGTCACGCGCGACGTTGCGCCGCAGACCCTGCTCGTCGAGTTCATCCGCGAGCACCTGCGCCTCACCGGCACCCACGTCGGCTGCGACACCGCGCAGTGCGGCGCCTGCACCGTGCACGTCGACGGCCGCGCCACCAAGAGCTGCAACATGCTCGCGCTGCAGGCGCAGGGTCGCGAACTGACGACGATCGAGGGCCTGGCCGCCGCCGACGGCACGCTGCACCCGATGCAGGCGGCCTTCCGCAGCGCGCACGGCCTGCAGTGCGGGTTCTGCACGCCGGGCATGGTGATGAGCGCGGTCGATCTGGTGCAGCACCACGACTGTTCGAGCGAGGCCAAGGTGCGCGATGGGCTGCAGGGAAACCTCTGCCGCTGCACCGGTTACCACAACATCGTCAAGGCCGTGCAGCAAGGCGCGGCCGCGATGAAGTGACGGGAGGAAGCGCATCATGAACGCACCCGACACCGCTTTCATCGGCAAGGCCGTCGAGCGCCGCGAGGACGCCCGCTTCCTCACCGGCCGCGGCCAGTACACCGACGACATCAGCCTGCCCGGCCAGACCCACGGCGTCTTCCTGCGCTCGCCGCACGCGCACGCGCGCATCCGGTCGGTGGACACCTCCGCCGCGGCGCAGGCGCCGGGCGTGCTGGCCGTCTTCACCGGCGAGCACTTCAGGGGCGTCGGCGGCCTGCCCTGCGGTTGGCAGATCAACAACGTCACCGACGGCAGCCCGATGAAGGAGCCGCGCCACCCGGTGCTCGCCGACGGCAAGGTGCGCTACGTGGGCGACCGCGTCGCGCTCGTCGTCGCCGAGTCGGTGGAGCAGGCCAAGGCGGCGGCAGCGCTGATCGAGGTCGACTACGAAGTCCTGCCCGCGGTCGTCGACGCCGCCGAGGCCGCCGGCGCCCAGGCCGTCGTGCACGACGAGGCCGCCGACAACACCTGCTACACCTGGGCCATCGGCGACGGCGAGGGGACGGCCGCCGCGATCCAGGGCGCGGCGCACGTCACGCGCCTGTCCTTCCGCAACAACCGCCTCATCCCCAACGCCATCGAGCCGCGCGCGGCCAACGCCAGCTACAACGCCGCCAGCGACGAGTACACGCTCTACGTCGCCAACCAGAACCCGCACGTCGAGCGGCTGCTCATGTGCGCCTTCGTGCTCGGCATCCCCGAGCACAAGATGCGCGTCGTCGCGCCCGACGTCGGCGGCGGCTTCGGCAGCAAGATCTTCCTCTACGGCGAGGAGACGGCGCTGGTGTGGGCGAGCAAGCAGGTCGGCCGGCCGATCAAGTGGACCGCCGAGCGCGCCGAGGCCTTCCTCGCCGACGCGCACGGCCGCGACCACGTCACCGAGGCCGAGCTGGCGATGGACAAGGACGGCAAGTTCCTCGCCCTGCGCGTGCACACCACGGCCAACCTGGGGGCCTACCTCTCGACCTTCTCGACCGCGGTACCGACCATCCTCTACGCCACGCTGCTCGCGGGCCAGTACGCCACGCCCAAGATCCACTGCACGGTGAAGGCGGTGTTCACGAATACCGCGCCGGTGGACGCCTACCGCGGAGCCGGCCGCCCCGAGGCCTCGTACCTGATCGAGCGCATCGTCGAGACCGCGGCCAAGGAGATGAAGCTCGATCCGGCCGAGATCCGCCGCCGCAACTACATCCGCAGCTTCCCCTACGCCACGCCGGTGGGCCTGACCTACGACACCGGCGACTACGAGGCGACGCTGAACCGCGCCATCGAGCTCGCCGACGTGAAGGGCTTCGCCGCGCGCCGCGCCGCCAGCGAGGCCAAGGGCCTGAAGCGCGGCCTGGGCTACAGCGCCTACATCGAGGCCTGCGGCATCGCGCCCTCGTCGATCGCCGGTGCGCTCGGCGCGCGCGCGGGCCTGTTCGAGGCCGGCGAGGTGCGCGTGCACCCGACCGGCAAGGTCACCGTCTTCACCGGCAGCCACAGCCACGGCCAGGGCCACGAGACGACCTTCGCGCAGGTCGTCGCCGACCGCCTGGGCATCCCGATGGAGGACGTGAGCATCGAGCACGGCGACACCGGCAAGACGCTCTTCGGCATGGGCACCTACGGCAGCCGCTCGCTCGCCGTCGGCGGCACGGCGATCGTGAAGGCGCTGGACAAGGTCATCGCCAAGGGCAAGAAGATCGCCGCCCACCTGATGGAGGCGGCCGACACCGACGTCGTCTTCGAGGGCGGGCAGTTCAAGGTCGCCGGCACGGACAAGGCCGTGCCTTTCGCGCAGGTCTCGCTCACCGCCTACGTGCCGCACAACTTCCCGCACGACAAGCTCGAGCCCGGCCTCAACGAGAACGCCTTCTACGACCCGAGCAACTTCACCTACCCGGCGGGCACCTACGTCTGCGAGGTCGAGGTCGACCCGGCCACCGGCGTCGTGCACGTCGAGCGCATGACTGCCTGCGACGACTTCGGCAACGTCATCAACCCGATGATCGTCGAGGGCCAGGTGCACGGCGGCCTGGCGCAAGGCATCGGCCAGGCGCTGCTCGAACACGGCGTCTACGACAAGGAAAGCGGCCAGCTGCTGACCGGCAGCTTCATGGACTACGCGATGCCGCGCGCCGACGACCTGCCGAGCTTCACCGTCGAGACCGCCAAGGGCACGCCCTGCACGCACAACCCGCTGGGCGTCAAGGGCTGCGGCGAGGCCGGCGCCATTGGCGCGCCGGCGGCCGTCATCAACGCCATCTGCGACGCGCTGGGCGTGCAGGACGTGCCCATGCCCGCCAGTCCCTTCACCGTCTGGAAGGCCGCGCGCGGCCAGGCCTGAACGAGGAGATCACTCATGCAGACCTTCGACTACAGCACCCCGGCCTCGGTCGCCGACGCGGCCAAGGCCGCAGCCGGCGGCGCGCGGCTGATCGCCGGCGGGCAAAGCCTGCTGCCCTCGATGAAGCTGGGCCTGGCCGCGCCCGAGGCGCTCGCCGACCTCGGCGGCATCGCCGAGCTGCGCGGCATCGCCGTCGCCGGCGGCGTCGTCAGGATCGGCGCCATGACGACGCACGCCACGGTCGCCGCCAGCGCCGAGGTGCAGAAAGCCATCCCCGCGCTGGCCGACCTCGCGGGCCGCATCGGCGACCGCCAGGTGCGCAACCGCGGCACGATCGGCGGCAGCCTCGCCAACGACGACCCCGCGGCCTGCTACCCGGCCGCCGTCCTGGGCCTGGGCGCGACCGTGCACACGAACAAGCGCGACATCGCCGCCGACGACTTCTTCCTGGGCATCTACACCACCGCACTGGCCGAGGACGAAATCATCACCGCGGTCAGCTTCCCGGTGCCCGAGCGCGCGGGCTGGCAGAAGTTCAACCAGCCGGCCTCGCGCTTCTCGATCGTCGGCGTCTTCGTCAGCAAGGGGCCGCAGGGCGTGCGCGTGGCCGTCACCGGCGCCGGCGCCGGCGGCGTTTTCCGCGCCAAGGCGCTGGAGGACAAGCTGGCCGCGAACTGGTCGGGCGCGGCGCTGGCCGGCGCCACGGTCGCGGCCGAAGACCTCGTCAGCGACCTGCACGGGTCGGCGGAGTATCGTGCGGCCCTCATCCCCGTGCTCGCCGCACGCGCCGTCGGCTGAAGCGAGCGCTTTGCGCCGAGCCGCGAAACGCCGCAGCCGCTGCGGCGTTTCGCTTTTGAAGGAACGCAGATCCCCGTGAGCGAAATCCCGCAGAGCATCGACGACACCGCAGCGCGGCTGCTCGAGCACGACTACGTCGCCGACCGCCAGCTCGCCACCGTCGTCTATCTGGCCCTGAAGCTGCAGCGCCCGCTCTTCCTCGAAGGCGAGCCCGGCACCGGCAAGACGGAGATCGCGCGCACGCTGGCGCGGCTGCTGGATCGCGAGCTCATCCGGCTGCAGTGCTACGAGGGGCTGGACCTGAACAGCGCCGCCTACGAGTGGAACTACGGCCGGCAGATGATGGAGATCCGCCTCGCCGAGAAGGAAGGCATCGGCCGCGAGGCGCTCGCCGCCGAGCTCTTCGGCGAGCGCTTCCTCAACAAGCGTGCGCTGCTGCAGGCGATCGACCCGGCGCGCGCGCTGCCGCCGGTGCTGCTGATCGACGAGCTCGACCGCGCCGACGAGCCCTTCGAGGCCTTTCTGCTCGAAGTGCTGTCGGACTTCCAGATCACCATCCCCGAGCTCGGCACCGTGAAGGCGGCGACGCCGCCGATCGTCGTCCTCACCAGCAACCGCACGCGCGAGATCCACGACGCCGTCAAGCGCCGCTGCCTCTACCACTGGGTCGAGTTCCCGGACGCCGCGCGCGAGCTGCAGATCCTGCAGCGGCGCGTTCCCGGCGTGGCCGACGACCTCGCGCGCCAGGTCGTCGCCTTCGTGCAGCGCCTGCGCGAGATCGAGCTCTACAAGCTGCCCGGAATCGCCGAGACGATCGAGTGGACGCGCGCGCTGATGCAGCTCGACGCCTTCGTGCTCGATCCGCGCGTGGTGCAGGACACCTTGGGCGTGCTGCTGAAGTACCAGGACGACATCGCCCGCGTGCAGGGCAGCGAGGCCGCGCGCATCGTCGAGCACGCGCGCACCGCCGCCGCGCGCGGCTGATCGCGACGGGCACAGGCGATGCTGCCGCTGCAGCAGGGCCCGGGCCACCTGGCCGAGAACGTCATGCACTTCGGCCGCGTGCTGCGCGCCGCGGGCATGCCGGTGGGCAGCGACCGCATCCAGCTCGCGCTGCAGGCGCTGCGGGTTGCGGGGCTGCAGGGGCGGCGCGACTTCCACGCCGTGCTCTCGGCCTGCCTGCTGGGGCGGATCGAGCACCGCGAGCTCTTCGACCAGGCCTTCGAGCTCTTCTGGCGTGACCCCGACCTCGAAGGCCGCATGCGCGCGCTGCTGCTCCCCAAGGTGCAGGCCAGGGACGCGCCGCAGCCCGCAGCCGAGAACCGCCGCCTGGCCGAGGCGCTGTTCCCGCCCAGGCCGCAGGAGCTTCCGCCGCCGCCGCCGCCGGCGCAGGAATTCGAGCTCGACGCCACGCTCACCTTCAGTGCGCGCGAGCAGTTGCAGAAGGCCGATTTCGAGACCATGAGCGCCGACGAATGGCGCCAGGCGCAGCGCCTGCTGGCGCAGTTGCGCGTGGCCTTCGAGCCTTTGCGCACGCGCCGCGGCAAGCGCGCCAACCACCCCGGCCGCCCCGACTGGCGCGCGACGCTGCAGACCATGGCACGCCACGGCGGCGAGCTCTGGAACCTGCGCTGGCGCCAGCCGCGCACGAGGCCGCCGCCCATCGTCGTGCTCGCCGACATCTCGGGCAGCATGAGCCGCTACTCGCGCATGCTGCTGCACTTCGCGCACCTGCTGGGGCACGCCGACGCCCAGGTGGAGAGCTTCGTCTTCGGCACGCGTCTCACGCGGACCACGCGCCTGCTGAAGAGCCGCGACCCCGACATCGCCGTCGCCGAGGTCGTGCGCGCGGTCGACGACTGGTCCGGCGGCACGCGCATCACCGCCTGCCTGCGCGAGTTCAACCGCCGCTGGGCGCGCCGCGTGCTCTCGGGCAACGCCACCGTGCTGCTCATCACCGACGGCCTGGAATCGGGCGAGGTCGGCGAGCTCACCTTCGAGATGCAGCGCCTGCACAAGAGCTGCCGCGAGCTCGTCTGGCTCAACCCGCTGCTGCGCTTCGCGGGCTTCCAGCCGCGCGCCGCGGGCATCCGCAGCATGCTGCCGCACGTCGACCGCTTCATGCCCGCGCACAACCTGGAGAGCCTGGGCGAACTGGTGGCCGTGCTGGCGCGCGGCACGCGCGCGAGGCCGCGTGCGCGCGGGAAGCGTCTGCCTTGAGTCGTCGCCGAGGCGTCGCGGGGCGTCGAGCACGAACTGCATGGCCCCGGCGCGGCCCTGCGGCTAGCGCAGCCGGTGCACCTGCACGCCGGCGCGCGCGGCGGCGGCGCTGTCCGTTCGGGCGGCACGGCGGCTGCGGAACTCGAGCACGCGCGGCAGGTTGAGCTCGATCCAGTCGGCCAGGCCGCGCACGTGCCTGGCGGCATCGCGGCCCAGCGCCGTGAGCGAGTACTCGACGTGCGGCGGCACGACCTCGTGCGCCACGCGCAGCACCAGCCCGTCGCCCTCCAGCCACTGCAGCGTCTGCGCCAGCATGCGCTCGCTGACGCCGCCGATGCCGCGCCTGAGCTCGGCAAAGCGGTGCGTGCCGGTCTCCAGCACCATCAGCACGAGCACGCCCCAGCGGCTGGTGAGGTGCTTGAGCACCTCGCGCGACGGGCAGGCCGCCGCGAGCAGGTCGCCGCGGCGCAGGCGCTGCGAGAGCTTGCGCGCCCGCGGCGCGGCATCGGCCTTCTTACTTACAGACATGTTTGTACTTCCGAAAAGTGAGCTTTGATCCTACAGTGACGCCGTCATCCATTCAAGCGCATCCCTTCGAGCGCATTACCGCGGAGTCCACACCATGAAGCTGATTGCCCTCACCGGCGCCACCGGTCAACTCGGTCGCCTCGTCGTCTCCCAACTCAAGGTCAGGCTGCCCGCCGGGCAGATCGTGGCACTGGTGCGCTCGGCGCAGAAGGCCGCCGACCTCGGCATCGCCGTGCGCGAGGCCGACTACACGCGCCCCGACACGCTCGCGGCGGCGCTGGCGGGCGTGGACACGCTGCTGCTGATCTCGGGCAACGAGATCGGCCAGCGCGCGGCGCAGCACCGCAACGTCATCGAGGCCGCCAAGGCCGCGGGCGTGCGCCACATCGTCTACACGAGCCTGCTGCACGCGGATCGCTCGCCGCTGGACCTGGCCGCCGAGCACGTGCAGACCGAGGCCATGCTGAAGGCCTCGGGCCTTGCCTTCACCCTCCTGCGCAACGGCTGGTACACCGAGAACTACACGGGCTCGATCGGCCCGGCGCTGGCCGCCGGCGCCTTCATCGGCAGCGCCGGCGACGCCCGCATCGCCTCGGCCACGCGCGCCGACTACGCCGCCGCGGCCGCGGTGGTGCTGAGCACGCCCGGCCACGAGGGCCGCACCTACGAACTGGCCGGGGACCAGGCCTGGACGCTGCCCGAACTGGCCGCGGAGATCTCGCGCGCCTGCGGCAGGACCATCCCCTACCGCGACCTGCCCGAGGCCGACTATGCCGCGGCGCTGGCCGCGGGCGGCGTCCCGGGCGACTTCGCCAAGGCCATCGCCGGCTGGGACGTGGCCGCCGCCAAGGGCGCGCTCTTCGACGACGGCCACGTCCTCTCGCGCCTGATCGGCCGCCCGACCACGCCGCTGGCGCAAGCGGTGTCGCAAGCGGTGGCGCAGGCCGCGACGCAGGCCGCGACGCAGGCGCCGCGCTGATCGGGCGCGGGTGCTCAGTAGCGCCCCGTGATCCCCGCCACGCGCAGATAGGCCGCGGCCAGCCAGGCGACCACGGTGCGCTCCAGACGGCCGCGCCAGCCGGCGCGCTGCGGCGCGCCCGCGACCTCGGTGGAGACGGCGAAGGCGGCCTCGAAGCGCTGCCCCAGTTCGGCGGTGAAACCACGGTCGCGCACGACGACGTTGGCCTCGAGGTTCAGCAGCAGCGACAGCGGGTCGATGTTGGAGCTTCCCACGGTGGCCCAGTCGTCGTCGACCACCGCCACCTTGGCGTGCAGGAAGGCCGGCGTGTACTCGAAGATGCGCACGCCGTGGCCGCGCAGCTCGGCGTAGAGCGCGCGCGCGGCCAGTGCGGCGATGCGGTAGTCGACCTTGCCCTGCAGCAGCAGCCGCACCTGCACGCCGCGCTGCGCGGCATGGCGCAGGCTGCGGCGGAAGGCGCGTCCGGGGTAGAAGTAGGGCACGGCGATGTCCACGCGCCGGCGCGCGCCGCGGATGGCCTGCACGTACGCGCGCTCGATCGTGCGCCGCCGGCTCACGTTGTCTCGCACCAGCAGGGCCGCGACGACGGGGCGTGAGGCGTTCACCGGCACTTGCCGCGGACGGCGTCCGCGCAGGCGCCGGATGAGCCGCCGGGCCTCGCTCACCGGACGCCGGCTGGCTGCCAGCGCCAGCACCTCGTCGCGCCAGAGATGGCCCAGCTGCGCGCGCGTCCAGATCGCCTGCGCGCTCGCGCGCACCGAGCGCACCAGCGGCCCCTGAAGGGCGACGGCGAAATCCCAGCGCGGCAGCGCCGTGCGGCCGTGGTTGAGGTCGTTGCGGTCGTCGATGATGTTGATGCCGCCGACGAAGGCGCAGGCGTAGTCCACCACGCACAGCTTCTGGTGCATGCGCCGAAGCTGGCCGGGAATGAACCAGGACCACCAGCGCTCGAGCGGGCGGAAGACCTCGAGCTGGATTCCCGGCTCGGCCAGCCACTGGCGCAAGCGCACCAGCGTGCCGTGCGTGCCGAAGCCGTCGACGACCACGCGCACGCTGACGCCGCGGCGCGCCGCGGCGCCCAGCGCATCGGCGACGCCGCGTGCCGCGCCGTCGTCGTGGAAGATGTAGGTGGCCAGCCAGACCTCGTGGCGCGCATCGGCGATGGCCGCGATCATCGCGGGGAACAGCTCGTCGCCCCCCTGCAGCAGCGCGATGCGGTTGCCGCCGACCAGCGACGCGCTCAGCGCCGACTCGGCGTCGAGGCTGCCGGCAGCGTCGGCCATCGCCGCCGCCTCAGCAGGGCTCCAGCTCGGCCACCAGCGGCAGGTGATCGGACATGCGCGCCCACGCGGTGCCGCGCGGCACCATCGTCGTGCGGCACTGCAGCCCGCGCAGGTAGAAGCGATCGAGCGAGAACACCGGCATCAGCGAGGGGAAGGTCTGCTGCAGCGCGCCGTCGGCGCCGCGCGCGCGCTGCAGGCCGATCTCGGCCATCGGCGCGTCCAGCTTCTCGCCCCAGTCGTTGAAGTCGCCGGCGACGATGAGGAGCGCATCGGGCGGCACCTCGCGCTCGAGGTAGTCGGCCAGGCGCTGCACCTGGCGCACGCGGCCGGCGTGCATGAGGCCGAAGTGCGCGACCACGGTATGCACCTTGCTGCCGTTCCACTGCACCGGCACGTGCAGCAGGCCGCGCTGCTCGAAGCGGTGGTCGCTCACGTCGCGGTGGCCGATGTCGCCCAGCGGCCACCGCGCCAGCAGCGCGTTGCCGTGCTCGCCGTGCCGCGTGACGGCGTTCGTGCGGTAGGCGACGTCGTAGCCCTGCGGCGCGAGGAAGTCGGCCTGCCCCTGCTCGGGCCAGCCGAACCAGGTGCGGTCGAAGCGCTGCGCGTGCCGGCGGTGGTAGAGGTGCACCTCCTGCAGGAAGACGATGTCGGCATCCAGCGCCTCGACCGCCAGCCCCAGGCTGTGGATCTCCAGGCGCCGCCGCGGCCCCATGCCGCGCACGCCCTTGTGGATGTTGTAGGTCGCCACGCGCAGCCCGCCCAGGCCGGTCGTCGGCGAGAGCCGGCTCGTCTGCAGGGCACCGTGATGACGCGTCATGCGGATCGGACTCGTTGGGGGAGTTGCAGGATGGCCTCCGCGTTGCTCGGCGAGAAGCAGCGCCAGGCGGCTTCGCGCCAGGGCAGCCAGAGGTGCGAGATGTGTTCCTCGGGGCACAGGCGCACCGGCACGCGGCCCGGCAGCTCGAGGCCGAACACGTGCTCGGTGTTGTGCGTCACCCCGGGCGCATAGCGGCGGCGCCAGGCGGGATAGATCTCGTAGACGTTGTCCTGTTCCCAGTCGACGAGCGCGCCCTGCTCGATTCCGGTCTCCTCCCGCACCTCGCGGCGCGCGGTGAGGGGCAGCGGCTCCTGCTCGTCGTCGACCGAGCCGGTCACGCTCTGCCAGTAGCCGGGGTGGTCGGCGCGCTCGATCAGCAGCACCTCGAGCGCCGGCGTGTGGATCACGACCAGCACCGAGCGCGGGATCTTGTAGCGGCGCGCGTCCGGACTCATCGGCGCCCTCGACCTGCGCGACGTTCGCGTACCGATCGCGCCAGCGCGCGCAGCAGCGCCGCGCTGTCCTCGAAGCCGAGGCAGGCATCGGTGATGGAAACGCCGCGGCGCAGCGGCTGACCGGCGATCAGATCCTGGCGCCCTTCCTCCAGGTGGCTCTCCACCATCACGCCGAGGATGCGGCGCTCGCCCGCGGCGATGCGCTCGCCGAGCTCGGCCGCGACCTCCATCTGCCGCCGCGGCTGTCTGGCGGAGTTGGCGTGCGAGCAGTCGATCATCACCTGCGCGCGCAGGCCTGCGCGCTGCAGCAGCGCGCAGGCGGCGTCGACGTCCTCGACGCCGTAGTTCGGCCGCTTGCCGCCGCGCAGGATGACGTGGCCGTCGGCGTTGCCGCGCGTTTCGAAGATCGCCGCCGTTCCCATCTTCGTCATGCCGATGAAGCTGTGCGCCGCGCGCGCGGCGAGCACCGCGTCGGCGGCCACCTGCACGCTGCCGTCGGTGCCGTTCTTGAAGCCCACCGGGCACGACAGGCCGCTGGCGAGCTGGCGGTGGCTCTGGCTCTCGGTCGTGCGCGCGCCGATCGCGCCCCAGGCGACGAGGTCGCTGATGTACTGCGGCGAGAGCAGGTCGAGGAACTCGGTGCCGGCGGCCAGCCCGAGCGCGTTGATCTGCAGCAGCAGCTCGCGCGCGCGACGCAGGCCCTCGTTGATGCGGAAGCTGCCGTCCAGGCGCGGGTCGTTGATCCAGCCCTTCCAGCCGACCGTGGTGCGCGGCTTCTCGAAGTAGACGCGCATGACGATGAGCAGCTCGGGCGCGAGTTCGTCGGCCAGCGCCTTCAGGCGCTGCGCGTACTCGATCGCGGCGTCGTGCTCGTGGATCGAGCAGGGGCCGACGACGGCCACCAGACGGTCGTCCTCGCCGCGCAGCACGGCGGCGATGGCGTCACGGCTGTGCTCGACGAGCGCCTCGACGGCGGGCGTCACCGGCAGCTCCTCGTGCAGCAGCGCCGGCGAGGCCAGCGCACGCACCGCGGCGATGCGCACGTCGTCGATGCGCGTGGTGTCCAGCGTCGCCTGCAGCAGCGGTTCGTCGGCGGTGGATTGCATGGAAGGCCGGAAATGAAAGCTTCAGACGCTGCCGATCACCGCGCCCAGCGCGTCGACCAGGCGATGCGATTCCTCATGCAGGTTGTACACCGGCTGGCGCAGCGAGCGTGCCGGGACGATGACGGCTTCGTGCGCCTTCAGCACCAGGCGCTCGCCGCGGATGCGGAACGCCGGGGCCATGCGCTGCGGCAGCACGGCCGCGGCCACGTCCGAGCGCGACAGCGGCGCCACCAGCCGCGTCGGCAGCTGGTCCAGCAGGTCGCTCTGCAGCACCACCAGATAGGGAATGCTGTCCCGCGACGAGGGAGCCGGGTTGGGGAAGACGTCCCACTGCGCCATGACGCGCCGGCGCCCTACCAGGCGCGGAACTCGTCGTTCCAGATGCCGTACTTCCGGAAATGCGCGTGCTGCTCGTCCACCCATTCCTTGTGCTTCTCGTAGAAGGCCCGGGCTTCGGGGCTTTGGCAGGGCGCGGGCTCCTGCGCCGCCGCGCGCTGCGTGGCCAGCAGCCGTTCGTAGTGCTCGGCCGACAGCAGCACGCTGTGCCGGCGACGCTCATCGGTGGATCCTGCGGAGACGGTTTGTCCATTTTAGCCAATCTTGCCGGCCCGAGCCGGGCATGACCACAGCCGTCGGGCCCGGCCGGGCTGCAGCGCCAGAATACCCGGCATGGGACGCCGTACCGCATTCCACGATGCCTGGTGCGGCATGGTGCTGGCGGCGGGGCTGGCCGCCTTGCCCGCCTGCGGCGTGCTGCACGGCGAAGGGGGAGACGCCATGCGCACGGAAGGCGCCGCTGAAGCCGCCGAAGCCAGCGAAGGCGCGCTGGCCTTCGACTTGCGGGTCGTGAGTGCGGACCGCGACATCGCCGGCCACCTCGAGCAGCACCTCGAGCTGCAGCGCTACAACCGCTTCCCGGACCTGCGCGCCGCCGAGTTCGAGCGCCTGCTGACCGAGGCCGACTCGAACGCGCGCGAGCTGCTCGCGGCCCTGGGCTACTTCAACCCGACGCTGAAGATGCGCGTGCAGGACGCCACCGAAGGCAGCGCGGCGCCGCGCACCGTCGTCGTCGAGGTGGCGCCGGGCGAGCGGACCCGGGTCGCCGGCTACGAGATCGGCTTCGCCGAGCCGATGAACAGCGACCCGCGCGCGGCGGCGCAGCGCCGGCGCATCGTGCGGCGCTGGGGGCTCGAGGCCGGCGACGTCTGCACCGAGCCCGACTGGAGCGCGGCCAAGAGCGCGGGCCTGCGCGAGCTGCAGAAGGAGCGCTACCCGACCGCGCGCATCGCCGAAAGCCAGGCGACCATCGACGCCGAGGCCAACCGTGCCGAGCTGCGCGTGCGCTACGACCCCGGCCCGGCCTATCGCTTCGGCGGGCTCAGGCTCAGCGGCGTCGAGCGCTACGACGCCGAGGGCATACGCCACATCGCGCGCATCCCCACCGGCACGGACTACCGCGAGGAGGCCTTGCTCGACGCGCAGCAGCGCCTGGCCGCCAGCGGCTATTTCGACTCCGCCTTCCTGACGCTGGACGCGGAGGAAGCCGATCCGGAACACGCCACCGTGATCGCCCAGCTGCGCGAGGCCAGGATGCAGAAGCTGGTGTTCGGCGTCGGCCTGTCCACCGATGCCGGGCCGCGCGTGTCGCTGGACCATGCGCACAACAGGATGCCGCCGCTGGGCTGGCGCGCAGTCAGCCACCTCGCCCTGGACGCCAGGACGCAGGCCGCCTCGACGCAGTGGACGGCGATGCCGCAGGCCTCGGGCTGGGCCCGGTTCCTGGGCGCGGCGCTCGAGCGCGCCGAGGTGGGCGACTTCAAGTCGGATTCGCTGTCGCTGCAGGGTGGGCGCAGCCAGAGCGTCGGCCACATCGACCGGCGCCATGCGCTGCAATACGACATCAGCAGGGTCGAGGGCGGCGACGCGCCGGGCAGCTCGTCCTCGCTGATGGCCAGCTCCGGCTGGACGGGGCGCTACTTCGACCGCAGGATCAACCCGACCGCCGGCTACGGCCTGGGCGCCGAACTCGGCGCGGGCTTCACGCTGACGCCGCGGCGCAAACCGTTCATCCGCGGGCGCCTGCGCGCGCTGCAGTTCTGGCCGATCGGCCAGCGCAACGAGGCCGGCCGCCGCAGCCGCCTGGCGCTGCGGGGCGAGCTGGGCGCGGTGCTGGCCGACAAGGGCGTGCAGGTGCCCGCGTCGCTGCTCTTCCTGACCGGCGGCGACACGACGGTGCGCGGCTACGGCTACGAAAGCATCGGCACGCGCTCGCAGGCGGGCAAGCTCTACGGCGGCCGCACCATGACCGTCGCCAGCGTGGAATGGCAGCGTCCGATCCGTCTGATGGACAACGACAGGGACTGGGAGCACGCGCTGTTCGTCGATGTCGGCTCGGTTTCCGACGACGTCCACCGCATGACGCTGCACACCGGCGTCGGCACCGGCCTGCGCTGGAACAGCCCCGTGGGCCCGATGCAGGCCGATGTGGCTTATGGTGTCAGGACCCGTCAGCTGCGCCTGCACCTGCGGCTGGGCCTTTCCTTCTGACCGCGTCGCGCCATCCGCAGCAAGGCCCGGCTTTCGACCATGACCGACCGCAGCTCGGCGGCCTCTCCCGCTCCCGGCGGTGACGTTCCGGCGCCGGCAGCGCCGCCGCGCGGCCGACGGCGCAGGCTCGGGCGCCTGCTGGGGGCGCTTTCGGCGCTGCTGCTGCTCCCCGTGCTGGCCGGCGGTGTGGTGCTGGCCTGGGCCGCAAGCGACGGCTCGCTGCCGCGTGCGCTGCAGCTGGCGCAAGGAATCCTTCCCGAAGGCCAGGACCTGGGCTTCGAGGGCGCGAGCGGCTCCCTCACCGCCGGCGGCACCGTGCGCGAGCTGCGATGGACCATGCCGGGCACCGCGTTGTCCATCGAGGGGCTGCAGCTCGACTGGCGTCTGTGGGACCTGATCGATCGGGCGCTGCACGTACGCACGCTGCAGGCCGATCGCATCCACGTGAAGCTCACGCCGCAGCCCGAGCCGACCGAACCATCGGTGCCCTTCGTGATGCCCGAGCGCCTGACGCTGCCGCTGCAGATCACGCTGCCACTGCGGGTCGGGTGGCTGGAGATCGAGGCCGTCCCCGACGACGACAAGCGCAATGAGGTGCTGGCCTTCGACGAAATCGCCGCCGAGTACCGCTACGACCATGGTGCGCACGAGTTGCAGGTCAGCAGCGTGCGCCAGGGCCAAAGCCGCGCCCGGGCGGCACTGAAGCTGGGCGCCCGCGACCTGGCGCTGCAGGCCCGCATCGGTGCATGGCTGGGCGACCCGGTGGCCGAAGTGCCCTTGCGCCTGCAGGCCCTGCTGCAGGCCGAGGGCACCTTGGCTGGCGGCGAGGCGGCGCGCATCGACCTGCGGCTCGACGCCCGCGAGCGCGACGCCGAAGCCGACGCGGACGCCCTCTCGGCCCGCTCGCTGCGGGAGTTCCCGGCCAGCGGCCCGGCCGAGACCGATGCGCACGCTGCCCTGCAGGCGAGCGCCACGCTGCACCCCTGGCGCGGCCAGCCGGTGCAGCAGGCCCGGGTGCAACTCGCCCATCTGAACGCCCGCGCCTTCCATGCCGACGCGCCCGTGACCGACCTGCACGGTCGCATCGAGATCGCGCCCCAGGCAGCGCAGGGGGCCGGATCGACGCCGGCCTCCGCCGCCTGGCAGCTCGCGGCCGAGCTGCAGAACCGCGCCCCCGGCCCCTGGGACACCGGGCACCTGCCGCTGTCGCAACTGCTGGCCGAGCTGCAACTCGCGCCCGACCGCTGGACCGCCGAGACCGTGCAGGCGCAGGTCGGGGACGGCCGCGTGCGCTTGCAAGGGCACTTCGAGCCGCAAACGCAGACGCTGGACCTGCGCGGCGATCTGCGGCGCCTGCCGCCGGCGCGGATCCACGGCGCGCTGGCCGCCAAACGGGTGCCCGAGCTCGACGGCACGCTGGCCGCCCGCGGACGCATGGACCGCGGCATCGACTTCGAGGTGGACATCGCCGGCCGGGGCGGCAACACCGGCCCCCGCGGCGCTGCAGGCAGCCGCTGGGACGTGCGCGCCCTCCAGGCCAAGGGGCGCTGGTCGCCGCAGCTGCTGGATCTGGAGCAAGTGCACCTGGACGCCTTCCAGGCCCGGGTGGACGCGAGCAAGCTGCGCGTGGCCTTGCCGCGCGCCGGGCGCATCGAAGGCGTCGTCAGCGCCAGCGCGCCGGGAATCGGCCTCGAGGGCGATGCCGCGATGCAGCCTGCCCGAGGCGGCGGCAAGCTGGCGCTGCATCTGGCCTCGGCGGAGCAGGGGCTGGCCTGGCTGCGCGGGCTGCCGCTGGTGGGGACGGCGCTGCCGCCGCTCGTCGCAAAGGGCAGCGCGCAGCTCAGCGTCGATTGGCAGGGCGGCTGGCAGCAGTGGATCGACGGCCTGCGGCGGCCGCAGGCGCATCCGGAGCTGCGCCTCGATGCCCGGGTCCGCAGCGCGGGCCTGCACCTCGAACTGCCGCCGGCAGCCACCGACACCTCCGGCAGCCAGGCGGCCCCGACGGTGATCGACGTGCGGCGGCTCGACGCGAGCGTGCGGGGCAAGCTCGGCGCTGCGACGCTGGCGCTCGCGGGCGAACTCGGCGCCCGGGGCGTGCACGCCGCGCTGGATGCGCGCGCGCAGGTGAGCTCGGCCGGCACCGCCGACGCGCCGGCCTGGAACCTCGCGCTGCAAGCGTTCAGCGCCGCCCTCACCCTGCCCGAACAGGCGCAGCCCTGGCGCCTGCAACTCGGCGAAGCGCTGCAGGCGACGGCGCAAACCGGCCGGGCCATGCAGGTCCGCACCAGCGCCGGCCGGGCCACGCTCACGCCGCCGCCGAACGTGGCGGCGCAAGGCGAACCGCTCGCGCTGCGCTGGGAGCCGCTGCATTTCTCGCAGGGGGCGGGCGGCGCCGTGCGCGTCCAGTCGCGCGGGCAGCTCAGTGGGCTCGTTGCGGCCTGGGCGGACGCGCTGCTGCCGCAGCGTCCGCTGGCGTCGGCGGGCGTGCAGTCTTCGCTCGTACTCAGCGGCGACTGGGACCTCGACCTGGGCGAGACCTTGCGCCTGCAGGCGGCACTCAGGCGCGACCGCGGCGACCTGCGGGTGGGCGATCCCGGCGCGCAGGCGACAGCGAGCGCCGCTCCCGCAGCGCGCGGAATCGCCGCCGGCCTGCGCCGGCTGGAGCTGCGCCTGCGATCCAGCGGCGACGAGGTGCACGCCGAGCTCGACTGGGACAGCGCGCGCGCCGGCGTCATCGAGGCCCGGGCGCAGACGCGCCTGGTGCGGCAGGTCGACGCCTGGGCGCTGCCCGAGGACGCGCCGCTGAGCGGCCGGGTGCGGGCGCGCCTTCAGGATCTGGGCGTCTGGGCGCGCCTCGCGCCGGCGGGCTGGCGCATCGCCGGCGCGCTGGGTGCCGACCTCCAGCTCGGCGGCAGCGTGCAGGCGCCGCAGCTGCGCGGCCCGATCGAGATCGATGACCTGAACCTGCGCTCGGTGCTCGACGGCGTCGACCTGAACGGCGGCCGCCTGCGCGCCGCGCTCGCCGGACAGCGCATCGACATCCAGGAACTGCTGCTGCAAGGCGGCACCGGCAGCCGCGCCTACGTGCGCGGCCTGAGCGGCAACCGCACGCCGGCGCCGACCGAGCGCGGGCGCATGGTCGCCAGGGGCTTCATCGACTGGAGCGGCGCGGGCCGGGACGCGGCGGGGCGGTCCGGCATCGTGCTTGACCTGAGCGCCACGCTCGAGCGCATGCAGGTGCTGGTGCGCAGCGACCGGCAGCTCAGTGCCAGCGGCGAGCTCTCGGCCGCACTGGCCGACGGCGGCCTGCGCGTGCGCGGCGACCTGCGCATCGACCGCGCGTCGATCACGCTGCCCGAAAGCAGCGCGCCGACGCTGGGCAGCGACGTGGTCGTCGTGCGCGGCCGGCGGCCGCAGGCCGAGGGCGACGGCGGCAAGCCCCAGGCGCGCGGCGAGCTGCAGACCGCCCGGCCCATGGACCTGGCGCTGAAGCTGGACCTGGGACGCGACTTCGCGCTGCAGGGCTACGGCATCACGACGCGTCTGGAAGGCGCGCTGGAGATCCGCAACGCCAGGGCCGGCAGCGATCCGGTCGTGGTCACCGGCGAGATCCGCACCGACCAGGGCCGCTACCGCGCCTGGGGCCAGGCGCTGAACGTCGAGACCGGAATCGTGATTTTCACCGGGCCCTACGCCAACCCATCGCTGAACCTGCTGGCCTTGCGCCCCAACATCGACGTGCGCGCCGGGGTGCGCGTCACCGGCACCGCGCAGGCACCGCGCGTGCAGTTGTATGCCGAACCACCGCTTCCCGACGCCGAGACGCTGTCCTGGGTGGTGACGGGCCGCGCCCCCGGCGCGGGCGGCGGCGGCAACATGCAGCAGGCCGCACTGGCCTTCCTCGCCGGCCGCGCCGGCAACAGCCTGGCGCAGGGGCTGGGCTTCGACGAGGTGGGCCTGAGCGAAGGCGGCGTCTCGATCGGCAAGCGCCTCTCCGACCATCTGTACGTCACCTACGAGGCCGGCCTGTCGGGTGCCGCCAGCACGCTCTACGTCTTCTACGACATCACGCGCCGCCTGACGGCGCGCGGGCAGACCGGCCAGACCAGCGCACTGGACCTGATCTACACCCTGAGCTACGACTGAGCCTGCCCCGAGCGCGTTCTCGAGCACGCCGGCATCCGTTCCGCGCGGTGGCGCGCATGGGCGCCACCTGTCGTGCGAGCCGTCATTGCGCCGTCTTGCGTGTGCCCGGTGTTCGAGGTGTGCGAAAGCGCCACCACGGCAACGCGCGCGTGAGCGAGAGCACCTGCCCGGCGTGCGCCGCGCGGTAGCCCGCAAGCGTTGCGAGGAGCTCGGCCCACTGCGGCTGGCGCAGCAGCCGGCGCAGCGCCTGCACCGCCGGATCCTCGAGCATCGGCGTCAGGCAGACGAGGAAGTAGTCCTCCTCGACGAGGGGCGCGAAATCCAGCCCGAAGTCGAGCGCCGCCGCTTCGATGCCCAGGCCGCAGTCGCCGACGCCCGAGGCCACCGCCGCTGCCACGGCGAGGTGGCTGTCTTCGGCGCCGGCGTCGGCGGCGACGAGATCGGCGGTCGCGAGTCCCTGCGCCGCCAGCAGGTGATCGGTCAGCAGCCGCGTTCCCGATCCCGGCTGGCGAAAGACGAAGCGGGCACCCGCCGCTGCGGCGCCGGCCATGTCGTGCAGCCCGAGCGGGTTGCCGCGCGCGACGATGAGGCCCTGCCGCCGCCGCATGCAGCCGATGAGCTTGTGCCGCCCAGGTGCCAGCAGCGGCTTGAGCGCACGCGCGAAGACGGTGTGCGGGTCGGCCAGCGGCGGCACGTGAAAGCCCGCGACCGCGCAGCGGCCGGCCGCGAGCGCGCGCAGCGCGTCCAGGCTGCCGGTGAACTTCAGCTCGATGTGCAGCCGCTCGCCGCCGTGTTCGCCGGGGCGGGCGGCGAGCGCGCGCAGCAGCGGCAGCGCGAGGTCATGGCTGGCGTGGATCGTCAGCACCTGCAGGCTGCCGTCGAGCGCCTCGGTGAGCACGCGCTCGAGCTCGGCGCGCAGCGCCTCGATGTGCGGCACCAGGCGCGAACGCGCGCGCTTCTCGGCCCACAGCAGACGTTGGCCGAAGGGCGTCAGTCGCGCCGGCTGGCCCTGCGCCCAATGCACCAGCGGTTCGCCGAGCACCTGCTCCCAATGCTTGCAGGCGCCCCAGACGTGGCGGTAGGAGGCGCCCATCGCCTTCGCCGCATGCAGGATCGAACCGTGTTCGGCGATCGCCGACAGCAGTTCGAAGAGCGGGTTGTCCACATCGGCGCCGCGCTGGTTGCGCGCCTGGAAGCTGTACTGCAGGTGAACGCCGCGATCCTTCATGCGTGCATTGTGGGCCGAAGGCGCGGCGGCACCGGCGAGCCCGGCGCGCTCACCGTGGCTTGGCGTTCGGGAAGAAGAGCTGCTGGCCGTTGATCTTGTAGTCGGCAATGGTCGTCTGGCCCGCGGGCGAGACGACCCAGTCGGCGAACTGCTGCGCCAGCGCCGCCTTCACGTGCGCGTGCCGGGCCGGATTGACGACCATCACCCCGTACTGGTTGAAGAGCGTGCGGTCGCCCTCGACGACGATCTCGAGCTCGCCGCGGTTCTTGAAGCTCAGCCAGGTGCCGCGGTCGGTGAGCACGTAGGCGTTGCTCGACGAGCCGATGTTCAGCGCCGGGCCCATGCCGCAGCCGCATTCCTTGTAGCCCGCGGGGCGCGCGCTGGCGAGGTCGATTCCGGCCTTCTTCCACAGGCGCAGCTCGGCGGCGTGGGTGCCGCTGCGGTCGCCGCGCGAGACGAAGGGCTGGCCGCTCGACGCCAGCTTCTTCAGCGCGGCGACGATGTCGTTGCCGCGTGCGCCCGCGGGGTCGGTCTTCGGGCCGACGAGGACGAAGTCGTTGTACATCACGTCCTCGCGCCGGGTGGCGTAGCCCTCGGCGACGAACTTCTCCTCGGCGGCGGTGTCGTGCACGAAGAGGATGTCGGCGTCGCCGCGACGCGCGATGTCCAGCGCCTGGCCGGTGCCGACGGCGACGACGCGGACGTCGATGCCGCTGGCCTGCTTGAAGGCCGGAAGCAGGTGGGCGAACAGGCCCGACTGCTCGGTCGAGGTCGTGCTCGCCATGACGATGAACTTGTCCTGCGCCCGCGCCGGCATCGACGCGGCGGCGCCCAGGAACAGGAAGGCTAGCAGCGATGCGCCCAGGCGGCGCGTGAGGGCATTCAGGGCCAAGGGGATTCTCCTCGCAGGAAGGCTTGCACCGCGGGGGGCGGTGCGTCGTTGAAGAAGCGTTCCGTCGGCGCCAGCAGCAGCAGGCGGCCCGCTTCCAGATAGCCGACGTGGGTGGCCAGGCGGCGTGCGAGGCCGAGGTTGTGCGTGCTCATGACGACGGTCATGCCGCTCGCGCCCAGCGCGTCGATCGCCGCCTCGACCTCCTTGCCGGCGCCGGGGTCCAGGCTCGCGGTGGGTTCGTCGAGGAACAGGATGTCGGGCCGAAGCGCCAGCGCGCGCGCCAGCGCCAGGCGCTGCTGCTGCCCGCCCGAGAGCGCGCAGGCGTTCTGCCGCGCCTGCGCGCGCAGACCGACGCGCTCGAGCGCGTCATCGACGCGAGCGGCCCGTTCGGCTGCCGGCACGCGTGCCAGCCACAAGGCCAACCACAGGTTGCGGCGGGCGGAGAGCTGCAGCAGGAAGGGGCGCTGGAAGAGCATCGCCATGCGCGGTGCGCGGCCGCTGCCGGACAGCGGATGGACCCGGCGCTCGCCGGCATCGGCGTGCAGCAGCCCGTGCAGCAGGCGCAGCAGCGTCGTCTTGCCGCAGCCGTTGCTGCCGATCAGCACCAGCCGCTGGCCGCGACGCAGCGTGAGGTCGACGCCGGCCAGCGCCAGCGTGCTGCCGAAGCGCACCTGCGCCCCGTGCAGACTGAGCAGGGGCTCGGCCGCGGCGACGCGGCTGCAGCCGGTGGCGTCCGTGGACGCGGACCGCTCGGCGCCGAGCAGCCCGAGGAATGGCGCCGGTGCGTTCATGCCATCGCCAGGCGCTGCGCCTTGTCGCGCACCGGAATCATCGCCACGCCGCCGTGGATCAAGCCCACCACGCCCAGCAGCACGATGCCCAGCGCCACCGCCAGTGGCAGGTCGCCCTTGCTGGTTTCGAGCGCGATCGTCGTCGTCATCACGCGCGTCACGCCGGCGATGTTGCCGCCGACGATCATCACCGCGCCCACTTCCCCGATGGCACGGCCGAAGGCCGTAAGCAGCAGCGTCAGCGTCGCCAGGCGCTCGTGCACCAGCATCAGCAGCGCCGCGGTGAAGGGCCGCGCCCCCAGCGCGACGAGCTGGTCGCCGCCGCCGGCCAGGGCATCGGCGACGAGCCGGCGCGAGAGGGCGGCGATCATCGGCGTCACCAGGATCGCCTGCGCGATCACCATCGCCGGCGGCGTGAAGAGGATGCCCCAGCGTCCGAGCGGCCCCGAGCGCGACAGCAGCAGGTAGACGAGCAGGCCGACGATGACGGCGGGCATGGCCAGCAAGGTGTTGACCGCCCACACGAGCACGCGATGGCCGGGAAAGCGCGCCACGGCCAGCCAGGCGCCGAGCGTCAGCCCCATCGTCGCCCCGAGCAGGCAGCCGCTCAGGCTCACGCGCAGCGAGAGCGCGGTGATGCCCAGGAGTTCGGCGTCGCCACGGGCGATCAGGTTCAGGGCGAGGGCGATGCTTTCCATCATGGGGAAGAAGCCGCGGCCATGCCGCACGCAAGGGCGGTGTGCGGCAGGCAGGCACGCGGTCATTCTGGCCATCGGTGCGCGTTGGCGCGATATGTAGTCTCTTGCATGGCCGAACCCGGGGGCGTCGCCTCGCCGCCCGCAGCGACCTGCAGAGCCTTGGGGCCAGAATGCACGCCTTCCTGCCGTCTTCCCAGCACGCCACGCCATGTCCGAACTCGCCGAGTCCCCCTTGTTCGCGGGGCAGCGCCACACCCGCGTCGACGAGGCGCGTGCGGCCATCGCCGCCGTGCTGCGCCCGGTGGAGGAGGTGCAGGAGCTGCCCTTGCCGCAGGCGCTGTCGCGCGTGCTCGCGACGGATCTGCTCTCGCCGATCGACGTGCCGCCGCACGACAACTCGGCCATGGACGGCTATGCCTTCGACGGCGCGGCGCTGCGCGAAGACGAGGCGACGGAGCTGAGGCTTGCCGGCACCGCCTTCGCCGGGGCGCCCTGGCGCGGCGCGCTCGCGCCCGGGCAATGCCTGCGCATCATGACCGGTGCGGTGATGCCCGAAGGCTGCGACACCGTGGTTCCGCAGGAGCTCTGCCGCGTGCAGGACGAGCGCGTGACGATCGCGCCGGGCGTCATCCGGCAGGGCGAGAACCGGCGCCGTCGCGGCGAGGATCTTGCGCGGGGGCGCGTCGCACTCGCCGCGGGGCGCGTGCTGCGGCCGGCCGACCTCGGGCTGCTGGCGTCGCTGGGCCTGGAGCGCGTGCGCGTGCGCCGCCGCGTGCGCGTGGCGCTGTTCTCCACCGGCGACGAATTGCGCGAGCCCGGGCAACCGTTGCCGCCCGGCTGCATCTACGACAGCAACCGCTGCAGCCTGCGCGCGGCGCTGCAGCGCCTGGACTGCGAGGTGCTCGACCTGGGACTCGTGCGCGACGACCCGGCGGCGTTGCGCGGCACCTTCGAGCGCGCGCTCGCCGAGGCCGACGTCGTGCTCACCAGCGGCGGCGTGAGCGTCGGCGAGGCGGACTACACGCGCGCCCTCATGGCCGAGCTCGGTGACGTCGCGTTCTGGAAGGTCGCGATGCGTCCGGGGCGGCCCTTCGCGTTCGGCCCGCTGCGCGGGCGCGAGCGTCCGGTGTGGCTGTTCGCGCTCCCGGGCAACCCGGTCGCGGCACTCGTCACGTTCTACGCCTTCGCGCGCGAGGCGTTGCTGCAGATCGCGGGGGCGACGCCGCAGCCGCTGCCGGCCTTGCGCCTGCCGTGCACGACACCGATCCGCAAGCGTCCCGGGCGCACCGAGTTCCAGCGCGCGATCGTCGCGCCGGATGCGCAAGGGGTGCTCAGCGTGCGCCTGACGGGCAGCCAAGGCGCCGGCGTGCTGCGTTCGCTCAGCGAAGCCAACGCGCTGGTCGTGCTCGGTCACGACGACGGTTCGGTGAAGGTCGGCGACGCCGTGACCGTCTGGCTGTTCGACGGGCTCGTCTGATCCCCCGGCTCCGGGGCCCGCATTCACGGGGTGCGCAGGCCGCGGCCGGCGCAATGTGCCGCAGCATCGCGACCCAGTTCACGCGCATGCCTTTCGACGGCGCGTTCGGCTCCGCACAATTCCATTCGCCCAATCGCCCAATCGTCCAATCGCCCAATCACCCGGTTGCTCGATCGGTCATTTGCTCAGGTCGTCTTCCGGAAGACGCGCGCATTCCCATCCCCTGCCGCCGTGCCCGAAGCTTCACGTCCCTCCGCGCGAGCGCACCCGCGCGTTCTCTGCCCCGATTGCGGCGGCCCGGTGATGCGCGTGCTGCGCACGGCGAACGACAAGCGCCGCTGGGATTCGGACGCCTGGCGGCGCTACCGCTGCCGCGACGCGATGTGCAACTGGCAGGGACTGCTGTCGGCACGGCGGCGGCATCCCGCGACCCGTCGCCGGCGCGGCCTGGGATCCGCCCTGGGACGCATGGCGCGTGCGCTGCTGTGGCTGCTGCTGGCACTGCTGGTGGCCGCCGCGACGCTGGCGGCGCTGAACATGATGCTGCAGCCCTGAGGCTTGCAGCCGACGGCTTCACGGCGGCGGGCGCGCGAGAATGCGGCATGGAGCAGGATGATGCGAGCGCCTCGCCGCGCGGGCGATCGGGCGCGCCGCGGGCATGCGGGGACGCGCCCGAGGAGCTCGCGAGACGCACACGCATCCTCGAGTGGACGCTCGAGCATCTCGCGCAGGGCGTGCTGGCACTCGGCCCCGGCGGCCGTATCGAGGCCTGGAACCGGCGCGTCGTCGAGCTTCTGGAAGTGCCGGAGGAACTGCTCGTGCGCGGCGCCCCGGTCCGCGACCTGATCGCCTGGCAGGTCGAGAACGGCGTCTTCAGCGCGGTCGCGGAGCCGCAGCAGCAGGCGTGGCTGAAGGCGGCCGCGTGCTACATTGAGGGGGTCGACGCCAGCCTGTGGGCGGTGCAGAGCTACCGCCGCGAGCGGCGCGATGGCCGTGTCATCGAGGTACACGTCTACCGCGCCGGCGATGGCGCTCAGGTGCGCACCTTCAGCGACGTCACCGCGCATGTGCGCGCGCAGCGTGAACTCAGCGCCAGCGAGGTGCGCTTTCGCGCCATGGCCGACGCCGCGCCCGCCTACATCTGGGAGAGCGACGCGAAGGGGGATCCGGTCTGGTTCAACCAGACCTGGCTGCGCGCCGTCGGGCGCACGCTCGAGCAGGCCTTGCAGGAACCCTGGAGCGCGCGCCTGCATGCCGAGGCCAGCGGCTTTCCCGAAGAGCCGTGGCGGGCGCTGGTGCGGCGCGCGCAGCCCTTTCAGCTCGAGGTACGCGTGCTGCACGTCGACGGCCGCGAGCTCTGGCTCGAGGACCACGGCATACCGCAGTTCGATGCCGCCGGGCGCTTTCGCGGCTACGTCGTCTACGGCTGGGACATCAGCGCACGCAAGGCCGCCGAGCGCAGCCTGACGGCCGCGCGCGACGAGGCCGAGCGCGCCAACCGCGCCAAGTCCGAGTTCCTCTCGCGCATGTCGCACGAACTGCGCACGCCGCTGAACGCCGTGCTCGGCTTCGCGCAGCTGATCGAGGGCGATGCGCACGCGCGCGGCGACGCCGTGCTCGGTGAGCGCGCGCAATACATCCAGCGCGGTGGCCGCCACCTGCTGGCGCTGATCAACGAGATGCTGGACCTCGCGCGCATCGAGGCCGGCACGCTGCCGGTCCGCCTGGAGCCGGTGGCTCTGGAGCCGGTGCTTCAGGGCAGCAGCCGCCTGCTCGGGCCGGCGGCGGCCGAGCGCGGCGTGCAGGTCGAACTGCCGCCGCCGTCGCCGGAGCCCACCTGGGTCAGCGCCGACCCGACGCGGCTGCGCCAGGTGCTGCTGAACCTGCTCTCCAACGCCGTCAAGTACAACCGCGCCGGCGGCCGCGTTCGCGTGGCGCTGCGCGCGGTCGGAGGGCGACTGCGCATCGAGTGCACCGATACCGGGCCCGGGCTCACCGCGGCGCAGCGGGGGAGCCTGTTCCAGGCGTTCCAGCGCGTGCATGCCGATGCCGACGCGATCGAGGGCGCGGGCATCGGGCTGGCGCTGAGCAAGGCGCTGGTGGAGCGGATGGGAGGCCGCATCGGCGTCGAGAGCGAGCCCGGCGAGGGCAGCACCTTCTGGTTCGAGCTCGACCGTGCCCACCCGGCCGCCGCAGGCGGCGGGTTCGCCCCGCCGCTTCCGCATGCGGAGATGACGACGCTGCCGGCGCGCGACGACGGGCGTCCCTGGCGCGTGCTCTACGTCGAGGACAACCCGGTCAACCGGTTGCTGCTGCAGGGCATGTTCGGCCGCCTGGAAGGCGCCGAGCTGCGCATGGCCGAGCATCCGCAGGCGGCCCTCGAGCTGGTGCGCGACTGGGTGCCGGACCTGCTGCTGCTGGACATCCAGCTTCCCGGGATGAGCGGGTTCGAACTGCTGCGGCGCCTGCGCGAGGATCCGCGCCTGGCGACGCGCGCGGCCGTGGCGGTGAGCGCCAATGCGATGGCCGAGGACCTGCAGCTGGCGCGCGACGCCGGTTTCGACGGCTACCTGACCAAGCCGCTCGTGCTCGGCGAACTGCAGGCCACGGTGCAGCGCATGCTGCGCCGGGGACGCGCGGGCCCCGCTGCGGCCTGAACACGCCCTGCCGCAGGCTCAGGCGTTGGTGGTGGCGCGCACCTCGGCGATGGGGGTGACGCCGGCCAGCACCTTCTCGATGCCGTCCTGGCGCAGCGTGCGCATGCCCGTGGCCAGGCCCAGCTGCAGGATCTCCTCGGCGCGGCCGCCGGTCTGGATGAGCTTGCGCAGCGGCGGCGTCATGTGCATGAGCTCGTGCAGGCCGGCGCGGCCGCGCAGGCCGCTGTGCTCGCACTGCGGGCAGCCGCGCGCCTCGTACAGCTGCAACTGGCCGTCGCGGCCGAAGCGCGTGCGCCAGTCGGCGAGCACCGCGTCCTTGCCGGGCGCGTTCTCGGTGCCGCGAAAGGCGCTCATGTAGTCGCTGAGCAGTTCGTCGACCTCCTCGGCGCGCGCCGGCCGCGCCCCGGCGCAGCCCGCGCACAGGCGGCGCACGAGGCGCTGCGCGAGCACGACGAGCAGGGCGTCGGCGAAGTTGAAGGGGTCCATGCCCATGTCCAGCAGCCGCGTCACGGTCTCGGCGGCGCTGTTGGTGTGCAGCGTGCTCATCACCAGGTGGCCGGTGAGCGAGGCCTCGATGGCGATGCCCGCGGTCTCGGCGTCGCGGATCTCGCCGACCATGATGACGTCCGGGTCGGCGCGCAGGAAGGCGCGCAGCGCCTTGGCGAAGGTCCACTCGATCTTGGCGTTGACCTGCACCTGGCGCAGCCCGGGCTGGGTGATCTCGATCGGGTCCTCGGCGGTCCAGATCTTGCGCTCGGGGGTGTTGATGTAGCCCATCGCCGAGTGCAGCGTCGTCGTCTTGCCCGAGCCCGTGGGGCCCACGCACAGGATCATGCCGTAGGGCCGGGCGCTGGCGAACTGCATGCGCTCGAGGTTGTGCGGCGACAGCCCCAGCTTGTCCAGCGGCAGCGGCTTGGCCGAGGCCAGCAGGCGCAGCACCGCGTCCTCGCAATTGTTGTTGGTGGGGATCGTCGCCACGCGCAGCTCGAGCTTCTGCCCCTGCACGAAGCGGCCGAAGGCGATCTTGCCGTCCTGCGGCTTGCGCCGTTCGGCGATGTCGAGGTCGCACATGATCTTGATGCGTGCGATGAGCGCGGCGCGGTAGCTCGGCGGCAGCTCGAGGTATGGGCGCAGTGCGCCGTCCTTGCGGAAGCGCACCTTCACCTTCTCGCGTCCGGGGGCGCACTCGATGTGGATGTCGGAGACGCCCTGTGCCTGCGCGTCCAGGATCATGCTGTTGATGAGGCGCACGAGCGAGTTGTCGCTCTGCTCGATGGGCCCGTCCTCGGCGAGCTCGGCGCCGTCGGCGGCGCTGTGCTCCTGCTCCAGCGTGGCCAGCAGCTTGCCGGCCTCCTCGGGCTGGAAATCGATGCCGCCGATCTCGCCCGCAGCGCCGGCCGGCGCGCTGCCGTGGCCGCTGCGGGCGCCGAGCTTGTCGTAGTGGCGCTCGACGGCCGGGAACAAGGTGTTCGCGCGCGCCAGCACGGGAATGGCCTTGCAGCCGCAGGCGAACTCGATCTCGTCGATGTGCCTGCGCTGCGTCGGGTCTTCCAGGGCCACCACCAGGCGTCCGCCGCGCAGCATGAGCGGCAGCGCGGACAGGCGCGCGGCGATGCCGTAGGGCAGTTTCTGCAGCGCCTCGACCTCGACCGGGAACTGCTCCGGGTCGACCATGGGATAGCCCATCTTGCGCGCCAGCGCCGTCTGCAGGTCCTGCGCCGTGATGACGCCGCGCCTGACGAGCAGCTCGCCCAGCGGCACGCCGCGATCGACCTGCTGCTGCTGCAGCGCCTGCTCGAGCTGGGCCTCGGTGATCATCTCGAGGGCGATCAGCGCCTGCCCGATGCGCACCATGGGCATGCGCGCCTGCTCGTCGATGGCGCGCTCGAGGTCCTCGGCGCTGATGAGCTGGCGCACGAGCAGGATCTCGCCGAGCTTCTGCTGGCGCAGGCGCTCCTGCTCGCCGAGCGCGGCGCTGACCTGCGCCGCGGTGGCGGCGTTCTGCTCGATCAGGGATTCGCCCAGGCGCAGGCCGATGTCGACGTGGCGGTAGGCCGTGCGCGGCACGAAGCAGCGGCGCACCGCGCCTTCGTCGTTCACCGGCTCGAAGAGGAAGAGGCCGTGCGCGTTCTCTTCGTGCGTGATGGTGCGGCCCTCGAGCTGGGCGCCGTCGGGCAGCGTGAGGCGATAGGGCTGCGCCTTGCGCTCGGTCAGCGCCAGCGGCGTGGTGTCGGTGGGGTCGAAGGGCAGCGGGTTGAGCGGCTTGGCCAGGCGCAGCAGGCGGAATTGCGAGAAGCGCAGCGGCATCGTCGTGCGCGAGGCCGCCACCTGCACGTGCGCGATGCCGGCCTCGACGCTGAAGTGCATCAGGCGGCCGGCCATGGTGCTGCCGTTGAGGCCCTCGATGACGCAGGCCTCGGGCGCCAGAGGCGGAGTCGGTGCCGGGTAGCAGGGCAGCGAAGGCGTGGGCCAGGCAAAGCGCGTGGGGGTCGTCGCCGCGCCGCCGGCAGCCGTGCTGCCGGCCGACGCCGGCTCCATCGGGGCGAGGGTCAACGGCGGGACCGACATGTCCGACATGGAAGCTTCCTTTGCGATCGTGCGCGGACAGGCCTTGCCCGCGTGCCGGCGATGCTAGGCAGCGCCCACGCCGCGCAAAGGGCGGAGAAGGCGGGGCTCAGGCGCGCATTTGCGCGGGCAGGAAGCTCACCAGCTGCGGGAAGAGGTAGATGAGGACGACGGCGGCGACCATGAGGAAGAAGAAGGGCAGGGTGACGCGCGCGATCCAGCCGATCTCCCGCTGCGTCATGCCCTGCAGCACGAAGAGGTTGAAGCCCACCGGCGGCGTGATCTGCGCCATCTCGACCACGAGCACGACGAAGATGCCGAACCAGACGAGGTCGATGCCGGCCTTCTGCACCGTCGGCAGGATCACGCCCATGGTCAGCACCACCATGCTGATGCCGTCGAGGAAGCAGCCGAGCACGATGTAGAACAGCATCAGCACGAGTAGCAGCTGCCACTGCGGCAACCCGAGGGCGGCGATCCACTCGGCAAGGTGGCGCGGCAGGCCGATATAGCCCATCGACAGGGTGAGGAAGGCCGCGCCCGCGAGGATGAGGGCGATCATGCAGAACAGCCGCGTACCGCCGAACAGGCTCTCCTTGAAGGTCCGCCAGCTGAGCGAACCTTGCGCCGCCGAGACGAGCAGGGCGCCGACGACGCCGACGCCTGCGGCCTCGGTGGCCGTGGCGATGCCGGCGTAGATGCTGCCGAGCACGGAGGCGATGAGCAGGACCACCGGGAACAGGTGGCGTGATTCGGCCAGGCGCTGCGCCAGCGTCAGCTCGCGGTCGGGCGGCGGCACCCGCTGCGGATGCCGCCAGGCCCAGAACATCAGGTAGCCCGAGAACAGCGCCGCCAGCAGCACCCCGGGCACGACGCCGGCGATGAAGAGCTGCGAGATCGAGACCTCGGCGCTGACGCCGTAGACGATCATGATGATCGAGGGCGGGATCAGCAGGCCCAGCGTGCCGGCGCCGGCGAGGCTGCCGATGGCGATGTCGTCGGGGTAGCCGCGGCGCGCCAGCTCGGGCAGGCTCATCTTGCCGATCGTGGCGCAGGTGGCCGCGCTGCTCCCCGAGACCGCCGCGAAGATCGCGCAGCCGACGACGTTGGTATGCAGCAGCCGGCCGGGGAGCCCCTGCATCCAGGGCGCGAGGCCGCGGAACATGTCCTGCGACAAGCGCGTGCGAAAGAGGATCTCGCCCATCCACACGAAGAGCGGCAGCGCGGTCAGCGTCCAGCTGCTGGCGCTGCCCCAGATCGTCACCGCCATCGCATCGCCGGCCGGGCGGCTGCTGAAGAGCTGCATGCCGATCCAGGCGACGCCGGTGAGCGTGAGGCCGATCCACACGCCGCTGGCGAGGATGAGGAAGAGCGCGCCGATGAGCAGCGCGGTGATGGCGAGCTCGCTCACCGCTTCATTCGTTGTGCAGCATCTCGCCGTCGTCGGCGGAGGTCGTGCGGCGGCCGCGCAGTTCGAGCACCAGCTCGTCGATGAAGGCGACGGCGAGGATCACGCTGCCCGCCGCCATCCCCAGCTGCGGGATCCACAGCGGCGTGGCGTCGTTGCCGGTGGAGATGTCGCTGAAGAGGTGCGATTGCCACGACAGCCGGCAGGCGTAGTACGCCCACAGCAGCGCCAGCAGCGTCGCCGCGGCCAGCGCCCAGACCTCGAGGGCGCGTCGCGCCCGGCCTTTCACGGCCGAGAGCAGCAGCGTGACGCGGATGTGCTCGCCCTTCTTCAGCGTGTGCGCCAGCGCCAGGAAGCCCGCGCCCGCCATCAGGTAGCCGGCGTAGGCGTCGGTGCCCGAGACGAGCCAGTCGAGCTGGCGGCTGACGATGGCCAGCAGCACCATCGCCAGCAGGCCGATCATGCACAGCGCCGCGAGCCAGGCGGCGCCGTCGTAGAGCGCATCGAGCGCGCGTCGCACCGGCGTGTGCGCCTACTTGCGGTAGGCGTCGAGGATGGCCTTGCCCTCGGCGCCCGCCTTCTCGGTCCACTCGTCGAGCATCTTCTCGCCGACCTTGGCGAGATCGGCCTTGAGCTGCGGCGGCGGCGGCAGCACCTGCATGCCGTTGGCCGCCAGCTTGGCCAGGGTCTCGGCATTGACCTTGCCGCTGGCCTCCCAGCCGCGCGCCTCGGCGTCGGCGCCGGCCTTGAGCAGCGCGTCCTGCGAGGCCTTGTCGAGGGCCTCGAAGGCGCTGCGGTTGACGAGCACCGCGTTCTTGGGCAGCCAGGCCTGCGTGTCGTAGTAGTACTTCAGGTGCTCGTAGAGCTTGCTGTCGACACCGGTGGCGCCGGAGGTCATGGTGCTTTCGACGACGCCGGTGGCCAGCGCCTGCGCGAACTCCGCCGCCTGCACCGTCACCGGCTGCGCGCCCACGAGTTCGGCGATGCGCGCGGTCGCCGGGCTGTAGGCGCGCCACTTGACGCCCTTGAGATCGGCCGCCGAGGTGAGCGGCTTCTTGGTGTAGATGCCCTGCGGCGGCCAGGCGACCGCGTACAGCACCATCATCCCCTGCTCGGCGAGCTTCTTCTGCAGCAGCGGCTTCTGCGCCTGCCACAGCTTCTTCGACTGCGCGTAGCTGTCGGCGAGGAAGGGCACGCCGTCGACGCCATAGGGCTGCCATTCGTTCTGGAAGTTGACGAGCAGGATCTCGCCGATCTGCGCCTGGTTGCCCTGCACCGCGCGCTTGATCTCGGGCGCCTTGAAGAGCGAGGCGTTGGCGTGCACGGTGATCTGGAGCTTGCCGCCGGTGGCCTGCTTCACCTCGTCGGCGAACTGCTGCAGGTTGACGGTGTGGAAGTTCGTCGCCGGGTAGGCGGCGGGCAGGTCCCACTTGACCTGGGCATGCGCCGTACCGGTGGCCAGGGCCAGCAGCGCGGTCGCGCCGAGCAGGGAGGGCAGCAGTCTCATCGGGTTCCTCGTCGAGGGTTGCGGCAAAAGACGCAAGGATGGGCCGCGTCGGCGCTGCGGCTCATCCGGAATTGCCCGAGGGTGGCGGCGGTCGTTTCCGTTCCCCGCCGTGCCTTCCGGGAGTCGATCTCTTACAGTTCGTCGCTTCCGGTGTCGCAGACCCCCTTCGAGTTCGTCCCTCCCATGCCTTCAGACCCTCGCGCAGCACGGTGGCAGTTCTGGGTCGACCGCGGCGGCACCTTCACCGATCTCGTCGGCCGCGCGCCGGACGGGCGCTTGCACACGCTCAAGCTGCTGTCCGAGAACCCCGGGCAATACGCGGACGCGGCCGTCGAGGGCATACGCCGGCTGCTCGGGCTGGGGGCGGGGGAGGCGATCGGGCCCGAGCGCGTCGAGTGCGTGAAGATGGGCACCACGGTGGCCACCAATGCCCTGCTCGAGCGCCGCGGCGAGCGCACGCTGCTCGTCATCACGCGCGGCCTGCGCGACGCGCTGCGCATCGGCTACCAGGCGCGCCCGCGGCTCTTCGACCGCCGCATCGTGCTGCCGGAGATGCTCTACGAGCGCGTGATCGAGGCCGAGGAGCGCATCGGCGCGGACGGCAGCGTGCTGCAGCCGCTCGAGGAGATGCACCTGCGCGAGCGCCTGTGGGCCGCGCACGACGCCGGCATCCGCGCGCTGGCGATCGTCTTCATGCACGGCTGGCGCCACCCGGCACACGAGGCGCAGGCGGCGCGGATCGCGCGCGAAGTCGGCTTCGCCCAGGTGAGCACGAGCCACGGGACGAGCCCGCTGATGAAGATCGTCTCGCGCGGCGACACGACCGTGGTCGATGCCTACCTGAGCCCGATCCTGCGGCGCTACGTCGAGCAGGTGGCGGCGCAGATGCCGGGCGTGCCGCTGTACTTCATGCAGAGCAGCGGCGGGCTCACCGAGGCGCGCCACTTCCAGGGCAAGGACGCCATCCTCTCCGGACCCGCGGGCGGAATCGTCGGCATGGTGCGCACCGGTGTCGCCGCCGGGCACGCGCGCCTGATCGGCTTCGACATGGGCGGCACCAGCACCGACGTGAGCCACTACGCGGGCAGCTTCGAGCGCGCCTTCGAGACGCAGGTGGCGGGCGTGCGCATGCGCGCGCCGATGATGAGCATCCACACCGTGGCCGCCGGCGGCGGCTCCATCCTCGGCTTCGACGGCGCACGCCTGCGCGTGGGTCCCGAAAGCGCCGGCGCCAACCCGGGGCCGGCGAGCTACCGCCACGGCGGGCCGCTGGCGCTGACCGACGCCAACGTGCTGCTGGGGCGCATCCAGGCGGCACATTTCCCGCACGTCTTCGGTGCGGGCGCCGACGAGCCGCTGGACGAGGCCGGCGTGCGCGAACGCTTCACGGCGATGGCTGCGCAGGTGCAGCAGGCCACCGGCCGTGCGTCCAGCGCCGAGCAGCTCGCCGAAGGCTTCGTGCAGATCGCGGTCCAGAACATGGCGAACGCGATCAAGCGCATCTCCGTGGCGCGCGGCTACGACGTCACGCGCTACACGCTGCAGTGCTTCGGCGGTGCCGGCGGCCAGCACGCGTGCGGCGTTGCCGACGCGCTCGGAATGAGCCGCGTCTTCGTGCATCCGCTGGCGGGCGTGCTCAGCGCCTACGGCATGGGCCTGGCCGACCGCATCGCGATGCGCGAGGCCGCGCTCGAGCTGCCGCTGGACGAAGCCGGCCTGCAGGCGGCGGCGGCGCGGCTGCGGACGCTGGGGCAGGCCGCGGCCGACGAACTCGCGGCGCAGGACGTCGCGCGCGCGGCGATCGTGCTGCGGGACCACATCCACCTGCGCTACGAGGGCACCGACACCGCGCTCGTCGTCGACTTCGGCGATGCGGCGGCGATCCGCGCCGACTTCGACGCCGCCTACCGCCAGCGCTTCGCCTTCCTCATGCCCGAGCGCGCGCTCGTCATCGAGGCGGTCTCGGTCGAGGCCGTGGCCGCGGGCGAGCGCTTCGCCGAGCCCGCGGAACACACCGCGGCACCGCACTCCCCGGCGCCCGAGGCGACCGTGCGCATGCACTGCGGGCAATGGCTGGACGCCGCGCTGCACCAGCGCGAGGCGCTGGCTCCGGGCGCGGCGATCGACGGCCCGGCGATCATCGCCGAGCGCAACGCCACCACGGTGGTCGATCCGGGCTGGCGCGCGATGCGCATGCCCTCGGGTGCGCTCGAGCTCGCGCGCGTGCTGCCGCGCACGCGCGCCCACGCCGTCGGCACCGAGGTCGACCCGGTGATGCTCGAGGTCTTCAACAACCTCTTCATGAACATCGCCGAGCAGATGGGGCTGCGGCTGCAGAACACCGCCTACAGCGTGAACATCAAGGAGCGGCTGGACTTCAGCTGCGCGCTCTTCGACGCGCACGGCGAGCTCATCGCCAACGCGCCGCACATGCCGGTGCACCTGGGCTCGATGAGCGAGAGCATCCGCACCGTGATCGCACGCAACCCGGCGATGCGGCGCGGCGACGTCTACGTCCTCAACGATCCCTACCACGGCGGCACGCACCTGCCGGACGTGACGGTGGTGACGCCCGTGTACCTGGAGCCCGAGGACGCGCAGGCGGCCTTCTTCGTCGCCAGCCGCGGCCACCATGCCGACATCGGCGGTGCCACTCCGGGCTCGATGCCGCCGTTCTCGACGACGATCGAGGAGGAGGGCGTGCTCTTCGACAACTTCCTGCTCGTGCGCGACGGGCGGCTGCGCGAGGCCGAACTGCGTGCGCAGCTCGGCGGCGGGCGCTACCCCGCGCGCAACCCGGGGCAGACGATCGCCGACCTGCGCGCGCAGATCGCCGCCAACGAGAAGGGCGTGCAGGAGCTGCACGCGATGGTCGCGCACTATGGCCGCGAGACCGTCGCCGCCTACATGCGCCACGTGCAGGATAACGCCGAGGAGAGCGTGCGCCGCGTCATCACCGCGCTGCACGACGGGCGCTTCGAGCTGCCGCTGGACAACGGCGCCGTCGTCCGTGTCGAGGTGGCGGTGGATGCGCGGGCGCGCGCCGCGACGATCGACTTCAGCGGCACGAGCGCGCAGCTGCCGAACAACTTCAACGCCCCCAAGGCGGTGACGATGGCGGCGGTGCTCTACGTCTTTCGCACCCTGGTCGACGACGACATCCCGCTCAACGCCGGCTGCCTGAAGCCGCTGCAGGTCATCGTTCCCGAGGGCTGCATGCTCAACCCGCGCCCGCCCGCGGCGGTGGTGGCCGGCAACGTCGAGACCTCGATGTGCGTCACGAACGCGCTCTACGGCGCGCTCGGCGTGATGGCCGCGAGCCAGTGCACGATGAACAACTTCACCTTCGGCAACGCGCGTCACCAGTACTACGAGACGCTCGCCGGCGGTTCCGGCGCCGGCCCCGATTTCGACGGCGCCAGCGTCGTGCAGACGCACATGACCAACTCCTACCTCACCGACCCCGAAGTGCTCGAGCACCGTTTCCCGGTGCGGCTCGAGAGCCACCGCATCCGCCGCGGCAGCGGCGGCGCCGGCCGGCGCCGCGGCGGCGACGGCGCCGTGCGGCGCGTGCGCTTCCTCGAGCCGATGACGGCCTCGATCCTCTCCAACGGCCGCCACCACGGCGCATTCGGCATGGCGGGGGGGCAGCCCGGTGCGGTCGGCATCAACCGCATCGAGCGCGCCGACGGCCGCATCGAGCCGCTGGACCACATCGGCTCGGCGCAGATGGGACCCGGCGACGTCTTCGTCATCGAGACTCCGGGCGGCGGCGGTTTCGGCACGCCGCGCTGAGCGCAGGCGGTTCAGCCGTGCGCCACGCCGGCCGGCCGCCACAGGCTCGGCGGCAGGTCGGCGAGCTCGCGCGGCAGCGGCGCCAGCCGCGGCGGCTCCAGCAGCACGATGTCCAGGCTCGTCGCGCCACGGCTGCGCAGCAGCCGCCGCCATTCGAAGTCGACCCACGGCGACTCGGCAGCGGCGCGCGACCAGAACAGGTAGAGCCGCTCGCGTTGCGCCAGCTCGTTCTCGATGCGCTCGCGCCAGCCGCTGCCGCTGCGCAGCGTCGCGCTGCCGCGGAAGACGTCGAGGTCGGGCGCGAGCTGCGCCAGCGGCTGCAGCACCGCATCGACGAGGCCGCGGTCGACGTCGGCGAAGGCGGCGTAGGCGCGGTGGACCATGCGGCGCACCGCGTTCGCGTCCTCCGCGGGCGCGGCGTGGCCCGCGCCCGCGCGCAGCGCGAGCATGAAGCCGAGCTCGCCGATCACGAGGCCGTGCACCGCCAGCCGCACGCTGCCCGCGCGCGGCCCGCTCGGGAGCTGCGCGGGCACCGGGATCTCGAAGCGCAGGCGCTGCACCTGCCCGGTCCAGGTCGTGCGCTGCGCCAGCGGGGCCTTCAGCAGGTCGTCGACGCGCAGCTCGACCGTCAGCGTCGGCATCGCCTCCTCGATCACGGCCTCTGCGGCGTTGCCGGATCCGCCGCCGGCGGCGCGCCGCGCGACTTCCTCGGCCTGTGCGGCGCGCGCGATCCAGACATCGATGCAGGCCGTCGTTCCCGGGGCCACCGCGGGCGCGGTCCAGACCTGGGCCTGCAGGCTTTGCGGCGCCGGCGTCGGCGCAGCGAGCGGCGAGAGCGACGGCGCCGCCGGCACCACGGCGCTCCAATCGACCTCGTCGATCAGCGTCTCCGCCGGCGGCGCGATCATCGTCGGCTCGGCGAAGCCGAAGGCGTCCAGAGGGGCGGCGCCGGTGTGGAAGAGATCGGCAAAGGCGGTGTCCACGCGGGTGGCCGCCTCCGCCGCGTGCGGGCTGCCGCAGGCAGCGTGCCGTTCCAGCCGTTGCTCGAACGCGGCGCGGTCGCGCGCGCACTGCAGCGCCACGGCCGGCACGACGCGCTCCTGCTGCACGAGTTCGAACAGGTGCGCGTCGGCGCTGCGGTAGGCCGCCGCCGCGCCCTGGCGCTGCCTCTGCGGCAGGTCGTGCTGCTCCTCGCGCAAGAGCGCCTGCAGCGCGGCGAAGTCGCCCTCGGCGAGTTCGGCGGCCAGCGCCGGCGTGTTCGGCAGCAGCTCGGTGACGGCGAGGTCGCGTCCGCCCGAGCGCGCGGGCACCGGGCGCAGCGCGAGCAGCGCGTGCAGGCGCAGCGCGCAGCGCCGCCGCAGCCCGTCGTCGTCGCACTCGGCCGCCAGCGCCGCAAGCCGCTGCAGCGCGTGCAGCGGATTCTCGGCGTCGAGGGCGACGACGCCGAGGGCCGTGTCCGCGGCGTGCACCGCCTGCTGCAGCCGCTGGCCGTCGTCCAGGTCGCCCCAGGCGATGGCCAGCGCGGCCGGCGGGCCGGGGTCGAGCGAGCGCTGCATCAGCCGGGCCTCGACGTCCGCGACGCTCGCGGCCTGCCGCACGCGGCCGCGCGCGTCCTCATGCCAGAAGCGCGAGGCCCCGTCCAGCAGCAGCAGCGTGCCGTCGACGCGCCGGTTGCGGTGCTCGAGCAGGGCCGCCATCGCCTCCCGGCGCAGCGAGGCCGAGGCGCTGGCGATGACGAGCAGGCCATGATCGGCCAGCACCGCCTGGCACGCCGGAAGCGGCAGCGCCAGTGCCAGCGGCGTCGGCAGCTCGGTGGCGAAGGGGCGGATCGTCATCGCCGGCTGCCCGTGGCGGCGAAACGCGTGCACGCGAAAGCGTCCGACGCCGTCGAGCGCGAAGTCGAACTCGATCTCGCGACTGCGGTCCAGCGCGGCCCGATGCGCCGCGTCGAGCACGTCCAGCACCAGGCGTGTCGATTGCGCCGGGTCGAAGCTGGTCGACGACAAGGGAACCGTGCGCCCGTCGATGCGCAGCGTGGGCGGCATCCAGGGCACGATGTAGAGCGCGCTCGCTTCCTTGCGCATGGCCAGGCGCAGCAGCTCGAGCAGGAACGGGATCGACGGTTGCGCGGACATCGGCGGCAGCCCGTGACGGGAGCAGGGTGGCCGGATTCTCCGCCGGAACGCGGGCGCCCAGGGGCCGGCCCGGCGAAGGCCGGCCCGAAGCGGACATGCTGCGCCTCCGCGGCCGCTTACTTGATGCTCGTGTAGCGCGCCTCGGGGCGGTCGTCGGAGCGGTGGATCGTCGTCACGCCCTGCTTCATCGCCCAGGGGCGCATCTGGTGGTGCAGCGGGATCAGCAGCACCTCGTCCTTGATGCGCACCAGCGCCTCGCGGATCTCGGCGTTGCGCCTGGCGTTGTCGGTCTCGACCTTCATCGCGTCGGTGAGGCGGTCGACCTCCGCATCGCTGATCCTCGAGAAGTTGAAGTTGCCGTCGGCGCCCGTGGTGCGCGTGCGCACCAGCGCCTGGATCGTGTACTGCGCGTCGTAGGTGGCCACGCCCCAGCCCAGCATGTACATCGACGAATCGAAGTTCTGGAACTTCTGTGCGAAGGTGGCCATGTTCTCGGCCACCAGCGTGGCCTTGATGCCGATCTTGGCCCACATCGCGACGATGGCCTGGCAGACCTCCTCGTCGTTGACGTAGCGGTTGTTCGGGCAGTTCAGGCGGAACTCGAAGCCCTGCGGGTAGCCGGCGTCGGCGAGCAGCTTCCTCGCGCCCTCGACGTCGACCTTGGCCGGCTGGTCGAGCTCGTCGGTATGGCCGTTGACCCCCGGCGCCACCATGAGGCCGGCGGGAATCGAGAGCCCGCGCATGATGTTGCGCTGGATCGCGACGCGGTCGATGGCCATGCTCAACGCCTGGCGCACGCGCTTGTCGGCGAACGGGTTCTTGCCCTTGACGCTGCTGTACTTCAGTTCCGGGCTGCCCACGTCGGGTGCGAGGAAGATGGTCCGCACTTCGGGGCCGTCGAGGATCTTGATCTTCGGGTCGGCGCGCAGCCGGGCGACGTCCTGCGTCGGCAGGTCGGTGAGCAGGTCGACGTCGCCGGAGAGCAATGCCGCCACGCGCGTGGGATCGCTCTTGATCGGCGTGTAGACGACGTCCTTGACGTTGCTGGTGTTCTTGTCCCACCAGTCGTCGTTGCGCGTCATCGTCAGGCGCTGCTCGGGCATCCAGGCGGTGATCCTGTAGGGGCCGGTGCCCATCGCGTTGCGCGAGGCGAAGTTCTCCTCCTTGGCCTTGAAGTCCTGCACGTTCGTGGTGCGGTTCTTCTCCGACCACGACTTGCTCATGATGTAGAAGTTGATCGCGTTGCGCAGCAGGATGGGGTTGGGCGCGGCGAGGATGAAGTCGACCGTGTGGTCGTCGACCTTGCGCACCTCGTCGACGCCGGACACCGAGGCCGAGAGCGTCGCGTTGGGCTGCTTCACGCGGCCGAACGAGAACACGACGTCATCGGCGGTGAAGGGGCTGCCGTCGTGGAACCGGACGCCCTTGCGCAGCTCGAAGCGCATCTGCGTCGGGCTCACCATCGTCCACTTCGTCGCCAGCGCCGGCTCGACCTCGTACTTGGCGCTGTAGCGCACCAGACCCTCGTAGGCGTGCTGCAGCAGTGCAAGCGTCGTGGCGTGGTTCTGCGAATGCGGATCCATCGTCAGGATGTCGTTCTGCGCCGCCCAGCGCAGCGTCTGCGCCTGCAGCGGCAGGGCGATCAATGCCGAGAGCGCGGCGGCACCCAGCAAGGTCTCGAGCTTCATCGTTCGTGCTCCGGGAGTGGTGAAAGCGGCACATGCTAGTCGCCGCCCGTCACCCTCCCGGGCCGGGTAAGCCCCGAGTCCTGCGGCGGCTCCGGCGCTGCGGGGCGGACGGCGAAGCGGCGAGAATCGAAGGCTTCCCGCACCCTCGTCGCGCATGCCGCGGCGTTCGCTGCCGATGCTTGCCTTCATCCTTCGCCGTCTCGCGCAGGCCGTGGTCGTGATGCTCACGGTGGCCTTCGTCGCCTTCATGCTGTTCCAGTTCGTCGGCGACCCGGTCACCAACATGCTCGGGCAGGACGCGACGCAGGAGCAGCGTGACGCGCTGCGCCGCGACCTCGGCCTGGACGAGCCGTTCGTCGTGCAGTTCGGCACCTTCGTCGCCAACGCCGCGCGCGGCGAGTTCGGCATGAGCCTGCGCCAGGGGCAGAAGGTGTCGACGCTGATCCTCGAGCGCCTGCCGGCGACGCTCGAGCTCTCGCTCATCGCCGCCATCCTCGCCCTGGCGCTGGGCATTCCGGCGGGGGTCTACGCGGCGCTGCGCCGGCAGCGCCGCTCGGCGCAAGTGCTCATGGGCCTGTCGCTGCTGGGCGTGTCGCTGCCGACCTTCCTCATCGGCATCTTCCTCATCCTCTTCTTCGCCGTGCTGCTGAACTGGCTGCCCAGCTTCGGGCGCGGCGAGACGGTGGCGCTGGGGCGCTGGAGCACCGGCATGCTCACGGTGGACGGCTGGAAGCACCTCATCCTGCCTTCGATCACGCTGTGCGTGTACCAGCTCGCGCTCATCATGCGCCTGGTGCGCGCCGAGATGCTCGAGGTGCTGCGCACCGACTTCATCAAGTTCGCGCGCGCGCGCGGCCTCACGAACCGCGCCGTCTACTACGGCCACGCGCTGAAGAACACGCTGGTGCCGGTGATGACGATCACCGGGTTGCAGCTCGGCGGCCTGATCGCGTTCGCGATCATCACCGAGACCGTGTTCCAGTGGCCCGGAATGGGCTTCCTCTTCATCCAGGCGGTTCAGTTCGCCGACATCCCGGTGATGGCCGCGTACCTGTGCCTGATCTCGCTCATCTTCGTCGTCATCAACCTCGTCGTCGACCTGCTGTATTTCGCCGTCGACCCGCGCCTGCGCGCCGAGCGCGGCGGCCATTGAGTCCCGCCGACATGGATTCCCCCGTCCCCAGCGACGCGGCGGCCGCCGAGCCCGGCGCGCTCGCGCGCTTCCTCGACGGCGACGTCTGGCACAGCTTCAGGCGCTCGCCGGTGGCGATCGTCTCCTCGGTCCTCGTGCTGCTGTGCGTGGCGGCCGCGCTGTTCGCGCCCTGGCTGGCGCCGCACGATCCCTTCGACCTCGCGACGCTCGAGCTCTCGGACGCGCGGCTGCCGCCGAGCTGGCTCGCCGAGGGCAGCCCCAAGTACCTGCTGGGCACGGACGACCAGGGCCGCGACATCCTTTCGGCGCTGATGTACGGCGCGCGCATCTCGCTCTTCGTCGCCCTGGCCGCGGTGCTGCTGAGCGTCGTCCTCGGCGTCGCGCTGGGGCTGCTCTCGGGCTTCGTCGGCGGACGCATCGACGGCTTCATCATGCGCGTCTGCGACGTCATGCTCTCGTTCCCGGCGATCCTCGTGGCGCTGCTCATCGACGGCGCCGGGCGCGCGATGTTCCCGGACGCGCACGAGATGCTGGCCTTCGCGGTGCTGATCCTGGCGATCGCGCTCACCGGCTGGGTCAAGTACGCGCGCACCGTGCGCGGCTCGACGATGGTCGAGCGCCAGAAGGAGTACGTGCAGGCCGCGCGCGTCATCGGCGTGGGCAGCGGCCGCATCATGCGCCGCCACGTGCTGCCCAACGTGCTCGGACCGGTGCTGGTGCTGGCGACGATCGACGTCGCGCAGGCGGTCATCATCGAGGCCACGCTCTCCTTCCTCGGCGTCGGCGTGCCGCCGACGAGTCCGAGCCTGGGAACGCTGATCCGCATCGGCAACGACTTCCTCTTCAGCGGCGAGTGGTGGATCACCGTCTGGCCCGGGATCATGCTCATGGTGCTCGCGCTGTCGGTGAACCTGCTCGGCGACTGGCTGCGCGACGCGCTCAATCCGCGCCTGCAATGAAGCCGCTGCTCGAAGTGAGGGAGCTGCGGGTCGAGTTCCCGACGCGCCGCGGCACGCTGCGGGCGCTGGACGACATCTCCTTCGCGATCGCGCCGGGCGAGATCCTCGGCGTCGTCGGCGAGTCGGGCGCGGGCAAGTCGCTCACCGGCGCGGCGATCATCGGTCTGCTCGAACCGCCCGGGCGCATCGCCGGCGGGGAGATCCTGCTCGACGGGCGGCGCATCGACGATCTCGACGCCGATGCCATGCGCAAGCTGCGCGGCAAGCAGATCGGCGCCGTGTTCCAGGATCCGCTGACGAGCCTGAACCCGCTCTACACCGTGGGCCGCCAGCTCGTCGAGACGATTCGCACGCACCTGCCGCTGGGCGCCGGCGCGGCGCGCGAGCGCGCCATCGAACTGCTGCGCCAGACCGGCATCCCCGCGCCCGAGGCGCGCGTCGACCAGTACCCGCACCAGTTCAGCGGCGGCATGCGCCAGCGCGTGGTGATCGCGCTGGCGCTGGCGGCCGAGCCGCGGCTCATCGTCGCCGACGAGCCGACGACCGCGCTCGACGTCTCGATCCAGGCGCAGATCATCGCGCTGCTCAGGCACCTGGCCAAGGAGAAGGGTGCCGCGGTGATGCTGGTGACGCACGACATGGGCGTCATCGCCGAGACCTGCGACCGCGTGGCCGTGATGTACGCGGGCCGCATCGCCGAGCTCGGCCCGGTGCACGAAGTCATCCACGTGCCGGCGCATCCCTATACGCGCGGCCTCATGGGGTCGATCCCGGCGATGGACGAGGAGCGTGAGCGGCTGCTGCAGATCGACGGTGCGATGCCGCGGCTGAACGCCATCCCGCGCGGCTGCGCCTTCAACCCGCGCTGCCCGCAGGTCTTCGAACGCTGCCGCCGCGAGCGCCCCGAGCTGATGCCCGCCGGCCGCACGCAGGCGGCCTGCTGGCTGCACGCGCCCGCGGCGGCACCCGTGGGCCAGGAGGCACCGCGATGAGCGCCCTCGTGCTGGTGCAGGACCTCTGCAAGACCTTCGACGTCTCCGCGCCCTGGCTCGAGCGCACGCTCGAGCGCAAGCCGCGCCGGTTCGTGCACGCGGTCGATGGCGTGAGCTTCGCGATCGCGCGCGGAACCACGCTCGCGCTGGTCGGCGAATCGGGCTGCGGCAAGAGCACGGTGGCGCGCCTGCTCGTGGGCCTGTACGCGCCCACGCGCGGCAGCGTGCACTTCGATGGCCAGGAGACGGGAGCGCTCTTGCGCTCGGCCGGAGCGCCGCGGCTGCGCCGGCGCATGCAGATGATCTTCCAGGACCCGTATGCGAGCCTGAACCCGCGCTGGCGCGTGCGCGACATCGTCGCCGAACCGCTGCGCGAGCACGGCATCCTGCGCGAGTCCAGGGCGCTGCAGGCGCGCGTGGGCGAATTGCTGCAGCAGGTCGGGCTCGCCGCCGCCGACGCGGGCAAGTTCCCCCACCAGTTCTCGGGGGGCCAGCGCCAGCGCATCTCGATCGCGCGCGCGCTGGCCACGCAGCCCGAGTTCCTGGTCTGCGACGAGCCGACGAGCGCGCTCGACGTCTCGGTGCAGGCGCAGGTGCTCAACATCATGAAGGACCTGCAGCGCCGGCAGGGCCTGACCTACCTCTTCATCAGCCACAACCTGGCGGTGGTGCGCCACGTCTCGGACGAGGTCGGCGTGATGTATCTCGGGCGCCTGGTCGAGCTGGCGCCCAAGAAGCTGCTTTTCGCGCAGCCGCGCCATCCCTACACGCGCATGCTGCTGGACGCCATTCCCGACATCCGCATGAGCGGCCGCGCGCGCACGCCGGTGCGGGGCGAAGTGCCCAATCCGCTGGATCCGCCCTCGGGCTGCGCCTTCCACCCGCGCTGTCCGCACGCGAACGCGCGCTGCAGTGCCGAGCGCCCGCGGCTCGCGCGACACGACGGCGTCGAGGTGGCTTGCCACGCGGTCGAGGAAGGGCGCATCTGAGCGGGCACAGGGCATGGCGGCGCCGCTGCTGCAACAATGGCGGCGTGCCCGCTCCCGCTCGCGCGATCGTGAACCTGCCTGCCCGACTTCGACGCCTCGGCCCGTTGCCTTGGTCCCTGCTGCTGCTGCTGCTTTGCGCCGTCGCGGCGCCGGCGCGGGGCGAGGCCATCGGTGAGGTCGACACCGTCTTCAAGTTCATCGGCCCGGACCACAAGGTCGTCGTCGAGGCCTATGACGACCCGCGCGTGGCCGGCGTGAGCTGCTACGTCTCGCGCGCCCGAACCGGCGGCATCAAGGGGGCGCTTGGCGTCGCCGAAGATCGCGCCGAAGCGTCGATCGCCTGCAGCCAGGTGGCGCCGATCGGCTTCGCGCGCCCGCTGCCGCGGCAGGAGGAGGTCTTCACCGAGCGCATGTCGCTGCTGTTCAAGAAGCTGCGCATCGTGCGCATGGTCGATGCGGCGCGCAACACGCTCGTCTACATGACGTATTCGGATCGCGTCATCGAGGGCTATCCGCAGAACAGCGTCAGCGTCGTTCCGGTCGATCGCGGCACGCCGATTCCCCTGCGTTAGGTGCTTCGAGGATGATGTCGACCGTGCCCCACCCCCTGGACGCCGCACTGGCGCTGCAACCGCTGGGAGGCGACCGCTTCGCCGGCCGCACGCTGCCCGAGTGGGGCAACATGGTCGGCCCCTACGGCGGCATCACGGCCGCGCAGCTGCTGCAGGCCGCGCGGCTGCACCCGCAGTGCCTCGGCGAAGCGCTTGCGCTCACCGTGAACTTCGCCGGCGCCGTCGGCGACGGCGCCTTCGAGATCGAGGCGCGGGTCATGCGCACGACACGCACGACGCAGCACTGGAACCTCGTGCAGCGCCAGGGTGACGTCGTCTGCAGCAGCGGCAGCGCGGTGTTCGCGCTGCGCCGCCCGACGTGGACGTCGCCGGAGCTGGCGATGCCGAGCGTGCCGCCGGCCGCCCAGGTCCCGCCCGCGCGCGGCGAGCCGCCGGTGCAGTGGCCCAGGCGCTACGAGTTCCGCTTCGTCGAAGGCGCCTGGCCCGACTTCCGACACGCGCGCGAGGAGGCGGATTCGCGCACCCTGATGTGGGTGCGCGACGAGCCGCCGCGGCCGCTGGACGCGCCGGCGCTGGCGGCGATCGCCGACGTCTTCTACCCGCGGGTGTTCCGTCGCCGCGGGCGCTTCACGCCCTCGGGAACGATCACGCTCACGACCTACTTCCACGCCGACGCTGCGGCGCTCGCGGCGCAGGGTGATCGGCCCGTGCTGGCGGCGGCGCGCGGCCGGCGCTTCACGCTCGGCTTCTTCGACCAGAGCGCCGAGATCTGGTCCGACGACGGCCTGTTGCTGGCCAGCAGCCACCAGGTCGTCTACTTCAAGGACTGAAGCACGATGCCAGGGTCCCCCTTCACGCTGATCGAGGCGCGCGGGCCGGCGCTGCCCATCGTCGTCGACTCGCCGCACAGCGGCACCGACTATCCAGCCGACTTCGGCAGCGTGCTGCAAGGCCTGGCCCTGCGCCAGGGCGAGGACACATGGGTGCACGAGCTCTGGGCGAGTGCCCCTGCGCACGGGGCGACGCTGCTGGCGGCGCACTTTCCGCGCGCCTACATCGACCCCAACCGCAGCCTCGTCGACATCGATGCGGCCTTGCTCGACGCGCCCTGGCCGGGCCCCGTCGAGCCCAGCCGCAAGACCGAGCTCGGCATCGGTCTCGTCTGGCGGCTGATGGACGGCAAGCCGATCTACGACCGGCGTCTCACCGTGGCCGAGGTGCAAGCCCGCATCGGGCGCTGCTGGCGCCCCTACCACGCGGCGCTCGACGAGGCGCTCGCCGCCGCCGCAGCGCAAGGCCCGCGTTGGCACCTGAACGTGCATTCCATGCCCGACGACAGCTACCGCCGCCTGGGCCTGCCCGACAAGCCGCTGGCCGACGTCGTGCTCGGCAATCTCGACGGCAGCACCTGCGACGAGGCGACGGTCGCGACCATCGAGGAGGCGCTGCTCAGCGCCGGCTATTCCGTCGCGCGCAACGATCCGTTCAAGGGCGTCGAGATCATCCGCGCCTCGGGCCAGCCGCAGCGCGGCTGGCACGCGCTGCAGGTCGAAGTCAAGCGCTCGCTCTACATGGACGAGCGGCGCGAGAGGAACGCCGGCTTCGACCGCCTGCAGCGCGCGCTCGACCGGGCGCTGGCAGCGCTGGCCGCGCACGTGCGGCGGTAGCGCGCCGTGGCGTCCGGCGAGGCGGAAGCAGCCGCTGCCGTTCCGGGGGGCGCGAGCAGCGCGACCAGATGGCTGGCCTGCAGTCCCTCAGCGGGACTGCTGCGGCTCGGCCGCCTGCTGTGCAGCGCCGACGGCGCCACGCGGCAGGTGCGCCGGAACCGCCGATCGCGCCGGGGTGCGCTCAGCGCTTCTTGCCCCCCAGCAGCGACCCCAGCACGCCGCGCACGAGCTCGCGGCCGACGGTGGTGCCCATGGTGCGCACGGCCGAGGTGGCGGCGGCTTCCACGAGCCCGGGCTTGCGACCGCCGCGCGGGCCGGTGCTGCCGAAGAGAACGTCCTTGACCATGCCCATCACGCCCTCGTCCTCGGGAATCCGCGCGGACTTCTCGCCGGGCAGGGGCCTGGGCTGGGGCTGCGCGGCGGCCTCGGCCTTGTCCTGCGCTTGGGCGCGGCCCTTCAGCCGTTCGTAGGCGGAGTCGCGGTCGATCGTCTTCTCGTAGGTGCCGGCGACCAGCGAGCCCTCGATCAGCGCCTGGCGCTGCTCGGGCGTGATCGGGCCGATGCGACTTCCCGGCGGGATCACGAACACGCGCTCGGTCACGCTCGGACGGCCCTTGGCGTCGAGGAAGCTGATGAGCGCCTCGCCGACGCCGAGCTCGGTGATGGCGGTGGCCATGTCCTTGATCGACGGGTTCGCGCGCATGGTGTCGGCGGCGCTCTTCACCGCCTTCTGGTCGCGCGGCGTGAAGGCGCGCAGCGCGTGCTGCACGCGGTTGCCCAGTTGCGCGAGCACCGTGTCGGGGACGTCCAGCGGGTTCTGCGTCACGAAGTACACACCCACCCCCTTGCTGCGGACGAGCCGCACGACGAGCTCGATGCGTTCGACCAGCACCTTGGGTGCCTCGTTGAAGAGCAGGTGCGCCTCGTCGAAGAAGAAGACGAGCTTGGGTTTCTCGAGGTCGCCGACTTCGGGCAGCTTCTCGTACAGGTCCGAGAGCATCCACAGCAGGAAGGTGGCGTAGAGGCGCGGCGAGCTCATCAGCCGATCGGCGGCGAGGATGTTGACGACGCCCTTGCCGTCCACCGTCTGCATGAAGTCGGCGATGTCGAGCATCGGTTCGCCGAAGAAGCGCTCGCCGCCCTGCTGCTCGATCTGCATCAGTCCGCGCTGGATCGCGCCCACGCTGGCGGCGCTGATGTTGCCGTACTCGGTGGTGAACCGGGCGCCGTTGTCGCCCAGGTACTGCAGCATGGCGCGCAAGTCCTTCAGATCGAGCAGCAGCAGGCCGTGGTCGTCGGCGATCTTGAAGACCAGGTTGAGCACGCCGGTCTGCGTCTCGTTGAGCGCCAGCATGCGCGCCAGCAGCAGCGGCCCCATGTCGGAGATGGTGGCGCGCACCGGGTGGCCTTGCTCGCCGAACACGTCCCACAGCGTCGCCGGGCATTGCGTGCTCCCGGGCAGATCCAACCCGCGCTCCTTCAGAATGGCGGCGATCTTGCCGTCGATCGTGCCGGCCTGGCTGATGCCGCTGAGGTCGCCCTTCACGTCGGCCATGAACACCGGCACGCCGATGGCGCTGAAGCCCTCGGCCAGCTTCTGCAGCGTGATCGTCTTGCCGGTGCCGGTGGCGCCGGTGACGAGGCCGTGGCGGTTGGCCAGGGCCGGCAGCAGTTCGCAGACGATGTCGCCGCGGCGGGCGACGAGGATGGGCTCGGGCATGGGCGGCTCCGGGGGTGCGGGGTGCGCCTGCAGTCTATCGCCGACCGGCGCGTGCGGTCGCCTGGCGCGGGCCGGAGCCTCGCAGTCGGTAGAATCCCGAGCCCCACAGAACCAGGTGAGAGCCGCGCGCCGCAGGCGCTGCGGCGCGCCAGAAGCGACATGGCCGGACATTCCAAATGGGCCAACATCCAGCATCGCAAGAGCCGACAGGACGCCAAGCGCAACAAGGTCTGGACGCGCGTGATCCGCGAGATCATGGTCGCCGCGCGCCAGGGCGGCGCTGAGGTCGACGCCAACCCGCGGCTGCGCCTGGCGATCGAGAAGGCGAAGGCCGCCAACGTGCCGGCCGACACCGTCAAGCGCAACATCGACAAGGCCGTCGGCAGCCTCGAAGGCGTCGCCTACGAGGAGATCCGCTACGAGGGCTACGGCATCGGCGGCGCGGCGATCATCGTCGACTGCATGACCGACAACCGCATCCGCACCGTGGCCGAGGTGCGCCACGCCTTCAGCAAGTACGGCGGCAACCTCGGCACCGAGGGCAGCGTGGCCTTCCAGTTCAAGCGCTGCGGCCAGTTCCTGTTCGCGCCCGGCACGTCCGAGGAGCGGGTGATGGAGGTCGCGCTCGAGGCCGGCGCCGAGGACGTCGTCGCGGGCGAGGACGGCAGCATCGAGGTGCTCACCGCGCCGGCCGACTTCGAGGCCGTGAAATCGGCGTTCGAGGGCGCGGGCCTCGCGCCCGAACTGGCCGAGGTGACGATGCGCGCCGAGAACACGGTCGCGGTCGTCGGCGACGACGCGCAGCGCATGCAGAAGCTGCTCGACGCGCTGGAAGACCTGGACGACGTGCAGGACGTCTTCCACAACGCCGAGCTCGACGCGTGAACGCCGGCTCGGTCCAGCAGGGGCGGCGATGAAGGTCCTCGTCATCGGCAGCGGCGGGCGCGAGCACGCGCTGGCCTGGAAGCTGCTGCAGAGCGAACGCGTGCAGACGGTGTTCGTCGCGCCCGGCAACGGCGGCACGGCGCAGCAGGACGGCATGCGCAACGTCGCGCTGGCCGAGCCCGCGGCGCTCGCCGACTTCGTGCAGACGCAGAAGATCGCGCTCACCGTCGTCGGCCCGGAGGCGCCGCTGGCGGCCGGCGTCGTCGACCTCTTCCGTGCGCGCGGCCTGCGCATCTTCGGGCCGACGCGGGCCGCCGCGCAGCTCGAGAGCTCGAAGGCCTTCAGCAAGGCCTTCATGCAGCGCCACGGCATTCCGACCGCGCGCGCGCAGACCTTCGCCGACGCGCAGCTGGCGCACGCCTACGTCGACGCCGAGGGCGCGCCCATCGTCGTCAAGGCCGACGGGCTGGCCGCCGGCAAGGGCGTGGTGGTGGCGGCGACGCTGGCCGAGGCGCATGCCGCCATCGACGACATGCTCGGCGCCAACCGCCTGGGCGTGCAGCACAACGCCGGGGGCGCGCGCGTGGTCATCGAGGAGTTCATGGCCGGCGAGGAGGCGAGCTTCATCGTCATCGCCGACGGCCAGCAGGCGCTGGCGCTGGCGAGCAGCCAGGACCACAAGCGCCTGGGCGACGGCGACACCGGCCCCAACACCGGCGGCATGGGCGCGTACAGCCCGGCGCCGGTGGTCACGCCCAACGTGCACGCGCGCGTGATGCAGGAGATCGTCCAGCCCACGCTGGCGGGAATGGCGCGCGAGGGCATGCCCTTCACCGGCTTCCTCTACGCCGGGCTGATGATCGACGCGCAAGGCCATCCGCGCACGGTCGAGTTCAACTGCCGCCTCGGCGACCCCGAGGCGCAGGTGATCCTGATGCGCCTGAAGAGCGACCTCTTCGAAGTGCTGATGCACGCCACCGAAGGCGCGCTCGACGCCGTCGAACTGCAATGGGATCGCCGCACCGCGCTCGGCGTCGTGATGGCGGCCGCGGGCTATCCGGCAGCCCCGCGCAAGGGCGACGCCATCGGCGGCGCGGCGACGGCGATGCGCGACGACCTCGTCGTCTTCCACGCCGGCACCGCGCTCGTCGACGGCCAGTTGCGCAGCAGTGGCGGGCGCGTGCTGTGCGTGACGGCACTGGGCGACTCGGTGCGCGTGGCGCAGGCGCGCGCCTACGAAGGCGTGCGCGCGATCCGCTTCGACGGCGCGCAGTGGCGCAGCGACATCGGCCACCGCGCCCTGCGGCATTGAGCGCGCCGTCTCGATCACGGTCATGAACGCCGCCCCCATCGACACCCGCGCCGTGCGCGAGTACCTGCTCGGCCTGCAGCGGCGGATCGTCGACGCCGTGCAGGCCGAGGACGGCAAGCCCTTCGTCAGCGACGGCTGGACGCGCCCGGCGGGCGAGCGCCTGCAGGGCGACGGCCTCACGCGCCTGGTGGAGGAGGGCGCGCTGATCGAGCGTGGCGGCTGCAACTTCAGCCACGTGCGCGGCCAGGGACTGCCGCCTTCGGCGACGCAGCACCGCCCCGAACTCGCCGGTGCGCCCTTCGAGGCGCTGGGCGTGAGCCTCGTCTTCCATCCGCGCAACCCCTTCGTGCCGACGGTGCACATGAACGTGCGCATGTTCGCGGCGCAGCCCCCGGGGAAGGCGCCGGTGGTGTGGTTCGGCGGCGGCATGGACCTGACGCCGTACTACGGCTTCGAGGAGGACGCGGCGCATTTCCACCGCGCCTGCCGTGACGCGCTCGCGCCCTTCGGTGCGGCGCTCTACCCGCGCTTCAAGCGCTGGTGCGACGACTACTTCGTGCTCAGGCACCGCGGCGAGCCGCGCGGCGTCGGCGGCATCTTCTTCGACGACTTCGACGAACTCGGCTTCGCGCAAAGCCTGGCGATGACGCGCGCCGTCGGCGACGCCTTCCTCGGCGCCTGGCTGCCGGTCGCGCGCCGTCGGCGCGAGACACCCTACGGCGAGCGCGAGCGCGACTTCCAGGCCTACCGGCGCGGGCGCTACGTCGAGTTCAACCTCGTCTGCGACCGCGGCACCCTCTTCGGGCTGCAAAGCGGCGGGCGCACCGAGAGCATCCTGATGAGCCTGCCGCCGCTCGTGAAGTGGCGCTACCGCTGGGAGCCCGAGGCCGGCTCGGCCGAAGCGCGTCTCTACCGCGACTTCCTGCGCCCGCGCGACTGGGCCGAGTGGTCGCCCGGGCAGCCGCTGCCCTGATGGCCGAGCGCCTGGGGCTCTTCGGCGGCAGCTTCGACCCGGTGCACCGCGCGCACCTGGCGCTGGCGCAGGCGGCGCTGGAGGTGCTCGCGCTCGACCGCGTGCTGTGGCTGCCGGCGGGCCGGCCCTGGCAGAAGGCGCGCGCGCTCGCCCCCGCCGCCGACCGCCTGGAGATGCTGCGCCTGGCGCTGCAGCACGAGCCGCGCTTCGTGCTCGATGCGCGCGAGACGCGGCGCCCGGGGCCGAGCTACACGCGCGACAGCGTGCGCGAACTGCGGGCCGAGCATCCGGCGGCGCGGCTCTTCCTGCTCATCGGACAGGACCAGTACGCGGGCTTTCACACCTGGCAGGGTTGGGCCGAGATCCTGCAGCAGGCGGAGCTCGCCGTCGCCGCGCGCCCGGGCGTCGCGGCGCGCGCTGCCGACGCGGTGCAGCGCCACCCGCACCACGAGGTGCCGCTGCCGCCGCTTGACATCTCGGCCACGGCGATCCGCGCGCGCGTCGCCGCGGGCGTGCCGATCGACGATCTGGTGCCGCCCGAGGTGGCACGCTATATTGACCGCCAAGGCCTGTACCGGGCCGCATCCGGGAGTTGAATGGACATCCGCAAGCTGCAGCGCGCCATCGTCGATGGCCTCGAGGACGTGAAGGGCCACGACATCGTCGTCTTCAACACCGAGCACCTCACCCCCTTGTTCGAGCGCGTCATCATCGCCTCGGGCAACAGCAACCGGCAGACCAAGGCACTGGCCTCGAGCGTGCGCGAAACGGTGAAGAAGCGCGGCCTGGACGTGCTGCGCACCGAGGGCGAGGACAACGGCGAGTGGATCATCGTGGACTGCGGCGCGGCGGTGGCGCACATCATGCAGCCCGGCATCCGGGAGTACTACCGACTCGAGGAGATCTGGGGCGGCAAGGCGGTGAGGATGAAGCTCGCCGCCAGGGCCGCGCCGGCGCGCAAGCCCGCCGCGCACAAGCCCGTCGCGCGCAAGGCTGCCGCGCGCTGAGGCGATGAAGCTGCGGGTGGTGGCCGTGGGCCAGCGCCAGCCCGCGTGGGCCGACGAGGCCTTTGCCGAGTTCGCGAAGCGCTTTCCGCCGGAGATGCGCCTGGAGCTCGAGGCGGTGAAGGCCGAGCCGCGTGCGGGCCGCAGCGCCGTGCAGTGCATGGCGGCCGAAGCCCGGCGCCTGGAGGCGGCGATCCCCAAGGGCGCGCGGCGCGTGCTGCTGGACGAGCGCGGTGACCGCCTTGGCAGCGCGCAGCTGGCCCGGCGCCTGGCGCGCTGGCGCGACGAAGGCGACGACGTCGTCTTCATCGTCGGCGGCCCGGACGGCGTCGACGCCGCGCTCGCGGCGCGTGCCGACGAGCGCCTGCGCCTGTCGGACCTGACGCTGCCGCATGCGCTCGCGCGCGTGCTGCTGGCCGAGGCGCTCTACCGCGCGTGGACGCTGCACCAGGGCCATCCCTACCACCGGGAGTGAGCGACCCATGGCGATCGATGACCCGAAGGGCCCCCGGCACGCGTTCGTCTACCTCGCCAGCCAGAGCCCGCGGCGGGCGCAGCTGCTCGCGAGGTAGACGAA
>Ga0209605_1000353_pt1 | contig 61187 bp, 56 predicted proteins | sample AD_UKC035_MetaG_FD_184408 | JGI IMG/M metagenome (GOLD analysis project Ga0209605, IMG submission 184408) | Active sludge microbial communities of municipal wastewater-treating anaerobic digesters from USA - AD_UKC035_MetaG (SPAdes) (version 2) | ecosystem: Engineered > Bioreactor > Anaerobic >...
CCGATGCCCACATGCAGCATTTTCGCTCAAATACCCGGGGAGTGGCTGAGAAAAGCAGGTTCTGTGCATGTTTAACGGCTGCAGCAGTTCGCGTTGCACAAGAGTTTCAAAATTTTCGTTGGCGACATCTTCTAAAATCATCTGTAAAACGGCAAAAGCCCCGGTCGAATAGATGAACTGCTCGTCAACCGGCTCCTCAACGATTACGGCAGGAGCATCGCATGGCCCGCTTCCATTCAATACGTCTTTGAATGTGGGAAGCGGATCTTCTTTAAAAAAACCGCGGTAAGTCGGCACATTGATTCCGGAAAAATGGCTGAGAATCTGCCTGATGGTTACCGGCGTGTCTTTGGTCCATTCGTTCTCAGGCAGTTTCCAGGATTTCAGATATTTTTTAACCGGCTTATCAAGATTCAGCTTTCCTTTTTCAACCATGGTCATGGTTAATACAGCTGACATGGTTTTGCTGATCGAAGCGCCCTGAAACAGACTGTCAGGCCATAGTGGTTCGAGCGATTCGCTGTTTATGACACCCTCACATTGGGCATATGCCAGGTGAAAGTCTCGCAGAACCGCAAAACTGATGCCGGCAACCTTGTGTCTTTTCAATGAATTCTTAAGTTCATCAGAAGAAAGGCTCATTTGTTTATACCTGTTTCATATCGTTTTATAGAATTCAATGTCCAGACTACCACGACTGCATAAATTTGCAATGTGCAACTGAGTTTGTGCTGGCAATGTGGCATTTGGAATGTGGTAAACTGTCTTAGAATTATAGAGATTCGAGGTTGAGCGGAGCATGGACGATCTCAAGAACATTCCGGTTAAAGCTGAGATTAACAGCGACACGTTTCCCAAAATCAAAGTTGATTTGAGAACACCACTGGAGAGCGCATTCTGGTGGTTGACTGTTTTGAGTGCCGCCTCGATTGCAGGGGCTTGGGCTTTAAGCTCTGGCGAGAAATTTGCCCAGCAGTGGCCGTCAATAGTTGCTGTTTCCGTACTTGGTCAGATTGTTTTTGGTAGTCTGTATTTTAACACCGACAATTATTACATTTTCGACCTTGTCAGCAGGGAGATGTTCTATCATTTCCGCTTCTTTTTCTTCACGAAAGTAGATTTTGTAGCCAGATTCGAAGATATTCACGCGGTAACTTTCTCTGGCAGAATTGATAGCGGCGATCAGGATGAATCTTATGCTTACCGGGTGATGTGTGTTCTACATACCGGTCAGACTCTCTATTTAAGCGACGAAACGGATGAAGATCTGGGAGGTCACGATAAAATCGCCAGAAAGATTTCTGCCATAACCGGTGCTGACTATTTGATGGGATTGCCAGGCCATAGCGCAGTTGTCAAAAGAGAAGGCGACAGGTTCAGCTTCAGTTTTCGAGAATGTTCCGAGGTTGATCCGCCCGGGCGGGCCGCGTTGGAAATTGGTGTTGGCAGTGTGTATCTTGCGATGGCCATAGCGCTCGGGAAAAACGCCCCTGCAATAATCAGCTTTCTGAAATCTATTTTTGGCTGATGAAGACTGGAGAAAAAGCATTCCGATTGAGCTACCGCCCCGGAATGAGAATTGATCAGTGAGCCCTTATATAGCAGCGACCTGTGTCTGAATGTGCTTTCTCTTGACATGACATTTTTTCTCACTATATTGCCGTCAGACAATGGAGGAAAAAATGCTAAGTTTTAACAGGCTGCAGGTAAGTTTTGGTTTTCTAATAATTGCTTTAATGATGTTAGTGCTTACAGGCCCTCTCTTCGCGGATCAAAGCAGGACCAGCGCTACAAAAGCCAGATTGTCTTCTCTGAAAAGTGCTCTCTTGTCGTATAAAAGCGACTTAGGTCATTTTCCATTTGCTTTTACTGATAGTGAGGATGCAAATGCCTATTTCACAGGACTTAAGTCCGGGATGGGTTATTCGCCAGATGCAAATTGTCTCATCAAAGCTGACGTTGCAGGTTTTGGCAATCTTGGCTTGTCTAAGGACGTTTATTCACGCAGATGGAAGGGGCCTTATATGGATGAGGAGCCGGAAGAATTCATGTATGATTATTGGGGTATGCCGTTTATCTACCTCAGGTATGAAGATTCGCTTTATCTATGGTCTGCTGGTCAAGATGGAATATTCGATAATGTGACAGCGGTTGTTGATACCATTAAGTATGGAGGAGACGACATTGTAATTAGCATTGCCAGGTTCAGAAAAGCGTTGGTAAATGATAAGATAGATAGTTTCATCATTGCTGCAAATGCGCGATGTCGAGAGGATCAAAAATATAAAGAACCTGGAGTTCTGCAAAAGTTTCTGTCTGGAATAATGCGGCAAATCTTTTTATATTAAGCAACTGTCGATGTCGTTTTCTCCAGGTGCTTCTCATTATTCATGCATGATTAACTATAGATCTGCTTTTCCCGAACCATTTCAGAACAACAAGTGTGCAATAGTCGCAAGTTACAGGAATGTGGTAAACTGTCTTAGAATTATAGAGATTCGAGGCTGGGCGGAGTATGGACGATCTCAAAGACATATCTGTAGATGCAGAGATTAACAGCGATAAGTTTCCCAAAATCAAGGTTGATCTGAGAACGCCTCTGGAACTAACATTCTTCTGGTTGGCCGGTTTGAGTGTCGTGGCGATAGTGTTTGCCTTTATTTTCAGCCCTGGAGAGAAGTTCGACCAGCAGTGGCAAGCAGTGATGGCTGTTGCCGGGATTTGTCTGGTTTTTTCCATTGCTTTTTATTTTAACACTGACAATTATTACATTTTCGACCTTGTAAACAAAATGATGTTTTACCATTTCAGATTTTTTTCCTACACGAGAGTAGAGCGGGTCGCCAGTTTCGCTGATATTCATGCGGTTACTTCCACTGGCAGCCAGGAAAGCGACAGATATGAGAATTATCACACTTACCGGGTTCAGTGCATTTTAAACACCGGTCAGATTCTTTATTTAAGCGACGATACGCACGGGAATCTGGAAAAGCAGAACGGTACTGCGAGAAAGATTGCCGCCATAACCGGCGCTGAATACGTAGCCGGCATACCAGGCTGTTATGCGGTTGCCAAAAAAGCAGGCGACAGGTTCAGTTTCAGTTTTTTTGAGCCTTCCTGGTTTGATATAACCAAAAAATCTGCGTTCGAAATTGGCGCAATCCTTGTGTACGTCGCGATACTCGTAACAATAGGCAAAAACGGCCCTGCGATAATCCGCTTTCTGAAATCTCTTATAGAATAGCTTCTCATGCATGATTATAAGGCCGGCGACTGTGGCGGTTTGCGAACTGCGAAAAAACATGGAATGAAATCGCGGCGGATGGATTATAGATATTGTAATGACTACAAAACCGCACAATCTGTCGCAGATGTTCGCCGAAATGCAGCGCCGCCACCAGGGGCTGGTCTACTCGGTAATCTACGGTATCAGCCTCGATGCTGCCGAAACCTGGGATCTGACCCAGGAAGTCTTCGTCAAGGCCTATGAATGCGCCGACTTCTGGAACGATGGCTTCAATCAGAAAGCCTGGCTGGTAACGGTCGCCCGCAATGAAGCTCTCAAATACCGGCGCAGCCTGAGAAGCCGCCTGCGCTATCTCGCCCGTTTCTGTGGGCTGGAAGGGGCCAGCGAAGCGCGCGAGCTCGAAAACCGGCTGATCCGCGCCGAAGATGTCGCGCGTCTGCGTGAGCTGCTGGCGAAGCTCGACGATGATGAACGCCAGATCATAACCCTGCGCTTCAGCGCCGAAATGAGCTATCAGCAGATCGCCGACGAAATGCAGATCAAAGTCGGTACAGTCATGTTACAGCTTTTACAATCTGGCCAGCCACCTCAAAGCGTTCAATGAAATGAACTCGTTCAAAGAAACCGGCTTCGAAAATATCCCGGCCAGCAGGGGGTATGTTATTGTCGATGAGCCATTGAAGAACGCACTGGCAGCCTGGAAAGCGCTGGTCGGGTTCTCTGAAACTGTCATGATCAAGGCCGATCGTGGTCAGCCGAACCGGCTTTCCGAAAAAGTTGCAGAACACGATCAGGAGATCATCGTAGCCCTGAAAAATTTTGGCACCCTTGACTGGAAATACCTGCTCATTTTTACCAGCCCGCAACTCGACCCGCTGTCTGACGAACTGGCCGAAAGTTTTCAAAAAGTTCGCTCGGTTTCACGCTTTATCGCTCTCTATCACCGTCGCTACAAGCAGCTGTATCCAGAAGAAAACAGTTCTTTCATCTTTGCGGCGCAGATAAAACTCGCTCGATTGAACGATCTGACCAGCCCTTTCCTTATCGGCAAAATGATTACGGTAGCCATGGATGGCATTGGCATGCGGCAGCTCACCGGCCTGCACAATGATGGTCTTCTCAGTGAAGCCGAAGAAATCGACTGTATTGATCTGCTGCGAAGCTCTCTGGCTGTCGATAAGCCGATGAAGACCGCCATGGAAGACGAGTTTATCTTCTTCAAACACGCTTATGGCCGGTTTTTTGCGCGGGCGCCTCTGGCGATGTGGATTCTCGAAAAATATTACGGCGACCCTTTCGATCAGTATCAGAAGCTGAGTCGCGAAACCTTCGAGAACCCGGAGTTCAAACTCGACATGAACCTGGTGGTGCACAATCCTGTTCTGATGATCGCTTTTCCGAATTTTCGCAAGGCAAACCTGCAGGCCAGGGAAAAGGCGAGCCAGAAGTCGATAATGATCGCAACTCTGGCGGCCCGTCATGGTCTTGCCGTCGAAACAGTTGATATCTGGAGCGGGCAACCTCTCAAGTCCATGCAGAAAGGCGACTCGACAATATTTTACAGCGTCGGCCCCAATAAAACCGATGACAGTGCTTCTGGCGACGATATTCTGCTGCCGACCGATCTCGAAATCTGAGCGCATTATCGCGCGACATAAAAAAAGGGGCTGACCCGTCTGCGGGCAGCCCTTCAGGTTAACAGATACTATGCTGTCATGGTCTTGTATGGCTGATATTGCATTATGCGTGCCACGATTTCCTGCGAAGTCATTCTGTCGGCAGGCTCTACTTCCGGTGTGCTCCAGGTAGGTTTTTGTGATTTGATGCGGTTCTTCAGCTCAATCTTTGCCTGCCCCGGCCCGAAAATCAGAATATACTGCGCTTCAGTCATGTTTTCGATGACCCGGTCATAGTATCTGGCAAGTTGTTCCTGAATGTTGCGCTGATGGTTGTCTTCGGATGTTCTGTCGTTTGAACCCGGCGTAATCTCGGTGCGAACTCCTTTTGCAATATGAGTGTGCTCCTCGATGCCGGACTCCACCTGAACAATGCTGGAATTTACTCCTTTCTTTCCGGCCGGAAACACTATCCACGCCTTTCGATGGTCAATCCACACACCAATCTTTTCTTTCATAAGCCCTCCTCACAATCTGAAATTGGCAAAACCCCAGCTGATTGTCTGTTCTGGGAGCTGGTCACTCGTGCGATCCGTTTTTGTAAAAAATCTTCTTTATACAAATATATTCAGATTTCGAAAAAGGGGGAGTCGAATCAAAAATATTCAGTCAGTTTTACTGTAATTAGCGACTTCGCGCTGAAGCTGAGTCGTTAAACTATAGGGAATCTGCTGTGATTTTGTGTTGGCGGGTTGTTTGCCGGCAGAATTTGTCGTATAATCTGACAAAATATAGATTTTGCAAAGTTCTGTAGATTCTTGATTGCACAGGTATGCGCCGAAAAACAGCTATAGACGGCCGATTGTTGCTACCCGCAAAACGCGGGTATATTTTTCCGATGATTCTTTTTGCCTCGCTGGCAGTCGGGCTGTTTATTCTGACTCTGACCCAGTTTCAAACTTCCAATCGTATGAAATACCGGCACCTGAATGATTATCAGGCGGCCTTCAATATTGGATATTCAGCGCTCGTCGAGGTTCTGGCCGATATTCAGTCGAGGCAGTGGAGCAACCGGTCTTTTAAAAACGGCCCACAGAACAGCAATGCCAGTCTTTTTGGCGGAACCTATAACCTGCAGGTCGAAGACCATGCTGCGAACGAGTATGTGTTCAACGTTAAAGTCAGGGTAAAATACAAGGAAAAGAGTCATCTCTTTTACTGGCGCATGATTTACAACCCGAATCTTCTCGATTTCACCAGGCTTTTCGTTTCGGCTTTTTACAAGGATTTCCAGGATCCGGCAGATATCGCCGATCCTGACAGCATCGATGCCATAGTCGATGAAATCATCAACCGGCGCGAAGAAAACCGGCCGAAAGTTGCTGAAATTGCCGATGCATTAAAACCTGCTGAAACAGTTAAAGAAGCTCTTAAAGTAGTCGGTATCGAAGCCGGTGACGTAAAAAAGGGTGATATGCCGCGCCCGGCAGCTGGAACGATCAGTCTGCCGGTGGCCGGATTGCCATTGAAACCTGTTGCCAGACTGGTCTCCGATATTGCGCCCAGGGCGAATTACGTGATAAAAGACCTGCGTTTTGGTGGTGATGTGGCCGAGCTCGATGCTGAACAGAAACTTCTGCTCGATAACCTTGCAGAGCTGTTGAACGACAGGCCAGACTGTAAAATAGAATTGCGTGGCCATGCAACCGGAGTTGTTGGCACTCCGGAAAGCAATATGACCTTCTCGATTCTGCGTGCTCAGAACGTCGCAGATTATCTGCAGAGCGTCGGTGTTGCCGCAGAACGTATGACCGTTAAAGGCTTTGGCATGACACAGTTGATCGCCAGTAATGAAACTCTTGAAGGACAGGCAAAAAACCGCAGAGTCGAGTTTGTGCTGAATGAAGAGCCATGACCAGAGCCAGGCGCGCTTTTACCACGGTTGAGCTCGTTGTTGTCGCCGGACTGGTCGGGTTGCTTTCGATAGGAGTTTTTCGCATGTTTTCGAGTTCGACCTCGAGCCAGAAGAGCGCAATGGTCGATTTGAGCATGCAGTCGAGAGTTTTGACCACTCAGAATCATATTGTAAGAATGATCAGAGAAGGCACAGATTTTCTGCTGCCCGCAATTGGCGAGTCGTCTGCCGCTTTGTTTTTTGCTGACTGCGAAGGCAACGTGCAGGTTCTCTACCAGATCAAAGACGCCGAACTTTCGAAAAGTACCGGAAAAGAACTCTACAAACTGATGCATTACAAGGTAGCCGTCAAGAATTTCGATATCAGCAATCCTGTCTATGACCCGGATAAAAGCTCGGTAATCGCTGATTACGTTAAAGACATAAGCTTTTTAATGACGAATGCAAATACCGTGAATATCACAGCCGGTTTCGCTACTGAAAAGAAAGACTTTCAGGTAATGTTCGACGTCGGGCTGCAGAACTCCGGAGAGATTGAATGAAACAGGGCCGCAAAGGGTTTTCACTGCTTGAATTATTGATCGGTTTTTTTCTTCTCGCGTCAGTATCGGTCATCTTCCTGCAGACAATGCATCGTTTCAGAAAAGAAACCGCTTTTACCTCAGAAAATTATCTCGCTTCTTCCCTCGTCGAAAAGGTTCTCGAACAGTGCTATCAGGAGTCGCTGCTGAACCCGCACGGCATGAAAGCAATCGGACTGGCCGATGCCAGCGGCAGTCCATACGAAATCTCGACCAGCATTACCGATAAGGAAACCGTGTTTTTCTCGCATCCGGCGATAACAGAAGACCTGACGCCAGATCTGCATCACCTGCTGAAAGACAACTATACTCTTTCGATTGAAACTGAAAAAAAAGATGGTTTCTACGAGATGGTCGCCGGCCTCAAATGGAAAGCGCAATCCGGCAGAGGCGAGCTTTTTTCGAGTTCGCGAGTGCTGTCGTTTACCGGCGAAAAAGAAGTTCGCACGACGTTTGACCTTACTGATGATGCAGTAGAAGAGCGACTGGTCAAAGATGTATTCAGTTCGCCCGGGTCGAATCTTGGGGCTGAACTCAGCAGTGTCGGGGCGCAGACCATGCTCGTTCATGTCGGGCATGTGTTTTATGCCTGTCGAGACTGGCTCAACGACCCAGATTTTGCTGATAAGCTGCAGCGGGCGGCAAGCCTGGAAGTTTTTACCCAGCCTGGTTCAGATGAATACGCGCGCTGCTCGCAGCTGTATTTTGAAATGGCGCGCGATCTGCTGCATCTTATGCTCAGCCTGCAGCCGCACAGCAAAGGTGCCACCGACAACATCAGCTTTCTCGCCAGCATACCGCTGCCCGAGAGGTTCATCGTCGAAAGCCGCATCAACCGGTCAGGCCTGTATTACCGGCAGCTGCGCCGCATCTTTTTCAACTGCATTCTCAAACTTTCCGAAAGGTATGAGCAGCAGCTCAAATATGCCGATTTTCAGCGCAGCCAGCGACAGATGGTGGCTCGTCTGTTCAATATCAACCGCATTCTTTACGCGAATCGCGCATTCAGCGAAGAAGTCAGCGCCAGCCTGATCGAAGAGCGCTACACAGTCTTTCTCGATGCCGTTCAGGTTTTCTTTAAAGATCGCGATGCTTCAGTCTGCCGCATGGCAGAGCAGGAGCGCAGCTTCATTGCAGCGAACAGGCTGGTCGAAAACTTTTTTGTTCTCGATCTTACCAGCAAGCTGTTCAAAGAAATCGATGAGTACGTGAACGTGCTCGACTAGTGATCTGTCACGAATGCCACTAAGATAAGAAGCTGAATTTTGTGAATCGTGCGCGTAATCGTAATCGTGCTCGTAATCGATTTGCGCTGTTGATTTTTCGATTACGATTACCACTTCGTTGATTACGAGCACCGCTTCGCTGAGCACGAGTAAAACATCTGAGTTTAGACCTGTCGTTAACTTAGTGCCATTCTGATCTGTCACCTGTAGGTTCAATCAGGGCGAAAACGAGCCTTTCCAGAAATCCAGAATGTAATTGGCGGCTTCACTGCCAAAACAGAGCAGGTAGACGATTCCCATGCCGATAATGAGGAAAAATTCGACGCTTTTGCGCGGCAGGCGCAGATTGGCAAGGTCAGCGAGAAATTGTTCGTTGAGATAGTCGAGCAGCGCCGGCAGAACTCTGTAACTCCAGGTCGGGCGCAAAAGCAACAGCCATGCCGCCAGAAAAGTCGTCAGCACTGTCCAGGGAAAATACAGCTTCGGCTGAAACAGCATGCTGACCAGCAGCAGAGTATCGATCATCGTCAGCAGCAGGAAAATGACAAAGCCGCCCCAGTTGGTCAGCGCTGTCAGCAGGCCGGGCTTCTTGAGCAGTTCGGCCTTTTCCAGCATGCGCCGAACCAGCGGTTTCGCCTTTGCATGCGTCGCCACCAGAACTGTAACGACCTGAGCGAGTTCGGCCGCGGTAAATACCAGATTGCGCTGCTGCCAGCGCAGTTTTACGCGCTGGCTTTCAAGAAACACCGCCGAAACGTCGCCGGGCAGCTCGACCGCCTTGACTGTGCGCGAGTTATTGCTGGCCGCTTCGTTGACCTTTGTTTCGAACTCTGCCAGGCCGCTGACCAGCTGCTCATAGTCTGTCCAGGCTATTTTCTGCGGCTTTTCTTCGCCGAAGCGGAACAGAACCTGCGGCGGCATGACGCGGTCGAGAAATGCCGCCGCTCCGAGCAACTGCGAGTGCCCGAGATAAGTGGTGTGCGCAATCATTGCCACACCAGCGCTGGTCGATCTGGCTGCTGATCTGTCGTTTTGTAGCGGTTTCATAAACTTCGCAACTTCAATGATTATACCTGAAATCATTGCCGGTTACAGAAAAATAGCCGGGTTTTTGCGCGGCAGTCACGGTGAAGCATGGCATTGTATAAGAAGTCTACAAAGGTTATAATTAATCAGATGAACTTCGAAAACAAAAACAGAGGCCATCAGAGATGAAAGGAAAAGCTGGATACATATTTCCGATGATTCTGTTCGCGTCGCTGGCAGTAGGCCTGCTGGTGCTTACGCTTACCCAGTTTCAGTCTTCTAACCGGCTTAAATACCAGCATCTCAATGACTATCAGGCTGCCTTCAATATAGCTTATTCGGCATTGGTAGAGGTTCTTGCCGATATTCAGTCGCGACAGTGGAGTAATCGCTCGTTCAAATCGGGGCCAAAAGACCGCTCGGAGAATCTGTTTGGTGGCAGTTACAATCTGCGTGTCGAAGATCATGCCTCGGTCGAGTTCATGTTCAACGTCAAAGTCAGAGTTAAATTCAAGGAAAAAAGCCATCTCTTCTACTGGCGTATGCAGTACAACCCGAGTCTACTCGATTTTACCAATCTGTTCATACCGGTTTATTACGAAGAGTACGGCGACCCGGCCAATGCTCCATCAGACATCGACAGCATCGTCGATGAAATCATCCAGAAGCGTAATGATAACCTGCCAAAAGTCGAAGAGATTGCTGACCGGCTGCGCACAGGCGACACCGTTAAAGAAGCGCTTGAAGTCGTTGGCATCGACCCCGGCGGCGTCAATCAGGCTGATCTGCCGCGGCCCGGCATCGAGACAATTGCCATGCCGCCGATCAATCTGCCCTTGAAACCAGTCAGCGGGCTGGTGTCGGCGGTAGACCCGGCAGCAAATCATGTAATCAAGGCTTTTCGCTTCGGCATCGAGGTCTCAGCCCTGACGCCGGAACAGAAAGAGCTTCTCGATGCGCTTGCCGAACTTCTGCACGATCGCCCTGATACCCGCATTGTACTTCGCGGCCACACCGACGCTGTCGGTGACTCTGCCTACAATATGCAGCTCTCTATCGAACGCGCACAAAGCGTGGCTGATTATCTGAGCGGCGAAGGCATTCCTTCCAGCCGCATGACGGTAAGAGGTTACGGAGAAACTCAACCGATCGCCAGCAACGATACCGATGCAGGCAAGGCCAAAAACCGCCGGGTCGAGTTCGTTCTGAAAGAAGATCCGTGATGCAGAACACTGGCGGCATAATGCGGCGCAACGCCTTCACCATGGTCGAACTGATCGTTGTCATCGCTCTGGCTTCGCTCTTTTCGATTGTGGTTTTTCGCATGTTTTCGGGCTCGACTACCAGCCAGAAGGCTGCCATGGCTGATCTCAGCATGCAGTCGCGGGTGCTGACCACCCAGAACCGCGTTATCCGCATGATTAGAGAAGGAACCGATTTTCTGCTGCCAGAGATTGGCGAGCCGTCTTCGGCGCTTTTCTTTGCTGATTTCAAGGGTGATGTGCAGGTTCTGTATCAGCTGAAAGACGCAGCTTTATCGGAAAGCACCGGTAAAGAGCTCTACAAGCTGATGCACTACCGCGTCAAGGTTGAGAATTTCGATATTGGCAACCCGGTCTATGATCCTGATCAGAGCGCGCTTGTCGCCGATCATATTCGAAATATCAGTTTTCTGGTGACCAGCGCAAATTCGGTTAACGTGACTGCCAGTTTCGCCAGCGAGAAGAGGGATTTTCAGACCATGTTCGAAGCAGGCCTGCAGAACACCGGAGGCATTCAATGACGCTTACCAGGCGACAGGGTTTTACCATGCTTGAACTGGTCATTGGCTTCTTTCTGGTGGCCGGGGTTTCGGTGATGTTCTTTCAGGCCATGCACCGGTTTCGCAAAGAGAGCACCTTCAACTCAGAGAATTACCTGGCTTCGTCGCTGGTCGAGAAGGTGCTCGAACAGTGCTATCAGGAATCACAGCTGAACCCGCATGGCATGAAGGCAATCGGTCTTGCTGATGCCGATGGCACGCCCTACCAGGTTTCGACGGGCGTAACCGATAAAGAGACCGTGTTCTTTTCGAATCCGGGTATAACCGAAACGCGCACGCCAGACCTGCATCATGTGCTGAAAGACAACTATGTGCTGAATATCGAAACCGAAAAAAAAGATGGCTTTTATGAGGTTGAAGCCAGCTTCAAATGGAAGGCTGAGAGCGGCAGGGGCGAAATTCTGTCGAGCAGCCGGGTGCTGGCTTTTACCGGCGAGAAAGAAGTGCTGACTACCTGGGAAATGACCGACGATCAGGTTAAGGACCGGCTGGTGGTCGATATCTTTAATTCGCCCGGCGCAAATCTCGGCGCCAAAGTCAGCAGCATCGGCGCCCAGAATATGCTGGTGCATATCGGCCACATCTTTTATTCGTGTATCGACTGCCTGCGCTCGCCTGATTTTAAGCAGAAGCTGCTGCAGGCTGAAAGTCTCGAAGCCAATACCCAGACGGGTTCTGACGAGTATGCGTTGTGTTCGCAAATTTATTTTGACATGGCGCGCGACCTGCTGCACCTGATGATGAGCCTGCAACCGCATATCAAGGAAGCGAACGACAACATCAACTTTCTGCCCAGCCTGCCGCTGCCGGGTAGATTCGTTGCTGAAAGCCGCATTACCCGAGGCGGCCTGTATTATCGCCAGATTCGTCGCATCTTCCTCAACTGCCTGTTGAAGCTGTCGGAACGCTACGAAAAGCAGTTGCGGCATGCCGACCTGCAGAAGCGCCAGCGTCTGCTGGTGGGGCGGCTGTTCAACATCAACCGTATCTTGTATGCCAACCGGGCTTACAGCGAAGAGATCAGCCCGACCGTTATCGCTGACCGCTACCAGAAGTTTCTTGACGTGACGCAGAATTTTTTTAAAGACAAAGACCCGTCGATTTTCAGAATGGCCGCTCAGGAACGCGGTTTTATCGCCAACGATTCACTGCCCGAGAATTTTTTCGTGCTCAGACTCACCGGTAAGCTGTTTAAAGAGATTGACGAATACGTAGCCATTCTCGACTGAGCCGCTTTATTGAAAACCGTCATTGCGAGCGCAGCGAAGCAATCTTACAGATAGAAGGATTAGCTCAGAGCTGGCTTATGCCTACGGCATACCGCTTCGTCGCTACGCTCCTCGCAATGACGATTTTGAAACACAAATTCAAATGTGACAGAGGACTAGTTCTGATCAGGGTTTTCCAGGGGCAGGTTTTCAGCTTCAACCGGCAGAAATTTGCCGGCTTTGTCGATGAAGCCGATTTGTGTGTCTTTGTAGACGATATAGCTGCCGTCGCCGCGTGGGAGAACATGATCATAGATGTGCGGTTGAATCTGCCCGCCGTCTTTGTCGATGAAGCCCCAGAATCCGTCTTTTCTGACGGCGGCCATGTTGTCGCGCATATCGGTTCCTTCTTCGTATTGCAAAGGAATGACGATTTTACCGGTATCGTCGAGGTAGCCGTATTTACCGCGTGATCTGACCAGGCAGCGGTTTTTGCTGACATAACCGACCTGGTCGAAAACCGGGCTGCCTGCCGGAAAGTTTTCGCTGGGGTAGATCAGCCATGAATAGTCACGTTTCAGCAGCACCGCACTTCCCGAAAATTCTCTGTATTCATCGTATTCCGGGCGCACCAGCCATTTTCCGTCTTTGTCCTGAATGCCGTGATGATCGTTGAAGGTGGCAACGCGCAGTCTGATTTTCTGATTATGCTCATTTATGTAGACTCTCGGTTTGTCCGGCGTCCGGCCATGGTTGTCGATTATTCTGACGCCGTTCTCGTCTTCGACTGCCGCCTGATACCACGAAAACTCGCTGACCCAGGAGTATCTGGCGGGAATAACCTCTTTTAAGTGCGGGTCGAGAAATCCCCATCTGCCGCTCTGCGTCTCAAACGGCGCCAGCTCGTTATGGAATTTGCCGATGCTTCTGTAGCTGGTCTGAATGACATCTTTCTGCCTGGTGTTGTACAGGGCCATCGAATCTTCACCAGAAAGGCGCAGATAGCCTTCGCCAATATCTGTTATCTGCGAATAAACCGGCGGCAGCAGCATTTTGCCATTCTCGTCGAACAGCCCCACCTGGCCGTCTTTCCAGGCGATCATGCTGCCGTCGGACTGAAAAGTGATATCAGTGAATTCAGCTGGTAATATTTCGCCAGACTCGAGGCTGACCAGGCCGTATGACCAGCCCCGGCAGACCTTGAAGCGCTTTTGCCCCGGCGCCCGCGCGATTGCATCATATTCGAGTTCGAGCAGGTAACGACCTTTTCTGTCGATCAGGCCGATCTTCTCATTTCGGTTTACTATCGCTGTTCCCGAGGCAAAGTCTTCGACCTGATCGTATTGCACTCTAATGACGTATTCACCTGAAACATCGATGTAGCCCCAGTAATTTTCGTAGCACACTGCCGCCAGCCCTTCATTGAAGCTGTTGACGGAATAAAACTGCATGGGCACGATCAGTTCGCCGTCAAGATCGACGAAACCCCAGTAGCCATCGGCAAAAACGGCCACCCGCCCATCGGCTGCCGGCAACATGTGTTCATAGGCCGCGTAGCCGATCTGCCCGCCATCTTTGCCGATCAGATGCCAGCGCTCATCTTTCTTCAGCGGAAAGACGCCCGGGTTGAAGCCGTTTGTCCAGTCATCGAGCGGGTCGGCCTCATAGAGGTCGGCAGCGTCTATTCCCGGGGCAGAAAATTCTATGGTCATACCATAAATGCCAGCGCCACGCCTGGGTGGCGACCAGACCCGTTCAAAAGCCGGCTTGACCACGTATTCAGCTGAGGTGTCGATGATGCCCCACAAACCCTTTTCTTTGACCGGCGCGTAACCGTGCATGAATCGGCAAACCTTGTCGAACAGCGGGTCGATCTCATAGCCGCCGTCATTCTTGAAATACCCCCAGGGCCCCGAAGCTGTTCCGACGTCGAATCCGAACTTGTCGCCGACCTGTATCGGCTTATACTCCCAGCCCTCGATTCCCTCAAACCTGAATTCAGCTCTGCTGCCAACAAAGGTGATATGCGTTTCCTGCCCACAGCAGGGCAACACCGCCAGAGCGATCAAAAGAAGGGTGCCGTACAATCGTGTTTTGTTCAATGCCAATCACCTCTCAGCCAAATTCTGCCATGCAATTAAAAATAAATAAAGCCGATAGTTAAAAATTGCATAACAGCTTCTGAACTCTTTGCTCGATTGTAAAAAATTGCCAAAGGATCAAAAAGGGGACGCAATGCTGTTCATGTTTCGTTCAAGAGTCGTGACGCTTCTGCTTGTTTTGCTTGCGTTTGCCGGCCATGGATTAGCGTGACAGGGCATCGAGACTGTTCCGCCGCCACCGGTTCCCGGAACTGGCATGCAAGTTCTCTACGAAGACCGGGGGCCGGTTCAGCCGACTGACGTCGAAGCGCCATACGTTGCTGACGAATTTGAAGGCAGGAGCATGGCTGTCGATGTGGGCCGCTGGCAGTTTTCCGAATATACGCAGCTGCAGCTCGACTATTTTCAGTTCAATCACAGCGGTTATCTCAACCGGCTGGTTACTTTTGACGGCTACAATTATGCGCCTGGCTCGTCGCTGCGGGTTCGCAATCATCTGCTGGGAGTTGGCCTTGCACAGACGGTCTGAGAATATGACACCGGTGGTTTGCGGGTGTTGTGCGGTGCCAGATTCAGTCGACTGCACACCAGACTGGAACAGAATTTTGCTGCCGGCCTGACCGGTTCCTTCAAGTATTTCGATCTTGACCGCAACGGTGAGCCAAACCGGCTTTCTGATTTCGATCTGGCCCTGGTACTTGGTCGCGATTACGCCGCTGCGCCAGCACAGCGCGAATGCTACGGCATGCTCGGTTATCGCCATTTCATGCTGAACGATGCGTCAGAAGGCAGCACCTCGCGGGTCGTCTATTCCGGCCCGGTTTTTGGCATCAGAGGCAGATTCTGATATGAGAAAGCTAAATAAAAAATTTGACGTAAAGCTTGCGATAACTGGTTTGTGTTTGCGGATGTTATACTTGCGACTGCATTTCTGGTTTAACAGATGTATTTTCAGGTGTTTCTTTTTTGATAGTGGTTGGCCAGTGATTTCTGCAGGACTTTTGAGAAGTTGATGTTGTTGGCTTCGGCAACAGTGTTCAGCAGGGTCTGTAGCCAATGATTTGAGAAACACTAGATCAGTCTAGTAATTTTACTAGACTGATCTAGCAAAAATTAGTATGCTTGTGGTATGGCTGTTAAATACGAACGTGCGTTTGTGGCGCGACTCGAAAAAAGGCTGCTGGCCGAAGAACCTCTGATTCAGGTTCTTGTCGGGCCCCGGCAGGTTGGCAAGACTACAGGGATAAAGCAGCTGCTCGAGCGATATGCTGCGCCCTTCCACTATGCCAGTGCTGACGATGTTCTCAACTCTGACAGCAGCTGGTTGCTCGAACAATGGCAGAAAGCCATTCTGATGGGAAAAGGCTCGTTGCTGGCAATCGACGAAGTGCAGAAGATTCCAAACTGGTCTGAAAGCCTGAAGGCACTCTGGGACAAAAATCCTTTCGAGCTGCGCGTCGTTGTGCTTGGATCAAGCGCTCTGCAGATTCAGAGCGGGCTGACCGAAAGCCTGGCCGGCCGTTTTGAACTGACCAGAATTCATCACTGGACCTTCGCAGAAATGCAGCAGGCGTTTGACTACGATCTCGAGCGATTCCTGCGCTATGGTGGCTACCCCGGTGCGGTGAGGTTTGAAGACGACTACGAACGCTGGTATGCCTATCTGAAAGATTCAATTGTCGAAGCGGTTATTGGCAAAGACATTCTGTTGAATCGAAAAGTAGGCAATCCCGCGCTTTTCCGGCAGGCGTTCAGTATTCTGTGCCATTACCCGGCCCGCGAAATCACCTATACAAAACTGCTGGGCCAGCTTCAGGACAAAGGAAACACCGATCTCGTAAAATACTACCTCGAACTCTACGCCGGCGCCTTTCTGGTGAATACTCTCGAAAAATATTCGAGCCGGCCATGGCGTACACGCTCATCCAGCCCCAAAATCATTGTTGCCTGCCCGGCGCTTTGCACAATGGCAGCCGGCTTGCCGGCATCTGCAGATTCGGAACAGCGCGGGCACATCTTCGAATCTGCCGTTGGTGCGCAGCTGCTGCAGCTGCCCGGCGAGGTCTTCTACTGGCGCGAAAGCAACGCCGAAGTCGATTTCGTCTACAGGCATCACGAAAAACTCTACGCGATCGAAGTTAAATCAGGCCGGAGTAAGTCGGCCAAAGGCTTGTCAGTCTTCATCGAGCGCTTTCCACAGGCTCGACCGGTCATTCTTACCTGCGAACTTTTTCCGGCTTTCTCAAAAGACCCTCAGCACTTTCTTAACCGGCTGTAACAATCACTTTGCGAACTTCAGAAACCGCTTTTCAGGCGTAAGGCGATCAGCCATTCTGAGCACAGGTCTTCGCCGGGTGGAACCTCAGGTAAAATCGACTTCTCGAGTGCCTGGTCGAGTTTTTCCTGCAACAGCGGCCAGCGCGCGACAAAACGGCCTGAACTGGCCTCATTCAGGCTGCTTTTTTCGGAAGTGGCCGCGTAAATCTCTACCAGTTCGCTGATTTCTGCGAAGCCGTGTTCTGCTGCCGTTATGTTGACGTCACCGACGACTTCGCCGGTCAGCAGCAGGTGAATACCGGTCAGCGCAACCCGGTAGATATAAAGCATCGGCTTTATCGGGAAATTCCCGGCTTTCTCATATTCCTCACACTTTTTCTGAAAGAAACCGCGGTAATGATGATAGAAGCGCCGCGACAGATAATTGCTTTTCAGCTCCTGTAGCTGTTTCAGCTCTGTGGTTTCGAATAGCTGAAGCGGCGAGAAAATGCGCTCGAGCATGTTGCCGTTGCCTTTCAACAGCAGTCGCAAGGCCTGCTCGATCTCGTTGCTGGTAAAATCGCAAAGACAGCCACGCCAGTTCTGCTCGATGTTTATCGCTGCCTGCGGTCGCGAAAGGCCAACGACTTCGCGCAGCGACACCGCATGAATACCCTTGAGGTCGAGGTCGCTGTCTGGTGCCGGAAACCCGTAATAGTGACTGCCGGTTATCCCGACCAGCAATATCCGGTGGCCGGCAGAGTTCCTGCTGACAAATTCGCGGCCGAGTTCAAGCTTTTCGTTTTCGATCATTCAAGCATTCTCCGATAATTTCGCTGCACAGCAGGTTCAACTCTGCTTTGTCTGGTAATTCCGGCAGGGGGCTGGCAGCCCGGGCCTGCTGAACCTGCTGCTGCGTTCGTTCAGCGTAGTCGATAAGGTCGTCGAACTTCCAGGCGCCCTGTTTGACTGCCAGCAGTTCTTCTCGATCGGGGCGTCTGACGATGACTTCGCCGCTCGTGAGAATTTCGAGAGCCATGCGTAGAAGGCGTACCAGATGCAGCGCGTGCTTGGTGTCATAACCGAACTTTTCTTCGAGCGCGGCTCTGGCCGGATTGCGTTCTCTTTTCCAGGCTTCATATTGCTGCCATTCTTTCTGCGCTGCGCGGTAGCTTCTTTCGCGGTCGAGCATCAGCAGAAAGTTCGGCGAGATTTCTTCGCTGGCGATTTTTCCGCTGTTAAGCAGCGCATCGGCGGCCCCCATCTGATCGCCTGAAATAAGCGGCTTTGCCGGCAGGTCGAACTGCCGGCGTTGTGGCTGCTCGGTCGGTGGTTGCAGCAGCCATCGCCGGTGCGTTTTGATACGGCGCAATTGTGACAGCGCATATTTGCCGAAACTGTCGGCTACCCGCAGCGAAAGAAACTTCTCGCGCGCAGCAAGCAGTTTCTCTGCCGCCGGCGTGCTTACTCTGATACATGTCTCAGGTGCCCAGAGCATCTCAAGTGCGGTGGGGTTGGCCTCTATGGCCAATCTGAAGAACTTTCTGATGTCGTAAAGCGTGTGATCCTTGTTCAGAATCAGCTGCTCAGGCGCTTCCGAAAAGCCGTGATACCAGTCGGCCGGGCCAATGACGATACCCTTTATATCAATGTCAGAACCCGGCCCATCTAGGCCAAAAGCCTGACTGCCATGCACTGCTTCGAAAATTATCTCAACTCCCGGCATTATCGTGTGCTCCGACATCCAATGTTCCCTGCTGCCTGCGCGTCTGCACTTTACTGATTATATAGCTTCAACCGCAAATAAACCATCGTTCTGATTCTTCGCAATCTCGTCATGGGTTCGCCAGCTTTCCTGAATGCAATTCCTTGAAATAATTTGATTTTGAGGAGCCACACTCCTTGAAATTTGATTATTTTGAGGAGTCGTATTACAATAAAGAAAGATGCAATGCCTGGGAGGTATGTATGATCGCAAGGGTTTTTGATAATCTCGATAAACACCTGAAAAAGGGCAAGGTGCTGGTGCTCTACGGGCCTCGCCAGGTCGGTAAGACAACCCTGCTGAAGAAATTTCTGGGCGAAACCAGGCTCAAATTCCGCCTTGATTCCGGCGAAGATATCAGGATCGCCAGCCTGTTCACGAGCAGAATTCCAGAACGGCTTGTCGAATATGCCGGGGGTTATGAGCTCATCGCAATAGACGAAGCCCGGAGAATTCCTGAGATCGGGCTTGGCCTCAAGATGCTGATAGATAACAACCCCGGCTTAAGGGTCATAGTTACCGGTTCTTCTTCTTTCGATCTGGCCGGCCAGGTCGGCGAGCCGCTTACCGGCAGAAAAAAAACGCTTACGCTTTTCCCGGTATCGCAAAAAGAACTGGCTGCTGGTCTGAATCGTTTCGAGTTGAAAGAAAAGCTTGAAGACTTTCTGATTTATGGCTCTTATCCCGAGGTAATCACCGCGGAGAGCCGTGCAGAAAAAGAAGAAACCCTGCGAGAGCTGGCCTCTTCGTATCTGCTCAAAGATATCATCGCATTCGAGCGAGTCAAAAACAGCAGGGTCGTGCTCGATTTGCTCAGACTGCTGGCTTTTCAGATTGGCAACGAGGTTTCTCTGGCAGAACTGGCAAAGAAACTCGGTGTCGATGGCAAGACAGTCGCGCGTTACCTCGACATTCTCGAAAAGTCATTTGTAATCTTTCGGCTTTGCGGCTTCAGCAAAAACCTGCGCAAGGAAGTCGTTAAAAAGAACAAGTATTACTTTTTTGATACAGGCATCAGAAACGCCTTGATATCGAATTTTAACCCGCTCGAGTTGAGAAACGACGTTGGCCAGCTGTGGGAAAATTTTCTGTTCATAGAGCGCCAGAAAAGGCAGACTTACCAGCCGCTGCCCGCGAATAACTACTTCTGGCGTACCTGGACGCAGCAGGAAATCGACTTTGTCGAAGAGCGCGGCGGTATGCTGTCCGGCTATGAAGCCAAGTTCGGCAGCAAAGCGCCGCCGGCGCCTTCTCTCTGGCTTGAGACCTATCCGAAAGCCTCATATGAAGTCATCAACCGGGAAAACTATCTAGACTTCATCATCTGGTAAATGGCTTTAATCTGAGCTGGTCTGATAAGTTTCTACCACCTGAGAAAGGTGGGTTTCGTAATGGCGTGCTCACAATTTCCGTATAATTAGTTAATTTTGAGGAGTTTGACTCCCTGAAATTTGATAATTTTGCGGAAATGTGTGGCGGAAGCTGTCGCTGGGCGGGGCCGTGTCGACAGTTCGTTTTTGCCGCGCCGGTTCTGTTATCATGGTGGGGTCGCCAGATTGCCGAAAGGCGTTGCGACGCTCTCAAAGAACCGGTCTGGGTCATCAGAAACCTTGCCAGCGAGTTGCTCGGCCGCCTCGGTTCTGTGGCTACCGATGCATTGATCGGAGCCCTCGGCGACGACGATTTCGATACCCTGTCGTGGGCCGCTAAAACTCTTGGTGCCGGGCATGACGCAACCTCCGTTCGCAACCTGCTCAACATTTTTGACCATCATCCTGACGATAACGCGCGTATCTGCGCAATCAAGGCGCTGGCCCGCCTCGATGTCGAATTTACCGTCGATCTGCTGATTCTCGGCTTCACCCAGCCCAGCATTGCGGTAAGACAGGCTGTCGTCGAAGCTCTGACCCGCATGACCCGCAGCAAGGTCATCAAACCCCTGCTGATTTCACTCTTCGACCGCGACAAAACCATTTCGTTCTGGTGTGAAAAGACCCTGAAAAGCCTGCAATACAAGGCGCTTTCGAGCGTGTTTACGCTGCTGGTGACGCTCAGCGAGAGCGAAGCCGAAAAGTTCAACAGCTTTCTGCATCAGCTCAAGCCTGAACAGATCGAAAAACTGCTGCAGCGCGAACGTCTGCAACTGGCTGACTTCGACCCTGAGATTCAGCCGGAAGAAGAATTCGTCGCCGTTACACTCAGCGAATACCGAGATCTGCGCGATCTGCTGTTTCAGGTCAAAGAGCAGAAGGGCTCCGATCTGCATCTTGTCGTCGGACTGCCGCCGATGATCAGAATTCACGGCGACCTCACCCGCACCAGCCTGCCGCCCCTGACCGAGGAACGCGCGAACCAGCTTCTGCTGCCGATACTGACCGAAGACCAGCGCCGTTCTTTCAGCGAAAGGTTCGAAATCGACTTTTCTTACGAGGTCAAGCATGTCGGGCGCTTCCGTGCCAATATTTTCCGGCAGCGCGGCGGTGTCAGTGGCGTGTTCAGAATCATTCCAACCATAATTCCGACTTTTGAAGAGCTCGGTCTCGACCGCCGCATTTTCGAGCCGATCTGTGATCATCGTAATGGTCTTGTGCTGGTAACCGGGCCGACCGGTTCAGGCAAGTCGACGACCATGGCGGCCATGGTCGATGTCATCAACAAGGCCCGCTACGAGCTAAACCGCGTCATTGGCGCTTTTCCATCAGACCATCAGGAACAGATCCGCCAGGAACTCTCAGGCGTTCTGCGCGCCATCATTTCTCAGAAGCTCATGCCGCGTTCAGACCACAAGGGCAGGGTGCTTGCCTACGAACTGCTGATCTGCAACACGGCCGTGAAAAACCTGATCAAGGAAGCGAAGCTCGAGCAGATTATTTCGATCATGCAGACCAGTCATGGCGACAACATGCAGACCATGGACCAGTCGCTCGCCAATCTGGTTATGGCAGGCGCATGTTCACAGGAAGCAGTTCTGCCGCATGTTTCTGATAAAAAGGGCTTTCCGGGTCTGATCAAACCGGAAAAGACCGCAGCTGCTCAGACTGCAGTCACAACGCGTCCCTCGATTCCACAACGGCCGGTCACCCGCCCGGGCAGGTAGTCTGAAGCTTTGAAGGATAACAATTTATGCGACGTCTGCTGGTAATCGTTTTTGTGCTGGTTTTGCTCATTGCAGTCGTAGTAGGCGGTTCGTCGATGCTGAGAGAAATGCGACTCAACCGGGTAAATGCGACAATAAGTCGTGCGTTGCTAATCTGAGGGGTCTTGAAGGCGCTGTTGAACTGTATTTTGCCGACCACGAAGTCGCCGACAAATCGGTTGAAGCGGTGAATGACCTGATTTACAAGCGCATGCAGGTTTGCCAGACAAGGCTTTAAGCTCTTAAAAACAACGCCCGCAACAAAGTAGTTGCGGGCGTTGTTTGAAATAAAGCTTCAGAAAAAATAAAAGCGGAGAGGGCGAGATTTGAACTCGCGGAAGGCAAAGCCCTCAACGGTTTTCGAGACCGCCCCGTTCGACCACTCCGGCACCTCTCCAGTCATTTCTTTTTTACCCCATAATCAGACACTTTGCAAGCTTTTCGCACAAATACTTGCGAACAGAAAATCCCTTGGCGGTTTGCTTCGATCAAAGAGACCACCGATGTAGTTTCTTTAAACGAAAAAACCCGCCTTTGTGGCGGGTTTTCCGTTGGAGCTGAACGGGATCGAACCGTCGGCCTCGACAATGCGAATGTCGCGCTCTCCCAGCTGAGCTACAGCCCCTTATCCAAACACGCCGTAACGGGACTCTGGATTTGTGACCTGAACTCCCGGTATCAGCAGGTTTGCCATCGCCACTATACCACTTCTTTGTCTTTACGGCAAAAAAAATCAGCATGATTTTTAGATTGCGCTCATTTTTGTGGTCAGGACGATCGGGCCCTGACGACAAAGGACGAATGCATGTTTTCTGTCTGGAAAATCAGATTTTTGCCGGCGCCGGCAGAACTGGTTCGGGGGGTGGCGCTGCTTTTGGTAAGACAGTGTTACTGCCGTCACGATTGGCTTCGTAAACAGGTGAGAGTATTTCGACACCGGCTTCGGCAAAGACGTCGAGCACGTTGGCGCGCAGGGCCGAATGAGTCAGAGGCAGTCGCGCTGCATTGTTGGTGAAGGCCTGCAGGCGATAAGCTACCGAAAAGTCACCCAGATCACGTTGCAACACATGAGGTGCCGGTTTTTTGCTGATGCCTTCGGTCTTTTCAGCTGCCGCCAGCAGCAGGCGATGCACCAGTCTCCAGTCGAGATCGTAACCAAGCGTCAGATCTACATTCATGCCGGCACCTTCTTCTTTTGCCAGTGTCGACAGATTGATAACCGGCTGTCCGAGCACCAGACCATTGGGCAGGGTAATAACCTGATTTTCAGCCGTTCGCACCCGCGTTACCAGCAGACCGGTTTCGAGAACTATGCCTTCGATCTCACCGATCTTAACCCGGTCGCCCGGCCGGCAGGCGCGCATGTAAATCAGCGCTACACCGGCAACGACGTTGGCGATTGCTGCTGTCGAGCCAAGAGAGAGCAATACACCAAAAAACACCGAAATGCCACGAAATGCCGGAGTATCAAAACCCGGCAGGAAAGGGGCTCCGAGCACTACTGCCAAGGCGATCAGCAGAAAGCTTATCAGCTTGTCGGTCGGATTGGCCCAGTCGCGATGAAAACCCGGCATTGAAAAACGCCCGCGTTCGATCGCGCCCATGACGATATGAACCAGTTTCAGCGCCTGCGAAGTCAGCAGTGCAATCAGCACTATTGCTATCAGGCCCGGCAGCGAAGACCACAGAAAGTAGCCCAGGCTGGTGAGATTGTTGAACAGCCAGCGCAGGCCAGCAGTTGCCAGTCCTCGCGTCGCCGGAAAGAAACCGGTAATCAGAGTGACGTAACAGAAAAAAAGAAACAGCAGAGCAAGGGCGCGAACCAGGCGCAGGAGCAGCAGCAGAAAATCAGACAGCTCGGTCGATGAAAACAGGGTTAAATTGCGAAGTTTCAGCGTGAATTCTTCGCGTTCGCCTAATTTCTTTGTTCTATCACGCAGCTTTCGAAATATGGTCAGCAGCACCACTGTCAGCAGCAGAAAAACCAGCGTTGCAATAAGTGTCTGGTCGATCGAAGGTCCGAATCGCGTCAGCTCGATATTGCCGAAGCGGCTGTCCCATTGCGAAAACAGGTAAGATATAATCCTGGTAGCGTTATCCATGATTTTGCTTCTCCAGTGTCGGATGCAGCCGGTCACACATGGGCCGGTCAGCTGGCTTCCTTCGCTCTATTTTATCTCATATCCGACAAAATGACATCATTGTTGCCTGATCGCTTCAGAGCCTGCAAAAAAGCGCCTCTGCAAGTTGCAGAAGCGCCTTTACAGCAATTTGTGGCAGGCTGGAGACCCGCCGTCTGATCAATTTATTCGGGAATGATGTTGGGCACTGTAACATGGCCGGTGCCGTTGCAGAAGGTGCAGCGTTCGCGGCCGGTGCCGTTGCAGGTGTAGCAGATCTTGTAGACCGGCGTGTTGTTGGGGCCGGTGGTGACGATGTGCCCGGAGCCGTTGCAGCTGCGGCAGGTCAGATAACCATGGCCGAAACAATGACTGCAGTTGACCTGCTTGGTGCCAACCCTGAAATTAGCCTGAGATTCAAAAGAATAGCGGCCGGTCTCGTCAGACTGCCTGACGGCCCAGGTATACTTGCCACCGACCTTGACGTAGCCTTCATCCATGACACAGGCATGGTCGTTGAGAATAACGCGCTCCCAGAGGGTGCCGCCATTGTTGCGGTCGAGCAGGCTGATTGCCGAATAGTTGCCGGCGCCGCTCCACGAAAATTTCGGGTAGCTTTCGCCATAGACCTTGAGCCCGACCGGAGCTGCCAGAACCGGTACGATTGTGGCTGCATCGCCGGCTTTCAGCGTGATGTCGATGTTGCCTTTGGCGAACCACAAAGTGGCTTTGGGCAGGCGAACCTTGACGTAATAATAGGTTTTCGCCAGTTCTTCGCGTTCGATGACCAGCTTACCGTCAAGTTTCAGCGTGCGACCGATAAAGAATTTGCCTTCAGCAGCCCAGTTCTCAGGAAGATCGATGCGGTGCTCGTAGCTTTGCGCTGATGCGCCGATGGCGAGCGAGTGCGCGAAATTCTGGTTCAGTTCCTGGGCTGACAGGCTGTTGGCGCAACAAACCAGCGCCAACACGATGAAAAGACTTACAAATTTCCTCAGATCTGACATTTCTGCCTCCTTGTACAACTCTCTTATTTGCTTATGTTATGAAGCGTTATACCTAATACTTATCGTCAAATTATAGCCATGAACAAGATACAGTTTATCTCTTCTCAGGATAAGTAAACAGACCGGGCGTGTGACAAATAATATGCAAATTTTCTATTACAGATCATTGTGCTGATGTGGTATCTGGTAGATCAGCATGGCGGCCGGTGACTTTTATCGTAACAACCTTGATTCTGCGACCTCGCCTGACGCCATCTTCTTCTCCCATGCTTAGCCGGACTTCAAAAAACAGGGGGCACAGCATGTCGGTTGCTTTGTGACCGGGAATTGTGCAGGTTGGTGCAGTCGCTTGACATCATGGTGTTTCGCGGCTAACATGGGCCCGTTCCAATAATTTACGACAGATTCGCGGCAGCGGTGTGAGGTTTTCGAGGCGGCCGTGTAAAAACTGCTTATAGGTGACAAATGTCTAATTCTGAACGAATCAATATACCATGGCGCACTGCCCTGCCAATGATCTGGAACTATGCCAGAACCAGAATCGGCGAACAGATCAGCGCCGTTACCTTCATAATTTTATACCTGGTTGGCTTCAAAATACTGGTGCTCAATGCGCCACCGACAGATGCACTGCAGATTTCGACCGGTATCGGCATGGTCGTGCTTGGCCTCGCATTTTTTCTGGAAGGCCTTTTCCTCGGGCTGATGCCGCTTGGCGAAAGAGTAGGAGTGCAGTTGCCCCAGCGTTGCAGCATAATGGTTATCATGTTTTTTGGTCTGCTGCTCGGAATTGGCGCAACTCTGGCAGAGCCGGCCATCGCTTCGCTCAGACTGGCAGGTATCACTGTCACGCCCTGGGAAACTCCGCTTCTTTTCCGCCTGCTGGAAATCGACACCAACAGTCTGGTCATGGCTATTGGCATCGGCGTTGGGTTCGCGGTGGCTTTTGGTATGGCGCGTTTTTATTACGGCATTCCGATCAAGCCGTTCATTTTTATCATGGTGCCGTTGTTGCTTGCCCTTTCGGCCTGGTGTCTGCGCGACAAGAGCCTGGCCGGCATAGTTAATCTCGCGTGGGATACCGGGGGGGTAACCACCGGCCCGGTAACTGTTCCGCTGGTGCTGGCAATGGGTATCGGTGTCAGCCGATCTGCCGGCCGACAGGAAGGTGGCGCCTCGGGTTTTGGAGTGGTGGCGCTCGCTTCGTTGTTTCCGGTGTTGGGAGTCCTTCTCCTGGGCATTTTCCTCAACGCGTCCACGCCCGAACCGGTGGCGGTAACCGAATTTTTTGCGCCGACCAACCGCAGCAACGCCCTTATGCTCGTGCCATCTGAAGACAAACTGGCGGCCATAGCCTTTCAGCGTGGCGATGAAACCGCGCGCCGTGCTTATTATGGAGATGATGAAAAGTATGGTCTGGTTCTGCGCTCACTGGCTGATGAAGAGCGCAGGAGCGAACTGCTCGGTCGAATGTCTCTGCAGGATTGGCTTGTGCGACGTGCTTCTTCGCATGAGCGCGCGATTATCGCATCTGTCAAGTCGGTTTCGCTGCAATCTGAAGGTAAAGGTGGCAATCAGTTCGGTGAAGTAATAAAAACCGAGTCTGGACTGGCTTTTCGTGCCGTAATTCCGATAGTGCTTCTGCTGATCGTCGTTCTGGTTTTCATGCTGCGAGACCGGCCGCGTCGGCCAGATGAAGTCGTTCTCGGTATAGTTTTCGCTCTGGTCGGTATGGCGGTTCTGACCAGCGGCATCAGGCTCGGGCTGGCCCCGCTCGGCGATCAGGTCGGCAGGCCGCTTCCGCAGGTTTTCAGAAGCGAAACTCACGAAGAAGGTCGTGTCATACTCGAACCTTTCGAGCCAGAATCAGTTTTGACCGCTTTTACACAACATGGCGAGGCCAGTCGCTTCTTTTATTTCAGAGATCGTGCCGGAACCCCGCGCCCGGTGCCGTTCGAACCTTCGCGCTACGATGCTGAGAATCGCCGATATGAGCATATCGTCGAGCGCCCACCGCTCTTTGGACCAGAGCTGACAATGGTCGGAATCGCACTGGTTTTTCTTTTTGCGTTCGGAATGGGCTATGGCTCGACCGTGGCTGAGCCGGCTCTTAGCGCGCTTGGCAGCACTGTCGAAGATCTGACGGTCGGCATGGTAACCCGCAATGGTGTGGTTCGTACTGTTTCGCTAGGTGTCGGCATCGGCCTGCTGGCTGGTGTTGCCCGCATTCTCTACGGTTTTTCAACCGGCTGGTTGCTGATTTCATCTTATCTGGCGGTTCTGATTCTTACCTGGTTCAGCGAGGAAGATTTCGCCAGCATCGCCTGGGACTCCGGCGGCGTCACTACCGGGCCAATCACCGTACCGCTCATTCTTGCGATGGGCCTTGGTATAGGTGGTGAGCTCAAAGTCGTCGATGGCTTTGGTATAGTTGCCATGGCTTCGGTTTTTCCGATTCTGACGATGCTTGTTTATGGCATCATGGTACAGAGACGCCAGCGCCGGATACTGCAGGCTGACACGGAGGAAACTCATGAAGCTTGAACTTCGCAAAGCGGCCCGCATTACCCTGATGACTCATCATGATCTCAGTGGCAAGGTTATCGAACTCTTTACATCGCTGGGGATCTCGTCAATACTGGTTGAAAACGCAAGATGCGTCAGACAGAATGTTAACCCGGGTTTGTTCGGGTTTTCGAGACTGCGCTTCGACTTCAGTGATTCAGCCAGCGAAATCTATCGACTGACGGTAAGCCGCGAAACAGCAGCACCGTTGCTGTGCCGTCTCATCGAAGAGCTCGATCTTAAAACGCCAGGGCGAGGAGCAATTTATGCCCAGGATCTGCTGGAAGCCAGCTTTCAGGAATTCCCTGCGATAAAGGTTGAACCGGCACGTTCAGAATGTCTGCTCAACGAACTTACCCTGATAACAGGCATTCAGACAAAATCCGGCGGTGGCGAAAATCTTTATAAAGTTGCATTGAAGCTGGGCGCCGGTGTTCCGGTGGTAGGTATCGGTATTGGCACCGGTATTCGTGATCGGCTTGGTCTGCTGCGAATCACGATTTCACCAGAGAAAGAGCTGGTATATCTTATGGTTCCAGGGCATGATGCCAACGGCCTGCAACGTCTGCTCATCGAAGAAGGGCATATCGACAGGCCTGGTGGCGGCTTTTTATATCAGACGCCGATAAGTGGAGGTATCGTTGACCCCCTGCTGCGCATCGGTCGCCAGGAACACGCTGCCAGCATCGAGCAGATCATCGCTGCCATCGACGATCTCAAAAAGAGTACGGCCTGGCGCAAGCGCTTTTTCGGCGTCGAAGATAATGCCGGTAATGCCGGTCCTGCTAATTTTACTCATCGCGAAATCAGCTTCTTCTGCCACGAAGGACAGGGCGACAATTTTGTTCAGGCAGCAATGCAGGCTGGCGCCGCCGGTGCCACCATGTCGCGCGTGCGCACGCTTTATCTGCAGGGCGAAGATGCCGGCCGGCATGTTTCCTGCGAACATGGAATTCTGTGTGTTTCTGATGACATGGAAATGCCGGTTCTGCAGGCGCTTGGCGATATCACCGACACCTGCCCCGAGAAAGACTGGTTACTGCAGTCGGTTCCGGCTACTTCGGTTTTTACCTACAAACGCAACTGACGCTTCTGACAGGTCATTCTCGCAGGCGTTCATGTGTTTGCTGCCACATCTCTCTATTGTGCCTGCCTGAATTGTTTAAGGACGGGTAAGGCCTTTGCTGTCGATCAGCCATTTATAGCTGGTCAGTTCGGGAAGAGCCATCGGGCCGCGTGCGTGCAGCTTTTGCGTGCTGATGCCGATTTCGGCGCCCATGCCGAACTGCGCGCCGTCGGTGAAGGCGGTTGAAGTGTTTACGTAAACAGCAGCAGCATCAACTTCGTTGCAGAATCTGGAGCTGGTCTGCCGATTGTCGCTAATTATCGCTTCGCTGTGGCGGGTGCCGTAACGGGCGATATGCTCCATCGCTTCGTCGAGGCAGTCGACGGTTTTGATCGACAGGCGATAGTCGAGATGCTCTTTGCCAAAAGATTCTTCGCTGGCGGGCAGCAGCAGGCCGTCTGTATATCTGCCGGCCAAAGCATTGTGAGAGCGTTCATCGGCTTCGAGAACGACTGATTTGTCAGCCATCGGCGCGAGCAGGTCGTAAAGATCGCTGAGGCGCGAACTGTTGACGATCAGACATTCAAGGGCATTACAGACGCTGACGCGGCGCGTTTTGGCATTGAACAATACTTTTCGGCCGAGTTCGAGATCGCCGTCAGCGTCGAAATAGGCATGGCAGACACCAGCGCCGGTCTCGATCACCGGCACTTTCGAGCCGTTGCGCACCGAATCGATCAACCCCTGCGACCCTCTCGGAATCAGCACGTCAATGAGACCAACCGCGTTCATCAGTTCGGTCGCCGCCTCGCGTTGTGGTGGCAGTAACTGCATGACGTCGGGCGCAATGCCACAAGATTGCAGGCTTTCGTGAATCAGTTCGGTAATCGCCTGATTCGAGTGAGCAGCATCCTGCCCGCCTTTGAGCACCGAGACATTGCCGGTTCGAAAGCAGAGGGCAAAAACATCGAAAGTGACATTTGGCCGGGCTTCGTAGATAACGCCGACAACGCCGAGCGCAACACGAATCTTTTTGAGATGCAGTCCATTCGGCATGGTGCGCTCTTCAAGAACCTCGCCAATCGGAGATTTCATGCTGGCAACATTGCGCAGATCACCGGTGATGGCTTTGATGCGATCGGCTGTAAGCATGAGACGATCGTAGCGAGGGTCGGTCGTCGGCATGCGCTCAAGATCGAGGCGGTTGGCTGTCAGCAGGTGCCCGCTCCTTTTTTCGGCCCGGTCAGCCAGGTCAAGCAGTACCCTGCGGTTGCATTCTTCATCGACTCTGACCAGCAGACGTGTTGCATTTCTGGCTTTGATCAGCTGTTCACCTGTTGTCATTGCTTTTGTGCCTTTCACAAACGCTCAAGGAAAGAGATAAAGATAATCGTAATGAACCAGCGGTTTGTATTTGGGGTCGGCGAGGTGCTCGTCGGCTTTCTGGCGGTCATATTGAGCTTTGCCAATGCCGATCAATCGCTTTTCGTGATCGATTATACGCAACAGGTCGCCCTTCTTAAAGTCACCATGCATACTGGTAACGCCGGCCAGCAGCAGGCTGGTCGCTTTTTTTGAATGCAGGGCATCGCTCGCGCCCTTGTTGATGTGAACTTCCCAGTTCGTGAAGTCGGCCGAGCAGGCTATCCACTTTTTGAAGGCCGGCCGCGGTGAGCCTGGAACAAAGCGGGTATGCGAAACTTTTTCGCTGTTTCTGGCAAGGTCAGTAAGAATGTTCGGGCGGGTGCCGTTGGCGATATGCACAGCAATGCCAGCCGCTGCTGTGTTTTGCGCTACACGACCTTTGGTCAGCATGCCGCCGCGTCCGAAATTGCTCTTTTTCGTGGTAATAAAGCCTGACAGGTCGGTTGTCGTGCCGGTTATTTCTTTGATGAGCTGTACGCCTTCGTCGCCTGGGTTGCCGGTGTAAATACCATCGACATTGCTGAGAATGAAATAGGCTTCAGTATTCATCATGGTTGCTACCAGACCTGCCAGTTCGTCGTTGTCGGTGAACATCAGCGCGGTAACCGATACTGCGTCATTCTCGTTGATGATCGGCACTATTTTGTGCTCGAGCAGCGTCGTCAGACAGTTTTTCATGTTCAGATAATGCTCGCGGGTCCTGAAGTCTTCTTTGGTGACGAGCACCTGCGCACAGGTTATACCGTGGGCTTCGAACAGCGAAGCATAGGTGGAAACCAGCTTGATCTGCCCGACCGACGACAAAAGCTGGCGCTCAGAAACCGGGTCCTTTTTCGGCAGATGGGTCACCATACCACGCCCCGATGCAACAGCACCTGAAGAAACCAGAATAACCTTTATTCCCTGCTTATGCAGTGTCGCGATCTGGTCGGTTATATGCGAGATACGTTCGAGATCGAGCTTGCGATCAGGTCTGGTTAATACATTCGAGCCAATTTTTACGGTGATTGATTTATACATGCTGGCGGACTATTTGCTGAGGCTCTCTATCTTGTGGAATGAAGTGAGCAGGCCCTTGATCAGCGATGAGCTGAAGCCCTGGTGTTCCATTTCGTTGAGGCCTGAAATAGTTATGCCACGCGGAGTCGTGACCTTGTCGATTTCGGCTTCGGGGTGGCTTTTGCCCTCGATAACCAGCTGAGCCGCGCCTTTGACTGTCTGCGATGCGATTTTGAGCGCCATGTCTGAACTGAAGCCGATTTCGATGCCCCCCTGGGTGGCGGCACGGATAAAGCGCAGCGCGAAGGCGATGCCGCAGGCGGCCAGTACTGTAGCGCCAGCCATGAGCTCTTCGGGTATGAACAGCACGCTGCCGAGTCTGGTAAAGAACTGTTCGACTTCCTTTTCCTGCTCAGGTGTCGCATTGATAGCGGCGAGACAGGTCATCGACTCGCCAATCGCCACTGCGGTATTTGGCATAGCTCGGAAAATCGCATGTTTGCCTCCCGTCAGCTCGACCAGCTTCTTGTTTTCGATGCCGGTTGCCAGAGAGATCACTATGGCGTTGCGGGCAAGATGCCCTTTGAGTTCTTCGCAAACTTCGGCTATCTGATAGGGTTTAACCGCCAGCAGCACAATTTTTGCGTCTTTTACCGCCGCGATATTGTCATTGCCGGTTACGATGCCATCGTTGGCCAGCGCTGCCAGCATATCGGCGCGGCGGCGTGTGATATGAATCAACTCAGGTTTTGCCGATTTTGTGTAGAGAAGCCCGCGCGCTATAGCCGAGCCAAGATTACCACCGCCGATGATCGCGATTTTTTTATTCATTTTTTTTCGCCTTTTTGCGTGTTGCTGGTTTTTTCGTCTTAGTCTTCGCCTCAACGCCTGCGGAATACGGCATCGGCACTTCTTTGACAGCCCGTATAACCGGCAGGATCTTGCTGAAACTCACCGAAAATCCCTTGAAATGCTGTGATTTGAGAGTCGCTTCTTCGTCGTAGATGCCCTGTAGCGCAAAGCTGTTGCCTTTGCGGTAATACAGTGTGGCAGTGCGCTCAATCGGGTGAATCAGCCAGAATTCTTTGACTCCATGTTTTTCATAGAGATAGCGCTTCTTGACCTGGTCTTTCGATGAAGTCGATGGCGACAATATTTCAATGACCCAGTCGGGTGCGCCGACGCATCCCTTTTCGTCGATTTTGTCAAGGTCACATATTACCGATATGTCAGGCTGTACAACGTTCGAACAGCTCCTGGCGGTCTCGCCCGCTTCCGCCAGTCTTACGTCAAAGGGAGCTACAAAAATTTTACATGGCTTATCACCGATAAATGATTTAATGCTGTAAGCCAGATCCAGAAGAAGCTCCTGGTGGGCGGTGCTTGGGGCTGGCGACATGTCGTATACCACCCCGTCGATGATTTCGCACCGCTGCTCGTCTGGCCAGGTAAGGTAATCGGCATAGGTGAACTTTTCTTCCTCGAATTTTCCTGCTGGAAGCGTCATGGCATTCTCCTTGGGGTCAAGCACTGCTGCCGCAAATTATAAGCTCAAATCAGATGTGATGCAAGACCGCCAGACACGTCTCTTATTCGTTTATTCACGGCATTGTTCGTGCTATCATAAGGCTGTCGGAGGGATGTGCTTGGAAATTCTGTTCATTCTGATAGAGTTCTTTGGTGAGTTTCTGCTGCAGGTTTTCATCAGCTTCTTTTTTGAAGGGGCCGTTGAACTTGGCGGCCATTCGTTAAAAAAGGCTCGAAAAAAGCGGCACGAAGGCAGGGTAGCCCGGGCCCAGGCCGCTGGCGAACCTGAACCTGAAGAACCAGAACCCTTCAGCTGGGTTACCTCTGTGATCATTTATGGCGGCCTCGGTATGCTTTCTGGTGTTCTGAGCATCGAAATTTTTCCGCACCCGTTCGTCAGACAGCACAATGCCCGGCTGGTAATGCTCTTTCTGGCACCGACTGTTGTTGGCATGATGATGAGCCTGATCGGCCGGATACGCGATAAAAACGGCGAAGAGCCGATTCGTCTCGATAATTTTTGTTACGGCTTTCTCTTTGCATTCATGTTGAACTTCATCCGCTACTATCTGGCCGCCTGACCCAAAAATATTTTTCTGTCTTTCTGTACGTACAGAGGACTTTTGCTGATTTCTGACGTTTGTCGTTGTCTGCCGAAGGCTGTTTTTGTCGCAAAAATTGTACTAAACAAAGCATCAATTCTGCCCGAAGAGGGTAATGGATTTGTTTGCCTCCTTATTTTTCAGCCCGGGATAATCTCCCGGTCTTTTTTTTACCGGTTCTTTGAGAAATTCATTCAGGCGTCGGAAAGTGGATTCTGCGACTTCGCTACGCTCAGAATGACCGAAATGGGAGCCATCGTCATCCTGGTGAGGTTGATAAAAGGCTGGATAAAGGTTAAACTTGAGCAGGGTTTTAATGATCGGAGAGGCCAGTCTGTAATGTCTGACATGGACAGAATCTTACCTTCTTATCTCGTAAGAGCGCCCGGTGCCGGCTACACTCTGGTGGAACTCGTCGTCGTGGTTGCCCTTTGCGTGTTAGTGCTGACGGTAGCCATTTACCTGTTTGCCCAGTCTGGACTTACCTCGAGAAGACTTGCCAAAACTCAGAACCTGCAGGACGTAACGAACCGACTTCTGTCAGATCTTCGCCGCGACGTGCGTTCGGCAACAGAAGCTACATTTTCTTCAAAGGGCATGAGATTGCTGGTGACAAAACTTTCGCAGGAAGGAATGCCAGAGCAGGTTGAGGTTCTATATCGGTTCAGCGGTGAAGGCGTGACGCGTGAAGAAGATTCCCGGTCGAAGCGGTTCACATTCAGAACTCTGATTGAAGCAGACGATCACTGGTCGATCACGACACTGCATAAGCGCCGCAGTGATGCCGGAGTGTTCGTTCATATCGATGCCCTCGACCACTCAGGAGATGAGCTTTTGCATGTCGTAGAAAAACTGATAACGGTAGACCCTGCCAGTTATTCGCAATGATTCTTCAAGTCAGGTTGTCATTGAAAACAACGCGTAGAAATAACGGTGATATCGGCCATCGGCCAGGCAAATCAGGCTTTACTCTGGTAGAGCTGCTTATCGCGCTGTTCATTTTGCAGCTGGTCATCGCGCCTTTGTATCTGGTTTTTACCTCTACCAGGCAGACGATGTTTAAGGCTGCTGATACGCTGGTAGCAGCCGGTCTCGCCAGTTCGATGATCGCCGGTCTGCGCGAATTGCCAAAGCAAAGCCTGCGTTCACAGCCGTTGACCCGCGATTCACAACTCGTCGCTTCGTTCAGCCTCGAAAATCTTGGCGTGATGCCGGCGCCACCCGAATTCACGCGCAAGGTCGAAATCATTCCGGCGACCTCTGCCGGAAACGAAGGGCTTTACATCGTCGAGGTTCGGATTGAATGGCATAATCGCAATTCTGAGACTCAGGTCAATTATGTAGTCAGAAATCTTTTGCGAGGGAAAGAATGAAAGCGCGAACTGGGATGATTCTGCCGGTCGTTCTGCTGCTGATCTGCATTCTGCTGCTGCTGGCCGGAACCCGGCACTTTTTTTCGCAGCATCAGCTGACGCAGGCTTCGCATGGCGCCGATTACGAAAAAGCATACCATCTGGCGACAGGCGGGCTTGAATCGGTTGATACGCTTCTGATGAAGGCAGTTGATTTTATCAATGACGGTCGCCCGGAATCATTTCCTAGGGTCGATAAGGCGCCGTCTGAGCTCAAGCCGATAATGAAAAGGCTGCTGGGGCCAGACGGCCTGCTCAATCTCGATACTAAGAAGATTCCAATCGACTCTGACCTTTTTAAATATCTGCAGAAAGATTTTGAAAGCTATTCGAGCTTAAAAGTAGAGCTTGAATTGCGGAAACTCGAGAGTCTCTTCGCTTCTTCAGGCGCGCCCGGGCCGATTCCCGACGCGCGTGAAGCGAAGGTCATGGTGCTTCTGCATGCCGAAGCCAGCGTTAATGGCGCATTTGCCAGAGTTTATCGTTATCGTGAGGCGAAGCTGGTTAACATTCTGCCGCCGGTACTTGGTAAATTTGTGCTGTTTCTTCGCGAACAGGGCAGTGCCAATGTCGATACACTTGCTGATTCGATCCTTGGCAAAAATCAGGTAAACGACTCGCCGCTCATGGTGTATTCAGGCGCAGAGTGCAACCCCGCCTCTCTGCCATTAGAAGAAAGCGTCTCGTTTTTTGATCGCCAGGGCTGGGTGTTTTTGGGTTCGGAAGCTCCCTGGACGCTGGGTGCCGGGCCCGGTGGCGGTGATGATGAGTATGCTTCTGCCATGGTCAGCAACGATTTGAGGGTATTCAGCATTCCCGACACCGACGCTCTGTCGACCCGCACTGATATTTCTTATTATTCGCAGCCGGAATATCTTTTCAAAGAGCTCAGAGAACCTTTTTACCGGCAGGTTATGCAGGAAAGCCCTTCTGATGACCTGCTGTCGGCCCGGATCAGAATTTCCGGAAGCGCCAATCGACCCACTCCTGCTGTCGTTCTCGGCAAGGTTATCAATCGCTGGGTTTTGCTGCAGGGGCTTAAAAATGAGCGGACCGGCCTGTATGCCCCTCTGCCCAATATTGGCGAAACACAATTTTTAACGGATATCTGGCCCGGTATGACTGCCGCTTCGGCGCGCCGGGTAAGAGATAACTTTGGCGGCGATTTCAGGCGCTATCGTGAGCGTATGACCAGCATCGTCGAAGAGAGCTGCAACGCTGCCAATCTCAGAGTTCTGGCCTTTTACGATCCCAGAATTTCCTGGCAGATTGCTCTGAACCCGGATAATCTGCCGGCAGCCATTGATTTGCCGGCCGAGTCGGGTCGTGCTTCGGTTGATAACCGGCCGGCCTCATTTTTCAAGATGAACCATGGCAGTTTATACAGCCTTTCCAGCAGCGATGGGCGGCAACTGTTCGCTGGCAATCTGTCGGGATTCGAAAATATCGAGTATCTCAAAGCAAGGGCCGGTTTTAAATTCGATTCGGCGTCAGACTTCTACAAAGCCATTCAGACCGAAAAGAAGGAGTTCATCGTTAAAGACGTCTACCACATCAAAGGCGACCTGATTGTCGACCAGCCGCTGCTTGCCGCTTCTGGTTGTGGCGGCATGATTCTTGTCGATGGTAACGTAACGATTAACGATGCCATACGCGCGCCAGACCTCGAACCTGTCACGATCGTCAGTTTTGGCGGCAGTGTGCGGGTGTCGACTTCGCAACCATTGGCTGTCGCCTTGATAGCCCTCAAAAACTCAGTTTTTATCGAATCTGCAGCTGATATCAGCGGCATGATTGCTGCTCGCGACCTGGCCATGAATCGTCTGGCAAACTTGCAGAAGCGTTCGCTCAGCTTCAACCAGAATCTTGATGTAACTGATGCCGAGATTTACAACCGGGCATTTCGGCTGTTCATGAAGCCGCAGGGGGTGACCTTTGTCCGCTAGAAAAGCATTCACCACGGTTGAACTGATAACTGTCGCGGCCTTGCTCTGTGGCGCAATCGCCCTGTGGTATTACGTTCTCATGCAGGCCCGCATGCAAAGCGGCACCATCGAAGACGAACAGTCGTTTCATGCTTTGAGTGCCAGCCTTGTTGGCGAGCTCAGGCGAGACATTCGCAGTTCGCTGTCTATAACTTCTTCAGCACCGGGCAGATGGGAAATTGATACAGTTTCAACCGACAGAGAATGCCTGCCAATCAGAGAAACCGTAGTTTATGAACTCAGTCCGGATCGTTTGAAGGTTCAGGTCACGAGGAAGGAGAAAACAAAGATCTATGATTTTTCAAAAGCCGCTGATGGAAAAGAAATCAGTTTCAATATCATTCCTTAGTCTATTGCTCATGCTGCCTGCATCGCTGATGCCATCGCAAAAGCTCGAAGCAGCCCAGATCGAAATCGGTATCGCCTCGTCGGTTACTTCTTTCACTGTCGAGCAGCTGAATGCTTCTGGCACCGGCACGCTGCAGTCTTCATCAGAACAGACAATCCCGGCCGCTGTTCCCGGCACGACTGTCGCACCGGTAAGCGAGCCGACTGAGGAGTTGTCGCAGCGCAAGCCTCATATTTTTACGCGACCACAGGCGGTTGAACCCTTGAACCCGAGACCCAACGCCACGGTTGAACAAGTTCTGCAGACACAGGGAACCTCGCAGACTCAGACATTGAGCGGAAAGGGAAGCAAGGAACTGGTTGCTCTGGCCGACGGCGAGGTTTCGCTCGAAGTGTATCTTTACACTTACAGTCCTGCCGATATTGTCGTGCGGTTATACGATGAAGATGGCAATGAAATCAGATTCGACGGGCAGCCGCTGCTGTCGTGGCGGCGAGTTGATGGCTCCTCATACGCTCCGGTTAAATTCAAAGGTGCAGTTGACTCGTCGAGCATGTTTGAAGAATCGACCGGCGACTATTCGCCAACGCCTGGTATTTCCTACAAGGTCGACGTAAAAAGGGGGCAAAAAATAGTTCTGACCACCAGCGGCGGCGCCGAACCGCGTAGCTATGTAAAGGCGACCGGCGCAGTATTCTGACTGATCGCTCGTGACCTGCGTCAGTTCAGCTCGAGAGCCCGCTGTATTTTGCTCCGGTCGAGTCGGGCGGGCCGGGTTTCTGTGGCGTGTCGGTGACCGTATTTTCGGCCCAGATATCTTCGGGCGGCGGCAGCGTCGTGCCAAAGGTATAATGCTTGCGGAAATAGCTCAGCAGCTGGCTGGTATCCATCTTGAAGGGATCCTGCGGGTCGCTGTCGTTGGTGTAGCCGTATGGCACGTCGACCGGCACAATTTGAACGTTTTCTTTGGGTATCTTTTTATACCAGCCCTGCTTTTCTTCCCACCAGAAGTAATCATCAGGGTTGGCTGTGCCATCGGCTACCATCTGCTTGAAAGGAGCGTCTTCCCAGGGCGTGCCCTGGTCAAGCTTAACCCTGATCTTTTTTGCGCCATCGCGCAGCTGCGACATGCTTTTGATGTAGTCCTTAACGTTATCAGACTGAGCCCCGAGATTCTCTTTGTGCTTCATTTCTTCCCAGTAGCCTTTGCCGGTTTTGTTGTTGGTAGTCGAAGCAATGTTGTAGAGGTTGGGGTTTTCCTGCGGTCTGGTGCTGATCTGTGAGAGATAATCGACTCCATGCATGCTTGAAACAAGTTTGAGCAGCGACAGCATTTCGTCGCTGACTTTGCTGGGCTGGACTCCAAGCTTGTAACTGGACATACTCGAAAAATCTTTTTTGGTGGAAGAGGCCAGCCGTGCGGGTGGCGTGAAGCTGACCCAGAGATTGCTGATGTAAGCTTTGCCGGCGTTCGCGTAAATTTTGTCGTAATCACTGTTTACGTCTACATCTGGTTCCTGATTCTGGTTGCTTTTTGCGTTAAGCGCTGCGAACATCTTTTCGATATCATCGACTCCCCATTGTGGCGTGCCAGCAGAATTGAACAGCCCGATCGCCTGTTGTCCGGTCAGGCTGGTCTCGTTTTTGACACTCTTGAAACTTTCGGTCGTTCCGTCGCTTATGGTTTTCATCGGCATGCGATTGATAACGGTTTCGAGAGTGGTTTTCGCAACATAATTGTATACCTTGAAGCGATCATCGCGGTTTTCAAGCTTGAGATCCTTGAACACCGACAACGGTATCTTGGTTATCTGCACCATTTTGCGCAGAGTCTTGGGTGAATAGAGGTCGCCAGGCTCTTTTTCGAGCCAGGCCACAGGTTTGCCGACGATCGCATCGCCGCCACTCGAAACCTCGACCGAAGCGATTTTTCCGGAATAGGGAGACACTACCTGTTCTTCGCGGGTCGACTTTTCGCCAGTAGACATGTAGTAGCCAAGAACCATGATCACCTGACCCATTTTGACCTTCTGGCCAGCACTTATGGACACGCTGATTACAAATTTTTTGCTCTTTTCGGTAGTTCCCTCTTCACCAGCGTTATCCCAGACCGCGTCAGGGTAGATGGGGATTTTTTCGTCGGCATCGATCATCAGCGGGTCGTCGATCAGGTGTCCGGTTGTCAGGTTGTCGGCAAGATATGGCTCAGGAACCATAATAAATTTGCCAAAATAAAGGGCTTTTTCGTCACCGGAAGTGCCGAGTGCCAGAACTCTTATGTGGTCCAGCAGGGCGCGATACTGCCTCTTTGTCTGAGATATCTTCACCCAGATCGAGCCATCGGTATTCTCGTTGCCTGATTTTTGAGCTTTGGGGTGGGGTATCTCGTCGATGAACAGATCCGCTGTAAGCGATTTGTCGTCTTTGAAATAATCGACGAGTTTTTCGCTGTGTGAGCTTTTGAATTTTTCTGCGACATTGGGATTGTTTTCTGGCTGATACCAGCGGTTTTCCATGAGGCGCGCACTCGCGACGTTGAGGGCAGAATAGGCGGCGAAATCCGCTTTTTTGCGGTTAAGCATGCTTTTGACTATGCGCATTTCACTCGATGAATAGTATACGTAGCTGATAACCGCGAGTAGAAGAATGGTGCCAGCGGCAAGGCCGATGACCATCGAAAAGCCTCTTCTCTCTGCATTTGCGCGATTTGCTGGTATAAATTCATTTTTCATAGTTTACCCCTTAATCTCGCGGAATTGACTAACGAAAAAACTTTGCCAGAAGGCTGCCCATCTGGCTTGAATTCTTCAATTTTAAGTTCATATTCGATATAATCAGGCGAAGGTCGGTTGACGTTCAGCTCTATGGCGCCACCTACCAGCTTTTCCAGTCTGGGCTCGCCCTTTTTGCCATTTTTCAGATGCTCGGTCCAGTTCAGCTTAACCAGCTCACCAAACGGGTCGGAAGGCTTGTCTTTTTTGATGAATACTCCGATCAGCTCATACTTGTTATCGAAATAAAGTACCTGGTGAACGGTTTCGAGCGGGTTGTCGCCAGTCGGAAAAAGAAATTCCTGGCTGAGAGCCAGTTCTTCTGCCAGTCTGAAACTGCTCAGGCGCAGATCATGAAGAACATCGAGTCTTTTGGTGGCCGACTGAAAATGCCCGAGATACTTGAACATCGACGCGACTCCGGCCAGCAGCAAAGAGAAAATGCCGACATAAACCATCATTTCGACTATTGTAAAGGCGCGGCGTGAGTTATTCATATTTTTTTCAACAGTCATGGTCACCTGGTGTAAACGTAGGATTCAAGGGCAAAACTGTGCTGCTTTCTGCCGATATGCCATTTGAATTCGAGCTTGATATTCTTGATTACCCCTGATTGCGGCCCCGGACCCGGTCTGACCGTGAGCAGAGCCTTAAAATTCGAAGTTAGCGAAGTTGTGTCTTTGCCTACACCACCGGCAAATATTTTGAGATAGTCCTGAATATTGGGGTTCTCAAGAATTGCGTCGGTGACATCTTTGTCTACCATGTTTTCGATCACCATGCCGTCGGCAAGATCGTTGTGCAGAGAACTCAAAAAACGCTCGCAGATATTCATTGCTACTGTATAGTCTCTGATCATTGCCTGCTGCGGCAGACCGGTTTCAGAAAATACCTTCAGTGCGCCGCCGCCTACAATTGCCAGTATGGCGATGCCGAGAATCACTTCGACAAATGAAAATCCCCTTTTCCTTTTATCCAAGCTTTACTCCAAGTTCGTTCCCTGCTTCTTCTAGACTGCTATATTCCGTCATGTAATTGAGCAGACCTATGGCAGACAGGCCCCAGTGGCACTTTTCCGGAACAGCGCAGACATAGAAGCCAGAATCGCTTTCGCCGATGCCTTCTGATACCATTTCCAGAACCTCTGCCAGAGCAACCGAATTGATCATGGTTACTCTGGTAAAGTCGAACAGAAAACGACGTATGCCATTTTGCCACTGACGCCTGAATTCATCGATGAACAGTTCTGAAACCGACTTCTCAATATAACCGTCAAGCGCAAAAATAAATATGTTGTTTACTGTTCGGTAGCTGACACTTCCTGACATGTCTGAGACCTTTCACTTTAACTGATTTCCGCAAAATGAAGGCAAGGACACTTTTTTCTGTGACCTCCCTTGCAATCAGTGCCAGTTTACAACGAACCGGCTACTGCTGCAATCGTTTCAACCCCAAATTTCCTGCCAGGAGATCAGCCAATTAACACTTGGCGGCAGGGCTGAAAATGCTTATTTTTCAGTTCGCTTCGCTCCGTTGGCAACATTCCACTGAATTTTGCCGCCTTTGGCCAGACCCAGTTCTATCTTGACCGGTCCACCATATTGAGCTCCCTTTTTCTTGAGGAAAATATGCATGCGGTTGCCGTTTGCGTAAACCGGTCGCCACTCAAGAACTTCACCAGCCTGTCCATTGATCCAGATCTTTTTATTGAACTGCTCATGGCGATATTTGGGTGGCAGCAGTATAACTGCAACGCCGCCACGACTGTCTGAAATCGGCTTCCACAAAAAACCACCGCCAGAACCCATTATCGTCTCGCCCGGGGCACCTTGATCAGTGCCACTTTCTGAACCCGGTGCCGCATCTTTCTGCTCGATTCCGGGCCCGGTTATCGAAAGGTGTGGGTTGGCGCTGCCAAAGTCACCTGTCAGATTGAGGGTTACTTTGTCGCCCTTTTTCAGCTTGAGCTTCGTTTTCTGTGCAGTCGGAGTAAAATCGCCGCCTCCGACATTCTGGTTGGACTCTTCGACTTCTTTACCGTTGACAATCAGTTTGGCCGGGTCTTTATCATTGCTTCGCGCCCAGCTGATAACTTTTTCATCGTTTACGGTTACCGATAGTTCCGCGTTTCCATAGGTCTCAAGGCATGAACTGATGGTGACCTCACAGTCAGATGTCGCGGTGTAGGTGTGGCTGCCCTGTTTATCAGACGTCAGGCTGAGAGTGCCCTGTTTGTCGTCTGTTGCGTCGAGTATGTCGTCGACCGATGCAATTTTTTCGTCAGCTGCAGCTTCCTGTGTCTGCGCCAGCGCTGTCAGAGTAATTGACATGAGAAAAATCGCAAAAATTATGAAACTTGTTCGCCTGTAGTAAGTTCGCATGCAAATGTTCTCCCTTTTTTCAGATAAAATGATAATTATTGTCCTTCGCTATCGGGAAATGACAATGGCTCCCTGATCTGACCGCTTACGGGTTTTTCTTCGCCCCGTTCATGAGTTTCTGTGTTGTTTGCCGGTTGCGCTGCAGTCTCCGAGTTCTCTTTGAATTCCTTTATCTCAAGGCCGGCAGAGCCTGAAAGTATCTGGATGCCCTGGCCGGCTTCAAGGCTGCCACTCCGGCTGCCGTCGCGTAAAGACCAGCTGATTTTGCCCTTTTCAACTGCAATATTCTCGCGACCTTCTGTGATTTCTACGCAGATTGTCGTGCCGGTGATATTCATTAGCAAAACAGGCGTCGTTACTCGATAGCCGACGGCAGACGGCCGAAAATCAATGGTGGCGCTGCCGTTGTGTATATTGATGGCTCTCTCGCCCAGGCTGAATTCAAGAGCGCCCTTGATGGTCATCATCTCCTGATTCTGGCGGCTCAGGCAGATTGTGCCTTCGAGCAGGCCAACCTTCTCGTTGAGCTGCAGAGGTATGACTGTGCGGTCGATAACTGTTCTTTGCTGTGAAACGAGCATCAGGCCATTGCCGCTGACTGTTGTGGCGGGTTGGGTTGTCGGCGCGACCAGCAGCAGAATCGCGCCGGCAACCAGAAGAACCGTTGCTACAGCCAGAACTGGCCGGAAAATGTTGAGCCATGTGTTAAGAACAGATAGCGGAGATTGCTGTTCGGCTGCTTTAAGTTGAATGATCTCCTTGCGTATCTTTGAAAATATGCGATTTTTGCTGTCTTCTGGTATTTGCGCCTGCACTGCCAGCTGTTTTATCAGCTTGTTGTGGTTGTGCAGCAGTTCATTGCAGCTGCGGCAGGATGATGAGTGGGCAGCAAGGAACGCTTCGTCAGAAGTTGCAATCTTTGAATCGGTCAGAAGATCGATAAAGCGTTCACATTCCCTGTTCATTCGATGCTCCTTGTAGAGACTTGATGACTTTCATCACCATGTTTCGCAGAGAACCTTCGGCCAGACCGGTAATTTCAGAAATCTCCTGATAACTGAGACCTTCTATTTTCTTGAGAATGATGACCTCTTTTTCCAGCGGTTTCAAAGTATCCAGCATGGCGGGGAATTCGTTTGAGATCTGATGATCTTGCACTATAGCAATTTCTTCGACGGGTTTGCCTGCAATTGCTGGCGACCTTTGTTGCTGCCTTTGTATGTCTACGCAGACGTTGTGGGTTATCCTGCTCAGCCATGCGGCCAGTTTGTTTCCCTCGAACCTCGGCAGTGCATGCCATGCTTTCAGAAATACCTCCTGTAGAGCATCTTCGGCCTTCTGTCTGTTGTTCAGAGCAGCCCATGCAATCGAGTAGACCAGCCCTGAATGACTGTTAAAGAAAACCTCGAAGGCTTTTTCTTCCTGCCTTCTCAGAGCAGCGACAGCTTCTTCAGTCATTTCAGGTTTGTGAGATGTCATCGATCTATTCTTTCTTCTGCTTCTTATAACGCCTATTGTATTAGTTTTGTCATATCACTATAACACTTTTTTATTTGCTTGAATCAACGATCCCTGACAAGGGCTGGTTTTATTGCTCTCGCGCAACTCTGTCTTGAAAAAAGCCGGTTCTGAGGATATACTTCATTCACAATACCATTGAAGGAAAAGCACTTTGGCGGGGAACATCAGCTACAGGTTCGACAACAGGTTATTTATCGCAGAGATAACCGGATATGCTGAGTTGAGTCTGATGAGCGGCCTGGTTGGGGCTTTTCGTGAAAAGCTCGACGAGGGGGTTGGTGAGTTTGTTTTTGATTTCGCAAAAATGACCCAGATAAATTCTTCCGCTCTCGGTGAGCTTCTCGAAATTGTCTCACAGGTAATGGGCTGCGAAAATCTGCGTATTTTATTTTGCGCAGTTTCGCCATCATGCCGCCTGGGCATGGAAAGCCTCGGCATATTCAATTATGTCGAAGAATTTTCAGACCTGTCCGAAGCCCTGCAGCATCTCAAAGTCGCCTGACATAAATTCGTAATCTGATTTTTAATATGCTAGAATCAACTCAGGCATTTCATTTAAGAGTGGTTTTGGGTGACTTTTTTGAGAAATCGACAGGTTGTAGTCGGTAGAATATTGGCTGGATCAGCCAGGTCCGGTTATATTCTGTACCTGCTGCTGAGCCTTCTGCTGATCTGGGCGATCATGACCTTCGGGCTTACCAGTTACAAAAGTGGTGCTGTCAACCTTCTCAGCCACACTTCGCAGCAGAGCCGCCTGATCTGTGTCGCCGAAGCCGGCCTGAATGAAATCTGGGCGATTGCCAGAACTCAGGCAAATGATAAGGCCGGCAAAAACGCCCCGACCCATTTTTTTCACATTTTCAACAGTGTTTTCGACCAGAGCAGCGCGAACGTTCCGCCTTTACAGACATTTTCGCGTGAGCGAACCTTTGCAATTAACGATCTGCCATACGCCAACATCCTTGCGGCCGAGATTTCCGGCAACAACATTGAAGTCAAAGGCCACTGTCGCGTCTATTTCACCAGGCTTATCCGCAGATCTCCGCAATCCTTTACCGGCCATATCGAAGTGTTGGTCAATGCTGTCTCCAGGTCTGACCGGCAACAGTTTGTCGAAATCAAGGAGCGCCGTGATTTTAAAATAATCGACACCCGCGATCTCCTCGACCAGTATGCGCTCTTCGTCAAAGATTTTGGCTACGATTACAACCTTAATCAGCGCAAACTCATCGTTGAAGGCCTTGGCCCGCAGGTTCTGTCCAGGGTCTATCTTGGGTCGCGCCATGCCCCTTCTTACCCGGCGTTCAAGAACATCAAGGGGCCGGCTCCCATATACTTTGATTTCGATTTTCTGCAGAACAGCGCACTGATTCCCGCTGTTATCAAAAATTCACATTCTCCGCTGCCGCCTGGCGGCAGAGATATACCATCGTCCAACGCGACCACAAGGTCTGCCAGTTCAGGCAATTTTTTCTGGGCCGTGCCGATGCCACTTAAGTTCAAGCCGATTTATGACCGCGGCAATTTCAGCGACAATGATTTTTATTCGGTAAAAGCTTTGCAACAGGGCTATTACAATATCTTTGTCAAACCGGCGATGAAATCGGGCAGCAGTTCGCACTCGCTGACGGCGTTGATTCTTGACGACTGGCAAAGTTGTGGCGGCGATTATGCCAGTTCTCAGGTTTTCAGAATGGTAGTTGCGACCAGCATCGATGCCTGGAACTACCTGTATGGCTATACCGATGCCGCCCACATCTGGAAGGGATCCGAATGGACCACTTTTGCTGATAAGCCTGAGTTTCGCGGGCTCAGCGACTATGTCAGCTTCATGAAGGATCATCATCCTGAAAAAACAGTGGCAGGCAGCATGCCCCGCATCTTTGGAGCTACCGACGGCCAGCCGGTCATTCTTGAAGGCAATGTCTTTTTGCGCTTCTTCAAGCTGGCCTTTTTTGATGAATTTTCAACGACTCTGGCTCTCGGTGGCCGGTCTAATTCGCTGAGCATGCCAGCCATTCCTCTGCTTTTTCAGTTGCCAGGGAGTGTCAAGAGCTTCTTGAACCGGGAAGTGCTGGTTCATGGCCTGGAAAAGCAGCTGATGAGTCGTGAAGTAGATGAGATTCCGGTTAACAGCCTGTTTGGCGATGGCCTCAAGCTTCTGCCGCTTGGTGTAAACGCGCCCGAAAACTTGTTTCCAGCGATTTCGGTCGATTCTATTTCGTATCGTTACAAGAATGCTGAACAGTTTCTTGCCGAAAATACGATACGCCTGGCAGATGGCAGCAAAAGGCTGCGTATCGATGGCGTTATGTATATCGAAAGAGGCGATCTCGATATCAGCGAATACAATTCTTTCTCTGGCCAGGGAATGATCTGGATCGGCTTTCGCGGCACTGTCAGCCTTGGCGATCTTGCCAAGTCGAAACCATCTGATATTCTCAAAATATTCGCTCAGGATGGCAACTTTTTGATTAAGAGCCGCAATCCTGAAGTGAAGATATCGGCTTCGCTGCTGGCTCTGACTTTTTTTGCTGACCCGAAGCGTAATCGTGCTGCTCTGGTCAACCGCGGCAAACTTCTGCCTGACAATCATGCGGTCGAAATTACCGGCAATCTGGCCGTCGATTACTTTTTTCTGCTCGACAAAAGTTACGGAGTTCCGGCCGGAAAGAACGTTTTGATCAAACATGATCCATTTCTGCAGACTCCAGTATATCCTAAATGGGCTACTATTGGACCCGTCAGAACCTCTTACAGTGTGAGCGCTAACCACGAAACCCGCTTTTTCAAATGAACATGGATACAGCAAAAATTTCATTGTCAGAATTGCAGATCGATGCCTTTATTGAAGAGCTCGGCTCGGAACAGATATTGATCCGGCAGGCAGCGATAGCACAGCTGCAGCAGTTTCTTGACCATGAAAAGGTTGTCAAGGCTCTCACGGCTCATAATCTGGTTGAAATCAACCCGGAATGCCGCAGAGATCTCGAACAGATTCTTAAAATGGCCAGATCGTCATCTGTTTCGCTGGCTGCTGCAGACGGTCAGGCCGACAATGCGGCCGAAATCATCCGGCTCTGGTTCTCGACAGATGCCGGGCAACTCTCTGCTCTTGCACGCCGTGCCAGAAGACTGCCCATAGAAGACCAGGCAAAAATATTCTGTGAAATTATCGACCGGGCGCCTGAACCTGCGCGCATTCTGCCGGCTCTCGATTTCAGCCCGTCAGCGCTGGCCACTGAAACAGTGCTTGTCCGTCTGGAAAAGCTGCTGACGGCAGACAGCATATTGCTTAAAATGCGTGTCACATCACTGTTGACGCGCATCAAACCGGTCAGGCTCATCAAATATCTGCCCGGTCTGCTTGTGCACAAAAATGCTCTGGTTCGTCTGCCGGCGATCAAGGCTTTGTATCTGCTTTCCAGAAGCGAGGCGGTGCGTCTGCTCAACGAGTTGATGTCTTCGAGTGATCTGGGCAAACAGATGTCTGCCTTTACTTTTCTTTTTGTACTGCCCTTCGAAGACACCGGCGATATTCTCATCAGGCTCATCGAAAGCGGAAACCTGCCATTCAACCTCGATCAGGCGATCAGATACCTCATTTACAACAATCCTGACAGCAAATTTTTCAAACGCCTGGCAATATCCTGGCTTCTGCATGGAAAAAGGATAACCGCCTTAAAGAGCTACTGTGAACTGGCAGCTCACAGTCTGGTTGTAGCAGGGCTAACCCCAAAAACGCAGCAGGAACTGATTGACGAAGCCCTTGCTTCTGCCCGCGAATTCATTGCGCGCCACACCACTCATCGTGAAGACCAGCGGCCAGCTGTCGTCAGTGAGATTGCGGTTGACCTGAAAAATCAGGAACTGGCCCGGCTCGCTGGTCTCGAAAAAATGACCTCTGCTGATGAAGAGCAGCTGCTGGCTATTTGCAAAGGCCTCGTTGAGCCCTCAGAAATGGCTCTTGCAATCAGACTGACTGGCAGACATAAACTCGGTTCGACGCCTTTTTGCGATTGGCTAGAAAACCTGGTTGAACATGATTCTCCCGAGATTGTTCTGTTGGTCGTTGAAACACTGCAGAAGATTGGAAAAGCCCGCTTGCTTGCTCATCTGCCGGTACTGGTTTTTCATGCTGACGCGGCTGTGGCGGAAAGCAGTCTCAAGATTTTTGCTGCATCCTGGCCTGACAAGTTTATCGAAAAATTGAAACTGTGGCTGAAAGACCGTAACAGCAAGGTTCGCGAGGTTGCCAGCAAAGGTTTGCTGGAGATCGAGTTTTTGCAGGCGCTTGAACTGCTTATTGCCTGTTTCAGAACCTGCACCAGCCCTGATTTGATAAAATTCTACAGTCCGGTTCTGTTGCTTAACCCTGACCGCCTCAGTGTCTACAAGCTCAATAATCTGGCCGGCAGAACATCTGGAGAAAAGCGAAAGGTTCTGGCCGGGCTGGCAGAATCTATCAATACCGAGCTCTCTGAATTGGGCAGAGACGCCAGCTCGTCGGGTATCAGCTCGCTGATCAGTGAGGCTAATCTTCGCGAGCAGTGGTTGATCATTCTCGCCAGAATTCAAAAGATTACCTATGAAAATCAGTCTCTCGATTTCGGCGATCTGATACAGACAAAGGCGGTAACTTTTGTTCTGGTCTCAATTCTGGTGCTGGCGCTGCTTGTTTTTATCGCCAGATTCGAGTTGAGTGCCCCAACAGGAAAACCAATTCCTGTCGCGGTTCCTGAAACAGTGTATTCTTATGATCTCGGCCAGAGACCGACAGAAATCACTGACGACAAAATAGCCCGTTCCTGGGATTACCAGTTGCCTGAGCCGGCCACTCCGCCGGAAGCGCTGTATCAGGCGCTCAGCCTGGAAGAAATTACGGCGGTCTACGAAGAATTGATTGCAGAAGCAGGATCATCGCCAGAAATACTGCCATCGGCCGGTGATATGATAAGACTGGAGGCTGAGTTTAACCGGTGAAAACTGTTATCAAACGCCAGACTGTTCGACGTTCAGCTTTTACCAGAGGCTTTTCGTTGCCCGAAATCGTGCTGGCGGTGGCCGCCTTTGCCATACTGGCATTTCCGCTCTATCGGTCGATGCAGACGGTGCAGACCGATACCCGCAAGAGTATTAATTATTTCAGGGCGATGGAACTGGCCAACGAAGCGATCGAATATGTCAGGCTGCTGCCGGTCGACAAAAATTTTGAGCGTAATGCCGAGGGATTTTCTGGCAGCATTCTGGTCGAACGTGCTGATTCTTCGTTGGAAGCAGCTCGTTTGATGACTGGTGAGCATCCGCATTATCGCGATGATCTGGCATCGAACCTGCAGTATTCAAGTCAGTATAATTCTGCTTACTTTTATCGCACCGTCGAGGTGCATACTCTGAGTGGAGCGGATTATTCCGGACTGGTGCGAAAAGTCGTGGTGACCGTTTACTGGGACAACAGCGTGTCTGTTACCAATCTGCACGATCTTACCCGTAAGACCAGCAAAGTAACTCTTGCAACGCTGGTAACAGACTGGAATTCTCAGCCATGAAAGAAATATCGATTAACCGACGAACCGGCGTAACTCTTATCGAGATTGTCGTTGGCACACTGATTATCAGCATTGTTTTTTATGCTGTCAGCAGCTTTGCCAGCAATATGGCGTTCAAATACAAACACGGTTTTGTCGATCTCGAAAATTTTCGGGTAGCGCATCAGGCTGTCAATATGCTGCGGCGTGACTACAAGATGGCATGCCCTTATATTACAGCCGGCGATGGAATCGAAGAAATGAAAAAGTTTCTGTTGACGCCACTGGCAGTTTCCGCCGGCGCCGCCCGATTTGTCGGTGCCAATCGTCGCATACGTGTAACCTCGCAGCAGCTGGTGTTTTTCAAATTTGCCGACACAGGTTTCAGTTCAGATCCGGAGCCAATGGTAGAGGAGGTCGAATATCGGTTTGACTCTGATTCGGGTTGTCTGATCAGGTCTTGTGGCGGTCAGAGCAGTGAGTTCAAAGGCTTCAAAGAAGTCGAGTTCAAATCTTTCGTTCATGAAGCCAACCCGCATGTGCCGGTTTTATGGGCAAAAATAGTACTGTCGCATGAATACTATAAAGACAGCGACAAGCCGCTAGAGCTCACCGTGAGTTTAAGCAGCAGTTTTGTCGCAGATTCGATCAATCGCAGCGACTGGCAATACCGCACTTTCCACAAAATAAAATAGAATTGTCAGTTATATGACGAAACGGCAAAATTTTACGTTATGAATTTTGAAATCATGAAAAGGGGGATGGCGAGATGACCAACAGACTCAGAAGAAACTCATATCTTTCATGGTTCCTGGTCTTTTCACTTATGATGCAGCCGTTGCTTTTCGATGCGACACTTCAGGCTGCCGAAGGAGATGCTCAAGTTAAACAGGTCGAAGAGTCGAATACTCAGACTCAGAAGGCCAAGACCGATATAGATGCAATAGATACTTCTAAATGGACAATCAAACTCAGCACTCTCGATAAAATCGGTATATCAATCGGAAACTTCTTCAAGAAGGGCTTGAAAGATAAGATAAAAAAGGCCCAGAAAGAGCTGGAAAAAGCAAAGACCGAATTTACTGCGAGCAAGACGAAAGTCGGAGAGGCGGCGACAAAGTCAGATAAAGCAACCGCTGACACCAAAGCAGCAGCAGCCAAGTCAGATTCTGCCAGCACCAAAGCCAATCTGCAGGCAGCGGCGTCAGCAACAAGTGCTGCTCAGACGGCTCTGCGTGGCGTTGGCGAAATGCTGCAGGGAATTTCGACCATCCTGTCGGCAGCAGCAATGGTTATTGGTCTTGCCGGCAAAGGATGTACCGCTCTGAGTGCAATTCCCTATGTTGGCCCGATCATTGGAGCGGTTGGCGTAATTTTGTCCGGTGCTGCCGGTCTTTTAACCAAGGTTGCTGCCGTAATCAAGGTGGCTGGATTGGCTGTTATCTCAGCCGCCAATGCAGCACAGATCAGTGAGACTGATTTCAGCAAGTTTGCCAGCGATGCTGCCGCTGCCTGGAAAAATTCTGGTAACGAATACTTTGCTTCAGCAAAAAAGACCGGTGCTGAAGGCTCAGAAGAGGCTGCGGCAGGTTCGGCAAAAGAAACGGTCAAGGTTGATCCCGACACCGACAAACCGGCAGCGCCTGAACCGACTGCCGCAAGCGATGTCGGTGTGGATAAGGGCGAACTGGTTGTCCCGGATGATAAAGACAGTAAGGCTTCCGGAAACGAAGAAGTTATCGAAGAGCCAGTTATGCCAAACGCGAATGAGCTATGACAGACGCGCCGAAGGCAGAACAACAGCGCATCATCAGAGAGCTTGTTTTCGACATCTCTTCTGACGAGCCAGGGCTGAGAGCGAGGGCTATCCTCGCTCTCAGCCAGTTTGCCGGTTGTTCAGGGGTCGAAGAGGCGGTTCGGCTTCGCTACGAAGTCGAGACTGATCCGGTCTGTCGAAAAAGCCTCGAAGAAATTCTTGACGCCTGCACTGCAAAAGCAGATGGCTCGAAGATACGCCTTACCGGCAGAACCTACGCAAAGGAAAACGCTAAACCTCAGATTACCAAGTCTTCGCCACCGCCCGTCATCGATAATCCGCCCTTGCCAGAAGCTGACCAGCCCCTTGTTTCAGAGCCAGACGGCTCTGAAAATCAGACTTTGATCGAAAAACCATCTGAGTCAGTATTCCCAGCCTGGCAGACAAAGCTCAAAGAGCAGCTGGTGCTGGTATTCTCAGAGCGGGTGGCGACATCGACCCCGGTTCTTGCTGTATTTGTCGTGGTACTGGTCTGCCTTGTGACTGTAATGGCATATAGTATAATTAGAAGTAGCGACAGAATTACACCGCCCGTTCGTGTGGAGCAAAAGGCGGTTCCTAAGATCTATGGAGGCATTCAGACAGAAGATGTTGCTCCTGGTCAGCTGATCAAAGGAACTTTGAAGGATTATGAAATTTTTGGCCAGAGCTGGCTGTTTCTGTCAGACGATGATCGTCATTTCAAGCTGAAACTGGATAAATCGCCAGGGTTTTATAAGATCGAAGATAAACTGACAGTGCGGGTCGAAAGCTGTACCAGAAATTCACGTGGTCAGGTTATGATCATCGGCAGTTCTGTGAGTTCTGAATGAGGTGAAGATGGCAGACCGCTTTGAAAACACCAGGATTCGAAAACGCCGTCAGGCCGTATCACTGATTGAAGTCATGATGGCGGTGGTAATTTTCGTGCTCGGGTTTATTCCGCTTATGCGGCTTTTCTCTGAGAGCGGGCTTTCGCAGCAGCGCATGCTGAGAGACTTCCCTGTGACTCTTAGCATAGCAGAGCGCGTGCTGATGACCATCGAAAACGAAATCGAAGAGGGCCGTTTCGATATCGCCATGTTCGACAGCGGTGACGCAAACGGTGTTGATATAACCGGGACAGTTCTCGAGAACCGAGAAGTGAGCGCTGCCCTTGAAAACTTTTATGGTGCTGACAATCAGAGCGCAACGCAGTTCATCGCTCATTGCCGGGTTCTGCTCTCTTCGCGTAAGACTTCAGACCCGAATCTGATCGAAATTACCGTCAGATTTTTATGGAACGACCGCAATTACAAAACAGACAAGTTCACACATCAGGTTGTGCTGCATCTACTCAAGAATAAGGGCTGAGCGATGATAATACAAAGATACGACAGACATGGAATGAGTTTTGTAGAGATCTGTGTTTACGCTGTCATTTTTGCTCTTTTCATGGGCCTGGCGACTGGTGTCTTTTTCTGGGCCAGAAAATCATTCACAGCAACCCAGAAAATTGGTGATCTGCAGGATCTGAGAATGGCCTCGATTCACATTAACAATGAACTCTCCTATGGTAACCGTGTTTTGTTTCCGCCAGTTTCTAACAAGGTTTACAATCAGATTCTCTTTAAAAACGATCGTAATCAGCTGTTGGTATTTTTTCTCGACAAGCAGCAGAGACTGAATTTGATAAATTATGAAAACTATAAGAACAACGACCCACGTGGTCTCAAAGTAATTGCCAATCGGGCGATCGAATTTCTGGTCGAGCGCCCTGATGCTCATCTGGTCAAATACAGCGTGCGTATCTGCGACGAGAACGGCAAAGAAAACGTCATTGCCAATGCCGTTAAAATGCGCAACACTGAAACCAATGAGCCGTGGTAAGGAACAGGAGATTGATCATGCGCAATAAAAGAGGAATCGCGATTCCGACTGCTCTGGTTCTGATTACGGTGTTGCTGCTGTTTTTGTCGGCCATGATGAATTTTTCGAGCCATGAGCTGGGCAATGTCAAAGACTTTTACGAAAACAAACGGGCTGAATATATGGCATATTCAGGCCTGAACTGGGCAGAAGCACAACTGATGCGCAAAAGATGGTGGGTTAATGACGGTTTCGATATCAACAACAAGGTAGCCAGGCCCACTGGCGGAGCGGTTGTGCATGAGTTTTTCGGGCCAGGTAATGGCAAGGCTTATGTTATCGCCGAAGAGTTCGAATCTGCCAACCCCTCGCCGGTTCAGGGTTACGACAAAGTTCAGCGTCTCGATCACATAAGAGTCTTCTCGGTAGGTGAATACAAAGGCGAGAGGGTTCTGGTTTACGGCAAATTCATTATGAGTCCCGAGCCCTTTCTTAACTCAGACAGCACTGAAGGCGCTGACACCCAGGTTTCGGCGCCATCAGGTGACACTACAGCTCTGATAAGGGTTCCGCAACCGTGGTCGCAGGATGGCCCGGTTCCAACTCTGCTGGTTGTTACCAAAATCAACAACGCCGTTGGCGACAAGGTTAACCCCAACACCATCATTGCTGAGGTCGAAGGCGATCCTTCTGACCCGATCCAGATAACCATGAGCTGGGACGTAAAAGCCCCTGCCTACGGAACTCTTACTAAACTGAATTTTACCGTCGGTCAGCAACTGACTGCCAACGCGGTGTTTGGCGAATGCAATGATGAGCTGATGACTACTGTCAGATCAAACAAAACTCTCAAAAAGATGGTGCGGGTTACCAAAATCATGGATCGCGCGATTACCGGGCTCGATCTGACTGACTTCGAAGTAAGACGCAAAAAAATCGATCAATTTATCAGCAAATTATCTGATGAATACGTTTTGAATTATGCAAAGAACCAGCCACATGTTGAAGAGCTGGAAAATACTTTTGGCAGCCCACCGCTTGGGGCGACGGTGGGTGTCGAAGATGTATTGAAGCGCCTCGAAAAAGTGCCGGGAAACACCTCGCTGTCTATTCAGACTGCTGGAAATAAATTTCTTGAAGAGATGATCGAAAAGTGGGTGATGCCGGGCCTGACCGCACCTCAGCGCGAACAGTTTCCCGGTATGAGCGAATATCATCTGGCGATCGGCAAAAGCAGTCCGCGTGCAGAGATTCTCGAAGTTCTTGCGCATTTCGGCCGGCTCGACGATATAGTTACCCGCCCACAGCGATTTCCTGAGCTTTATAAGATTCCTTCGACCGAAAAATACAAGTCGATCATGAACCTCACTGACTCAGGCAAATCAACTTCTGATTTCATTCATGATGCGACCTTTCTCAAAGATGCTGCCAGAAAGATAAAGATTGTGTTCAACAAGGGAACTCCATGGGACGACGGCTACTTTCAACAGAAGGTCGCGAATGGTGAAATCAACGCTGCAGATTACTGGTATTGGCCCTCGCGTGGAGGCTGGTACACCAAGCCCGAGATAACTATCACACCGGTCGAAATACCCTACAATTTTGTAAATAAATCGCCAGACAAGCCTTTTACCATGGATGTTGGCTACGTGCTGAATTATCTGCGCAAACATTATGACGAAGGTCTGGCGGTTCCACCCGGCGGTACGATAAGGCTGCCCAGCGATCAGCAGGATACCCCGCAGAGCCCCGGTCCGCCTGATTCGACCGGTGCTTCTTACAGTGGCGTTTCTTCTTGAACTGCCGGCTCAATTACGCCGGGTAATCAGCAGGCAGGTGACATCGTCGTCAAAGCTGCGGCCTCTTTTGTGCTGGTTAACACCGGAGAGCAGCGTAGCGATCGGGGTGTTGTCGCCAAGATGAGGCGTTTGTTCGGATAAAAAGGCATACCAGGCTTTATAACCGTACTGCTCATTCTGCCAGTTTAAGGCCTCGACGATACCATCGGTGTAAAGCAGCAGCGAGTCACCAGCCTGCAGCGTGCAGCTGAGACGATTGAGCGGCAGGTTTTTTATTACGCCCAGCGGAAAACCTGCTTTTGCCATTTCCTTAACTGCGCCTTCACGGCTTATATGCAGTGGCGGCAGATGTCCGGCCAGCACGATGTTTACTTCATGAGATTCTACATTCAAATGTCCCACGGCCATAGTCATGAACTTTTTCTTTTTCACCAGTTCAAAAATGATCAGATTGAGGTTCTCTATTACAGTATCAGGCGTTACCATGCTTTTGTTTCTGAGCAGCTGAATCGTTGTTTTGGCCATGACGGTCAGAATCGCTGCCGAAAATCCGTGCCCGGCAACATCGCCGAGCATGAAAATGATATTGCCGTCAGCAAGCTCGAAATAGTCATAAAAGTCGCCACCAGTAGTATCACAGGGAATACACATGCCTCTGACAGTATGGCTGGTGGTGCTTATCGACCGATGCGGAAAAAGTTCGGCCTGAATTTTTCCGGCGCAGTCTGATTCGGCCTGAGCAATCTGCTGCTCGACCACTTCGACGAACCTGTTCATAAGGTAATTGCTTAACGAGACACAAGCCCAGGTTATGAAAAGGCAGCTGAGAGGAGCGAACAGCAAAAGTGCGGCTGCCAGATGGTAAAAAGCGAAGACAGCTGCAGTATAAATTGACAAAGACAGGATTTCGTGGCGATAATACCGGCGGGCAGCCAGCAGAAAGCTGGTTAAAAAGCCGGCCATCATCAGTAATATTCTTATTGTTGCACCACTTGATGGTTCTGCAGTTCGTTTGCTGATGAGAGTATCGTAAGCTGCTGCCAGAATTTCGGGCCCGGACATCAGGCCGAGGCTGGTTTTGTGGTAATCATGCAGCGCCTGCGCGGTGGCTCCCAAAACGACTACTTTGTCTTTAAGAGACTCTGCATTGATTTTGTTCTCTAAAAGATCCTGCGCACTGAATAAGCGAATCCCCCCCAACTTTCTGGCGAATATGATCTGGCTCGTCTCTGGCATGTTTTCGAAATCTGACATTCGCATTTTGGTTGCAGCCGCCTTGCGTGCCAGTTTGAGCAGACAGCCTTCTTCGGCCATTTTTGCATCATGCAGCGAAAATCTTCGTATAGTCGCGTCGGCATCGATAAATGAGTGAATGTAGCCTTCACAAAAGGCGACATCGCGAAACTGCTTCATGCTGCGATAATGCCTTTTCTGTCGACCACTGCTGGTAATGTCTTCTTCAACATAGCTGATCAGGGCTACATGGCCGGCTTTTTTTATCGCCTCTTCGAGCGCCCGGTCTCCTTCGCCATTGCTTATCTCTTCCGGGTGCTGAAAAACGATGTCGAGCAGAATTGCCCGCGGCGAATATGAGCTGATTCTGCCGATCAGGCTGGCAAAACGGTCACGCGGCCAGGGCCAGCGTTTTCCTGATTCTTCAAGGGTTTCGGTGTCGATGGCAACAATGGCTATTTCTTGAGAGGGCGCGAGATATCGGGACAGATTGCGCTGAGCGATGTCGTAAAATACCTGGTCAAATCTGTCGGTTTGATTTGTCCAAATCAGTATCATTGCGATAACCGCAAACAGTCCGGCTGACAACGCCGCGCGTCTGCCAGCAGATAACTTCAGAAAAAATTTTTTGAGGTTAGCAACGTTTTCGTTCAGACGACTTTTCATAGATTTCCGTTCTCTATCTGATTTTGTTATAATACCTCACATCTGACCAATTTTTGTAATAAAGAAAAGCGCATTACAAATTCGGCTTTTTCAGCGTTATTGATGTTAGTAGGGTAAAGGAGGACTCAACATGACATTATCAGGTAAAAAATTCTGCTGCATAATGGTGGTGTTGATGACATTTCTCGTTGTTCTTTCGGGATGTGGCAATGATGCCGCCAGTCTGACAGCAACGGTCCAGGCCGTTTCTGGTAAGGTCGAGATCCGGCAGACAGCTGCAGCAGCCTTTAAAGATGCCGCAGTCAATGATGCAGTCAAAGCCGGTGGCATAGTCAAAACAGGCGAAGAATCTTTTGCAAATCTCGTCATCAATGGCCAGGGCACGGTTGAAATAAAGTCAGACAGCATGTTTGAGCTTGAGCCGGGCAAGGATTATGTTGCTCAGAATTCTGGCATGGCGATTTATAAAATCGAAAAAAACAAGGGTGGTTTCAAGGTTAAATCTCCGCAGGGAGTTACCTGCGTTCTCGGCACCAGATTCATGGTCAGAATACTGGATAACATGACTGTGGTCGGCGTCGAAGAAGGTAAAGTCTCTTTTACCGGTAACAACGGCGAAACTCGTACCGTTGAAGCAAAACAGAAAATTATTGCCGACGATAAAGAGATTCGCCTTAGCCCGACTCCATTTGATGCTGCTGGCGATTCGTTCAATTATCTCAAAATCGACGGCAAATGGGTGCCGAAAGAATAATATTATGTCTCGTGCTTACTTTGCCTCAGAGACCAGATCGCAGGCTACTACCGGGTAACCCAGTCTGGTGACGCTGTAATAAAGTATCTTGAAGTCTCCCTTGAAACCTGCTGTAAAATCGCCGGGAATGGGAACCTTGAGTTTGTATACCTTGCCATCGAGGCCGGTCGCCTTCCATGATCGGTTGATCGGATCATAGCTTTCGAGCTTGAAAATCTTGTGATCACCTGGTTTCAGCTCGGCTGCCGGTTGATTTATCTCGAATCTCTGAGTAATCGTGGGGTCTTCGGGGCCCTGATTCTCGACCAGACTGTTATCAGGCCAGAAGGTATAGATAAACAGCATGGTCGTTACAATCAGTGCTTTGGCAATATGCCTTTCGGCAAAACTGATCAGAGAATCGGTGAGCAAATCATTTTTTGAAATGTAACGGATCTTGTCGAGACTTTGTCGCAGCTCATTCCATTTGACCTGAATTCCAGCTGATAATAGCGAAGAAGTATCTGTTGTTGCGCCATCTTTTTGAGTGGCAACCCCAAGAGCCTCTTTCAGCTCATTTACGATTTCTTCAAGCAGTTCATGCTTGCTGCCGCGGCTTTCGGCTGACATGAGTTCAAGTTCGAACAGGGTGATGTGGTCGGGCGAAATTTTGAAAACTGGTGCAAAATACTTGATCAGAGAGATGCGATTTGTGTTTCTGAAGATTTTAAGCAGAATATCTCGGGATGTTTCAATTTTGATCTGCAGCAGGGCATTGATGGCTGATTTCCATGAGCGCTCCCTGTCTTCATTAAGCCAGCTGTTGATCTGCTTGAGCAGACCCTTTAAATTGTGCTTTCTGAAAAGTCTGATTGCCTGAGTGACAATCATTTCGTTCTCGCTCACGCTCAATACTGGCAGATGTGGCAATAGCCGGGCCGGGTTGAGTTCCGCCAGAAGTTTGATTGTCAGCAGACTTTCTCTGGCAGGCATGCTTTCGAGATTATCTTCAAGCCATTTGATAGCCTGCGAATCAGATGGTTTGAACTTTGTTATTAGGTTGAGGATCAGTTCGTTAAGGCTGTCAGGCTGCCTTTCCATCAACATTCTGCGTAAAACGACACTGTCTTCGTTTGACAAGTTCGATTTTGCCAGCATTTCCTGGAGTTTTACGGCATTGGCGTTGCCGCTTTGCCCTGTTTTGGCCGGCACGACAGGTTTCTGTGGCGGTGTTTGATCTGTTTTCGCAGGCTCAGCTGACACTGTTGCAGTTGGCTGGATTGGTGCCTCGACCGATGCCGGTTCAGGTTCTCCGGTTACGGGAGCTATTTTTATGCCCGAGCGGTCTTTGATGTATTCAGAGACACGTTCGAGCGAACTGCTGCAGAAGGCTTCGATGTCTTCATTGATCAGTCCGGCTATGCTAAGTGCTTCTGCTGCTTCGCGCCTGACCTTTATCAGCTCAGGTATGTCGTCGCCGCGTAGAACCTGCATTACCGTCAGTCTCTTGAAGAAGTTGGAATCAGGGTTGTTCGCCACCAGATAGATTATCAGGCGGTAAAGAAAAGGATCTTGCAGAGAGCCGCTGTCTATGAGACTTAGCACGATATTCTGCACGTCTTCAAATGGAAACAGCAACAGAAAAGTGCTTGCCGACTTGCGACTGGCAGTATTGGCAAAAATCAGCTCTTCCAGAAGTCTGAGTGCGTGCTTTCGCGAAATCTTGAAGAGAAATCTGATCGATTCTGCCCTGATCATGAAGTTCTGGTGCTTGAGCAGTTGTGGCAATGCTCTGGTCAGATGGTCGCGCCCATGTTCGGCCAGAAAAGGTATCAGTCTGATGACGAACAGCTGATCGCTGGTCATCAGCATTTCTGCAAGAGTGGTAATTGTCTGCGGTCTTCTGATCAGCTCATGCTTGAGCGAAAATATCGGAATGAGCCTGAACATTTCGCTCTCTTCGCAGATAAGCTGTCGTATCGTCAGTTCCTGCCGGTCTGCTGGCAACAGAGCAATTTGTCTGATCAGTTCGGCTACATTGTTCAACTCGCGCGAGCGCCATTGTTGCAGCAGTTCTTCTGAACTGGCAACCGACGATGACTGTCTGGCCAGCGAAGGTTCACTCTGACTGGTCGAAGACAGAAGTGATTCGATCATGCCTTTCAGGTAGGGATCGCTTTCGGTTTCGGCGGCAGCTTTGAGTTCTGCTCTTACCTTGTCGCTCTCGATGTGGTGATGCAGCTGAAAAATGGCAAGTTCTCTGATAAACTTTTCATCAGATTTAAGATCAGCCAGAAAAATTTCCAACAGATAATGGTTGTCTGAATTCTGCATCATTTCGTTCTCACTTGCCGGTTCTGGTGAATGGTAGATTGGCCAGACTGTAGAAATTGAATGTTCAGTTACTGGCGAGTTCCGCTGTCCAAGCCTTGAAATCGTTTTCGAACTGGCGAATACTGAGGCCGGTGACGGTGTTCAGTGCTTCTTCCATTTCAATGCCAGTTTTCAGACTGTTGATGATCTGTCTAGGGGCAGCCATGGTGCCGTTCTGAATCAGAAAGCGTGCGTAAAGTCCGGCAAGTTGATAGGCTTTGTGAACTCTTTCAAGCGATTCTTTGCCGAGTTTTCTGATTTCCTGAAATTCTTTTTCGAGTTCTTCGATATCCATGATTTCGTGCGGCGCCGGCACATAAGGCTTGAATTCAGTGAAGCCATCGTCTTTTTTCTCTGAGAAAACCGCCAGGCCTTCGTTGAGCCAGGTCGGGCAATGCCCGCCGCCCATGATGAAGATTATGTTATGGGTGAATTCGTGTGTTACCAGTTTGCGCGCTGGCAGCCTGGTTTCGGGTTCGGTTCGCGGAAAGCTGTCGGCGGGCAGGGTCATCGACTTGCCGCCCGTAGCAAATCCGCCGGCCCATGAGGTTGGGCTGACTTGTTCGAATTTGATCGGATCGAGCACCAGTATCGAGGTGCGAAAGGCCGGTATGCAGGCGAGATCACCGGTTACCTGCAGATATATTTCTTCAAGCCGGTCATCGATCAGTTCATGGGTGACATAGGTGTAGGCACTGTCTACCGGCGTATAGATGATGAATCTTCGGCCGGCTCGCATCATCATGGCGTTTTCCCGGGCCATGCGTTCCAGGTTTACCATTACACGTTCGCGCAGGTCGCGTTTTTCGGGGGTTTCGTCGTTTTCGAGCAGTTCGCGCAGGGTTTCCCAGCATGAGACCTCGCTGGCTTCCTGCTTTAATGCCTGATGGCACTCAGCCAGTTTTTCGAGAATCTTGAGTTCTTTGGGCTTGAGTTCATAGGCGCGTTTCAGCCTCGGAATCGCCTGGGTATAATCACGCTTGACGTCGGCAAGGTATTCGCCATGCGCCAGAAACAGCTCAAAAGAGTCTGAATAAAGCATTTCGGCGAGAAACAGCAATTGTCTGTCTTCTTCTGGCATGTCGGTCACCGGTTGGCCCTTTAAAACCGGTTCTATCGCTTTTTTAATCTCATCGATCCGTTCTTCGGTGAACCCGGCCAGTTCAGTTTCGGCGGCTGGCAGACGGCTTCCCAGGCTTATTATAATCAGAAATATAGTCAGAAACAGGCACAAGGGCTGTTGGTAGTAATTTTTCAGCATGAAAACCTCCGCTGTATTTCTTCTGCTATCAGTGTACCCCGTGGTTCGAAATGTGTCAAACCGTCACACCTTAAAGGGTTTCGTTGCGTTTGCTGGCGGAATGGCTTATTTTGAAGAAAATAAGAAACAGCGCAGGTGGGCTGAGTATGTATGTTAAAAATCTTCAGCAACTGTCTGACCAGACCGTGAGTCAGAGCTGTGCGCACCTGCGTAAGGCGGCTTTGTTGGCTTATAACTCAGCTCTTGAATGTGTCGAGCCAGCCAAACTGCTCAAATCAATGCTGTCGATCGATGATAAAATTCTGAAGATCGGCGAAAGTA
>Ga0209605_1000354_pt1 | contig 61155 bp, 46 predicted proteins | sample AD_UKC035_MetaG_FD_184408 | JGI IMG/M metagenome (GOLD analysis project Ga0209605, IMG submission 184408) | Active sludge microbial communities of municipal wastewater-treating anaerobic digesters from USA - AD_UKC035_MetaG (SPAdes) (version 2) | ecosystem: Engineered > Bioreactor > Anaerobic >...
GCAATGCATTAGCTGCCAATGAACTCAATCCTCCTAACTCGCTCCATGAGGTACCATTATACTTTGCTACATAGCAGTGGTTATTTATATTTTTAAAAACGCCTGCTGAATAAAGATTTCCCTTATTATCAATATGAATTTTGTATATTCCACCATTGGCGGACAGCGCATTAATACCTCCTACTTCGTTCCACATATTACCATTCCAATCGGCAACATACCTATTGCCATTAGCATTAGTAAATCCACCAGCAACTTTGAGTTTTTCTAACTCAATAGAGACAATACTGCTGTTTGCTTTTAGCGAATCTAACCCAATGCCCACTTCACTCCAGTTTGTTCCGTCAAATTTTGCAACATAATACCAATTAAACGTGTTTTTAAAAACTCCTGCTGTATAAATATTTCCAACAGAATCAACATCTACAACTAAAATAATACCACCTGCATTTAAAGAATTGGTTCCTGATAGCTCACTCCAACTTGTCCCATTAAATTTAGCTACATAACGAAAGCCTGTTGCCTGATTAATAAAGTTGCCACCGGCATAAATATTACCCTGCCCATCGCTGCATATACTGCTTATGTAGCTGTAAGCACCAAGGCTGTTTGGCCCACCAAGTTCGCTCCATGCTGTGCCATCCCACTTGGCTACATATTGCTGTGTGCCGGTGGCATTTAAAAAATTACCTGCTGCATATAAATTATTGGAGCTATCAATACATAAAGAAAGAATACTATTGTTAGCGGCAAGCCCATTTAAACCACCCACTTCACCCCATGTATTTCCATCCCATTTGGCTACATAGCGGTTGCCGCTGGCATTGGTAAAAGTACCGGCTGCATATAAATTGCCAGACGTATCAAAAACCATGGTTTGTATACTGCCATTTGCCGCCAACGCATTTAACCCACCTACCTCGCTCCATTGGGCTTGTGTAAGGGTAGCGGTTAGGACAAGGGTTGTAAGAAGTAGTGTGAGGTGTTTTTGCATGACTTTTAATATATGTAAGTAAAAGTAATGTTTTTTTTAATTGTCCATTGCCTTTTCACGTTTACCTACTGCTCCTTACTCGCTTTAAATAAAATTTCTTTTTCGTGCGATGTTAAACTGGAGTAGCCCGATTTGCTTATTTTATCAAGAATTTGATCAACCTCTTGTTGTTTACTTTTTTTTGAGGCATTAAATTTTTCGTCCATGGTTTGGCGCTTGTGTACTACCTTTACTTTAGGTTTATTAAATAAACCCGATATGGAATCTATCAGTTTAACAAGCCATGCGCTTAAATCATTTCCCTTCTGTAATTGCTTTATAAAAATAAAACCAAACAGAGCACCACCCAAGTGTGCAATGCTCCCGCCTGCATTGGAACCCGAAACGCTAAGCAAATCAATGGCAATTTGAAACAAGGCAATGTACTTGAGTTTAACAACAAATGTGGGAACAAACAATGCTACCGGGTAATCGGGCAAAAGCGTAGCGCACGCCACTGATATTGCAAGCACACTTGCTGATGCACCTACTACTGTTGCAAACGGTAACGCATCACTAAAAAAAGGAAACACATTATACGCAAGCATAAAGAAAACTGCACCTGCTATGCCACCCCAAAAATAAATGGCAAGTAATTTTTTTTCTCCAAGGTATTCGGCAAAGAGCCTTCCCATAAAAAACAACCACAGCATATTAAACAAGATGTGAAATATGCCACCATGCAAAAACTGGTATGTAATTAAAGACCATGGACGCGTTATAAATGTAAATGGTGCTGCAGGCAATGCAAACCAATTTCTGGCAAATGTTGATATAGGCTCATTAAAAATATTAAACAGGCGCAGTAGCCCATCGCCAACGTACATCAATAAAAATATGGCAACGTTAATTACTATTAAGCGTTGCACCACACCATAACTTTTAAACGATTGCTTAAGGTCTTGTGCGAAAGAATTCATAAGGGGCAAATGTAATCAGTAAAAAGTATTGCGCCTTTTGTTCCAAATTTTAATGAGTATAAAACCAAAAAGCATTCCGCCAAGGTGGGCAAAATGTGCAACGTTGTCGGCAGGGTTATTTTGTATTCCAAGGTAAATTTCAAGCAATCCGTAAAGTATAACAAAATATTTAGCTTTAATAGGAATGGCAAAGTAGAGGTAAATAATTGTGTTGGGAAACAACATACCAAATGCAAGCAATATTCCGAACACTGCGCCTGATGCACCAACGGTTACAGAATTTATTTTATCATAAGCAGTTTCACTAACCCATTGTTTTGTTTCGGCAATTAAAGATGGATTGTTGGGCTCTTTATAGTAAGCATCTTTAAAGTTGTTAAATTGTTCTGCTTGTTCAGGATGCCATAAATCAGAATGAGAATTTTCTTTAACAAAAATACTAAAGCCATCAGGCGTTGGATCGTTCAAATACGCTTGCGCCTGCTCAAATGTTTTGTTAAAAGAATATGAAGTAATGCCCGTTTGTATCAACCCCGCACCTATGCCTGTTACTAAAAAGTAGATAAGAAAACGCTTGGGTCCCCATAGGTTTTCTAACGTGTTGCCAAACATCCAAAATGCAAGCATATTAAAAATGATATGAGTCCAGCTTCCATGCAAAAAAAGGTAGGTAATAAACTGCCACCAATGAAACTGGGGAGAAGCCGGTATATGCAAGCCAAAATAATTATTTACACTAAAATTAAAACGCGGTGCAAACACCATATCTGCAAAGAATGCAAGCGCGCAAATAATCAGAATGTTTTTTACAACATCGGGCAAAAGTTTAAATGATGAGGGGCGGAATTCCTGCATAAAAAAGTTGGGCTAAGTTATTGATAAAATATTCCCATTTAAAACTATTAGTGCTTAATAAACTTAACATGCCTGCAATCTGTGGGGCTTTGTACTTTTAAAAGATACAAGCCACTATGCAAATCAGAAACATTTATTTGATGTGAAGTTGTGAACTTAAGTTGTATTTGCTTTATGGGCTTCCCGTCAACTGACATAATGGTTACTGTTTTATCAGCACCATTATTTAATCCATTTAATAAAATAAAATCGGATGCAGGGTTTGGTGATACGCTAATATTACGCTGAAATACATTTATATTAGTAAGAGAAGTGGGTATGCTGCCGTACTGTACTATAAACCCGTCTCTTGAGCCACCAGTGCTCGATAGTGTTTGCAGAGTTGCTGAAGGATCAAAATCGGCCACATCGGTGAAGCCCCCTGCTATTACTAAGCTTTGATTGTTATACACAGCTATGTTCCTGCAAAAATCAAACATTGCACCACCGGCTTTAAAAGCATTAATGTAATTAAGTGCTGAGTCATATTGAGCAACAAAGACATCGCCAAATCCAAAACTTGCAAGCGCATTGGTAACAGCAGGCGAAGGATTAAAATCGGCACTGTTGTAAAAGTAACCGCCTACTACAATTTGATTTGTATTTATAAAACCAATGCCGTATGCTACATCTAAATTATTACTGCCAATGCCGAAAGCATTTTTGTAATTTCCGTTTATATCATACTTAGCCACATAAGCATCAAAGCTTCCTACAACAAAAACTTTATTGGTGTCAGGTCCGGGGTCTAAGTCAACATTTGCATTTATGTAACCGCATGAATAAATATTTCCTGCTGCATCCGACATACTTGAGAACGGGGAGAAAGAATTAAAGCCATGTGCCCACACGTAATCTCCTGTTTGGGTATATTTTGCTATAAACCCGGGAGCATTACTACCTGTTAGTATATGTACCCCTGTCCCCGGATCGGCATCAAAGGAAGAAGTAAAGCCTCCTTGCAGAATAATTTCGCCTGAATAATTTTCTGAAATAGAATTAGGATGATCGTAATCAATGCCACCCATTGTTTTTAGCCAGATAATGTTACCGGCAGAAGTAATTCTTCCAAAAAAAATGTCGGTAATACCATTGGAATAGTACATGGTTATTAAAGAAGTATCGGGCTCAAGGTCAGCACTGTCGTTATATGACGCAGCAAACAGCACATCACCATTTGCTGAGCCGCATAGCTGATACACATCATCATTATACAATCCGCCAAAAGATTTTGCCCATACAAATCCACCATTGCTGGTGTACTTTGCTATAAAGCCGTCATATTGCCCGTTTGATGCGAGTTTATATTCGTTGTTGGGAGAAGGGTCAAAATCAACGGTATCGCTATACACACCACACACATAAATATTTCCGATGGCATCAACTACAGGGCTTGTATAGTTAAACTCGTCTGAAGTGCCCCCAATTCCAAAAGCCCAAAGAAAGTTTCCTGCCGAATCGTTTTTAACAACAAAAACATCATGGCTTCCTTTTGAAGTAATAAATGAATCAACAATAGAAGAATTAAAATCGGAAGTACCTACAAAATAGCCTGTAGTAATTACGTTGCCTATTGCATCAACGGCAACACCCATTGCCTGATCGAACTGCTGCCCTCCAACTTTATTGGCAAAGAGTATGCTTTGTGCCAACATCATTTCCGATGGCATTAGCAGCATTACTATAATTGCAGTGCTAAATATTTTTTTCATTGAGAGTAACAAAAAAAGATAAAAAATAAATACACAGTTTAAAGAAGCGAACGAGTTGTGAACGGGTTAGAATATCTATTTAGTTAAAAAATCACACATGCACATTTTTTACTTTATAGCTAATAAAAAAAATCCCTTATGTTTGCATCATCAATAAAACAATAATATGGATCACAACAATCACTCACACGATAGTAAAGGGCAAACATTTTTTTTCAAAGGCGGTACTGGTGCTTTTACCGTTATTTGGATGTTAATTGTACTTTCTTTTTTGTTCAGCATTATTCGTTGGGGGTAGTTCGTTTTAATTTTTAAAAAAACCCACAAACTTTTTAAAATCACTACCCGCTTTAACTGTGTAAATAACTTCGAAAGTTTGCTGTGTGCTTCGGTAACGTTTGTAATCTAAAAAGTGTGTGTTGCCGGGGAGCTTTTTATCCTTAAAATCCCATTGGTATCGCTTATAATTTTTAAGTGGTAAATTTTTTACCCCAAGCATAATTTGTGCTATCAGCCTGTATTTGGCAAGGGTTTTATTATACACGCTCATTGTATCATTAAAGGTGCTGTACAATGAATCTAACCTGCTGCAAGCTTGAAGCATATATAGTCCGTAGGTTTTTTCATCAGCTAAATAGGAAAGGTAGTTTATTAACGGAACATTATTGCTACTAAAATGATGCTGCAAAAACAACTCTGCTCCCTTCTCTCCAATAAATGTGGCAATGTTTTCGTTAAACTGAGTGCTGTCTGAAAAGTAAATTGTTGCATGTGCCATTTCATGCAATATCAGTTCAGCTATTTGCCCTTCGCTTCTTTTAAGAACATTAGATAGAACAGGGTCGGTAAAAAAACCAAGTGTACTCCAGCCACCTACCGTTCCAATATCAACATCATTGCCAAGTGAAGTAATTTTATCTCTTTCCTTATGGGCTTCTTTTAAACTAAAAAATCCTTTGTATGGAACTTTACCTAAAAATGGAAAATGCCATTGGTATTCTTCAAGTGCAAATGGTTTGGCGGCAGTAACTACCCATAAACTTGGCTTACCGTTTTGATTATAATAAGTTGTGTAATTTTTTGTGTTGGTTAATCCTAACTGCTCTATACCAAATTTACGAACCTGTGTTATGAGAAGTAATTTGGTTTTGATGGAATCGGGTGTGTTGCTGCTTTTAATTACATCTTCTAAAGGTTCGGCATTTAAAACAATTTGCAATTGTCCTTTAAGTTGCTTTAACGAATAAACAACTAAATTAAAGTTAAACGCTATTGCAATTGCAAGAACAATAACCGCATACTTTAAAAAGCTTTTTATCATTTCATAAACCCGAATCTATTACAGGAACATGGTTACTGTGCGCGCCATTTTAATTACCCATGCATCCATTATAAGAAAGCCGATGATTGTAAGAATTTCAACCGGAAGACTTCTTTCTTTTTTAAAAAGGAGAAAAAAAGATAACGGTATAACATAATAACGCACGTCAATTAACCATGATGGCAGCAGAAAAACAATGCTGAAGAAATAAAACAGGTATAAATAATCTCGCTCCAGTTTTACAACTTTAAGAATGTGAATAGCATAAACGGCAATTATAAAAAAGGCAATTTTTAATGCAGGTGCCGATAGAAAAAAGTGCATAAGATTATTACGTACAAAGTAATCGTAATCAATGAGGTTGTATGGGTGGTTGTTGTTAAAAAGGAACCAAAATATTCCTAAACAAACAATAGTAAAAAGCAAAAATAATTTGTCCTGTACAAAACCCTTCACAATACTTCGAGTTTCTGCCAATGCCAATGGTAAAAACAATATGGTAAAAGTGAATAAGGCAAACACTATATTACCAATTGACAAATTGCCGGGATGCATTTTAGCATCGCCAATAGCAATACCGCCATTTAAGTAAACAAAAACAGCAAATAGTACAAAACCTAAAATAAACGACCACGATTTTTTTAGGTGGGCAAGTACAAGTGATTTGTTAAATTTAAAACCATGCTCCTGCACATATAAAAACAGTAGCGTAAATCCCATCCACATAATATTATTTTGCCTGATGGCAGTGCTAATAATTCCTAAAAAGCCTGATGCGCTGTAGTTTTTCTTTAACGCAAAATAAAAAGATAGCAAGGTAAAGAGCAGGGAAAAAGGCTCGGTATAAACCAAAAAGAAAAAAATATGCAGTATGGGTAAAAATGCAAACTGAATAGTTTTAATGAAAGAATTTTGGGGAGATAATATTTTTGCAATAAGGTAAAAAACAAAAACGCTGAAAAACGAAAAACACAACGTTAATGCCCTCATTGCCCCAAGCGTATCGTTTTGAATTATTTTAGAACCCATTGCCAATACGAAATAATAAGTGGGCATGGCAGAAATTTTTTCTAACTGCCAGTCAAAAACCGAAAATCTTAATATCTGTTTGTACCCATCATGTTCATCAACCAATGCCGGGGTTCTTTTCAGGTAGATAAAGATTACAAGAAAGGCAATAGCAAGAGAAATAAACAATAAGGGTTCACTATATTTTTTCAGGAGATGCATAAGTGTTCTAAAAAGGTTAGCAAGTTTACGTTAAAAAAATAACGGAGACAATAGCTTTATACTGTCTCCGTTATGTTGTGTTTAATTTATCTATTGAAAAATAGCACCAATATAGCTTGGCAACATTTCGCGCCACACCGGCCAATCGTGGTTAGCACCTGGTCTTACATCCAACCAATGCTGAATTCCTTTTGCATTTAAAATGTCGCTCAGTCTGCGGTTTTGCGCAATGCAAAAATCAAACTCACCAACACCTAAAACTATTCCCATGTTGTTTAACTTTTCATCCGTTAAATCGGGTAAAAAGTCAGGCGGGTTATTAAAATAGACATTGTCATCATAATAGCCATCTAAATGCATTTTAATATCAAAAGCACCACCCATGCTAAAAGCATGCGCCACCAAATCGGGATGACGGAAAGCAAAATTAATGGCATGATAGCCCCCAAAACTGCAGCCTGCTGTTATCACCTTATCAAAACCGGTTTCGCTGGTTGCACGGGGCACTACTTCCTCGGCAATTAGCTTATCGTAAAGCAAATGATTGCGCACCCTGTCTGCCGGATGTATTTTGGTGTTATACCAACTTTGCTCATCAATGCCATCAGGGCAATACACTTTAATTTTTCCTTCGTCAATCCATTTCTGAACAGATTCAATGAGTTTAAAATCTCTATTTTGAAAGTGCCTGCCCATGCTTGTAGGGTAAGCAATAACAGGCATTCCTTTATCGCCAAAAACAAGCATTTCAAACTCTTTGTTTATGATTGGCGAATGCCATTTTACATGTTGCTCTGTCATTTTAGTAGGGAGTTTTTAGTTCGGAGTCTTGGTACCTGGTACTCAATACCTGACTGTCGTGAGGCAGGTTTTTTACTTGGATATTAAAACATTTCTGTTGCAGCAAAAAAGAATGAGCCTTCAATAGTGGCATTAGCATCGCTATCACTTCCGTGTACTGCATTGGCTTCTATAGATTTTGCATACAGTTTTCTTATTGTTCCTTCTTCTGCTTTTGATGGGTCGGTTGCACCTATTAATTTTCTAAACGATTCTACTGCGTTTTCCTTTTCCAATACAGCCGCTACTATTGGCCCTGATGACATATATTTAACCAAATCGGTATAAAATGGACGCTCTTTATGTATCGCATAAAACTCGCCCGCACGTTCAGAAGTAAGGCGCGTATATTTCATTGCTTTAATCTTAAAGCCTGCTTTAATAATATGATCTAAAATAGCTCCTGTATAATTATTAGTTACAGCATCAGGCTTAATCATTGTAAAAGTTCTGTTGGTCATAATCTATGTTCTGTTTAATTGTGTCTTTATTTTTTCGGGATGGCAAATTTAATTTTTTTAATATAACTGTAAAGTCTCAGTAGCTGTGCTGATACGGTAAATTGTGTGAGATGGACAGCTAATGCAACTAACCTTTTTAAAGTCATTGCGTAAAACCACAATTTATAGCAATGATCAATACAATTAACTATAGAAAAACTGTTTTTAAAAGCCATGTGCTTACTTCCATTAATCCTGAAGATATTGGTGCAAGACAACAGTTTATTCTGTTTAGAATTTTTTCGTTTACAGGCGCAGTCGTTGCACTTGTTGCATTTACTCAATTAACTGTAGGCACCGGAATTAGCATATTTCACCTTTGCATTTTGGCAACCTCTTTAATTCTATTGGTTAATTTTTATACCGTAAACAATTGCAAACAGTTAAAGAGAGGATATTTTGTGTCGGTGGCTACTGCATTTACGTTACTGCATATTGTTATGTATAAATCGGGGGGCATACGCACATCGGGCTCTGTTTATTTTACAATTGTTATAGTATATGCTTTTACGCTTTTGGGTGATAAAACGGGTAGATATTTTACCGCTGCTGCAATACTTCATATCATTTATACATTTATTATCAGTAGCACTACCAATCTTACCAATTTTGATTTGATGGGAAATGATGTTGCACTCATTAACAGAGATTTTTTAGTGAACTTTATTTTGATATTTCTGATGATTGCATTTGTGCATGCATACCAGCAAAGCGGCAAAAACATTATTATAAAAAACATTACCAGAAATCGCGATGAGCTGCAAAAGAAAAATAACCTGCTTACTGAATATAACCACACTCTAAAAAGTACAAATCGCGAATTGGAAAAGTTTACCAACGTAATGTCACACGATTTAAAGGCGCCACTGAGAGCAATTGGCTCGCTTACTGATTTCATTCATGCCGATTTAAAAGATAAGCTTTCTATTGAATCGGAAGAGCATTTTAATATCATAAGAGGGCGCTTGACGAGAATGGAAAATCTCATTAACGGGCTACTTACCTACAACAAAGCTGTTAGTGAACAGCATACCCCAGAAAAAATTGATACAGGACTTTTGATACAAGAGATCAAATCTAAGCTGAATGTAAAATATACTTATCATCTTAAGATAGTGGGGATAATGCCTGTGATTAAAACAGATAAAGTTAAAATTAAAAAGGTACTCCATGAACTAATACATAATGCTGTTTCGCATAATCCAGGTGAATACAAAGAAGTTATTGTGAAATTGACTGAAGAAAACAACAATTATTGTTTCAGTGTAAGCGACAATGGTCCGGGTATTGATTCAAAATACTTTGACAAAATTTTTGTCATATTTCAAACCTTGCAGCCGAGAGACCAGCATGAGTCATGCGGTATTGGTTTAAGCATTGCACGAAAAATCGCTCACGATCTTGAAGGAGAGATTTACGTAGAGTCTATTGTTGGCAAAGGATCTGTTTTCTCATTTACAATGCCAAAAAACAAAACCAACAATGCGAGAAAGGTAGTTATGCAAAAAATGCTGGAAGAATAAAATTTATTTCACCTAAGTGCAGCCTTTTTTAACAATAACTTAAAACTACAGTTAAGTTTAATAAACAGCATTGTCACATTTTTGCGGTATAAAATTTAAATCGCATGAATACAAAACCCCCTTTCACACTAAAGAAACTTCAAGTAGCCTCAATAATTTTGGCGGCTTATTGGACGGTAATTACTATAGCAGTTTTGGTTACACGCTAAAAAATACTTCGGTAGCACCGCCCCCATACCGTACCTGATTAGCATCCTTAAACAAAACGTTGGGGTAATTTTTCAATTCATCTCTCAAAGCTTGTTTTAATTTGCCGTTTCCAACTCCATGTATAAAAACAAGGCTGTAATAATTATTTCTTAAGGCACTTTCCATTTCATCAACTACTTTTTTTAGTTGTACAGCCATTATTTCTGAATTGGTTAATCCAGTAAAGTCTCCAATCAATTTTTCAATATGTAAATCAATTTCTGCAGTATTTTCAAGTACTCCGTTTTTGTTATTACGGCTCTCATCATTTTGTTTTTTTTCAGTTCTTGCTTTTTGAAGAGGGGTTTCAAATTTTTCCTTAAAAGTGTCCTTTAGTATTACCAGTTCTTCCTCTTTAGGTTTATTAAAGTTTACAACTTCTAAATAAGCAGCAAAAGATTTTGTTCCGTCTGCATTCAAATAGCTGCTATTTAATGATGGTAAAATAACCGGCAGGTCCTTTACTGTCGGGTGCCTGTACTCCCCTCCTGCCGAAATTATTTGCAAAACAAAATTACTGATGTCAACCAATTCCTCCCTCTTATAATTTCCGGTTTGAGAAAAAGTATTTGGCAAAAGGGCTCCTTTCCCTTTCATTATTTTATCCTTCCCCTGCTGCTCAAACAATACAAAGAAAATTTCAGCATTGGTACAGTTATAAATATAAAAGTTGATGTTACCGGTCATTAGTTTGTTATCCTCCGCAGGCGCACTAATAAACTGAATGGTGTTGGCAGAATAAGTAAATGCTTTTTGATTATTGTTGAATGGCGGTTTTACTTCTTCCGCTTCAGACAAACTTTTTGACCTTTCCTCAACCGCCTTTTTTACCAAAACCAATTCCGATGCAAGGGCATCAATAACAAAACCATCATTGGTTTCAACCTTAACCATTACTGAACTTACTATCGAAAAAATTTTACCATCCAGTTTTTCGTTAAGAAAACTTACTTCATCACCTATATTAAATTTCATGTTTAAAGAATTAAGAATGCAAAACTAAGAAGCTGTTTAAATTTATCTAATAGGTAACAAATCAATTAACAAAGTCTAAACACTTTATTTTACTTTAGCTCGCGCAAAATATTTTTATGCCCATATTATCAGTACAAAACGTAACCAAAAAATATGCTTCACACACAGCGCTGAACAATGTAAGTTTAGAGGTTGAAGAAGGAAGTGTTTTTGGTTTGCTTGGACCAAATGGTGCCGGCAAAACTTCACTCATTCGTATTATCAACCAAATTACCGGACCCGATTCTGGTAGCATTTTGCTACTTGGCAAAAAACTCAATCCCGATTTGATTTCTGAAATAGGTTATTTACCCGAGGAGCGAGGCCTGTACAAAAAAATGGCTGTAGGTGAACAGGCGCTTTACCTTTCTCAGCTAAAAGGAATGAGCAAAAACGATGCGCTGAAAAAATTAAAATTCTGGTTCGAAAAATTTGAGATAAAGCAATGGTGGAACAAGAAGATTGAAGAACTAAGCAAAGGCATGCAGCAAAAAGTGCAGTTTATTGTTACCGTGTTGCATGAACCAAAGTTACTCATATTGGACGAGCCGTTTACAGGCTTTGATCCTATAAATGCTAATTTGATAAAGGACGAGTTGCTTCAACTTAAAGCAAAAGGTACCAGTATCATTCTTTCAACACATCGTATGGAATCGGTTGAAGAATTATGTACCCATATAGGGTTGATTAACAAATCTGAAAAAGTATTGGATGGTAGCGTAAAAGAAATTCGCAAAAAATTTAAAAGCAACCTTTATGAAATAGAGTATAAAGGAAATGCAATAGGTTTTGCTAACGCCTTGTGGAGTGGTTTTGAACTGGTGGAAAGTAAAAATATTGATGGCACTATGCATGCAGTAGTTCGCAACATCAATAATGCAAGCCCAAATGATTTACTGAAAATACTTTTGCCCGATGTAGAAATTCTCTCCTTTAAAGAACGCATACCAAGTATGAACGATATTTTTATTTCAGCAGTAAGCAACACAAACCCGCAACACTAAACATTTTCCTTAATGAACAAAATATTACTTATTATAAAACGCGAATACTTAACGCGCGTAACAAAAAAATCTTTTATCATCATGTCCATACTTGGTCCCGTCTTAATGGGCGGGCTGGTGGCCGGATTCTCTTATCTTGCCATGAACCAGGGAGATGCTGTTTCAAGAATTAAAGTAATTGACGAAACAAAGATTTTAGCTGATAAATTAGTATCTTCTGAAAATATAATTTTTGAAAAAGACACATTGCCATTGGAAATTTCACGTCAAATTTTTAATGGTAACGAGTACTATGGCATACTCTATTTGCCGTCTACTACCATTAATGACTCTAAACAGTGTGTTTTATATACTGAAAAGCAACCTAATCTTACAGTGGTATCCTTTATTGAAAGTAAACTTCAAAAAGAAGTTGAAGCATATAAACTATCTCTTGCAGGCATTCAAAAATCAACGTTAGACAGCATTAAAACACGCGTTGAGTTACAGCAAAAAGCGGTTACTGTATCGGGTAAAGACAAAGAGTTTTCGGCTGGTGCAACGGCAGTAATAGGCTTTGGTGGAGGCTTGCTTATCTATCTGTTCATTTTTTTATATGGCGTGCAGGTTATGCGTGGCGTAATTGAGGAAAAAACAAACCGCATAGTAGAAGTAATTATTTCAAGTGTAAAACCATTTCAGTTAATGATGGGAAAAATTGTGGGTATAGCATTGGTTGGGCTTACCCAATTTATGATTTGGATAGTGCTGACATTTGCTGTTACATCTGTAGCTACTGCTCTTGTTACAGGAAATAGCAATAGTATGAAAACCAAAATGGAACAGATGAATAATATGCAGCCAATGCAAAAAACATCGGGAGAAGAATTCAAAGGGAAAGAAGAATTTAACATAGGCTCTGTTGCTGGTATTTTTTCTTCCCTCAACTTTACCAAAATTATTATTTCGTTTATTTTCTATTTTCTTTTTGGCTACCTTATGTATAGCGCATTGTTTGCAGCCATTGGCGCTGCTGTTGATTCCGAAACCGATACGCAGCAATTTATGTTACCCATAACCATACCGTTAATTTTTGCCTATGTAGTTTCTACTATTGTAATGCAAAACCCCGAAAGTAAATTAGGATACTGGTTTTCTTTAATACCATTTACATCACCTGTTGTAATGATGGTACGCATGCCTTTCGATCCACCCTGGATTGACATTATCATTTCAATGATATTGTTAATTGCCGGATTTATTTTTACAACATGGATTGCCGCGCGCATTTACCGCACCGGAATTTTAATGTACGGCAAAAAAGTTACTTGGAAAGAAATGGGCAAATGGTTGTTTTACAAAGAATAATTTTAAACCCATAATAAAGGCATGAATAACCAGAATGAATTTATGGATGCGGCAATTGAACTTTCATTGCAAGGCTCAGCATCAAATGAAGGCGGACCATTTGGCTGTGTAATTGTTAAGGATGGAAAAATTATAGGTCGTGGTAATAATGCGGTAACATCTATCAACGATCCCACCGCACATGCTGAAGTCATGGCTATACGCAACGCCTGTCAAAACCTTGGTTCTTTCCAACTCAGTGGCTGTGAAATTTATACTTCCTGCGAGCCATGCCCTATGTGCCTTGGTGCTATCTATTGGGCAAGGCCCGATAAAGTTTATTATGCCAATACGCATCACGATGCTGCCAATGCCGGTTTTGACGATGCTTTTATTTATGATGAAATTAGTTGTGAGCCTTCAAAACGAAAAATCCCGATGATACATTTACCAAACGAACAGGCACTGAATGTTTTCAAAATGTGGATTGAAAAATCCGATAAAATAAAATACTGATTAACCCAACTGACTCGGTGAATATTTTTTGAATTAGAGTTGCATTAATATATAAAGGAGTTTACATTTTGATGATGTCTTAGGATCTCCATTTTTAATTAGCAAGTAAATTATTTAAGAACTTATTGGAATTATGTAATTCAAAAAAATGAAAGTGTGCGCATATTTGTCAAAGTAATTTATAAAACCACAATCAAAATGACACATTTAAAATCAATAGCAACATTTTTAGGTATTATTTCATTTGCATTAATCGTTTCATCCTGCAACCAGGAAAAATCAAAAGACTCTAAAGAAGTAGCGGAAGAACATAATGATGCAAAATTTGAGGACAATCAAGCTGAAAGAGATGCTCAGTTTTTAGTTAATGCCGCTGAAATCAGTTTGCAGGAGGTAAGTTTGGGAATTTTGGCGCAACAAAAGGGAAGTACATCTATAGTTAAAGATTTAGGAAAAATGATGGAGAATGACCATACTACAGCACTCGCTAAACTTAATGATCTTGCTCAAACAAAAAGCATTACACTTCCTTCCTCCCAAACCAAAAACAGTCAGGATAATTATCAAAAATTGATGTCCATATCAGGAAAAGAATTTGACAAAGAATATGCTGATATGATGGTGAAAGGACATAAAGAAGCTATTGAAAAATTTGAAAAGGCATCAAAAGAAACTACATATCCGAGCATTGCAGCTTGGGCAACAGAAACATTACCAATATTGCGCACCCATCTCGATCATTCAATGACATGCAAAAGTTCTGTAGATGAAATGAAATAGTTTAAGAAATTCGCTTCCTTTTGTTATTAAATAAAAAAGCAGAAAAACAGTAACTTATAAATGCGCTGATAAATAGAATACCAATAATTTTATATCTTATTAGCGCACCAATTACTGCAGTAGTTAATCCAGTTACTGCAAGCAAAACAAAAGCAAAAAGCAAACATAAAATCACTGAATTTAAGTTCTTAATTTTTAATCTCCACCAAAAATAAACGGAGATTATTAAAGCGGCAGTCAAAAGAATATTCTCAAGGGCTGCCGCTTTTTTTTCATAAGAATCAGTAATATTAAATAAAGGTAATATAAGAGCATTATAAACTGCCTCAGGGCTTCTTTTAATAATGCTTGTCCAGCAAGGGGCAATAATGGGGGGCTTGTGGTAACTTTTATCTCCTCTGAAAACTGCAAACTTTAAACTGCTTTGCTGTTGCGTATACAAGCGGTAAGGAATAGAATAATCTTTTGAAACATTACCGACTACCACTGCCAGCATCCAGAAAAAAAACACTACAACACCCCATCGCATCAAAATCCATCGTGCAGATTGCATTTCAGTGCATACATAATAAGCTACCAAAAAAGGAATAAGTAAAAGAATTACAAAAGGCTTAACCGTTAAAAGCAACATAAAAAAAATAAAGGTTAGAAAATAAGTTCTTGTTTTTGCTTTTCTTGAAACAACTTTATGAAGCGAAAATAGAAATACGCCAAGGAAACACACCAGTAGGCTTTCTTTAAGTATTAAAGATGTCCACAAAAAAACAGAAGGAAATAGTGATATGGCAAGTGTTGTAAAAGTTTTGTTAGAATTAAAAATTCTCGAAAAAAACCTGGAGAGATAAACAAACCCTAGCGTTGAGATAAAACAAAAAACAACAGTATGTACCTGCCATGCACCCAAAGAAACTAATCTGATTAGCAAGTTTACCCTTATTAAAGTTCTTGCATCATTAATAAAAAAATCAGGCTTATTCCAGGTAGGTGTTGCACCGGCACCGGTAATCTGAGTTGTAGATAAATCCTCAATTCCCAAAACGTACTTAAAAAAAAGAATCGGCTGTTGCCTGCAGGAATCAAAAAGATAATTAGTTTCCTGCATGTACCAAAACATATCTCCTCCTTTGTTTTCGGTTAGTAGATAATACGAATAGGCAATCCCTGCAATACACTTTACAATAAACAACAGCGGAAAAAAGTATTGAGGTACTCCTTTAGCTTGTTCATACCTCCACTTATAAAAAACAAAAGCAAGCGCTAAAGCATATATAATACACAATACCAATTCCATAATATTATTTTCTTGCTTTCAATAATTTTTCCAAAAACGGAAAGCGAATCATCAGCATTTTATAATCAAACGCCATTACCAATACAAAAAACAAAAAAGGCAATGCCTGCGCCTTGTACCTTACCATTGCTCCCATTACAGGCACCACAAGACCAATCAGTAAAAACAAAAGCAACACGTAAAACACCGCTAAATACAATATGGGTGAAAAACGCATATCACTTTTTCGGTAGCCCATCAAAGAAACCACTAACGCAAGCAACAAAAAAAGATTCTCAAACCCGGCAAACAGTATGAGTGGAGATTTTGATTCAAAAAAGAAAGGGCGAAAAAAGGAATGATAATATGCTTCAGGCGCATTTAGTATTAAACTTTTTACTGATGGGTACAAAGTGCTCAGCGCAATTTCGCTTCCAGGGCTATACATTTTATTCAATTCCAAAAATTCAAATTGTTTCTTGGCAATCAAATCCATTAACCCAAAGTGCGGTAGTATCAAATCCATATTTATAAGCGCAATAAAATACATAGCGGTTATGGCCGAAAACTTTAAAAATATTTTTTGCGGGTTAACCATTGTTAATCCATAAGCAACCAGCAACGGAAAAAGCAAAATATAATTATGAAACTTTATGGTCATCAAAAATATCAGGCAGGCCAGAAACAAAAATCCGTATAGAAATATTTTAGTTCTGTAGCTGGTTAATCGGTAGAGGAAAAGCAGGGTGCAACCTGTTGCAAAAAAAATAAGCCCGTCTTTTAACAACCCCGAACCCCAAAACAAAACCGAAGGCATAAAATAAACTCCTGCAAAAAGTATTTTTTTCTTTTGAGGAATTTCTTCCGCAAACACCCTGTACATAGCTGTTAACCCAACAAACGATAAAAACGAAAACATTACCGAGTGTACATAATAATACCCGCCCGAAAAAAAACGCATCAGGCAATTAATTCTTATTTGTGTACGGTAATCATTAAAAAGGGCAACTTTATTATACCAGTTATTCATCAAATCATAGTATGGCAATAAATAAGTTGCATCATCCCCATAACCCGTAAACATTCTAAAAAAATATCCTTTATTCATAAAGAACATATTGTACATAACACGGCTATCGTCAAAAAACTTAAACGTATCGGCCAAATTCCGCTCCTTATAATGATAAGTGTACAACAGCCCCACTCCTACCCCCACTATAACCTTAATTACAAATGCCCAGGCAAGCCATGTGCGTTTAACTCCCTGTATATTAAAAAAGCGCCAGCGAAAAATTATCGCTAAAAAAACGCTCACATACAACACACTTAAAAGTAACTCCAAAAGCTTTATTGTTAAAAAATAAACAGGCTGCTAAAATCAAATCACCAAAGGCAAACTTCTACCTTTGCAGCAAATATATTATAATGATTAATTATTAGTGGTGAATGGTTAATTGCCTTTCTATTGACAACAACCATTCAACTATTAAACTATTGAACAAATAAAAAATGTCTGACCACTTACAACCTTCAACTGTACAAACAGCGCAAAAACTCGGATTGCTCCCCGAAGAATTCGAAAAAATAAAACAGATATTAGGTCGCACACCAAACTTTAACGAAATCAGCATTTACTCTGTAATGTGGAGCGAACACTGCTCTTATAAAAACTCCATCACATGGCTTAAAACATTGCCGCGCGATGGTGAACACATGCTTGCAAAAGCCGGAGAAGAAAATGCAGGGCTTGTTGCCATTGATGATGAACTTGCCTGTGCATTTAAAATCGAATCACATAACCATCCATCGGCTATTGAACCCTATCAGGGAGCGGCTACTGGTGTGGGTGGTATCAACAGAGATATTTTTACAATGGGTGCCCGCCCCATTGCACAACTCAACTCGTTGCGCTTTGGCAACATCAATGCCGAACGGACCAGACATTTAATGAAAGGCGTAGTAAAAGGCATTGGCGATTATGGCAATGCATTTGGTGTGCCCACTGTTGGTGGCGAAGTTTTTTTTGACGACAGCTTTAACGTAAACATACTTGTTAATGCCATGAGTGCCGGCATAGTTAAACAAGGCAAAACCGTTAAAGCAATTTCTTATGGCGAAGGCAACCCGGTGTTTATTGTGGGCTCCGCTACAGGCAAAGATGGAATACATGGCGCCACCTTTGCCAGTGGCGATTTGCATGACGACTCCCACGAAGATTTACCTGCTGTGCAGGTAGGCGATCCATTCCAGGAAAAACTTTTATTGGAAGCAACGCTCGAAGTTATTGATAGCGGTGCCGTTATTGGTATGCAGGATATGGGTGCTGCTGGCATCATTTGCTCTACAAGCGAAATGAGCGCAAAAGGCGAACATGGCATGAAAATAAATTTAGACAAAGTACCCACCCGGCAAAAAGGAATGGAACCATGGGAAATACTCCTCAGCGAATCGCAGGAACGTATGCTCGTAGTAGTAAAAAAAGGAATGGAAAATGTAGTGCAAAACATTTTTGACAAGTGGGATTTAAACTGCACACAAATAGGAGAAGTAACCAAAGGAGAACGCCTGCATTTTTACATGAACGACACCCTCATTGCCGATGTACCTGCCGAATCACTTGTTCTTGGTGGTGGCGCTCCCGTTTACAAAAGAGATTACAAAGAGCCTGCATACTTTGCCAAAAACAATTCTTTTAATCCCGATAATGTTGCTATGCCCGATGATTTGCAAAAAGTAGCTTTCCATCTTGCCACGCACCCGAACATTGCCGCCAAACGCTGGGTATATAACCAGTACGATAGCATGGTAGGCACCGTTAACATGAGTACCAACAACCCATCCGATGCCGCCATTGTAAATCTTAAAGACAGCAAAAAAGCACTTGCACTTACCGTTGATTGCAACTCACGTTACGTATATGCCAATCCACACATAGGTTGCGCCATTGCCGTTTCCGAAGCCGCTCGCAACATCGTTTGCAGCGGGGGTATACCAAGCGCAGTTACCAACTGTCTTAACTTTGGCAATCCCTATAACCCCGAAGTATATTGGCAATTTGTTAACGCCATCAAAGGCATGGCCGAAGCCTGCACCAAATTTGGCACCCCCGTTACAGGCGGCAACGTAAGCTTTTACAACCAAAGCAAAACGGGCACCGAAGAAGTTCCCGTCTTTCCCACACCCACCATTGGCATGTTAGGCGTTGTTACAAACAAGCGCAACACCATGTCATTAAATTTCAAAAATGCGGGCGACCATATCTTCCTCATCGGCAGTTCTCAAAATTGCATCAATTCATCGCAGTACCTCTACTCATACCACAACATAAAAAACTCCCCTGCCCCACACTTCAACCTAATAGATGAGTACAACATACAACAGGCAGTGCAACAACTAATAGCCAAACAACTCATCCAGTCTGCACACGATGTAAGCGATGGTGGCTTATTCATCACCCTCCTCGAAAGTGCCATGCCTTCACTGCTCGGCTTCGACATTAATACCGACCCCGATATACGTACCGATGCATTTCTCTTTGGCGAGGCACAAAGCCGCATTGTCGTTACCGTTTCGGATGACAATCTCGATAACTTCATCAACCACATTTCCGAAATCGATATCGAATTCGAAAACCTCGGGCAGGTTACCACGGGTTGCATAACCATTAACAACAGCAACTGGAAAAATACCCTCTTCTTTAAAGAAGCTTACGACACAGCTATCGAAAAAATAATGGTCAGTTAATTTTTTTTAGCAAACACAACAGCATATTTACTAATCACCGTCCCCCTTCTTCCATTATTAAAAATTACCCAAAAAAATTACTTTAGCCCCGCTTTTAAAAATTGCCCTGGTGGTGAAACTGGCAGACACACCATCTTGAGGGGGTGGCGCGCAAGCGTGCGAGTTCGAATCTCGCCCAGGGCACATTTACTAACACTATAAAAAAACAAAAAGTCCCTCTGCAAAGAGGGACTTTTACATTAAATGTTATCTACACACTACTTCAAATTATCAAGCAGCTTTTTAACACGATCATAGTTTGGTGTATCATTTAATGTTGCATACAACTGTTTTAATGATACCAATGTTGATTCATCTTTCGGATTTATCTCCAATGCCTTTTCAAAGTATGGTTTGGCGAGGTTAAACTTTGCTTCAAACTCCGTTTTTGCTTTCGCATACTTGGCATTATCCTGTATCTTATTTGCCTCATTAGCCATTTTAGCTCCCTGGTTAAAATACAATGCCCCTAAATTGTAATTTGCATCAAAATAGTCGGGCTTAATTTCAATCGCTTTTTTATACGTAACAACAGCATCATTTTCCTTACCCGATTTTTCCTGCAAACTTCCCTTCGCAAAATACAGGTTAGGATTAGTCGGGTCTTTTGCAATTGCACCGTCTAACGATTGCAATGCCTCTCCTGTTCTTCCGCTTTGTATATAAATGTTGGTTTGTTGTATTTGCATACCCTTCTCACCCGGGAATCTTGATAAACCATTGGCAAGCAACTTTAACGCGCCTGTGGTATCCTTCTCACTCAACAATATTTGCGCATAAGATTGGTAAAACTTTGAATCGTTATAATTCATTTCAACCAACTTGGCATAGTACTGCTTAGCCTTAACCATATCTTTTGCCTTATCGGCACTTATTGCAGCATTATAATAAATGGCAGTATCCGTTGGGCTAAGGCTAATTACATTTTCAAAAGATTTTAATGCGGTTGCAAAATCCTTTTTTGTAAACTCATCATAACCTTTATCAGAAAACTGTTTAGAAAGAGTAACTTTTTTCTCAGCAATTTCCTGCGCATATTCATACTTAGGATTAATCTCCAGACATTTATTGAACGAGCGCAAAGCTTCTTCTAACGGATTAGCCGAAAGCCCAGCATACTTCTCGTTCTTATACATACTCTGGTAAATCAATCCCCTGTAATACCATGTTTTTTCCATGTTCATGGTAGTTTCGTGGTTGGCAGCTTTATCAATCGCCTCCTGGGCTTTATCCAACTGCTCATACTTTAAATAACTGTAAGCCGATTGCACTTCTGCTTTTTGTGCATTGCCTATATTAGTGTTTAAGGCAATAGCGGCAACTAAAATTATTCGCTTCATTATATAGTGGTTTATTTGTTTTGTTGTTCTTAATTAAAAACTGTACCGAAAACTGTTATGCATTGTCTTCATCAGTCGGGTTTATATTATCTTCATTGTTGCTACCATCATCTGAATTGCTCTCATTATTTTCTCCCGCCATATTTTCAATACCATCATTAGCAACGCCATCACTATTGGTTGAATCAACAACATTCATTTCTTCCTCAATCATATCATTATCAACCTTGGCAACGGATGCAATGGCATCGTCATCTTCTAACTTAATTAAACGAACGCCCTGTGTGGCTCTTCCCATCACACGCAAATCTTGTACTGCCATTCGTATAGTTATGCCTGATTTATTTATAATCATTAAATCATCTTCGTTCACAACGGATTTAATGGCAATTAAATCTCCGGTTTTATCGGTAATGTTTAAGGTCTTAACACCTTTACCGCCACGGTTGGTTACACGATAATCTTCAAGGTCGGTACGCTTACCGTATCCTTTTTCAGATACAACCAATATGGTTTCTTTCTGTGCATCGTGTATGCAAACCATTCCTATCACTTCATCCTTTTCATCACAATCAATACCACGCACACCAATAGAATTTCTTCCTACAGTTCTTACCGTTTGCTCATTAAACCTGATAGCTCTTCCGGATTTTACAGCAAGCAATATTTCATTATTTCCATTGGTAAGTTTTGCTTCAATCAACTCATCTCCATCAACAATATTAATTGCATTTATACCATTTGAACGAACATTTGAATATGCTTCCAATGCAGTTTTCTTTATTGTGCCCTGCTTGGTACACATAGTAATAAAGTTGTTATTGAGATATTCTTCATCTTCTAAATTTTTAACATTAATAAATGCGCGCACTTTATCACCGGATTCAATGTTAATCAGGTTTTGCATTGCACGTCCTTTAGACTGTTTGTTGCCTTCAGGAATTTCATATGCACGTAACCAAAAACATCTTCCTTTTTCTGTAAACAGCAAAATGTAATTATGATTTGTTGCGATAAACAAATGCTCAACAAAATCTTCCTCACGAGTAGTGCTACCCTGGCTACCCCTACCACCACGGTTTTGTGTGCGGTACTCATTCAATGGCGTACGTTTTATATAACCTAGATGAGAAATGGTTATTACCACTGCCTCATCTTCAATCATATCTTCCATTGAAATGTCTTCGGCAGCATATACAATTTCAGTTCTGCGTGCATCGCCATACTTGTCACGCATTTCAGTTGTTTCTTGTGTAAGAATCTGCATTCTTAAAGATTCATCACCCAAAATACTTTTTAAGTAATCAATCGTTTTCATCAACTCTGCATATTCTTCTTTTATCTTATCTCTCTCTAATCCGGTTAAACGCTGCAAACGCATTTCCAAAATTGCCTTAGCCTGAATTTCAGACAAAGCAAAACTGCTCATCAGTCCATCTCTTGCAATATCGGGTGTTGCACTTGCGCGTATCAAAGCAATTACTTCATCCAAATGATCAAGCGCAATTAATAAGCCTTCTAAAATGTGTGCGCGTTTTTCTGCCTCTGCAAGTTCATATTTCGTTTTGCGAACCAACACCTCGTGGCGGTGTTCAACGTAATAGTGAATTAAATCACGTAGATTCAAAATCATTGGTCTGCCACCCACCAATGCAATGTTGTTTACACTAAATGATGATTGTAAGCCGGTGTATTTATAAAGGTTATTGAGAACAACGCTTGCCATAGCATCGCGTTTTATTTCATACACCACGCGCATTCCAGTTCTATCGCTCTCATCGCGTATGTCAGATATGCCCTCTAATTTCTTTTCGTTTACTAGGTCAGCAGTTTTCTTTATCATTTCTGCCTTATTAGTCAGGTATGGAATTTCAGAAACAATAATTCTTTCTCTGCCATTGTCAAGCGTTTCAATATTTGCTTTTGCACGCATCACCACACGCCCCCTGCCCGTTTCCAATGCAGCCTTCACACCGGTATAACCGTAAATAATTCCACCTGTAGGAAAATCAGGTGCTTTAACATGTTTTATTAATTCGTCAATGGTAATATCCTTATTCGCAATGTATGCTATGATGGCGTTGCACACTTCCGTTAAATTATGAGGAGGCATGTTGGTGGCCATGCCTACCGCAATACCTGCTGCACCATTAATCAATAAACTAGGAACTTTTGCAGGTAAAACGGTTGGCTCCTTAAGAGTATCATCAAAGTTTAGTTTAAAATCAACTGTTTCTTTATCAATATCGGCAAGCATTTCTTCGGCAATCTTTTTCAAACGCGCCTCAGTATAACGCATTGCAGCGGGGCTGTCACCATCTACACTTCCAAAGTTTCCCTGCCCGTCAACCAAAGGGTAACGCAAACTCCAGTCTTGCGCCATACGCACCATTGTGTCATATACTGAAGTATCGCCATGTGGGTGGTATTTACCCAACACCTCTCCTACTATTCTTGCCGATTTTTTGTAAGGACGATTTGCCATCACTCCCAACTCAAGCATTCCATACAACACCCTCCTATGCACGGGCTTTAATCCATCACGTACATCAGGCAATGCACGCGATACAATTACCGACATTGAATAATCAATGTAGGCGGTTTTCATTTCTTCTTCAATGTTAATGCGGATGATTTTCTCTCCTTCGCTCATAATAATGTTATCTGTAACTTAATTTTAATTTTTGAATATTCGTTTAACTGACAATAAAGCTATCAATTGTTGAGTCCCATTAGTGTTGGGATGTTTTTTTTGTTTGCAAATGGCACTTATGTGTAAAAACTGTCAGTTTTTTTTTATGGTACGCGAAGTTAATTCATATTGGCATATTATTAGCGGAATAAGACTAAAAAAGTGAATTATTTACTAACATTTCAGACTTAAAAAATTGTTAGGTTTGTTGTTAACAAATAAGTTACAGACACAGAAAGATAGGAAGGAACAATTTTCCAATTTTACCGTTTAATAAAAATAAAAGAAATATATGGAAGCAAAATTTTCACCACGTGTAAAAGATGTGATTACATATAGCCGCGAAGAAGCATTGCGCCTGGGACACGATTATATAGGTACAGAACATTTGCTGCTGGGTTTAATACGCGAGGGCGAAGGTATGGCAATAAAGTTTTTAAAGTCGCTTAACATTAACCTTGTTGAGTTACGTAAAGGTGTAGAAAGTGCTGTTAAAGGAAGCACAGGAAACGTGAGCAACCTTACCAATATACCTCTAACCAAACAGGCTGAAAAGGCCTTAAAAATCACATACCTTGAAGCTAAGATTTTTAAGAGTGATATAATTGGAACTGAACATTTGCTGCTTTCTATTTTAAAAGACGAAGACAATATTGCAACTCAAATTTTAAATCAATTTGGTATAACTTACGACATTATGAGAGAAGAATTAGAAACATTCCGCTCTAACTTTAAGGGCGAAGCGCCACAATCACCAAGTGATGATCCGTATAACAAAGATGACGATGAAGGTCCGGGATTGGGTGGTGTAGGCGGTGGTACAAAAAAGGCTGCCGATTCAAAATCAAAAACTCCGGTGCTTGATAATTTTGGCAGAGATTTAACACGTGCTGCCGAAGAAGGTAAACTTGATCCAATAGTAGGACGTGGAAAAGAAATAGAGCGCGTATCGCAAATATTGTCAAGAAGAAAAAAGAACAATCCTATTTTAATTGGTGAGCCAGGTGTTGGTAAATCTGCTATTGCTGAAGGTTTAGCCTTAAGAATTGTTCAGCGCAAAGTTTCAAGAGTTTTGTTCAACAAAAGAATTGTAACCCTTGATTTAGCATCACTTGTTGCCGGTACAAAATACCGAGGGCAATTTGAAGAGCGTATGAAAGCTGTGATGAATGAGTTGGAAAAATCTCCTGATGTGATTTTGTTTATTGATGAGATACATACCATAATTGGTGCTGGTGGTGCAAGCGGTTCGTTAGATGCAAGTAACATGTTTAAGCCTGCATTGGCGAGAGGCGAAATACAATGTATAGGTGCAACTACATTAGATGAGTACCGTCAGTATATCGAAAAGGATGGCGCTTTAGACAGACGTTTTCAGAAAGTAATTATAGACCCTACTTCTGTTGACGAAACGGTTGAAATATTGAATAATATTAAGGACAAGTATGAGGAGCATCATCATGTTACATATACTCCTGAAGCATTAAAGGCATGTGTAACGCTTACTAACCGTTACATTACCGACAGATTTTTGCCTGATAAAGCCATTGATGCTTTAGACGAGGCCGGTTCGCGCGTGCATCTTTCAAACATACATGTTCCGCAAAACATTGTTGAGTTAGAAAACAAAGTTGCCGACATTAAAAACGAAAAGAATAAAGTAGTGCGCAGCCAGAAATACGAAGAAGCTGCTCGCCTTCGGGATAACGAAAAACAGTTGCTTGAGCAATTAGAAACTGCTAAAAAAGTTTGGGACGAGGAAACCAAGAACCAGCGCTTTACTGTTGACGAGGAAAACGTTGCTGAAGTAGTAGCAATGATGAGTGGTATTCCGGTACAGCGTGTAGCGCAGGCAGAGACTGCCCGCCTTATTAATATGCCAAATGAATTGAAAGGAAAAGTAATTGGACAGGACGAGGCAATTAAAAAAGTGGTTAAAGCCATACAGCGTAACCGTGCAGGATTAAAAGACCCAAATAAACCAATAGGTTCATTTATTTTCTTAGGCCCTACAGGTGTTGGTAAAACAGAATTAGCCAAGGTGCTTGCAAAATATTTGTTTGACTCTGAAGATTCTTTAATAAGAATAGACATGAGTGAGTACATGGAAAAATTTGCCGTATCGCGGTTAATTGGTGCACCTCCGGGATATGTAGGTTATGAAGAGGGCGGACAGTTAACAGAAAAAGTAAGACGCAAACCTTATTCTGTTGTATTGCTTGATGAAATTGAAAAAGCACATCCTGATGTTTTCAATTTATTGTTGCAAGTGTTGGATGATGGTATGCTTACTGACAGTTTGGGACGTAAAGTTGATTTTAAAAATACCATCATCATTATGACTTCTAACATTGGTTCGCGCCAGTTAAAAGATTTTGGTGCGGGTGTTGGTTTTAGTACTGCTGCAAAATCAGGCGCAATGGATGAACACAGCAAAGGAGTAATTGAAAACGCATTGAAAAAAGCTTTTGCTCCTGAGTTCTTAAACCGTATTGATGATGTGATTGTGTTTAGTTCTCTTTCAAAAGAACACATACACTCTATTATTGATATTGAATTAGAGCGTTTGTACAAACGTGTAAGCGACTTAGGATATAAAATTAAATTAAGTGACGAAGCAAAAGATTTTATTGCTGAAAAAGGCTACGACAGCAATTTTGGAGCACGACCTTTAAAGCGTGCCATCCAAAAATATATTGAGGATAATTTAGCTGAGGAAATAATTAAAGCTGAAATGGCAGAAGGCGATTCTATAGAAATGGTATTTGACAAAGAGAATAACAATCTTAAAGCAAACATTACCAAACAGGGTCCTCCTCCTAAGCCAAGAAAAAAGAAAGAGGAAAATAATCAGTAACGATTATTGCCTTTAAACAAAAAGCGCTGCAGTAGTTCAGCGCTTTTTGTTTTTCAACTTCACTGCCCAAAAAATACTTCAAGTTTGTATTGCCTATACCTGAATATTTCTTCAATTCTTTTTCGCACAAAAAATTTATCAACGACTGGTTCTAAAAAAAATCCGGGAGATAAATACTTTACCTCATCAGTCATGTATGTAACACCTTCTTTTTCTTCAAAAGAATGAATGTGCTCCCAAACCTTGTAGGGCCCTTTCAACTGTACATCTTTAAATGAATAAGGAGGATTCCATTCTGTAATTTCCGAATGCCATTTGAACGAAAACAAACCAAGTTTAATTTTATAATCTATACGCGCATTCTTTTTCATAACCAATGGCATTTGCGATAGTATCTTAAAATGCAACGATGGAGGCGTAATCACATTAAGATTCTGTGCATTACAGAAAAAATTAAAAACCTCAAGCAGTGGTTTGTTTACTCGTGTAACTTGTTTAAATGTTCTAAGACTCATTGATAAACAACAAGCCTTTCGCAAAAAAGTTAATCTAGGCGCTTACTAATTGCCCATAATCGTTATCCACTGGTTCCTTGCATGGGCATAAAAATAAAACATCAAGCAAATGAGGCATATAATAATAAACGCAGTGGTAATGCCAACGGCAGCAAATTCAAAAATGTAAAATTGCTTTTTGTCTGGAATAGCTTTGTTAATTATTACGAGATTATTTTGAAGGTTATTTTCAATTGCAATCTGCGACCATGCATAATACTGTTTAATTCGTACCAATTCAGTTGTCAACTTACCAAATTCGTTTGTTATCAAATCTACCTTCAAGTTAAGCGCATCTATGTTTCTTTCGCCTAAATTGCTCTGAGCTTTAAAATCAGAAACTACAGCCTGCATTTTACTAAGCTCTGTTGTAATATCAGCGTTAATACCGCCAATCATACTTTCGTAAAGTTCGCCCCTTTGTTTAATAGAACCTAAAACAAAATTCCGGTTTAAGTCAATCAGTTTAATCAGTATTTCGTTTGCAACATCAGCAGCATAAATTGCATCGGCATCGGTAAAAGAAACCAGCGCCTTTTCATCACTCTCCCGCATAAATCCAACACTTTTTTGAAACTTGCTTTTAAGCGTGTTCCAACTATACTTATTGTACTTATCAATGTAATAATGATCATAAAGATTAAACTTATCGTTAAGGTAGGTAATCATTTCATCTGAGTATATCAGCTCCAGAATACGCATAGAGTTTATGTTACTTTGCTGGTTAAATGCAAAACGTTCAGCATCTGATGCACCATATACATTGGCGTTGTTGTTTGAAGAAGGAATAAGAAAGGAAACAGTAGCCGTGCTCTTGTTTGTGATCAGGTAATACAAGTATATACTCAGGCAAAAGGAAAATACGGTTACAAAATAAATCCACTTCTGATTTTTAAGAACCAGGTTTACTAAATCTTTCGTTTTCATTTTTAAGATTTTTAATTATTGGTAAAAGTATAATACCGAAATATTACTTTTATAAAAAAATTTATTTATTTTTTATGATGCAACTTTTTTTTGTTTAAAGGCACATACTCCATGAGCAAAAACTATAGAATGTCAATCAGCTTTTTTATGCATTTTTTCTTTTTGTCTTTAACGGTATCTTTTTTACCGTTTTTGCCTGATATGGATTACATGCCACGGATGCTTACCGCTTCACTGCTTTTAATACCTGCCGGAATTTTTGCATACTTAATTATTAAAGCCAGAAAGTTTATTATTCCCGGCAGATTAGTACTTAATGTTTTCGCCATCTCTCTGTTTGCACTTGTTTTTGTATTTTACGTTTCATTTAAAAACAGCATAATAGCTATAGACGCAATGTTTGATTTATTAAAGTTTACAGTTGCATTGTTGTTACTTGTTTTGTTGTCATTTATTTTTTGGGAATTACCCGATAGATTAAAAATTGTTTCTGAAAGCATTACGTTACCATTGTTTATAGTACTTGTATTTGGACTTGTACAGTTAAATGTATTAAGATTAGATGCCATTAAAAACAATACTGAGATAAACGTAAGCTACCAGCTTTCTTCATTATTATCAAATAAAAATTCTTTGGCGGAATTTATACTGCTTGCCATGCCGCTTTCTTTTTTCGGTTGTTTTAAATGCAGAAAGTTTTTCAAAGTAGTTTCGTTCATTAACATATTGCTTTCTTTTATATTGCTTTTTTTTATTAAATCTTTTTCTGTTAGTGTTGCTTTGGCATTGTGTATTGTTTTTTTATTAGTATTAATATTAATAGCTAAGAGGAAGCAAATTTGCTCCTATTTAAAATTAAGTCTTATGCGTTATTGTATTTACTCGGCATTGGTGTTGGCTTTAAGCTCCGGGATAATAATTTACGGTGTTAACGCAGCAGACGGGTTTACTAAAATTTCGCTCATCAACAAATATCTTTCCGGTGAAATGGTGTCCGAATCATTTAATGAAAACAGTGTTTTTGAAAGGATGCTTTTATGGAAGAATTCGCTGCTTATGATAAAAGAAAATTTTTGGACGGGCGTTGGTTTGGGCAATTGGAAAATTTTGTTTCCGGCTTATGGTTATACAGGTGCAAGTTACTTGGTTACAGATTCGGTAAAGTTTACGCGCGCACATAACGATTTCCTGCAGGTATTTGCCGAAACAGGATTTTTGGGATTTATGGCCTTTATAATAATAATTATTGGAGCAATTATATATGCTGTTAAAAAATATTTTAAAACCGGAGAAGCGTTTTGGCTTGTAATGGTGTCTGGTATTTTTGGATACGGTATAGTTGCCATGTTTGGTTTCCCTACCGAAAAAATTTTTTTAGTGATAATGCTTATTATTTATTTAGCATTGGTTGTAAGCAACCTTCCGGCTGGCACTACATCAAAAAAAATAAACATATCACGATATGCTTATTTGTTAATTGCTATTCCGGTATTGGTGAGTTTTTATTCAATTAACGCATGTGCTGCCAGGATAAAAGAAGAATCAAATTTTAGCCAGGTGCTTGCTTTAAAAGAAAAAGGAAACTGGCAGCGCATGTACAACCAAACTAAAACTGTTCCTATAAAATATTTTCCGTTAGATTACACTGCAACACCGGTTGCATGGTACAATGCAACGGCAGCCTATATGAACGGAAAAAGCGATGAAGCATTGGCGTTGTACAAAGAAGCTCTTTTACAAACACCCTATCACGTACAAGTTAATAATGACATAGGTGCAGTGTATTTAAACAAGGGTAATTATTCAGAGGCTGAAGAATATTTTACCAAAGCGCTTGAGATAAATCCGAAATTTCCGGATGCGCTGTTTAACAAAGCCGTTGCTGTTTTTAATAAAGGAAACCGGTATGGCTCTTACAAACTTTTTAGGCAAGTTGGATATATACACCAACCACCTAAGTATAACGATTACATGTTGGTGGTGGTTAATTCAGTTGCTGATAGTGTTTTTAAAGCAAGAAACATTGATTTAAAAAAGCCTGTTTTTAAAGAAGATATAAGAAGCAAAAGCTATATTTTTCAGATTGAAACATCATCATTTAAAGCCAGAACAGATTTTATGACAGAGCTTGATAAAGAGATTGATTTATACGAAAAGCAATGAGTCGTGAATAAGAAATACTTTGACAAACAAAAAATTCAAAAGTTTTAACAATTAAACATGAATTAATTCTACTCTTAAAAACAAAATGCAAATGAAAAAACTATTGCTCTGGTTATGCGTGTTGGTAGTGCACAACGCATATTCCCAAACACTCAACTCTGTTAGCCCAGACACAGCACTGCTTGGCACTACACTCACCGCTCAAATTAGCGGCACAGGTACATTGTTTCAATCCTCCTCACCACAAGGTTTTTTTCTTGAGCAGGGTCTTACAAGTATTTATGCTTCTTTGTCAACGGCAAATTATTTTAATGACCAAAGCATGGAAATTAATTTTGTAATACCTCCAGGTGCTCCTTCCGGTTCTTATAATTTAGTATATTCTTATTTTGATACTACAGCAGCGGCTCCCTTAGTTACCCTTACGCTATCTAATGCGGTAAATATTGTAACACCATCCTTGTACTTATCAGGAAATGTATTTGTTGATACAAATAATAATGGTGTTAAGGATGGTGCAGAAGTTGGGCTGGCAGGGCAAAGAATATTTGTTACGCCCGATAACCAAACTTTTTATTCAAAGCCCAATGGCGATTATACCATACCAACTTTTACGGGTAACAAAACGATAGCTTGGCAAAACAATAATGCAGGTTATGTTTTAAGTGCAGGAAGTCAAGCAAGCTATACGGGTAACTACAGTGCGAATACCAGCGGTTTAGATTTTGGTGTAATCAATTCCGGACCTGCATTGGTAAGTATCACACCCGATTCGGTAATGGCTGGCACAACTCTTAACGCTGTTATCTCTGCATTAGGTACAGTATTGCAAAACTCATCGCCACAAGGAGCCATCAACTTTTTATATGCAACAGATCCTTTGCAAATTTCTTATGCAGGCACAGGCGGAAATCCTGTTAACATCATTAGCAATACTTCCTTTTCCACTTCACTTGTGTTTCCATTGAATGCTCCTGCCGGATACTGGAACCTGGTAGTGAATTATTTTGATACTACTACCATGTCGAACATCAACCTCATTTTACCAAACAGCATTTTGGTTCATGCTCCTGAAATTTTCCTTGAAGGAAATGCTTATGCCGACAGAGATTCAAATGCTTTACACGATATTACAGAAGGTGGTGTAAGCAACCAGGATATTACTATTACACCCGATAACCAAAACTTTATTACCGATAACCTTGGTAATTATAAAATACCTACATCAAGAGGAAACAAAACTGTTTCAATAACACCAAACGGAAACTGGGTAGTTAATCCATTGGCTCCGTCAAGTATTTCGGGTAATTATATATCTACCACTGCAGGGTTAGATTTTCCGCTGCTCGGTCCCGGTCCGTATTTAACATCCATTACACCTGATTCCGCTTTAGCCGGCACTACACTTCAGGCATTAATTTCAGGTTATGGAACAGTGTTTCAAAGTTCATCGCCACCAAGTTCAATTATAGAAGCGGCTTTATTTCGTAACAGCCCTACATCTGTTTATTATTTTGCACTGCAAAACTCCATTGTGTCTTTAGACGATGAAAACTTTACTGCCGACTTCCCCATTCCAGCCAATGCCAACCCCGGTTTGTATAATTTAAGTGTTACCTATGAAGATAGTCCTTTCAACTATGTTACCCTGGTTCTTCCTAATTCAGTTACTATAACCCAGCCGCAATTATTTTTAGAAGGCTATGCCTATTTAGATTTAGACAGCGATGGAATTAAAGATGCCGGTGAGCCGGGTTTGCCTAATCAAAAAATTATTGTGCAACCCGATAATCAATATGTGTTTACTGATAATACAGGGTTGTTCCAGGCTGGCTCTTTCCCCGGAACCCATACCATAACATGGGATTCTTTAAGTTCACCTTTTGAATTGAACGCTGCAAGCCCGCCTTCGTACACGGCTAACGTTAACCAAACCACATCGGGTTACGATTTTGGTTTAAACTCCCTTTTACCTCCTTATGAATGCAGTTTGCTCACATTGCATGGTGCCGTAAGATGTAATAATTCAAACTATACTTATGTTTCATTTAAAAACACAGGTATTGTTCCATATGATGCAAGAATCACAATCATAAAATCATCCAACACCTCATTTAATGCTGGAGGCACTGTTCCGTCTTATGTATCGGGCGATACAATTGTTTTCAACGTAACCAATTTACAGCCACAACAGCAAGGCACCATCTATTTTTATCTGATCATGCCTGCTGCAGGCAGTACAATTTCAACTACTGCAATTATCGAATCGCTTGATGGAAGCGGAAATGTTGTTTCGTCCGACTCTCAATCAAGGACTACAACAGTAACCTGTGCTTTCGATCCTAATGACAAAGCGGTAACTCCTGCAGGTGTTCAATCGGCAAATTATACGTTGATGAGCGAAACGCTTGAGTATTTAATTCGTTTCCAAAACACGGGTAACGACACTGCTTTTACAGTAGTTATACGAGATACTATTGACATTGATTTAAATCTGAGCACATTTATGATGATTGATGCAAGCCATGCCGTGCAAACACAGGTGGATGTGGCTACACGTATTGTAACATTCACCTTCAACAACATTCTTTTGGTTGACAGCAACATGAATGAGCCGCTCAGTCATGGTTACGTTAAGTATAGCATTAAACCCAATGCAGGTTTAATAAACGTTACAGCCGTACAAAACACTGCGCACATTTATTTCGATTTTAACGACCCTATTGCTACCAACACTACATTAAACACATTAGTGTACTCTATACCAACATCTGTTCCCGAAATTTTACCTTCAGCCAAAGGAATAGTAAGTGTAATGCCTAACCCGTTTACCGAAGAAGCATACATAGTTTTTTCAAATGACGATAATAACAAGTACAGGTTAAAGGTATTAAATCTGCAAGGTAAATTGGTTATGGATAATATAATTGAAAGCGAAAAAATTCTTATTGAAAAGAAAAATTTAAACAGCGGGTTATATTTCTTTATGTTAGCACCTATAGAGAGAGGGCAAACCTACAGCGGTAAATTTATTATCAAATAATGCGTGTTTATGATTAACAGATAATATCATTCTGTAATTACCAAGGCTTTCTCCATCTCTATCCCTTTAGATTTGGAAAAAGCCTTCTTTTTTAAATCAATCACAACCTGCCGGTTAAATACTTTCTTTGCAGCATTCTATCTTTAGTTTATGACTGAAAAACTAAAAGCCTTTGAACGGCTATTAAATATAATGGATGAGTTGCGAGAAAAATGCCCGTGGGATAAAAAGCAAACCATGGAAACACTACGACATCTTACCATTGAAGAAACTTATGAATTAAGCGATGCCATCTTAAAAAATGACCTTGCTGAAATAAAAAAGGAACTGGGAGACCTGATGTTGCACATGGTCTTCTATGCACGCATTGCCTCCGAAACAAAAGAGTTTGACATTGCTGATGTATTAAACACGGTATGCGAAAAATTAATTACAAGGCATCCTCATATTTATGGCGATGTAAAAGTTTCAAATGAAGAGGATGTAAAGCGTAATTGGGAGCAACTTAAATTAAAAGAAGGAAAAAAATCTGTTTTAGAAGGGGTGCCTTCATCATTACCAAGTTTAGTTAAAGCCATGCGTATTCAGGAAAAAGCAAGAGGCGCAGGTTTTGACTGGGATGATAAAAGGCAGGTATGGGAAAAAGTGAATGAAGAATTAAACGAATTTAAAACCGCTTCAGAATCAGGAAACAGAGAAAATACCATCAGCGAATTTGGTGACCTGCTTTTTTCTTTGATAAATTATAGTCGATTTATAGATATCAATCCTGATGAAGCGCTGGAACGAACTAATAAAAAATTTATCAGCCGTTTTAATTACCTTGAATCGGAATCAAAAAAAGATGGTAAACAACTAAAGGATATGAGCCTGAATGAGATGGACGTATACTGGAACCGGGCAAAAGAAACAGGACAATAAACTAGAAGCATGCGTATTGATATAATTACTGTACATCCTCAATTATTAGAAAGTCCATTCTCCCACTCTATTTTAAAAAGAGCTACTGAAAAAAAGTTAGTTGAGGTAAACTTTATCAACCTCCGTGATTATGCCACAAACAAACACCGCTCTACTGATGATTATGCGTTTGGCGGAGGCGCAGGAATGGTTATGATGATTGAGCCCATTGATAATTGCCTAAAGGCACTCAAAAATGAGAGAGACTATGATGAGATAATTTATATGAGTCCTGATGGAGAACTGTTAAATCAGAAAATAGCCAACCAACTATCCTTATATAAAAACTTAATTTTATTATGTGGCCACTATAAAGGCGTTGATGAAAGAGTGAGAGAAAATTTAATTACCCGCGAAATTTCCATTGGAAATTATGTTCTTTCCGGTGGCGAGCTGGCGGCAGCGGTTCTTAGCGATTCTATTATCAGGCTTTTACCTGGGGTTTTAAATGACGAAACCTCTGCCCTGTCAGATTCTTTTCAGGACGATTTAATTGCACCGCCTGTTTATACCCGACCAGCCAAATTTGGAGATTGGCCTGTACCTGAAGTGCTACTTTCGGGGAACGATAAATTGATTTCAGAGTGGCGTCACAACCAGTCCGTTATACGCACTAAAGCCAAACGGCCTGATCTTTTAAATCCGTAAACTACTGAAAATCAACAAGTATTAAATACAATTATAATTTCGTTAAATTTTTTTTTGATTGTTTGGATTTCCTGAAAGGAAAAATAGCTATTATTGTCGTCCCGATAGAAACAAAAAACAAAACGAGTTAATTAAAATGGATTTAATGAAATCAGCGCAGGAAGTTTTAATACCTGCAAAATCAGTTCCCGTATTTAAATCTGGTGATACTATTACAGTTTATTATAAGATTATTGAAGGAAATAAAGAGCGTGAGCAGCACTTCCAAGGTGTTGTTTTACAAAGAAAAGGTACAGGTGCTACCCAAACATTTACTATCAGAAAAATTTCAAATGGCATTGGTGTAGAAAGAATATTCCCGTTGTACAGTCCTAAAATCACTAAAATAGAAGTGAATAAAAAAGGTGTGGTACGCAGAGCACGCATTTTCTACTTACGTAACATCAGCGGTAAAGCTGCACGTATTGAAGAAAAAGTAGTTGCAACAGGTAAAGAAAAATAAAGAACTTTTCGTTCATCTTGTTTTGTTGAAGCCCTCCTCTTAACCGGGGAGGGTTATTTTTTTATTGCAAATACAATGTGATTTAAGCACCTGATCATACAAGGATAAAAAAATGCCCTCGTTTTTAAAGAGCATTTTTTTGTTAATCCACCAAGAAATTTATGCCTGCAGTGCATTTTTTAAATTAGAATCTAATGCCGCAAGAAAATCTTCTGTATTCAAATAATGTTCAGGGAGGACTTTGTTTCCGTAAATACAAACAGCTAAATCTTTAGTCATTTTTCCGGATTCAACTGTTGAAACACAAACATCTTCAAGAGTTCTGCAAAAACGAATCAACTCTTGGTTATTATCCAATTTACCACGAAACTCCAACCCACGGGTCCAGGCAAAAATACTTGCAATTGGGTTGGTACTTGTTTTTTTTCCCTTCTGGTGATCGCGGAAATGGCGTGTAACAGTTCCGTGAGCCGCCTCTGCTTCCATCGTTTTTCCATCTGGAGTAACAAGTGTTGAGGTCATTAATCCTAATGAACCAAAACCCTGCGCAACAGTATCACTCTGCACATCGCCATCATAATTTTTACATGCCCACACAAAATTACCGTTCCATTTAAGTGCGGATGCAACCATGTCATCAATTAGTCTATGTTCGTATGTAATTCCTTTGGCCTCAAATTTTGTCTTGAAATCCTTTTGATAGATCTCTTCAAAGATATCTTTGAATCTCCCATCATACTTTTTTAAGATAGTATTTTTCGTGGAGAGATAAAGAGGCCAACCTTTTTGCAAAGCTGTATTAAAACAACTCATGGCAAAACCTCGTATACTCTCATCAGTATTATACATTGTTAGAGCTACACCATCATTTTTAAAATTAAATACTTCAAACTGCTGTGGTGTGCTGCCATCCTCTGGTGTAAATGTTACGGTAAGCTTGCCTTTGCCTTTAGTAATAAAATCGGTAGCGCGGTATTGATCACCAAATGCATGACGACCAATGCATATTGGTGCAGTCCAATTAGGAACCAAACGTGGAATATTTTTACAAACAATAGGTTCGCGAAATACGGTTCCATCTAAAATATTACGTATGGTGCCATTAGGGCTCTTCCACATTTGCTTAAGGCTAAATTCTTTTACACGCTCTTCATCAGGCGTAATAGTTGCGCACTTTATTCCTACGTTGTATTGCTTAATGGCATTTGCAGCATCAACAGTAACCTGATCGTTGGTAGCATCTCGATGTTCCATACCAAGGTCATAATATTTAATATCAAGATCTATATAGGGAAGAATAAGTTTATCCTTAATAAATTTCCAGATGATGCGGGTCATTTCATCGCCATCAAGTTCTACTACTGGGTTTGCTACTTTAATTTTATTCATTGCTATTATTCTATTGTGTTATTTTTGAGTTGGCGAAAGTATAATAATTTAAAATTTTATGGGAATGATTGTGGGTAGTAAGGGAGAGTGTTAAAAATTATTTAATCTCATAGGTTCGTTGCCCTTGGTTAATTGAAATAAAAATGCGCATAGCATTAAGTGGAATAAGTTGTTCAATTAGTTCGGGCCATTCAATAAGACAAAGATTACCAGAGTAGAAGTATTCCTGATAACCTATGTCATAGACTTCTTCTAAATTTTTGATTCTATAAAAATCAAAATGGAAAATGTTTTCGCCTTTGATAGTTGTGTATTCATTAACAAGGCTAAAAGTAGGGCTACTTACCGTCTCGCTTACTCCAAGCAAATTACATATTTCCTTTATAAGAGTTGTCTTACCCACCCCCATTTGTCCGTAAATACAAATTATTTTTTTTTCTCCTAATTCAGATAGCAACTTCTCTGCAATGGATGGTAATTCCAATAAATTGTTAGAGTGTAATTTAAGCATGTAATTAGAACACCGGAAAAATTCTTTTCAAATATTCGAGTTTTGAATCTCCCCCCGGGAATATTCCTTGATTGGCAAGCCGCACATCTTCCATTGAGAAGAAAGCGTTAGGATGATATTTGTTTACAAGTTCTATTACATGTTCAGCATCTTTCCTTTTAATAACAGTTAGCAAAATTTTAACCGGACCCTTTGCGCCTAATGCATCAATTTCTGTTACACCCAGATTTTCACGATTGAGGGCCTCCATCAGTGGATGACAATCGCGCGTGGTGATTATACGCATCAGTTGTGTGCCCAATGCCAATCTAGATTCAATTTTAATTCCTACAAAAATTCCCATAGAATAGCCGCCTGCAAAAGCAATATAGCACATTACATTATTAAGATTTTTAATAATGGTGCTTACCGCAATAAGCCACAACAGCACTTCGAAAAAACCAATTAGCGGAACAATTTTTTTGATATTACGCGAAAGAAAAATATTACGCAGTGTAGCAAGCGTAACATCGCATGTTCTTCCAACAAAGATAAGTAAGGGTAACAAAACCCAGTTAAAGATGCTACCGTTTAAAAATTCATCGCTAAGATGCATGAGTATTATTTATTAACTTTTTTACCAATTGCGGAACCGCTTTTCCGGCTGTATCTTTAATAACGGATAAATTACTCATGTGGTATAATTCTTTTGCGTTGGGATCAATCAGATATTTTTGTGCCTGTTCAGGAGCGTAGTTTAATAACCCCGCAGCAGGATAAACTTCAAGAGAACTACCAATGACAATAAATACATCAGCCATTGAAGCGTAGTATGTTGCTCTTTCCATTTCAGGAACCATTTCGCCAAACCAAACTATATGCGGGCGCAATTGAAATCCCTTTTCACATTTATCTCCAATTACAAGTTCTGTCGTTTCTAAATCATAAATCAAAGACTCATCGCCTGTGCTTCGTGCCTGCATTATTTGTCCATGCAGGTGAATAACATTTGTTGAACCTGCGCGCTCATGCAAGTCATCAATATTTTGGGTAATGATTTGCGTTTTAAAATATTTTTCAAGTTCAACCAATGCACGATGTGCTGCATTAGGCTTAGCATCTTTTACTTGCTTTCTGCGTTGGTTGTAAAATTCTAAAACAAGGGAAGGATCGCGCTGAAATGCTTCCGGGGTAGCCACATCTTCTATCCGATATTGCTCCCACAAACCATTGCTATCCCTAAAGGTATTGATACCACTCTCGGCACTTACACCAGCGCCAGTAAATACAACTAATCGTTTCATTAATTAAGAGTTGCAAATTTCTTAAAATAGAAATAACGAAGTGCAAATTTGGCCCTTAAAAGAAACTACTTTTTAACAGTGTAATTGTTTATTTTAAATCCGCGCAAAAAGTCGGAAACAGTCATCCTTTTTTTTCCTTCTAATTGCACATCGGTCAAACTAAGCCAACCGTTATTGCAAGAAATTTTTAGATAGGTTTTTTCATCACTGTTTATTATACCGTATTCCGCTGGATCAAAAGTATCTTCTTTTATTGCAAAAAATATTTTCAATTGCAATGTGCCCCCGTCAGCATTAGTTAAGTATGTGAAAGCTGTTGGATAAGGTGATAACCCACGTATATGATTATAATTGTGCTCTACGGCATTGTTCCACTTTATTAAACAATCTTCCTTAAAAATTTTAGGTGCGTGTTTTAAACTGCTTCCATCAGCAACTAAATTAGTTTGGTCAATGGTAGAAACGTTGTTTTGTTCAATAGCGTTAACTGTCTTAACAACAAGCTCTCCTCCTATTTTCATCAATTTATCGTGCACAGTGCCTGTAGTGTCGGTTGGCTCAATTTTAATTTTCTCTGAAAAAATGATTCTCCCTGTGTCAATTTCATGCTTAAGGAAAAAAGTTGTTACACCTGTTTCTGTTTCACCGTTAATAACAGCATGATGAATGGGCGCAGCACCTCTGTATTGGGGAAGCAATGAGCCATGTAAATTAAATGTGCCTTTAGGAGGCATGCTCCATAAAACTTGGGGCATCATTCTAAACGCAACAACAATAAATACATCGGCATTATAACTTTTTATGCTTAAAAGGAAGTCAGGGTCTTTTAATTTTTCAGGTTGCAGGACGGGTAAGTTTTTACTCAGAGCAAATTTTTTGACGGCTGACTCATTCATCTTTAATCCTCTGCCTGCTGGCTGGTCAGGTGCGGTAACAACTGCTACCACTTGTTTACCTGCATCTAACAATTCCCTTAATGATGAAACGGCAAAATCAGGTGTTCCAAAAAAAATAATTTTTGATTCGTTCATAAATTATTGTGCAGGCTTGTCTTCACGTTTTAAATCAATAATATCTATAGTTTTTCCTGCCATACAAATATTGGGTTTGTTGGTTACTGTATACTTAACCTTTATTTTCAAATTATTATGTTTTAGACTTTCATGCAAATTCTCAGGAATTAATTTGCTGGAATCATTCCTTAAAAAAATAAAACCACAACCCGATAGGTCTGAATAATCAATTACAATTAAAGTTTCATATCCCGCATCATTATCAGAAACGTTAGCCGAGCCTGCATTTTTTCTAGTGCAACAAGAGGCTATCAGTAAATAAATTACAACTACGGAAAAAGAAAAAAAATTCATTATTTGTTGTGAAAACGCATGTAAAATTAGAAAAATGCATGTAGAATATGGTTGATTTTGCTCTTGAACGCAAAACTTTATTTGATTAAATTTGTCATCTCTTAAAAAATAATGAGCGATATAACATTAAACAGTATTGAAGAAGCTGTACGTGATATTAAAAACGGAAAAATTGTAATAGTAGTTGATGATGCTGACCGCGAAAACGAAGGCGATTTTTTAACCGCTGCTCGCAACTGTACACCTGAGGTTATAAACTTTATGGCAAAACACGGACGCGGTTTGATTTGCGCAGCTTTAACCGAGCAGCGTTGCGAGGAACTCAACTTAGAAATGATGGTCCCTAATAACTCATCTTTACATGAAACAAATTTTACCGTAAGCGTTGATTTGTTAGGACATGGCTGCACAACCGGAATTAGTGCGAGCGACAGAAGTAAAACTATTCAGGCATTGATTGATCCAAACATAAAGCCTGAAGATTTGGGAAGACCCGGACATATTTTTCCGCTTAAAGCAAAAAACGGTGGTGTTTTGCGTAGAGCCGGACATACAGAAGCTACGGTTGATTTGGCAAAGATGTCTGGATTTGAACCTGCAGGTGTGTTGGTTGAAATTATGAATGAAGATGGAAGTATGGCTCGCCTACCTGACCTTGTAGAGATTGCAAAAAAGTTTGATATGAAAATTATTTCAATTGAAGATTTAATTTCATATCGTTTAAAAAATGAAAGTCTTATTGAGCGAGAAGTCAACGTACATATGCCTACCGCTCTTGGCGATTTTGAATTATACGCATACAAACAAAAAACAACAGGACAAGAACATCTTGCCTTAGTTAAAGGCACATGGAGTGAAAACGAGCCTGTGTTAGTACGCGTACATTCATCGTGTATTACTGGCGATATTTTTGGTTCGTGCCGTTGTGATTGCGGACCTCAGTTGCACAGAGCAATGGAGATGATTGACTTTGTTGGAAAAGGCGTAATTGTGTACATGAACCAGGAAGGCCGTGGTATTGGATTGCTTAGTAAACTACACGCTTACAAATTGCAAGAGCAAGGAAAAGATACTGTTGAAGCCAACGAAGAATTAGGATTTAAACCTGATGAAAGAGATTATGGTGTGGGAGCACAAATATTGCGCGATTTAAAAGTTAAAAAAATGAAGCTGATGACCAACAATCCTACCAAACGGGCGGGCTTGATTGGCTATGGTTTAGAGATAACAGACATTGTGCCCATTGAAATAAAATCAAATAAACACAACGAGCTTTATTTAAAAACCAAAAGGGATAAAATGGGGCATACTTTGAAGTTATGAATTATGAATGTTGCCCCGAAACTTCAGGGTATGAATTAACCTAAATCCGAAATCTCAATTCCAAATCCGAAATCAATTTGCTTTCACGCTTACATATAAAAAATTACGTTTTAATTGATTCTCTTAATGTTGAATTCAATAAAGGATTAAGCATTATTACCGGTGAAACCGGTGCCGGAAAATCAATATTACTTGGTGCATTGGGGTTGGTGCTTGGCAACAGGGCTGATTCGTCATCGTTGCTTAATAAAAACAATAAGTGCATTATTGAAGCTGAGTTTGATATTTTAAATTACAACCTCAAAGATTTTTTTTATGCTAATGAACTGGATTACGAAAGTAAAACCATCATTAGACGTGAAATAAATGCCGAAGGAAAATCACGCGCTTTTGTGAATGATTCTCCAGTAAATCTTTCGGTTCTTAAAGAACTATCAGGGTTTTTAGTTGATGTGCATTCGCAACACGAAACATTAACCCTTAATAATTCCTCTTTTCAGTTAGATGTGCTGGATATCTATGCAGGAATTAAAGATGCAGTTACTGTGTATAAAAGAGATTTCTTGTCATATAGCCGCCTAAAGGATAAACTAAACACTTTAATTGAAGAAGAGAAGAAAGCAAAAGCGGATGCCGATTACTGGCAGTTTCAGTTTGATGAATTGAGCACCGCTAATTTGATTGAAGGTGAAAAAGAAAAAGCGGAGCAGGAATTAGAAGCATTAAACAATATTGAGCAAATTAAAACTGCCATTAGTCAATCAACTAATTTGTTAAAAGACGGTGATGCAAATATTATTTCTGCTATTGCACAATTGGTAAGTTCAATGAATGCTGTTTCAAAATTCCATCCAGCGCTTAATGAACTTTCAAACCGTATTAAAGCCTCACAGGTTGAATTAAAGGATATTGCACAGGAATTAGAAAATGTTCAGGACGAATTTGTTTTTAACCCAGAGCGTGTAGAAATTTTAAATGAGAGATTGAATGCAATTTATCGTTTGGAACAAAAGCACCACACATCATCAGTAACCGAATTAATTCAAATAAAAAACGATTTTGAGAATAAACTGTCCGTCTTTACAACATTAGAATCCGATATTCAAAAACTAACAGCAGAAATTATTCAGCAAAAAAACAAATTGCTTGAACAAGCAAAATTCCTAAGTGAAAAGCGTCAAAAAGCTGCACCTAAAATTGAAAAAGAAATAAAAGAAATGCTTGCTTCCACGGCTATGCCTGATGCAAAACTGCAAATTGAAATAAACAGCAAGGAAGAAAATTTATCGGCAACAGGCATAGACACTATTCAATATTTGTTTACCGCCAATAAAGGAATAAAGCTTGAGGTTTTGAGTAAGGTTGCATCGGGTGGTGAGTTGTCGAGACTGATGCTATCAATAAAAGCATTAATTGCAAAATTGGTTGCATTGCCTAGCATTATTTTTGATGAGATAGACAGCGGCATTAGTGGTGAGGTTGCCAATAAAGTAGGCGACCTTGTGCGAAAAATTTCAGACAACCACCAGGTAATTGCAATAACGCATTTGCCGCAAATGGCAAGCAAAGGCGATGCACACTTTTTAGTTTATAAAAATACGCATGGCAATACCACCACGTCTGGTTTAAAATTGCTGAATAAGGAAGAACGCATTAACGAAATTGCAAAAATGATTAGTGGCAATGAAGTTACTCAGGCATCTTTGAAAAATGCGAAGGAATTGTTGAACAAGTAAGTATTAACGTTATCATTTCGCCCAAACAATTTAATCTCTAATTTCGTCCATCAAATTATCTAACAACACTTATATGAACAATCTACTAAAAGGAAAACGCGGAATAATTTTCGGAGCGTTAGACTCTAACTCTATAGCCTGGAAAGTTGCCCAACAATGCCACGCACAAGGTGCAATATTTACTTTAACCAATGCTCCTGTTGCCATGCGTTTGGGCGCAATTAATCAGTTGGCGCTGGAGTGCAATGCTCAAATAATTCCTGCCGATGTTACTATTAATGCTGATATGGAAAACCTTATTGATAAATCGATGGAAATATTAGGTGGCAAGATTGATTTCATATTACATTCTGTGGGTATGTCGTTAAACATTCGTAAAGGGAAAGCATATAATGAGTTAGATTATGAGTTTATGAAAAAGACTTTTGATATTTCTTCCATCTCTTTACACCGCCTGTTGCAAACTTGTATGAAAAAAGATGCTATTAACGAATGGGGAAGTGTGGTTGCACTTACATATATAGCTGCTCAACGTGTTTTTCCTGATTACAATGAAATGGCTGATGCTAAATCCTTATTAGAATCTGTTGCAAGAAGTTTTGGTTATCATTATGGTAAGGCAAAAAAAGTAAGAGTAAACACCATCTCCCAATCACCAACTAAAACTACTGCCGGTAGTGGTGTAAAAGGTTTTGATGGTTTTGTTGACTACGCTCATGCCATGTCTCCGCTTGGCAATGCAAATGCTGAAGATTGTGCTAACTACTGCGTTACTTTATTTTCTGACTTAACCAAAATGGTTACCATGCAAAATTTATTTCATGATGGGGGATTTTCTTATACGGGGGTAAGCCAAGAGGTGATGGAAACATTTGTGAAAAAATAATTCCCGCTGTTAAAGTCCTCTCCTTCGGGGAGGGTTGGGTGGGGCTTTACCCTCTTTCTCTTTTCATTGCCCTGTCCATTTCCCTCTTCGCCTCGTTTTCTTTAAGCGTTTCGCGTTTATCAAATAATTTTTTACCTCGTGCAAGCGCTATTTCAATTTTAGCAAACCCGTTTTGATTAAAATAAATTTTTATCGGAATTATGGTTGTGCCTTTTTCTTTGGCTTTGGTTTGAATTTTGGCAATTTCACTTTTTTTCAGTAATAATTTTCGTTCGCGCCTTGGTTCATGGTTGGCATATCCACCTTGTTTGTATTCTGATATGTGAATATTTTTAACAAACATTTCACCATCTTTTATATAACAATAAGAATCGGTTAGATTTGCCTGTCCGTTACGGATTGATTTAACTTCAGTACCGCTTAGCTTAACGCCAGCCTCCCACGATTGCACAAAAAAATAATCGTGCGAAGCTTTTTTATTTTGGATTAATATATCTGTCCGTTTGGTAGCCACGTTATATACAAAGCACAAACTTAGTATTAAAAAAAACTTTAATGCAATAACCGCTTGTACAATTCTTTCATATCACTAACTAAACGTAGGTAATGAAACTTCTCTTTTACATGCGCCCATCCCTTTTCAGAAATTTTTTTTCTTAGATCGTTATCATCCACAAGCTGCAACATGTTTTTAGCAAAAGCATCTGCATCTCCACTTTCGCTCAAAAAGGCTGTTTCATTTGGCAATACCACATTTTCTATACCACCCACGTTGGTTGATACAATGGGCTTTCCTGCTGCTTGAGCTTCAATTAAGCTTACCGGAGTTCCTTCATTTAATGAAGTCATTGCAACTATATCTATGCCAGCAAGAGCCACGTCAATTTCTTTTATCCATGAGGTAAAAATCACCTGTGTCTTTTTTTTACCATTACCGTAAGTCAATCCTAACTCAGAACATAGGTTTTCAAGTTTAGTCCTGTCATCGCCATCGCCAACTAAAACAGCAACAACTTTTTTAATGGTTTGTTGTGTTAGTTTTTTAAAAGCTTTTAAAAACAAATCATGATTCTTTATGGGAGCAAACCTTCCTATTATTCCAATCGCAATCTCATCATCCAATAAATATTTTTCACGAAAAGCTTTACGCTTTTCTATTATGTCTTCGGTAAAACGATCAAGGTCAAAGCCCAGAGGAATAACAACCGTTTTATCAGGACTACAAACTTTAAAATCGTAACACAATTCCTTTTTCTGTAAATCGCTAATAGCAACTATGGCCGAACATTTTGAAGCAAGATATCTTTCAATTGCTAAAAATATTTTTGTCATAAGCGGACTGAAATAAGAGTGAAACACATGCCCGTGAAAAGTATGTACTATAACCGGCACCTTGCAATGAATAGCGGCAAGCCTGCCCAATGTGCCAGATTTAGCTGCATGTGTATGCACAATATCAGGTTTAAATTCTCTAATGATTTTTTTTAACTCGTTGTAAGCCCTCCAATCAGATGATAAATTAATTTCTCTTTTCATTTCGCTAACCTGCCTGCTGCCAATGCCAAGTTTTTCCAGGATATAATCAGAACTTTCTTCGTCATCCAATTTTGTTCCTGCTACCAGTAGTGTTTCATAGTCAGGCTGCAAATAACGAGTCAGGTAAGCCACGTTATAGGTTGGTCCTCCAATATTTAATCGGTTTATTATGCGTAGTACTTTGGGCATAGTTTTATAGTTGTGCAAATTTATGAGGTAGTTAGCAAGTAAGTAATAGTTCTCACCTATTTTATCAGCCTATTCAATTAACAAACGTTTGTTATTTATTGTATGCAATCCACCTAATCTAACTTGACTCCTATTCTATTTTTGAAAAATGATTAAAAAATTTCTCCTCACCATTTTTCTGGTTTCATTAAACCACCAAATACTTTCACAATCGCCCGATTTTATGAAAAGCAGAGCTGCAGCTCAGTGGGCAGATTCCATTTTAAACACATGGACATTTGAAGAAAAACTCGGACAACTATTTACGTTGGAAGCCAATAGCAGTTGGCCGCAAAAAGATATTGACTCATTGGCAGCTATTGTAGAAAAATACAATATTGGTGGTTTGATTTTTTTCAAAGGAGGTCCGTTAAGGCAGGCCAATCAAACAAATTATTACCAGCGCATTTCAAAAAAAGTTCCAATGCTTATTAGCATTGATGGCGAATGGGGATTGAGTATGAGGCTTGACAGTACCATGCGTTTTCCGAGGCAAATGACATTAAGCGCAATGAATAACGATTCACTTGTTTATGCTTTTGGACAGGAAGTGGCAAGACAATGTAACCGGTTGGGCATACACATAAACTTTGCTCCTGCAATTGACATTAATAATAACCCGAATAATCCGGTAATAAGTACACGCTCTTTTGGTGATGATAAAGATCAGGTAATGCGTTACGGATACATGTACGCAAAGGCGTTGCAAGACAATAAGGTTTTGGCAAGCGCAAAACATTTTCCGGGTCATGGCGATACCGATACCGATTCGCACTACTCACTTCCAATCATAAAAAAAACGGTGAGAGAATTAGATTCCCTGGAGTTGTATCCATTCAAGGCATTAATTGATAGCGGTGTGGGCAGCGTAATGATTGCCCACCTTTATATTCCATCTCTTGACTCTTCTGAAAACCGTGCTTCTTCTTTATCAAAAAATGTTGTAACAGATTTGCTTAAAAGGAAACTTAACTTTAATGGTTTAATAATTACTGATGCACTTATTATGAAGGGCGTTACCAAATATTTTCCATCAGGACAGATTGAAGTAGAAGCACTGAAAGCAGGTGCAGATATATTACTGATGAGCGAAAATGTTCCCAAATCAATTGAATTAATAAATGAAGCAATAAAAAGCAAAATATTAGATTCTGTTGACTTAAGCAGCCGTGTAAAAAAAATACTGATGCTTAAGTACTGGTGTGGTTTAAACAACTACCAGCCCGTGCAATTAGAAAATCTATATCGTGATTTAAATACAGAAGAAGCATCGGCCTTAAATTTTGAATTGTACAAACATGCTGTTACGCTTGTTTCAAATAAAGATGCGACTGTGCCGGTTAAAAATGTAGAAATTGGTTCTGTAGCTTCTTTGGTAATTAATGATTCGCTCAATAATACTTTTCAAAAAATATTAAAAAGATATAGCAATGTAAATTGCCTTTCTGTGTCTAAAGAAAACCTGGATGCAAAAATGGATGATATAATTTCTAAGTTATCCAATTTCAAAACTGTTATTATTTCCGTTCATAATACCACAACTAAACCGCAGCAAAATTTTGGCATTACCGATGCAATGGATAAAATTATTTGGCGGCTTGCAGATAAAACAAATTTAGTGGTGGTGGTTTTTGGAAATACTTACTGCCTCAATAAATTGCCATCCATTAGCCATTCAAAAGCATCAATTATAAGTTATGAAGATACCTATCTGCCACAATTTATTACTGCCCAAATAATTTTTGGTGGAATGCCTGTTAGGGGCAAACTTCCTGTTACAGCCAATAATGAATTTAAGAGAGGAACAAGTTCTCCTTCAGATTCTACCCAAATAAGATTGGAATATGTGCCAACCCGCTCCATCAATTTAAACGATAGTTTACTTAATCGTGTTGATTCAATTGTAAACGATGCCATCAATAAAAGAGCCATGCCGGGTTGCCAGATTTGGGTAGCACAAAACGAAAAAGTTTTTTACAACAGAACCTTCGGCAGTAAAATGTATTATCCAAATGAGCCGGTTTTAGAGGATGATATTTACGACATAGCATCAGTTACAAAAATTGCAGGCACTTCGTTGGCAGTAATGAAGCTTTACGAAGAAGGTAAAATAGATTTGAAAGAAACCATTGGACACTATTTGAAAGAGTTCAGAAAATCAAATAAGAAAGATTTACGGCTCGATGAAGTGATGACACACACAGCAGGCTTTCAGTCATGGATTCCGTTTTACAAATCAGCTCTCGTAAACGGCAAGCCTTCAAAAAAAATATTTTCCAATAAACGCAAAGGCGACTTTCAACTACAAGTGGCTGACAGTTTATTTATGAGTAAATCTTATTCAAATAAAATATGGAAACAAATTGTCTCATCTCCACTTGGTAAAAGAGGCTCTTATGTTTATTCCGATTTAAGTTTACTGATTATGCAACGCATAGTTGAAAAAGTAACAGGTGATAAGATTGATGAGTACCTGGATAAAAATTTTTACAGTTTGATGGGTTTATCTCATTTAACCTTCAATCCTATAACTAAATTTCCTAAAAGTGTAATTGCTCCAACCGAAGATGATAAAGAATTCAGAAAACAAACTGTGAGGGGCTACGTTCACGACCCTGCAGCAGCAATGATGGGCGGTATTGCCGGTAATGCTGGTTTGTTCAGCGATGCAAATTGTGTAGGTATTTTAATGCAAATGCTTTTGAATGGTGGTGAATACGGAGGTACAAGATATTTATCTGCCGAAACGGTTAACCTGTTTACTCAACGTTACGTTAGTTTATCTGAAAGGCGTGGGTTAATTTTTGATAAGCCAACACCCGATGGCAGAAAAAGCCCGGCTGCAAAAAGTTGTTCTCCTCTTACATTTGGTCATACGGGTTTTACAGGCACATGTGCGTGGGCTGATCCAGCAAATAATCTTGTATTTGTTTTCTTATCAAATAGAGTTCATCCGTCTGCCGCAAGTAACAAACTTGCTGAATTGAATGTGCGAACAAACATTCAGCAGGTTTTTTATGATGCGCTCAACAAAAATTAAACCTACAACTAAAAAGAGTAAGTAAATCCTCCCATTGTACTAAACCTGTATGATGGATAATTATACCATCTGAAATATTGCTGGGATGCGATGTTGTTAACCTGCGCAAAAACAGACAGCAATTTACTGTGTCGGTATTCTACACAAAGGTTCGCATCAATCCATCCATCTAATTTAACAAACTCCTTCTCTCCAGCTTCATCAGGTGCAAATTGAGAACCGTTAAAAAACAAGTCGGCTTTAACAATTATTTTATCCTGCATGGTGTAATTACCAGTTAAACCTGTAGTAACCGTTGGCAGATACCACGGCTTTGCAAACTCATCCGGCTTTATGTTCTGATAAGTTGCATACAATCCCAACTGCATTTTATCACTTTGCAAAAATTGCAAACCACCGTGCAGTTTTAAAACATCAGCATCGTCATACAAGTTTATAAAAGTTACATACTCTGCTCCTTCACGCGGAATGTTGTAGAAAAAAAGTTTATCTGTTACTCTCGAAAAAGAAATATATCCGTTAAACGAAATTTCTTTATCTAGTTTAATATCCGTACCAGCTTTAAACTCCAATTTGTTATTGCTGTTTCCGGGAAAAATAAAATTAGTGGTAAAAGGATTTTCAGATGTAATTGATTTGTATGAGTTCTTAATCACACCCCCCGAAACAGAACCATATACAGACAAAACATCCTGAGCCACTTTATATCTTGCTTCTGCAAAAGGATATAAATGCATTTTTGATTCTTCAACACTTTCTGCTTCAAAATTTACACCTACAGTTAAATCAAAATCATACACTTTTATCTTGTAACGAGGGTGCAGCCTGAAAACAAGATTGTTTACCGGATTTGGAAAATCACCCGACTGGTAAATTCCATCAGGTTGTTCTGTTTTGTTGTACTCTACATTGAGGTTAAGGTTTGCATAATTCTCATTAAAATATTTTCCAAGATTACCGTTTAAGTTAAAACCTGTTTCAGATGTTTTATCTGCATGTCTTTTTGCAGTGTAGTTATTAAAGCCTAATCCTAAACCAAAATCCCAGTTATTTTTATCGGTGTTGTTATTAGTGAAATCAATTTTTCCAGCAATATCAGCAAACCGCTGCTTGGTTTCGCGCTTCGAAAATATTATTTCTCTCCTGTCAAATCCATAGTAATGAAACACGTTGCGTTCAAAATCAAGTTCTGCACTCAATATGCCCGCATCAATAAATTTTTTTCCGAACAATGAAAATCCATTATTGCTGTTATCGGTATCGCCATAGTTTTTTATTTTACCCATTGAAGATAAATGTCTGTAATGAAACCCCGCATTAAATTCTTTTGAGCGCAGCGCATTGTAAAATACCTCTGCATAAGGTGTGTTATGTGTTCCGTAGCCTCCTTTAATAAACCCTCTGTAAAGTTTCTTTATGTTATCATCTTTAATTCTAACGGGCTTAATAGGAGTTGACGTAAACACGGTATTATACTTTTTTACATCTACATCATACTTAAAAACAGGTGTAAAGATTGAAGTTGTATCTGCCGAGGGAGCATCACTTATTTTGTTGGCATCAATTAATGTAGGAACGTAGTCCTTTACTACTATTACCGTTTCGTCACCCGTATTAACAATACTATCCTTTTGAGCATTTGCAACTGATGCGATTAAAACCAGCAGTGCGACTATTATTTTATTTCTGAACATTTTTTCTTTTTCTATTTTTTTTAAAGCTTCTAAAAGTTTATAGTTTAGTTTCCAATTTCAAGTGAATCATTCTGGACTGCATTTAACTGTTGTCTTTCCAAAATTTCCTTGTTGGATGTTTCTTTTTCTGACTTAAGGATAACATCCAACTTCTGTAGCGCAATAGCTTTAATATCTTCAGTATCATCAACAGACTTCTCGTAGTTGTCTATTATACTTTGTAATGTTTGCTTTGCCTGGAAATTATCCTTAAGTGCATAGTAATTATCAGCAAGCAGTATGAAACACTTTGCGTTCCAGAAATCATACGAAGGCAATTCTTTAATTACTTCAAAGCATTTTTTTTGAGAATCTTTATAGTTGGAAAGTTTAAACTGAATAAGTGCAAGAGAATATTTTGCTTCTGCAGTAATGGCGCTGTTTCCTTGCTTAGCTAAAACACTAAATTCTTTTTGCGCAGTAGTCAAATCATCAGCCTTTATGGCACAACGTGCCGCAATAAGGTGCGCTTCGTTTCGAATGGAATTATCCTTTTGCTCTGCTTCCAAAACTTTTAGCGAATAAGCTATAGCCTCATTGCACTTATTCAAATAATAGTTGCAACGCATTTGCCCTATGTAACTTGCAGTAATGTTGTCCTTATAATCTGCACTGCCCTCCAGTTTGCTGTAATTGGAAAGTGCTTTAGTGTAGTCCTTTTTTATATAGTAAATGAAAGCCAATCTTAACAATGAACGTTCAGTAAAAATATTCCTATCCCTTTCAGTAACTGATTCAAAACCTGTAATTGCACTTTCATACGTTTTGGCTTTAAAATCACACTCGGCTTTATAAAAAGTTGCATTCAAAACAAAATTACCCTGCGGGAATCTTCTTAAGTAAGTTTCAAAATCTTTAGCTGAAGCGGAATAATCTCCTTTCATAAAACGCTGCTCTGCCGCCTCATAAGTGATAGTGTCCTGCGCGCCACTGCTTACGTTGGCAAAGGGTACTGTTTTAATATATTCAAAGTATGTATCGGGATTACCGTTGGCAACGTAAATGTTTTTTATTTGCACCAAGGCTTCCGATGCATCTGCTGTGCCCGGATATTTGGAAATTACTTGTTTGAAAGTACGTAAGGCATCAGCATCATTTTTTTCGTTGAAATAAATAAGCCCCATATTCAGCAATGACTTTTTTATGTAGGGGCTCTGAGGATAACTATTTATAACCTTGGTAAAATACGGTTTCGCTTCGCCCTCATTTCCGCTTGCCATCAATGCGTTACCCTTTTCAAAAGTAGCATCATCAACATACTGTGATTTAGAATAGCGGTCAATAACCTGCTGCATGGTTTGGGCTTTTCCTGCCATATTACCACGCAAGCCAAGTATAATTCCCTTCTGAAACAGCGCATAGTCTCCGGCTTTTACATCTTCATTAACCACCGAAGCATAAAAAGATTCGGCATTCGAAAAATCTCTTGTTACAAAATAAGAATCGGCAATTCGCGTAAGAGCATCATTGTAACGTGCATTATCTGTTTGTTCTTTATTTTGCGTGTACTTACGAAACCATGTTGCTGCCTCTCCATAATTTTTATTTTTATAATAGCAATAAGCAATGTTATAATTTCCTGTATTGTAATTATCTAATTTTAAAGAAGCAGGAGAAAAAATAAAAATGCGATACTGCTTTATGGCATCGTCATACTTACTTTGATTATACAATGCTTCTGCTTTCCAATATCCTGCCTGAGCGGCTAGTTGCTCATCAGTTTTGTTTACAATAGATTTTGTAAACATGCCAATGGCTTTATCAAAGTCTCTGTCGTTGTAAAATTCAGTGCCCCGGTAATATGTTACCTTTTGGTAAGCGGATTTAACGGTAGCGGTTTTGTTCTGTATTTTGTCTAACGCTTCAATTGCATCTTTATAATTTCTAGTACCCAGGTAAATATTGCCGAGCAATTCGTTTATTTCGTCTTTATGTTTTGATTGAGGATAGGTCTTTAAAAAATCATTAAGTGTTCTGATGGCTGCAGATTGATAATTCAATTCGTAAGTGAGCTTGGCAAAATTAAACTGAGCTTCTTCTTTCAACTCTTTATCATAATCCATTTTCGAAGCCGATTCAAAAGCGCTGCGAGCGCTTTGTTTATTTGCGGCCTGAACAAAACAATCACCTAAAACAAAATATGCACTCTGAGCCAATGCATCTTTTACATCGGTTACCTTTTTAAGATGGGTTGATGCTTTTTCAAACTGTTGCAATTTATAATAGGCATAACCAATTTGGTAATTGTCTTCGCGGTTCAGTACTGCTGTATTTTTAGCATAGTCCTCAAAAAAATTCAATGCCTGTTGATACTGCCCTTTTTTATAATACGTCTCAGCAATTACACGTTTTATTTCATTTTTGTTTTGGGTCTTTTCTTTTTCTAGAGAAGGTATGGCATATTCCAATAACTCATCATACTTCTGCTGTTCAAAATAAATCTGGCTTATGTAGAGAGGAACCAACGGGCCAAAAGTTTCTGAATCTCTTAACTTTAAAAAATATTCTAAAGCTTCCTTTGAATTATTTTTTTCATAAGCAGTATGGGCGTAGTAATACTGAGCAGCAGTTTTGTATTTTGATTCTACACCGGTAATCTGCCTGAATTGTTTTGCCGCATTGTCGTAATTCTTCCGTGAAAAATATGCGTAACCCGTTTTAAAGTAATACTCCGTTACTTCATCATTCTTTAAATAGAAAACATCGGCCTTTTCAAAGTTGTCAATTGCTTTAATGTATTGTTTCTGCTTAAAATAAATTCTTCCAAGCTGAAAATGCGCCAATGGGATTTTTATGCTTTGAGGATTTTCTTCAATAAATTTTTCAAGAATTTTTTCTCCATCAGTATGATATAGTTCCGCTGAACACACAGCCATGTAGTACTGTGCATTTTGGCGCGATGCAGCAGGCAAATCTGGATTCTGTAATGCCTTTTCAAACTCATTTTTTGCGGCACTGTACTTTTCTTTTACAAAAAGTTCGTAGGCTAATTTGTAATTAAATTCAGGATCGTGCCAAATGGCTGTTTGCTGTGCTTTTAAATTTATGCTGCCTGCTACGAGCATTATCAACAAAAAAAACTCTTGGCTTCTTTTCAAAGTCTTTATCATTTTACAGAATTGAGGAAGGAAAACTTAATCACGGTCAAAGTTATTGTTGCAAACGGCAGACCTTCATTCATTATTTTAGTTTACCTCTCATTTTATGAACAATAAAATGATGATAACGGAAAAGATGAAAATGATTTTTAAATTAATGATTTACAATTTTTGACAAATTGTGTAAGTAATATGAAAGATTCTTTTAAAAAAGAAATAATAAAAAATCATTTTGACGTTAAACCTTTTTAACACTTGCATATCATAACAACAAGTAACACTAAAAAATAAAAAGACATGAATACAAAAAAATTAAGCCAACTGATGCTGATGCTAACAATAGCTGGCGCAGTTGCAATTTCAGGATGCAAAAAAGATAAAGACGAACCTGATACAGATACTGATGTTGCCAATGACAACTCATTTGCCGAGCGAACTTACGATGATGTAAAAAGTATGTCAGACCAGGCTGGTGATAACGGCTCACTCAGTACTTATAGAGTCGGAGACAACTCTGGCCTATTGAGTTCATGCGCAACTATTACAAACGATACCACAGTTAACCCCCACATACTTACAATTGATTTTGGAGCTACCAATTGTTTGTGCAATGATGGAAAAAACCGCAGAGGAAAAATTATTATATCTTATCAAGGCGCCTACCGAGATTCAGGAAGTACTCATTCCTTTTCATTTGACAACTATTTTGTGAATGACTATAAAGTGCTCGGAACAAAAACGGTAACAAATCTTGGGCATAACAGCAATAATCAATTGGTTTATTCTGTTGCTGTAAACGGAAGTATTATTAATCCATCCGGGCAAACCATGACATGGTCTTCCCAGCGCACCCGCACATGGGTTGCAGGTGAAACTACACTTGGTGTTTTAAATGATGAATATGATATTACAGGATCAGCCAACGGAACTTCGTTTGCAGGCACATCCTTTACCGCAACAATTACAAGTGCGCTCCACGTTAAGTTTAACTGTTTTGTTACAAATCCTGGCTCATCATTAATAACCAACGGAACTTTTGATTTAGTTCCATCAGGCAAAGCAACACGTACTTTTGATTTTGGTACAGGTGCATGCGATAATCTTGCTACTGTAACTATTAATGGCAATACCTATAATATTACTTTAAGGTAAATAACACAACAATAATTTATTAAGAGCCGTCTTTCCTTCTGGAGAAATGGCTCTTATTATTATTGAGCCTGCCTATGCAAACAAATTCGATCAGGAGAATTTGCTTTTTACTACGTCTAAAAATTCATCATATACAGCACTGTTAGTACTTATTATTTCTTTACCAAAAAGTGCATTATCTCCTCCCGAAAAATCTCCTATCTTCCCTCCTGCTTCTTCAATCAAAACTATTCCAGCCGCCACGTCCCAGGCATTTAAACCATATTCATAAAATCCTTCAAACCGTCCTGCTGCAACGTAAGCCATATCGGCAGCAGCACTTCCTAATCTTCTTAATCCATGAGTGTATCTCATGCACCAGTCAAACACTTCCATGTAAGGTTTCATTCTGCCGTAATTAGAATAAGGAAAACCTGTAGCAAGTAAACTTTTTTTTAGCTCTTTAATTTCACTCACTCGTATTGATGCGCCATTAAGAAATGCGCCACCACCTTTCCAGGCATAAAAGCATTCATCCAAATTCAATTCATGTATAATTCCTGCCACTAATTTTTTATTCTTCATCAATGCCACACTTATGCAAAAGCAGGGCACACCATGTACAAAATTTGTAGTGCCATCCAGCGGATCAATTATCCATTTATATACGGCATCTGTTTCTTTAACGGTATTCTCCTCAGTGATAAAACTACAACCCGGTAAAATTTTACTCAACCCTTTAACCAACATTTCTTCAGAAGTCTTGTCAACATAGCTCACTAAATCGTTTGTGCCTTTATACTCAACTGAACTTTGCTTAAACATCCGTGCCTCGCTAATTATAAACTTTGCAACTTCTTTAACTACTTCAATTGCTGATTGTGTAATCACTTCCAATTCTCCTGTATTCATTTTCGTTTAATATTTGTTCTTAAAAATATCGCCAAAAGTAGGTATTGAAATTTTATTTTAGCCACCATGAATTTTAAAAACCTGTTTGTATTTTTCTTTTTGCTTTTCAGTTGTTATGTAGGAGCACAATCCCCAACTAAGATTGAACTCATACATGCTGATTTTTTAGAAGGCAACGAAGAATTTGGAAAAGATGTGAGGAGATTAATAGGAAATGTGCAGTTTAAACACGACAGCGCTTTAATGTACTGCGACAGCGCTTATCTTTTTGCTATTACAAACAGTTTAGATGCATTCGGTCATGTGCGAATTTTGCAGGGAGACACCATTTCTTTAACTGGAGATTTATTAAAGTATGATGGAAATACAAAAACAGCGCGCATGTTTGATAACATCATCTTCCGCGATAGGAAGATGACTTTAACGACTCAAACACTAAATTATAATTTGGCCACCGAAGTAGCCGAATATATTAACGGAGGAAAAATTGTTGACGAAGAAAATGTTTTAGTTAGTTCGAGTGGCAATTATCTTTCAAAAGAAAAAAAACTTTTGTTTAGAGATAGTGTTGTCCTAACCAATCCAAGATACGTAATGAATACGGATACCTTACATTATTTTACTTTAACCAAAACCGCTTTTTTTTATGGGCCATGTACGATAACATCTACCGGAAAAGATAGCAGTGTTATTTATTGTGAGAACGGCTGGTACAATACCACCACCGAAAAATCTTACTTCGGAAAAAATGCTTGGCTCAAAAGCAAAGAGCAAAAACTGTGGGGTGATAGTTTACTGTATGACAGAAAAAACGGAATTGGAAGAGCATTTGGAAATGTAAACATTAAAGATTCTGTGCAAAAAGTAATCATAAGCGGAGATACCGGATATTATGACGAACTAAAGCAAAAAAGTTTTGTTACAGGAAAAACATTGCTCACACAGTTGCTTGATGACGATTCGCTGTTTATGCATGCCGATACCCTCTTTGCAACTAACGATACTGTTAGCAAAAACAAAACCTACTTCGCCTATCACAGTGTTAAACTTTTTAAGAGTGATTTGCAGGGCGCATGCGACTCGCTGGTTTATAACTCATCCGATTCAACTGTCAGACTCTTTTCTCTTCCAATTTTGTGGAGTGATAAAAACCAAATGACTGCAGACAGTATTTACATACAACTTGCCAACAATAAAATTGATAAACTCCTTTTGAAAGATGCAGCTTTTATGACAAGCTACGAAGATAGCGCTCGTTACAACCAGGTAAAAGGAAAAACAATGATGGGATTTTTTGAGAACAATGAGTTATATAAAATTGATGTGAACGGAAACGGGCAAAGTATCTACTATGGAAGAAACAAAAAGAAACAGCTTACAGGAGTAAACAGGGCTGAATGCAGCAATATGGAAATTTTTGTTAAAGAAAGTAAAGTAAGCAGGATTAAAATGATAGAAAAACCGGAAGCAACCTTTTACCCGATAAAAGAATTACAGCCAAACGAATTAATATTAAAAGGTTTTAGCTGGCAGGAAGATAGAAGACCATTAAGAAAAGAAGATATTTTTTTGAATTGATATAACTTATAAATTAATTTGCTGGACAGTAAAAAACGAAAAAAAATTATGATTAACGTAGCTATAAATGGATTTGGCAGAATTGGTCGTACTGTTTTTAAAGAGCTGGTACAAATGCAGGGTATAAAGATTGTTGCTATAAATGATTTAACCGACCCTGTAACACTTGCACATTTGCTGAAATACGATTCGGTACACGGTAGGTTTGCCGGGACCGTATCGCCCAGCCCAACCGGTATTGTTGTTAATGGCAATAACATTCCAATTTTTGCTGAAAAAGATCCATCGCTACTGCCCTGGAAAAATTTAAAAGTAGATGTGGTTATTGAATCTACCGGAAGATTTACCAATGAAACCGGAGCATCTGCACATACAAAAGCGGGTGCAAGAAAAACAATAATATCAGCACCCTGTAGTGGTGGTAATGTAAAATCTGTAGTGCTTGGGGTAAACGAAAGTATTTTAGATGGCAGCGAGCAAATTATTTCCAACGCAAGCTGCACAACAAATAATGCTGCACCCATGATTAAAATTTTGGATGATAACTGGGAAATTGTTTCAGCGCATATAACAACAGTACATGCTTACACAGGTGACCAAAGTTTGCACGATGCTCCTCACAAAGATTTAAGAAGAGCTCGTGCTGCAGCGCATTCAATCATACCAACTACTACCGGAGCCGCAAAAGCAATTACAGATATTTTCCCTGCAATGAAAGGAAAAATTGGAGGAGCCGGAATAAGAGTACCTGTTATATGTGGTTCGCTAACTGATATAACTTGTGTTGTAAAAAAAACCGCTACTCCTGACCAAATAAATAAGGTTTTTAAAAAAGCATCGGAAAGTTATATGAAAGGCATAATTGAATATTCTGACGAGCCGCTTGTTTCAGTTGATATAATCGGAAATACCCACTCTTGCATTTTTGATTCTCAGCTTACTTCAAGCAACGGAGTAATGGTAAAAGTTGTGGGCTGGTACGATAATGAAATGGGGTACTCCAATCGTCTGGCGGAATTAGTAAAAATGATTGGCGCGTAAAAATTTTTAGTCCTGTTCAATCAATGAATCATCAATTTTAAATACGTCTACTGTACTTACTAGTGGTGTTGCTTTTGCATCTGTTACTTTTATTTTAATTACAGTTGCAGTTTTTGCCGGAAACGTAATTATTCTTTTTCTCCCAATTGTGTGTTTTTTAATTTCAAATATTGAACCATCAGCATTTTCAATTTCGATACTAAAACTACTTACACGCTGACCCATTTGAATGGGTTCTTGTAACACAATGCAATTAATTGAAGTTGGTTTTTTAAATTTTACCTGGATGTAATCCTGAGCCCTATTGTAAAGAGAAAGATAAGTGAGCAAATTTTTATCGGTAAGCATTGCAACATCAGCTTTGTTAGAAACAGAAATAGTGGTATTATAATCTATTAGAGATGTTTTAAAATTTTCATCAACTAATTTTTTTAATCCAATCAAACTCGTAGAATCATACATGGTAAACAACCCATTATCATCAGGAGGAACATTAAGCAAAAGATTTGCACCTCTTCCTACCGATTTTAAATACAATCTGAATAATTGCTCAGAAGTTTTTACCTTTTCGTTTTCTTCTTTATGATAAAACCATCCTGGGCGTATGCTCACATCACATTCTCCTTGAATCCAGTTTTTGCCATACTTATTCCCGTGGTTTAATGTATCGGTTGATGGTGCAAGAGCGCCTCTTTCAAACCCTGCTGTATCCAACAAGTTCCAATTAGGGTCTCCTGCAATTCCGCTTTCATTGCCTACCCAACGCACATCTGGTCCAATATCACTAAACACAATAGTTGATGGCGATACTTCTCTAATGGTCCTTTCAAACAATGCAAAATCATACACTTGTTTTTTACCACTTGGCCCTTCACCGTTTGCGCCATCCCACCAAAACTCAAACAACGGTCCGTAATTTTCAATTACTTCATTCATCATGTCAACAAAAACTTTGTTGTATTCATTAGTTCCATACTTGGGATGATTTCTATCCCACGGAGAAAGATAAACGCCCATTTTTAGTTCATATTCATTGCAAGCGTTTCTCAAATCCCTCAACACATCACCCTTTCCATCCTTCCATTTACTTTGGGCAACAGTGTGATTAGAAAATTTACTCGGAAACAAACAAAATCCATCATGATGTTTAGCCGTAATTATAACTCCTTTTGCACCACACTCTTTTGCTATTCGGCACCACTGCATGCAATCCAATTTTTCAGGATTAAAGATTTCAGCTTTCTCGGTTCCATGACCCCATTCAAGATTTGTAAATGTGTTAGGTCCAAAATGAACGAATAAATAAAACTCAAGCTCTGCCCAGTCTAACTGACTTTTGGTTGGCAATGGTTTTAATGGTTCAATTTTCTGTCCTTGAATAAAGGTTGAGATAATTAAGAACAGTACAAAGGGAAATATCTTCTGCATAAATTATTTATAGTAAAACATAGTTGGAGGAATTACTTTTTTTGATTTACCTCCATTACTGAATAATAAATTTAAAACAGCATCGCCTGTGCCCTGAACAAATGCCAGCTTAAAATGATGGTAACCCTTTTTCAAAGCAATACTTCCGTTTTTTTCTTCATCACTGTGCATGCCATCATTATCTATCACCACATTATTATCAATCCAAAGTTTGCTGCCATCATCAGATGACAGGTAAAAACTATATACCGCATCATCTGCAATTTTTATGTATCCTTCAAATTGCAAACCATAATTTTCTAATCGGGTAGCTTGGCTTGTAGAAATATTTTTTGCAACTCCTGACTTTACAGGTTTTACAAAATCAATATCGTTAACAGAATCAGGCCTTAATTCATAAGAGGAAAACTTAATGCCAGGCTTTAAATTATTTATTTCTACCGGATTATTCCATTCATAAACTTTCACAGGTGCTTCAACAATTGAAGATGGTAATACATTTTTTGAAAATGCACGTACCTTTAATACACAAGATGCACCAATATAAAACGGTTTGGTATATAAAGAAGATTTTTCTGTTGGTTGAGAACCATCCAATGTATAGAAGCACATATAATTATTACCTTGAACAGAAACGAATGGTTTTAAAGAACTGCCGGGGTAAGAAAAATTAATTTGTGGTTTTGAAGCGAATGCACCGGCATTGTTAATTTTCAAGACGTAAGGGTTTCTGTCCTTTATCTTTTCAGGATCAAATTCAGGAAAAATAATTTCAACATCTTTTCCCGTTTGATTCCATTTTAGTTTTTGATTAGTAGCCAATAACTCAATTGTTGTTCCTGGATTTAAAAACAAATCGTGCACCACAAACTTTTTTTCTTTTACCCATTTAGGCAGCAGCACATATAAATTATTATTTGTTGGGTTGTAGGTAAAAAAACATTCCTTAACTGCGTAATCTGGATCCGGGTCAATGGTAAGTTTCAAAAGTAAATCGCCACTTTTGGTTTGAGATTTGTAGTCCTTTCGTCCATCACCCCATTGCGAACTGTAGCGCCAGATATTAGTTTCATAAATGGCTTCTCCATTTGTCTTTAACCACTCTCCCATTTCAAGCAGGCGTTCCTGCATAATAGGCGGAATTTTTCCGTGCTCATCAGGACCAATATCCAATAAAAAATTTCCACCACGGCTTACTTTATCAATCAAGTTGATTATTAGTGTTTGTGTTGAATTATAATCCCATGCATCTTCTTCGCGGTTGTAGCCATAAGAATGTCCCATCCCTCTGCTCTCTTCCCAATAGTGATTTTCAAAACTTAAATCGGGCTGAT
>Ga0209605_1000358_pt1 | contig 60513 bp, 90 predicted proteins | sample AD_UKC035_MetaG_FD_184408 | JGI IMG/M metagenome (GOLD analysis project Ga0209605, IMG submission 184408) | Active sludge microbial communities of municipal wastewater-treating anaerobic digesters from USA - AD_UKC035_MetaG (SPAdes) (version 2) | ecosystem: Engineered > Bioreactor > Anaerobic >...
GCAGCTCCTTTTGTTGAGCCATCTGCTGCCGCATCGCCTATAGCAAAAGTAATATCTGCATCTGAACCAGGCAGTATATTATCAACATGGGTAGTCCCGTTTATAGTTATAGGTGCAGTCGTGACTACATCAACTAATTGGTCACCACCATCCCCTGTTGAATCAACTTTCCAATACGGCGCATGGGTAGATGTGTTGATTGCAAGAACATACCCATCGTTTGAGCCTTCACCAAGATTTACGATATCCGACCCGTCAAAATAAAGAATATCTCCTGCCGATAATGATAACCCGGCTATATCTGTAAGGTAGGCATGAAACGATTGATAGGTTGCCGAAATGTCTGGAATGTCAGAAGCTTCCAGCCCGAAAGTTACAGTCTTGCCAGATATGTCAAGGGTCGCCGCAAGATTATCTTCGGTCAAAAGCTTCATGGTGTATGTACCGTCGCCATCATCGGTCAAAACATAGTTGGCGGTTCCCTCGCCGTCAAGATCGGTAAGGCTATCAACCTGAGTTGCCGTGGAAGATGGAGGAAAAGGGGGAAACGCATAGGCCGAAGCCGAAAGCATAAGGCATAACACGAATATTAAGTATTTCATCGTTTTCATTTCTTTCCCCCTATTTCACAAAGTAAAGATAGATGTCCCAAGTGGCGCTTTCCGTGGCCTGATTAGCCACTGTTACCGTCAATGTCCCATCAACAAGCGGAAACAGGCCATCAACCAAAGGCGTTCCGCTCTGTGTATTGGTGGCATGAATCAAATTCGTTCCATCGGTCGAAAGAAGGTTCTGGCCGATAGCGTTTGCCACTCCAACGTCTGCCGCATCGGGAGCCGTGACCGTTCCGGGCACAGTCGTCACAAGATACAGGTAGTACCCTCTTTTGCTGTAGTTCCAGGTTTCCGGTATGGTTGTTGACGGAATGGTTCCGGCATCTCCATCGGTTCCGGCAACACAAGCGAGTTTTAAGACAAGAGAATCCTCATCCCTTGATTTATAGTATTCCGATACCGTTACCGTACCAGCCGCCGCAAACACTAGCCCCGGCATTAAAAGAAGTGCTACGAATACCGCCAGTTTTAAAAATCTTTTCATTGCTTTATATCTCCTGTCCCCGTTAAATTGGTTGCTTACATCGTATTTATCAGGGAATCCCTGAAAGCCCTGAACTTATAGGCCCCACGATCATAGGTTGCGTCATCCGGCACGGTTACAATACTGAAAGAAGGTGTCCATGTACTGTCAAAGCGCAACCCTGTAGCTGCGTCCGATGCGCCTGTAGATGTCCCGGAATCAACAACGGCATCCGTTACATGATCCGGGTAAAACTTTCCATTTGCAAAGTCGATCCCAGGAGTAGAAAATATGGCCCCTGCATCATGTGCGGATTTGTAGGTTGCTTCCTGAGAAGATGAATAAGTTGTACTATACCATCTTACTCGATTGGTATGATTGGGGTTATAATAGACATTATATCCTACAGTTGGCGAAACATCAGCCGCAACACGCAAGGGCCAGCAATCTGCATTGTTTCGGGTGCAATAAATAACATTGTTTCTGGCTGTTACGCTAGCATGATACAATGCTAATCCAAACCTATGATCTGCCCCAAGGTAGAAAGTATTATTGAAGATCGTACAGGCATTTTTATAGCCTGCATCAAAGTAAATCCCTGCATCGAGTGATGACCCATAAGGTGCGGCTGCAACCGCCAAATTGAAAACATTATTATAGACGTTGACTCTCGTGTTGTTATTGCATTGAATCCCGCAGGTAACATCTTTAAAGTAGTTGCGGTAGATATCTACATCGGTGCCATGCAACATCCGAATCCCGATATAATCCGAAGTGTGAATATAGTTATCACGGATTATGATATCGGTGCAGGTGTAGAGTCCCTCATTGTGAAAACATAAATTTCCTAATCCCCCACCCGATCCTCCTAGACCATAATCCCCTCGATAAAATTCATTATGATAGATTTCAGTATCATGCGCCCCCTTGAAATCCATCGCATTCTCGCCGAAGTTATACATCTTGTTATCGTAGACATTGGTGGCCGTTGTCATCCCCATAAGCTGGATGCAATCAGCTTCAACGTCATGAATGGTGTTATCGTGGATGGATATCGTCCCGCTGGTTTTCGGGCCTGCCGGAGACGCGGCAACCGTCCAGATCAGTAAAATGCCGTGGCAGTCGATTGCGCCCCACTCGCCAAGCGTTCCGCCGATTCCGATGCAATTCTGAATCGTGCAGTTTTTAATCTCAACATTGCCATGCGGAACTGCGATATATAGCGCGCCGGTCGGCCCGTTGTCAGAGGCTCCCGCGTGACCGTTGAAATCGACCCCATCAATGACGATCCCGGAACAGTATTCGATTCGGACATTGGCATCGAACCAACCGCTCGTCCACCAATCGCCGCCGGAAACGTCAATATCCTTAATGGCCAGGTTAGTTATGCCGGTTGCGGAAGTATCAGAATCGCTGATAAAAATCGGTCGTTGCGTGTTGCCGTTCAGCCGCGGCTTGGCTCCTGTTCCATACGCCTGTACAGTCAGGCCGTTGATGGTTCCCCAGTCAATTTCAGAACCGTCATAACCGAGCGTCTCATCACTACTCCACGTATCGCCGCGGTTGAAATTGATCGTGTCCCCATCTGCAAATCCGGTGGCTTCGGCAAAATCGTTTACTTTTGCTATCGTTTTCCATGCCGCGCCATCCGATGTCCCGGCCGCCTCATCATTGCCAGCATTTTTAATGTAGTAATCAGTAGCACCTGCCCAGGAAGCCAGCGATAACAGAAACAAGCATAAGATAACTATTTTTCGCATCAACAAACCCCTCCCTGATTATGGCAAGCGGAAACCAAGCCGTAGTTGAAGACCACAAGTTCCGGTTCCAGCCGTATCGACATCAAACCGTAAAACATCTCCGGTTGCCACATCGTCATGGTCGGTATCAATCGTGGCCCCCGTTGCGGCATCCTTGCTGTCATACTCCGTCGCATCGATGCTGACTCCCGTTGAAAGCATATCAACCGTATCGGTAAGGTTGTGAACCATGACAGTAGGATTGCCGGAACTTGAAGTCGTAAAGCAATGAAGCCCGATAGAGACAAGGTTCATGCCGTTCATTTCTTCAGGGATGACGAAATACCGCTTGCCGTTGCCTGTCGTAACCGGGATACTGTAGTCGAACAGGTCTATCGAAAGTGTTTTTGTACCCAACACCGAACCGGCCAGAGCGTCTGGCGTAATTGCAACCGCCGTACTTGCTCCCGCGTTTACTTCGGCAGTTGTCGCAGTTTCTACAACACCTTTATTGGTTGTGCTTGCGTCTTCACATGAAACAGTAAGGGTTTCATCTCCGCCGTCGCTTCCTTCGGTCAGGTCAATACTTTCACCGGCAACTAGCTTGCCATTGAGATAACCAGCCGTGGTATCGTTGGACGATACCTTGATCAATTCATCGGTGATGCCGGAAACGGTCTGCCATGTTCCATCGCCCCGGAGATAGGTCGTATCATCTGCGGTTCCGGTTGCGTTCAAGTCCGCCATATCAACCACATCGTCCGGCAATGCCACATCACCAGTGAACGTAAAGTCGCCGCTCATCGTCCAGTTATTCGCTACAAACAGATCGAATGCGGTTTCAAAGGTGCAGTTCTTGAAACTTGGCGAACCGCCCGGATCGTCTGCGAATCCAATCTCATCGCTTAATACGGGAGTTGCAGCGTCATAGTTCCAGAATGCGGCCCCGGAATCTTCGGCCTGCTCCATTGCCGTCATCAGTCGATTTTCTGCTTTTAATCGGTCGATATCGGTCGTTATTGCAGCCAGTTCTTTTTCAAACTGTACGGACAAGACCGGCCTGAACCCGGCGCATCCGACAAAAGATAATGCAGCTATTAAAACCGCAACCCAACAAAACCTTTTCATATCTTTACCCCTTTTTCACTTATACGAAATATGCGAAAAATATATCGTCACTTTCCGGGTCTGCATCCCAAACCTTCTTGTTCTCCGTATCAACCAATAAAACCCTGTTCTTTGTAACCATCAAATTGACGACATGAGATCCTACCAAGCCCATATCCTTGAACTGCGTGCCGATCACTTCGGCAACCGGCCACGAAAGCGAACTGACAAGCTTTACTTGTTGCTTGATCATCTCCGCATGAAACAGCAAGGCGTATTCCTCGCACTCAAGCTTGTGGCCGTTTCGTTTCGGCATTTCAACAGCGAGTGCACTTTCAATTACTTCCATCCCTGTTTCGTCATCGGGTATTTCAAACTCACGGTCAGTAAACCAAATGTAAACCAAATCCGGCCAAACCGCTTTCAATCTGCTTCGTATTTTTGAGGTATCTGCCATATTAATACTTTATCGCCCTCATTGCTTTGTCTGGAATCGCCTGCCTTCTGTTAATCCCCCGTATCGACTGTTTTGTAATTAGTGGTATCCCGTAATTTCCTGATTCTACTACGTTCTTGTTGTACTCGAATATTTCTTCAAGTATTGCTTTAAGTTTTTCCCTGTCCGGTTTCTGCATCTGCCAAGCCTTCAACTTTTCGTAAATCATGCTTTGACGTTTTCTAAAATTGGCAACTTCCTTTTTCTGCTCCCATTGCTTTGCCTGAACCGTTGACCTTCGTGAAGAACGGAAACCCATAGCCCGTAACGTAGTTTCGCCCATTGTCGGCATGTACGGCCTGTTTCTTTCGTCAAAGATCTTATTACCCCATCTTGTGCTTGCCCCTTCTTCTGATTCCCTTGCCGCTTTGATCATGCTGCTTGCGCCTGCCGGCAGAAGTGCTTCAAGGCCCCTTAACGGCTTGCCTGCCATAAACTGGTGCATTACTTCCCCAAGGTCTCCAACAACCCCGCCGATAGCCCCGGTCAGTTCGATCATGTTCTTGGGTACTCCCGGATCGACCGAAAAAGAACCCGACACATCAACCCCTTTCCCGCCAAGGCCCACGATACCGTAACGTAACGCCTTTTCCGTAGTAGGCCCTATATGCTCGTTGATCGTATCCCAAACATACTTTTCCGGGTCTCTATCTTCGCCAGCAGATTTCAGGAGAAACCCGACCATGCTCATTACGGCAGTCTTTAGCGGTATAGCCGCAGCCCCGCCCAATACGATAGGTGAAGCCATAGCCCATACAAAAGCCCGGATGTTCTTCTTCTTCAACCCAAGGTCGTAGCACATCTGAAGCCAGTTATGGCCGAACTTCTGATATGTGTAGGCCATTTGCGCTATCTTGGAAAACGGGTTCTTGCCTTGCGCCCAAGCCGGAAGTGTTGACTTGCCATAAACGCCGTGCGCCTTCCCGGTCGCATCAACCGCCGCCTCTTGCGCTTCGGCATTGGTCATGCCGTGCTTTTTCGCCAAACGGTACGCCGCCAGTAAGGTAGCGCCCCTGTTCCATTGCTCGGTCTTGCCGAACAGCCACATCGAACCGTTCATTGCTTTCGTAAATGCCTTCCCGTGCAATGCCTGAATCGTACCAAGCGCGTCTCTTGTATACTGCGGGTCATCATAGTTCTTGCTCTTGATCTCGTTCATAAATACCGTCTCATCGGTACTCATGTTATGAGTTTTGCCCTTGGTCATAAACCTTGCATAATCTTTTCCGGCTTTGCCAAGCTCCGCAAACACTTCCGCAAAATTACCGTTACCTTTCAAGACATACTGATGAATCGCCGCCGGAGCGGTTGTCAGCATCGCCGTAAGGTTGACAAACGGCGCTCGGATATTCGGCAATCCAAGATATTTAAAGGTCGCTACACTCTTGGCAATCCCGATTACACGGTCTGTAGAATCGGCATTTCTAAGCTGTTCTTCAATGTACCTTTGAGCAGTTGCGTAGGCGTTACTTTCTGCCGCTGCATCTATCTTGGCAAGCTCTTTCACCATGCGGGCAGCGGTTTCAGCCTTCGCCAAACCTGCCGAAGTATTGGCAAGATATCGTGATGTCCTTTCAAGTGGATCGTTAATGTAGCCCCTGATCGCTTCCCCGTCCTTGCGGTGAACCATCGAACCACGATATCCACGAACCCTGATAAGGTCGGCGGTCTGCTGTATCAACTGCTCCTGAAACTTGGCAAGTATGCTGGAATCGTCCAGCTTGACACCTTCGGAAGCTTTCTTTAACAATTCTTCTGTCGCCATTACGCTTACATGCTGGTACACTTCTTCCGGTAAACGCTTTGTCAAGGATATCTTGACATCTGTGTAACCTTCTTTTCTGATGCTATCGGCCAGCCGTTCCGCCGATCCCCTTGTAGGAGCCATATCAAAGAAGCGTTCTTCAAAGTCTCCTGATCCACGTTTCGCCCGTATCGCCCATTTACCTTGCTTACGGATACGGGGAGCGTAAAAGCCACGCCACGATTCCATTTCCGCAATGACTTCTTTCAGCGATTTCTTGTTTACTTCCTGTTTGTACTCATCAAACACGTTGATAAATTCGGGAATATCGACATCTTCGATTTCCTGCTTGGACTTTCCGGCAAACGCCGCCTCTTCCTTCTTCTTTTCCAGAATCGCAACCATCGGAGCAATCATCTTGTCAAGAGCATTGTCCATAGCGCTTCGTATGGATTTCCATACCCGAATCGTTTCCTCGGATATCCCAAGACTTCGTTGATACTGCTCGAACAATGCCACACGCTCGGCCACAGGAGCGGTTTTGTCAGCGTTCCAAGGCCCCGTCATGGCATCGCCTTCATCCAGCATGTTCATCAAGTCGATATATTCCTTGGATGTCTTGCCGGTCATTTTCTGTGCAAACGTAAGGCCCTTATGCTTTAACGCCTGAATGTTTTCCAACAGGCTTCCTTCTCCGCCTAACGGATCTTCAATCAGTTCGTTGAAGTTTTCGCTGAAAAGGTCGTGCCGCTCTATGGCGTGTTTGACTATCTTCTGGACATTCTCGTGATCCCACCATTCGGGAGATTTCAGGAGTTGTTCCCAAAATCCTAAAGCCGGATGATTCCTGGGCAATAACTGGATAATATTCTTGATCATGTATCCGGTTTCACGATTCAGCCAACTTTTGCCCTTGCCTTCCGGCTGGCTCATCGACTTATCAAACAGGGCTTGCAACTTGGGGTCGAGCTTGGTGGAATACTGGATACCTGTATTTGCTTGATCTGCCATTTCTCGAATGGCATCAAGTTTTACGCCATTTCTTTCAAGGAGGGCAATTTTGTCTAAAACTTTTTGATCCCAAATAACATAATTGTAAGAGCCTTCGCCTTTTTCTCTGCTAAATTGGTCTAAATATTTATTGCCAGGTATTCCAGCCTTGCGGAATATTTCAGATGCTTCTTGTTGGTTGCCATCTAAAGCCCTCGTTATCGCATTATATAAATCTCCGCCCGTTTTAGGCGGTGGGATGCTTGTTACTCCCCATACATCCAATACAACATTTTCTGCCCAATCTTCTTCTTCAGCTAAATCAGGAAACCGCCTTGTAAGTGCTTCGTAAGCCTTGCCGTCATTTTCTAAAACAAGCGTTATTTCGTCTTCCGTAAAACCTACAGTTTTAATAATCCTTAAAACTTCAGGTAGCGCATATTTGCTTCTCAAATTAGGTTTTAATTTAAAATGATTATCTTTTCTAGTTGAAGCGACAACATTAAGAACCGCCTTATTTTTCGTTGAACGCTCTATTTTATCAAGAACAGCATCAGAAACCTTTTTATCCCAATTTAATAATTGCGGAATAATGCTATCTGGTATGTCAAGGGTATAAAGAGAGCCAAATTCTCCCGTTGTTTTGATTCTATCACCAAGGGCTTGGAGTAATTCTTTTTGTTTGCTAAGTTCCCATGATACATCAGGAAACTTCTGCATACTCCTGTCGGCTTGCAATCCCTCTATTTCTTTGATTGCCACTTCAACACTACCAAGTTTACCGACTCTGCTTAATGCGTCTTTTGAGATTGTTCTGGCTCTTTGCAAACCGATAATGTCTTTTGCAACTTCGGCCATTCGGTCAACTGTTGCAACAGACCCATCAAGCAAAACATTGTCGTAATTATCTAAAATGATTTGGCGGTATGTCGTGCCAGTGTCTTTTGCATCGGCCATATAAAAACCGTGGCCAAAAGCCGCCCCGCCTTCGCCTGAACCAACCTTGTCCAATCTTGGCCTGCCATGCGGGAACCCTTTTTCTGGTGGCCAAATGTGCATAGTGCCATGATACACGGCCTGATAAAGTATATTCGGATTCTTCTCGTCGAAAGTCCCACGATTGAAGATGGATTTTATTTGGGTGGGGGAGAATGAGACGTATTGAGCATGTCTTGGCAGGCCCTCTCCTTCTGACACATTCTTAGCAATCACGCCGTCGTGCCCATGAGCTTTTGCGTAATCAATAGCATCAAATACATCGATACCACTTGCCCCTTTTAGGTCAATAACGTAAGGTTTCTTGAGGCTAAGATATGTTTCTTCAATTCGGTATCCAAATTCTTCGGCTATTTTGCGTTTGTCTGTGAAGAAAAATTCATTTTCTTTTGACTTAAAAGCTCTGAACTTTTGAGAGCTTGTTCCATGATAAACCACCAACGGCCTTCCCTCGGCATCCACTACCTTAGATTTCCCGAACCACTTCTTAAAGTTCGGGTTGTCCATGATGTTCTTGGCCGCCTGCTTGACGGAAAGCTTCACCGACTGAGCGAATTCATTTACACCAGCCCCGCCTTTCCTCTCATAAATCTTCCCTGACTCCATCCCTCTGAGAACACTTCTTGAAGTGGCGTGAAACAGGTTGATAAAAGAATCTATTAGGTCGCCAAGCCGTTGAAGGACTTTGCCTATTGTCGTTCCACGGTACTTATCCCGTTCTTGCAAAGCCTTTTCGATCCATCTCGCTTGGTCTTCTTCGGTGGGCTTATAGGAAGGGTCTTTCTTCTCGGTGCGTATCCGGGAATCAATGGCTTTTGATTCGCCTATAGTGACTTTGCCAAGGTTTTTGATAAGGTGATAGGACTCATGGGAGAGTGTCCATTTGTCGCCCACGCCCTTGACAATCTCAATGGTGGCCGTAGAAGGATGATATGCTCCTGCTATCCGTTCAGCCGTTCCCTTCGGCCTGCCGTATGCTATCTCAAACGATGCTTTGTTTTCGGCTATCTGCTTAACGCTTTTGACGGTATATTTTTCGCCGTATCTTGTCGCAACAGTGAACGTGCCGTCGCCGTTATTCTTGACGGTCTGTTTTCGGAAAGTGTTTTTGACTTGTTTGAAAAAGGCAAGGTTATCCAATGCCTGTTTTTTCAGCAGGTTTGCGCCGTATTCTGCAATGCGGTCTTTTGCGGTTTCAGTTACGGATGGTTTTCTGCGTTCAATTCCGATTCTACGTTCAGGTGCGCGGCCATACCGCTCGTTGAAAACTTCACGTCTGCGGTCTCCGGATCTGCGCTCGGTCGTTCTTCTGGCTATCTCATTGGTTGCAATCCGGGATGCGCCTTTGGATATGGCTGTGTCAAGGCGGGTGGAGAACTGGGTTTTTTCAGCCTCGGCCTTGGTGGGCTTGGTGGCTTCGGGCTTCGGCTCAATCCCTTCGACTTTTTTAATCGCCTCAATGACTTCGGGTTTTAGGTTGTGCCCAAGGAGCCAGTTGTTGAAGGCGGTTAAATTAAAATGGGGGTCTTCTAATTCGTTAATTTTCTCTACTATATTTTTATATTCATTTCCCGTTAGCGCATTAGGTTTTGGGGCAAATAGAGCAAATTTCTTTTCAAAAGAAGAATAATTAATCATTTCATTGCTGTATCGTGGCAATGATTTGGCATTAGCAACGGGAAAAGACTTTGCGTCCTTTTTGAATTTTTCAAGAGCTTCTTTTGTGTTTAATATTTTATAAACACCATCACCCGGAACATTTAAAGATATCATGTCATCTTTAAATGGCTCAAAAAGATTCAAAAGATCACGCCGCCGTTCTGGTTGGTCTGCAAATGGCATATGATGCCAATAAGGCTCATCCTTGTCTTTGAAGACTTCGTGTCTATAAGGAGCCTGCTCTATCGCCTTATCAATCTCAGCAAGCAAATAGGTTTTCTGCTCTTTTGGGGTTAATGCTTTGGCTTCGGCCTTTGGAATGTCGGCCACAACATCGTCGCCTTCAATCTTGATATCATCTTTAACCGCCTCAACCTCTTTCTCTTCTGCGACTGTTTTCTTAACAGGTTCAACCTTCGGCTTCGGTGCTTCCTTCACCTCAACCTTCTTTTCCCCCGGCCACTCCCTCACGTCCTTTGCTTCAACCATGCGGGACTTTCCACCGGGTAGAACGACCTGCACCTTACCCTTGTTCTTGCCCCTCTTAATTTCCCTTGCCTGAATGATCGGCCGGAATTGATTATTGACCCACGCACGACCAACGGCGTGTTGTGAAGGTTCCCCTATGCCTTTATCGGAGATCGTCTCGCCTGCGGCCTCTGGCTTCGTCTCAGGTGGTTTCTCTTTGGCTTTAACCTTTTTTGCCTTCAGCTTTTCCTGCCCCTTCCGGAATTCCTCAATCTTGTCGTCGATGGTTTTCAGCAGGTTTTCTTCCGTCAAATCCACAACACCAATATTCGGGTGCCTTCCAGAATTCGGTTCGGTGAAATAGAACTGATGGCTTGCAGGGGCCTTTCCCGCCCCCGGCTGAATGCCCTGATACACAAGCCCAAGCTCCGGCCTTTGCTCGTTGATTCGATCCACAACGGATTCGGGGATGATCTCGGTTTCTACTTCCGGTTTAGTTGCTTTCTTTTCCGCCTTATCCGCCTCGATCTTGGCTTTCAAGTCGGCCTGTTCTTTCGCAATACGGATCTCAGGCGGCTCGCTTGCTTCAAATTCCGGCGTAGTCTTAAAGCGGTCGTAAAGGTACTGAAGGGCTTCCGGGTTGCCCATCTTGGCTTTTTCGATTCGCTTTTCCAGATCCCACTTCACTTCCTGCGGGATGGACAATTCCGATGTGTAGGTTTTGGCAAAAGTAATCAGGCTTTCAGCATCCCTTGAAAGTGCGGCCCTTTTTCCGTGCAGGTGTTGGGCCTCCTGTTCTTTGGCAAGCCGTGACTTCTCCGCCGTTTTGGCCGCCATTTCTGCTTCGATTTCGCTTACACCAATGCCACCCTCTTCTTCCGTCGCAAAATCTTCCTTGAACTTCTTTGCTTTGGCCACCTTGCGCTTGCGGTCGAACTCCATCACTTCCTTGCTCATCTGTGCGGTTTGTTCGTGTGGAAACGTGATGGGTTCTTTAATTTCCGTCTTTTCGGATACCGTTGGCGGTTCTTCAACAACCTTCTTTTGCGGTTCGGCCCCGAAAATATCGTCCAACTGCTCGTCAACGCTTTTCTTGCCCGTGGCCTTCTTATATTCCGCTATGACCTGATCGACGGTTGCAGACGGTATGCCTTCCTTTTCAAAAGCGGGTTTCCACGAAATCGCTTCGTCAATACTGATTTTCCCGGCATGAAGCCCTTGCTTCAGGTTTTCAATGGCCTTTTGCTGATCGACAGCGGATTTGGTGGGTTCGGCTGCGGTATCGGTTTCGGTTGCGGTTTGTGTTCCCACTCGTGCCTTCACGCCTGCCCTGTGTGCTGCGCCCCCAAGCCCTACGCCCATAGTGAAGCCTGTCAAACCGCCTTCTGCGGCTGCTTCATCTACATTCCGATAGGGGGATATGGTCGGATCAACGTATTCTTTCGCAACAATATTGCTCTTGTATTGTTCGTATGCGCTTTGTGGTATTTCCTCAAATGATTCCAGAAGCCCCTGTTTACCCAAGGTTCTTGGTAGGGTCTTTCCGATCTCGCCCCCCATCGTTTTACCCATGAAAGCCCCGGAAGGCGCACCAAGTATGGCAGTTGCACCACCCACTTTCAGCCCTGCATCGATAGCAGCGTTCTTGGCTACTTCCTGCCTTGCAAGCATTACCCTTTCGTTTTCTGAAAGGCTTGAATCGGTTTGCTGTAATGCGGATATGAAATCTTCGGTTTGCCCAAGCCGTTCAATCGGTGCGCCCATTACCGTGTCGTAAGCATCCTTGGCCGCCTGTGCGCCCCCGACGCTTCCCTCACCGATGGCACCTCCGACAATACCGGCCACAACTTTGGGCATACCAAGCCTGATAAGCAATCCTGCCGTTTTGAATCCCAAGCCCATGCCGAAACCGCTTGAAGGGGCTGACTTTGCGATACTACCCAATATCTTAGGTGCGCTTGTCCACGCTGGCCCCATGTGTCTCTTGCCTTCTTCGTCTTTGACAAAGAAAGTCTTAGCCTGCTCTGCCTTGTAAGCCGGAGTCAATTCGGACTGTGATTGCAGTTCCCGCTCTTTGTAAAGATCTTCAACCTTCTGGCCGATGGTGCCAAGGCCAACAGCTTGAAGCCCACGGCCTGCAAGCTGCCCTAATTGGTCAAGACCTGATGCAAACTCACGGCCATAATCGCCAAAGGTTGTGCCGCCTTTAATGGGCTGCTCTATCGGCTTGCCGTCAATAGAAACAAGATCCCATCCGTCGCTTGCGGGTTCTTCGTCGTATATTTTTTTGACTGTCCAATCAGACATTTAAAGCCCTGTTTTTAGAAGAAGGTTTCAAGTGGTTTCCAAATCCCGCCACGTTTTCTTGCAACATATTGACCATCTTTGATAGCAATCGTAAGACCATCAATAACACCCTTGTTCTTCGGCAAGTTCGGCTTTTGCGCTTGCCCTTGGAGTGCTTGCCACTTCCCGCCAGGTTGCTTAATCACATAATGATCGCCCATAACCGAAAGTTGAACATTGTCGGCTACGCCTTGGACTTTAGTATAAGGCGTAGGTGGTTTTGGTTTGGACTGTTCAGTCGTTTTTACTTGTGGCCTTTCAGACGGGATTTCTGCCGGCTGCGCTTCTCCCGGTTTGCCTACCCCTACCAATCCGGTTTTAGGGGTTGTTCCAACCTCAACAACCTTGTTGCTTTGAGCATCAAATTTGTATTTTTTACCATTACCAAACTCAACCGTTTTGCCACCTGCTTCTACAACACTTTGCATTGCGCTTTCGGGCATACCTTCAGGGGCTATCGGCAAGGTTTTGGGCTTTTCAGACTGAAACCATCCCCTCGCCTCGGCAAACTGCAAGTATCGGTTTGCCGCTTGCTTCACTCTCGGATTTCCAGCACTCTCGGCTATCTGACTGATACGTTCAAGGATGGTCTGCTTTTCTCCACTTCCAAGCCCTTCGATATTGGCAATACTCCCATAATTGATAATGGCATCCGAATCATAATCTTTCAGGACATTGCCTAAAGCCGTCATTTCTTTATTTGCTTGTTCCTGCGTGTACGATTTCCCGCCAATATCAAAGGAAAGCTTGCCGCCCTTCCCGCCTCCGGCCATTTCCTGCCGAAGCTTTTCTCTCTGAGCCCCATACAGTAAGCCCCGTTGACGGCTCGTTTCAATTTCCTGCTTCTCTTTGGCGGTCATTTCTTTCGGTATCAGCTTGTAAAGAGCGGCCTTGTCCTTTTCCAGCCGTTGAATGCCCTTTGCGTATTCTTCGCCTTTGAATCGGGAAAGCATGTTGATTTGGTTGTCAATCGCATCAATCATAACTTGCGGGTTCTTCATGGCCTGTTCGAGCTTGCCAAGTTTTGCAATCGCTTCTTGCGCTTCCGGGCTTTTGAGTTGCGGGTCTTTCTGCTTCAGCTGTTCAAGAAGTCTTGCCCCTTTTTTGAATTGATCCCTCAACCCCTTCTTTACATCGTAATTGGCTGCTATAAGGCCCTGCACACTTGGGGCGTTTGCTTCCACTTCGCCCATTGTCAGAACGGTTCCGTCCTTCTTGACATACTGGCCGTAGGTTTTACTGTTGTGGTCAAGGTCAAGATTGGCATTGAATATATGGCCTATCTTTTCGGCCAATGTATGTTTTTCGCCTTTGGATTTATACACAGCGTGATCGAGCGCATCCATGTCCGGGAATATTGCCGCAACGGTTACGGGTGCATTTCTACGGCTCAATTCAGCCTGTGCGTTCTGGCTTGAAAGCTGCTGCGCTGGCAAACCAAGCTCATATGTTTGCTGTTGCCTTGCCCTGTCCTCATCCTGCAACCGCATTTGACGTTGAAGAAGGCCCTGCTCTAAGGCAAGTCTCGCTTTATCGGCTCTTGCCTGCCCAAGCCCTGCAAGGCCGGTTCCTAAATTATTGGAAAGATTGTTTAATGCGTATCCTACCGGATTTCCGTATGGCATTTTAATAATCCCTTGTCATTTTTTCTTGACATTTAAGGCTATTCGTGCTTATCCTTAAGAAAAGGAGAAAAACTATGAAAAAGATACTTGCCGTTATTATGATTTCGATGTTTCTCTGCGTCGGTTGCGCCCATAAGCCGAAGCCGGTTGAAGAAATGTCCTTTTCGGAACAAATTATAATGGAATATAAAAAAGAACAGGCTGAAAAGGAACGCACGGAAAAAGCTAAAAAAGTGTTTTGGTACATCACCGAAGCCGGGGCTATCGCCATAATTGGCAATTCGCTTGGCCTTGACGGCGCTATTGAAAGTGCCATTTTGAGTAAATAGCAATTTTAAGCAAGTCCAACCCCGCTCATTCCGCTCGTGTCTCCATTATCTCCCTGTGTCCCTGCTAGGCCACCACCAAGACCGCTTGCGGAGCCAAGCCCATCTCCGCCACTTGAATCGCTACCAGTTCTACCAGGACTCATTCCTGCAATCGAATCCGCAATATCAGATGCACCCGGTATAGAGCCGCCGATATCGCTTCCAAAACCTAAAGCGTCCGCAACATCCGACAGGCCCATGTCACCAAAACCGCCCCTCCCGACACTGCCTATTGAAGCCGCAAGGCCCGAAGCTCCCGGAATGCCGAAACCGGATAGCGCCGTCGAATCTTGCGCATTATCCCCGAACAAGCCGCTAATCAAACCACTGATCTTCGATGCAACTCCGCTAACACCCTTGCCAATCAGACCGACAACCTGGCTTGTAAGGGTTTGGCCGCGATTAGCTGAAAGTTCTGCTTTTGTTGCATTGATTTTAGCCATTTCATCATATTTGTTTTGCTCTTGTAACTCTGCATAAGTTGTTTGATCTTCTTCGGAATATGGGTCATTTATATCTTGCCTTGCCGCAATAGGATTGGTGGATATATCATATCCAAATACTGAGGATGGGTTTTTGCTTGCTTGGGCATTAACTGCTTCAGCATGAACATTGCCTAAATTTGTTACTGCATTCGGGTCATTTTCTGTCAAAGTCGAATAAGTTGAAAGATTTTCTTCAGAATATGGAGCTAAAGCCTCCTTCGCTCTTGCCGCATTGATTGGTGTGCCTAAAATAGTATTCATTGTCTGAAGCGTTGCCAAAGGAACACCCAAAACAGCCGCTATTTTCGCCAACGATGCCACAGGAGCTTGCGAAACGGCAGTAGATAAAGCCTTGTCAGACAATATACTGCTTGCAACAGCCGGTGCTGTTTTGCCCAATAAGCCGGTAACATTGCTTGCTATATCCGTAATTGTAGGCGTAGAAACCTGACTGACTAAAGCGTCCCGTGCTGTAGTTTCTGCCGTCACTCCTTTCGGTGCGTTTCCTATCATCGCCCCGGCCTGTAATCCTTCATCCATGACAACCGAATCCGGTTGAGACAGATACTTTTCCAGCGGTGTAGTCGTTTTATTTGTCGTATCCGTCGAAGCCGCAAGCCCCGTTCCAAGCGCCGAAACCGCCGGGGAAGCTTTACTCCCCACCATCATGGCCTTTGACATCGTGGAAGGATTATACCCGCTTACATACGACGAAGCGGATGGCCTGCTTGTAAGCCCCGTCCTTTGCCTGCTCCTGTAAGAAATTGGTGTGGATGATCTTGATTGCATTAGAACAATAACCCTCCGATACCGCCCAAAAGCCCGGATGTAAGACTTGAATAAATGTTCCCGCCTGTCAGGTATTCCGTCAACCCGCCGACTGCCGCCCCGCTTAAGGCCCCGGTTAAATCGTTATCCCCAAGAAGGCTTTTGCCGATCTGCCCCCCGGCGATACCTGTACCCAACCCCGTAAGATAGGTCTTTGGCGAAGTCAGCGCCTTTGTCCAGTTCGACATATTCCCGGCCCCGGCAGTGGAAAAGAAATCGCTTGCGGAAGTCTTGCCGATCTCTCTTAACCCTTCGCCGTAATCCGCAAGGTTTGTCGTTGCATCTTTTGAAAGACTTGATGCAGTCCCGGCAAGGTTCCCCGTTTCGCTGGTCGCCCCATAAATGCTTGCCGGATCACCCGCCTTATACTGCATATATCCAAGGCCGAGATTAGTTCCAAGCCCAAGGCCGCTATAAAGGTTTGCCTTTTTGTTCTGCTTTTCCTGCTCCTTCATCGATTCTTCACTTAAGGCAAGGGAAGCGTCCGAAAGCTCTTTCTCCTGTGCAAGCCGTTGTTCTTCCAGCCCCAACATCTTGTTTTGATACTTTTCCGCATCCTTGGCCGAATATAGAGACATCAGGGAAGGAGTCTGTGCATTGATCGCCTCAACATAATTCGGCTTCACCCTGCGCCCGACAAGACCGCTGTATTGCCGCATGGTAGCCATTTATCGTATCCCTCCAAGCATATCGTAATACATCTTTTCCCTTGCAAGCTGGTTCTTGTACTGGCCATATCCAAGCAAGCCGGAACCGGCCACATTCGCCAACCCAAGCCCTTCGGCTATCGGCAGTTCATTTTGATAATCTTTAAACTGCTTTTGAGCCAGTCCAAGCCTCCTTGTGCCAAGATCATAGTTTTGCGCCAATGACCGGGAAGCAAGATCGGATCGTTTATCTTGGGCCTTCCGGTTTAAAGCGGCGTTCATGGATGCAACCTTTTTTCGCATCTCGGCAGAAGCAAACATTTCGTCGGCTCCAACCGATGACAGGATTGCTCTTTGCGTACTGTCAAGGCTTTTTAGCTTCTGCATAGCCCTTTGATATTGCGGATTGTCGTAATATGAAGGCATCTTTTAACCCTCCCCTTTTAGTACATGCCAATCGGCATAGCATAACCCTGCTGGTACAGATTGATAAAATCTGATCGATTCGCGCTGCTTTTAACCTGAATCGTCGGATGGTTCGCCCCTAATCCTACCTCTATCCATAGATGGGTATATCCATATTTGTTATGTTCCCCTCTAAGATCAATAATGCGTCCAGTAGTTACGCTTGAACCTAATGGTCTATAATAATATGTAGCTGGCTGATCGGGATCGCCAGATATATAGAAAACAGCAAATGCTGTTGAACAACAACTTGGTAGTAGCAATGAGGTTAAACTTGCCCATGTAGTAGTTACCGAAGCGCCACTTTGTATAGTTATAGCCTCATCCCATTCTATTTCACCTGGTCTTGCATGGCTAAACTCAATCAGTTCTGCCGCCGCCGCTTTGGTCTTAAACAGCCCGATACAAAGATCCTCGCCGTTGTACCAGCCGTGTTTTGCATCCGACCAAGTAGGAAGCGTATCGGAATTGACTATTTCCGAATCTGTAATCAGATTGGTTCCAGCCGTTACCACCGCCGAATCGTCGATATAAACTGCGTACCATGTATCCGCCGCCAAATCGGTCGAACCCGCATTGCTCCCACCAGATCCGAAGTCAAAAGTAATGTCAGAATCCCAATAAACCGTCTGCGCCGTAGTGCCTGCATGGTAGTATCGTGCGGGCCTTAAAGTGATGGTGTCGGTATCGCTGTAGGTAAACTTTGTGGAATTGTGAGCATAAACGCCTAAAGTAGTCCGGGCTGCCGCCGCCGTGGTATCGTCGATAAGGGTCTTGATATAGGTTGAAAAGCCGAGCGTGGTTAAGGCGTTTGTGGCCGCCGCATCGTCTAACACGGTCTGCATGAATGCCGAAACCCCAAGATCTGTCAGTGTTTGCGCCGTGATATCCATCTTCTTCCATCGCTTATCACCGGCATTGGAATCAGGCGCTATGATATCGGGGTCTGACTCTGCTTCCCCAGAATCCGCATCGATGTAGTATGGAGCAAGCAATCCATTGACAAGATCGAACACAATCGCCCGTGAAGTGCCGTCCAGCAGATCACCGTTGATCGAATCCAAGGTATAATCCGTCCCGCCGGTTGTTCCGGTCGCAAAATAACAAGCACTTTTAGCCATCGATTCTTTCCTTCCTGTATCTTATCCCCCAACCAATCGGCTGAAATCCTTCTGCCGTGTTGTCGGTTGTAATCTCAAACCGGAATCGGTGTGACCACCCGTACCAGTCGCCGTGAATCGTGTTTCGGATGATACGGTTCGGCGTTTCGCTTACGTTGAAAAAGTTGATTACGTTTAATTGACTCGACACCCATTCCCCGCCGCTCCAATCCACCCACTCGCAACCGTCCCAATCCGACCACTTACCGGCAAGCCCCCCGCTCACATCCGTTGAGGCGGAATGCCCGATCTCAAGGTTGTGCGTCTCTGATATCGCTTTGGCAACCACCTTCAATTCCCTGATCCGGGTCATGTGCCACATATTGCCGGTCGGGAAAAAATCTCCCGTTTCAATTACCTGCCGAATACCTTCGCCGTTCCACGATTCCCCGTATTCCAGCCGCACCAAATGGCCCGTATCAATGCCGCCGTAGGTGTACTTGATCCCGTTTGTATCCATGACCGTAAACCCGCATTGCGGCATTTCCGCAAGATCGGTCACTTTCTCAAACCACTTTTTCCGCAGCAGGTCGTAGCATAACCATTTGTTGCAGTCGGTTTGATTGGCCCCGGACGGAATCAACAGGTTGTATTCTTTATTCTCATTGTCGAACCATCCACGGGCATTTTCAATCGCTTCCCAATTAATGCACTCCGGATCATCGGTTTTGAAAAACTTGTCAATCCCCCGAATCGGGGTAATTACCGCAAGATCGAAAACTACCGGGCCGCTGTTCGACAGCCAAATCAGGATATTCCTTGTCACATCCTGCGCCATGTCATAGCCCACCTCGGCGGAGGCTAAAGTCAACGGTGCCGGGCACCCGATATTGTCCGATATCGGATGAATCTTGTAATCTTCCGGGCTGTCCCCGACCAACAGATAAGTTGAGCTTTTCGTCAGCCCCGCCCAACCGCTTACGAGGTTCGACCCTACACGGTTACAAATCTCCATCCCTGCCGTCAGGTCGTCAAAGTTGCCGAAGTACAGGCTTTGCAGCCCGTCCATCGAGCTTAGCTCACCGTTAAGTACATTCGGAGCATACGGCATGGTATAGTCAACCCTGTTGCCTTGCTTTCCAGCCACGTCACCACACAGCAGCAGCATGTTCTTATAAAACGATGGAAACTTGTATCCGCCCCTTACGGTGTATTGCGCCGGTATGCCCATCACCCGGTCAACCACAAGCTCATTATCGTCATCGTCAGCCGTACCGGAAAGCGTGGCGCTTACGGTGATTTCGTAGGCGTACCCATAAACCCCGAACATATCCACAGGATGCTCTGCCGAAGCTGCCGGAGCCTGCCAACTCATCAGCCCGGTTTGCCCTAAAGTGTCACCGCCATTTGATGTTCCATCCGTGACCGTTCCGACCGTAGTAAAGGCCGCGCCCGTCCAATACTTGATTGTGACTGTGGCCGCATTGGTATTGACAAGACCCGCCGCCATTTTGCATTTGATAGCGGTCTGCCGCTCATCGAACATGGCAATGATCTTGCCGCTTGTCGTCATGCCGTCCAGAACAGCGCCGATCTCATACCCGGTGTAGGAATCTTCGTTTACTTCGAGGGTGAAGTCCCGGTATTCGCTACCGGTATAAAACTGGAACTGAATCGGCTGCCTTAATACGCCGTCCCAAATATCGGTTAATTCCTGAAACGGGGCATCCACCGTAACCATGTAGATAGCCGCATCACCGGCGCTCAGCGCAAACTGATAGGCGTACATATACATGCCGTTGAAATGAAACGGCTTGGCAGTCGCTACCGTTGAATCGAAAGAAAAAATTCCGGTATCGGCTAAAGCGTGTGTCCCGTCGCTCGTTCCGTCCGATGGGTTTCCGACAGCCGCAAACGTGGTGCCGTTATAATATGTGCAGGCAAGAGTCGCCGCAGTCGTGTTGGCCGTCTTGACATAGTATTTCACGGCCTTTAAGGGGCGTGGCGAAAACACGACCCAATATTGCCGCCCGGCTACAGCCCCTACAGTCACATAATCGGTAGCATTAGCAGAAAGCGTGTTCGATAGCGCGTCAGTAACGTCAATCGGGTTGGCCCTTGCCGCATCCGTGCAGGTGATAAACCCGCCGCATCTCATCTCTGTACCGGCCCAAATGTAGGTCTTTTCCTGATTGCAATAGGCGATATGGCCGTCAGGGGCCTTGGACAGCCGCCCAAGATTGCCGGTCGAATCGGTTAATAGCGCCGTGCCGTTGAACCCGCCCTCGTCAGGAATCGCAGTCGTGTTGTAATAAAGAGCCGCTTCATCCTTTGCGCTGTTAAAAGCATGTACGATTGTATAAGATGCTGTATCGTAAGCCGTCCGCAGTTGTATCCCGGATCGGATCAAGGGATGTGCCAGCGTATCGTCGCCCGTAGCAAGACCTTCAACTCCGTCCGTGATTGACTCGCTGTCTTCATCCAATAATGTCGAGCCGGAATTGATTACACGATACCCTCGGACACCCTTTTTCCCGCGGTCTAAATACCGGGTGTTAATCAGGGTCTTATAATTGTCCGGGCCGATAGTAAGCGGGTCGTCATCAGGCCGCCATTCACCGTCAAACCCGTATTGGATCGTAGCAAGCTCATCCCCCTGATCGACCATTAAAGGCTCGTTCTGCTGCATTTATTTAACAACGTCCTCGGATTCTTTGACCTGCTCGTTAAAATCTGCCCGGTATCGGTCTAAAATCTTGTAGTACAAACTCATCAGGCCGTCATATCGGGATATCTGCCGATCTTTTAAAAACATCATGGCTGCAACGTAATATTTCAGGGCAACATCATAATGCGCCGGGGTCGGAATAGTATCTGTAGTTGCCGTGATTGCAGCAGGCAGTGAAAGCATATACAACTTTATATCCTCGGTTGTTCTTGCCGAAAGCATGGGATAAACCCCCACTTTCCCGTCAAACTCGTACCAATATTCGGGCTTATCTTCCTGCCCCTCATGACCTATATGTGTAGGAGTCCCCCTTTTCAGCCCCGCCTTCTTGCCGTTTGCATCTGTATAAACAACTGCGTTGACCGCTATATAAGTAGTCGATGTAATGCTGTATTCAACGGTGTTGCTTGCAAGATCGATCTCTTCGGTTTCTTCCAGGCATCCGGTTCTTGTCGCAATATCCTGTACGCCGTCATGGATCGCCGGAATGATATCTTCATCGTCTTTCCAGAAGGCATCCGAATCTTCACCGGCAGTTGTAAGGACTTCGTGAATCAAGTAACGGACTTTGGTAATCAAATCACTGACAAGTGTTGAAGAAGTTCTTTGTGATCCCATTTACGCCGATATCCCCCTTCTCCCGGTGTTTGCTCCAAGCATTTTACGGCTCAGTTCCCGCACCCTGATCTTGTCCTTCTCCCACTCGTTCACCCACATTTGCGCAAACAAAACTTCAATCTGCGTAGCAATAGCCGCCCCTGCACCCCTTTCCATCCGCTTAGAATTGCCGTGCAGTTTGGCAAGCGCACCGTGCCAAAGGGCTTCATGCACTTCTGCCGGATGATACGGGTAAGCCGATGCGCTCCACGTTGCGATATCAGCAACCTCCTTCTGATAATTAAAGAAAAGGTTGTACTGATCGTTTGCGGCTGGATACCAAAACAGATAATGGTATATGGTAGGTGTGGTAGGATTTGCGATATGTTGCCAATGCCGGTATCGGATCGGCCTTCTCGCACTTCCGACATCAATCCACGACGAGCTTCCCCTGACATCCTGTTCGCTGATCGGGTCTGTCGGATGGCCGTCGAAAGTTGGCGAGTCAAGAACCTGCTTGAAATCCCACTGGCTTGCTGCTCCGGCCAATATCGTAGTCGTATTTAAAACAAACCCGCTATGGTAAACACTCCCTCCGCTTGTGTAAGTAGTCATGGACGAAGTGTCTATAGCATCCGAGCCGTCAAGGGTTTTGAGCGAAAAAGTATCCGCATCGATGTATTCAAGAAGAAATTGCCTGCCGTTCAGTTCTTCCGGCTCATCTAATCCGTCGATGGTAACGATATCCCGGATTGTCGCATGGTTATGAAACCCGTGGCCCGTAACATCCGAATCAATCGAATCTGCGGTAATGACTCCCGGATCTGCCGCCGTTATATCGCTGATGTTGGCATAGGCAACCGTCCGTAAGCCGTCATACGGCACGATATCCCAGGCAAGCGGGAAACTGTCACAATCCCGCAACTCCCTGTCTGCTGATATGATTGCATCTTTGATAAGAGCATCAAGGGCATTGTCGCTGCGGTCAAAGATAAGAAACCGCCTGCACTTATCAACAAGCCCTTGCGTTGTTATCCTGCTCGCCATAGGCTTTTACTCGCTTTCATCTTCAGGGTTGAAGCCAAACTTCTTGATGTCATCGAGCGTTTCACGCGTACCTGTCTGTTTCTGGTCTTCATATTCCTTCTGCGTGGCCTCTACTATTCTTTCATACGGATAGGTCTTGACGCTGCCGACTACTTTCCTCGGCTTGTTCGGAAGCTGCCGGAAAACCTCCCTTGTCGCATGATCGGCGGCCAATAAAAACCGCTGCGGCAAGATTACTTCGGATTCCCTTTTTATCAGCAGCGTCTCCCCGTTTACCGCAAGCTGAACGCTTTCTGTATCCGTAGGTGAAGACCTCGCATGAAACTTGACCTTGAAATACTTCTCAATGTAAGTTTCTTTCGGTTGTTGTTCCTCTTTTTCATCAATGGAAAATTTAGTTCCGGGGTTCTTCTTTCCCTCTGACATTCTTTGTTTTCCTTTCAGTTTGGACATTTTACATATATGTTCCGGCTTCAAACATCAGGTAGTCGGAAGTCGCGTCAAGAAGGTAGGTCGTGTCGGAAATCTTGAAACCCGCCTTTGTTACGGTTCCCGAAGCCTGCGCCACAAAATCGTACATCCCGGTCAACGCATGAATTCTGCCCGATTTCAGAGCTTCGTTCAGCGTAACTTCGTTGGCCTGCTCTCCGTTTGAAGTTAGAGCGGTTAAGGTCGCCCATTTGCCGTCCACACAAATCCGGCTACCCACACCGACATAAGTTGTGCTACAAACGTCATTCCAATTTCCGGTTCTATTGGTGGAGTTTCCAAGCGTCCATGTATCAATCGCTACACCCGTTCCTTCACTCCTTTTGTCCGGGTTGGGATCTTTGGCAAGGTAGGTGGTAGTGGAAGGTGTCGAAGAAGAAGAAATGATGTCTCCCCCTCGATAAATGGCGATACCTTCAGTTGCCGCAAGATCGGCAATGTCTATATCCAGATCGTCGTCGCCGGTTCGCAAAATGCCTTCCACAGCCGCCAACGTCCGCATGTTGACAGACCATTCAGCCAGAATCTTGGTGTCTGTAGTCAGGCTGAAGATTTTCACCCAATCCGGGATGAAGCCAAGCCCGATATATAGAGCCGCATTCTGCTGCAAAAAAGTTCCAGTTATGCGCTTACTCATGGTTTAAATTCTCCTGTTGGTTTTAAAGTTTATGCCTTTATCGTCAAACGCCCCTATCAGTTAGGGTTGGCCGTTGCCGCACATTCCAGACGGGCAATCCAGCTTTGATTAAGAATTGCCGATGCCTGCATGGTTTTCCACGAAACAAAGCCAATCTGCCCCAACATATCGCCTACCTGCGGTTTCGGGTTGACAACCATCGGGGTAATTGCGTTCTGCCCCTGAAGCGGAACAATGGCGTAGGCGTTCTTGGATACAAAAATCATCGGGTAAACGTCGCAAGGCGCTGCCGAAGAAACAGCCACACCACCGGAAAGATAGGCGGTTCCGCTTGCGCCACCAGCCAGCCAGGGTTCAAACATCGGGGTCAGAATGATTCTAAACTGCTCGATTGCCCCGATCTCTCCCGGAAGGGCTTTGCCTGAATCGGCATAGTCTTTCATCGGGATGAACCCGCTGATGCCCCTCAAATCAGCGTCAAGGTCGGTATGGCCCAAGGCAAAATAACCCGGCATAACAGCTTCGGTGCTAATGGCCGCCGATGCCTTTACGATCTTGGAAATCTCCCGCGCTTTGTACTTCTTGAAATAGCGGTAGATTCTCCTGAAATCCCCGCGGGTCGGCGGTGAAGCTACCGATGTTCTGGCCGATACGCCATTTGCGTAATATCAATCTGTTACTTTGATGACCATCTTTTAGGATGGCGGGGGAAACACTTCGGATTCCCCTCTTACGGTTTCCCGTAAGTTCAGACTATCGCATCACCCCGGAAAGCCACCGGGGGCCGGAAGATTTAGTCGTTGCGGGTAGCAAGTTCCTGTCTGATTCAATATCTTCATCGTCTGATATAAAGACTCTCGGCGTTCCACTTCTTTTGAAGGGGTTTGAGAGCCTTTGCCTCCATTGGGTGAAACCCATTTTTCTATAAGTTCAATCCCAACTTCGGCCTGTTTCTTTTTGACTACGAGATATGGCTTAATCATCCTGAGAGCATGGAGAGCCTTGCCATGATCAAGAACCCAATTCCAAGTTGTCTTATGTTTTGGGTTAACTTTTTTTCTCGGCTTAATTCGTCCATTAAACCTCTCAACCAACCAATTCATAAGAGCCTCGCTTGTATTTGTAACCGTCAGGGTTAAAACATATCTTGGGTTTACTATTCTTGCTGTTTTGTTATATTTGCCTTTCATCTTTTCTATTGATATGCACCCGTCAGAATCTATAACACCTGCGAGATAACTTACTTCTTCGGTTGTCAGGTCTGCCTTCCCTCTGGTTGCCTTAACAAGAACTTGCGCCATTTCCTGATGTTTTCCTTCTTGTCTTAGGTTTTCCATGTAATTACTTCCAGTGTCGGCCTAAAAGTTACCCTTTAGGCAGCGCATTTATATACGTTTGTTCCGGCCTTCAACACGTTGAAACGAAGCGCCTCAACCGTCTCGGCAATCTGCTCTGCACACAAATCACTGGTTTCGTCTGGAATCGGATCTTCGTGAGTGTCAAGGATAACGTCGGTAAGTTTTACCGCATCCCTGCTGTTACTTTCCGGCTACCGATAACGCCGTACTGACTTAGTTCTCTTGAACTAAGCGGGGAAACCGCTTCGGATTTCCCTCTTGATTTTTCAACCAAGGTCGGACTATCGCTTCACCCTCTCGGGCGCTGATTCGCTTAGTCTCTGCTGCTGCTCCGACTGCGTTGAGCTTTCGTACCGCTTGATACAAATCCTCACGCCGTCGTAGTTCCCAAGGTGAAAGGCCTAATTTCTTTGCTCTTGGCACTTCCCATCCATCAATAAGCCTTAAAGCTAATTCAGCTTGTGGCCTCTTGATAATCAGGTACGGAAGTAAAGGGATAATAACTTTTCTCGCAGATACATTTCCCCTTACATGCCAACGATAAATAGGTCTTTTCTCGAAAACGCATTCAATACGCCTGCTGCCAACTCCAAAGGTTTGATGCAATAAAGCTGGGATAGTTGAATCTACCATTCCTATGCTGATGTGAACCGCATAGGTAGGATTGATTGTTTGTCTGTCTTTTCTTGGCTTCATTTTATCAATACGGATCGTTCCCTCTCCGTCCATAATTCCAGCAAGATAAGCGTACTGAATCGCTTGCATCGGGTTGCCATGCACAGAAGAAAACCTTTTGGCTTCGGGCTGTCTTATGTCGCTTGGTTTTCTTTCCATGTTTAGGCGTTCCCGTTGTTCAGAATCAGTTTTAGTACGGCAATGCGTAAGGGCTACCGTACTGCTCAAGCGTTACAGACACATCCTCATAGGTCAGCTTTTGACCTTGCGGTGGTATGCCTTCTGCCAAGGGTGCGGTTGCGCGGGGAAGCGACAAATACCTTCGCCATTTAGCGGTCTTGGTTTTGTGCTTCTGCTGCGGGTCAAAGTAGCCAAACCGCTCTAAAACCATCAGGTGCTGGCCCCGATCAAGCAGTTTGGCCTTGGCGAATCCAGCCGTACGCGGACTAATATCGCCGTAGGTTGTAGTGTTTGGATTTCCCATAAGTCCTAATTCCTCCTGTTAAAAGTTGTTGCGTCAACTCGGAGTCTCTTAGGACTTCTGGTCGTACTATCGCAGTTAAGTTGTGGGTGTTAAAAAAGTTTCTTTTCTAATCAGTTAAAGGTTGAAGATAAAATCCTCTGATTCGTAAACATAAAACTCTTTACCTATTTCAAACTCGGATAACTCCATTATAAGCTCTCAAACCTGATAATGTTTTTACAGCCTCTACACCGATGCTCGATTTTTGCCCCTTTGCCAAGCACACCGATGAATATCAGCTTGTCGCAGATTGGGCACCTGACTCTTTCATCGGGGTTGACCTTGATATACGGCGGGTCATTGGCAATTACGGAAACCCTCCGCAAATCCTTCATCCGCATTCGTTTCTTGGCATTACTGTTTACGGGACAGGTAATCATTGAATCCGGCGGATTCGTCATTTTCATCGGCTCCTGATGGTTTTTCAACAGTCTTTTTCTGCCTCATCGTGTGGCTGTGAAGTTGATCCTTTTTGTCCTTCTTGTCTTTAGCCGCCTTGTCAAACTCTGCGGCCTTGGCCCTTGCCTGATCCTCCTTGAAAAGGTCAAGAACCTTAATGCCGTCTTCTGGATCTAAGGAAAGAGCCAAATGTTCACGGACTCCTTTTGATTGCTTGGGCAACCATTCCTGCCATTCTTTGCTTTCAAGAATCGCATCCATGTCCTGATGCCGCCTGAGAACCGCACGATCAAAATATAGTTGGGCAAGTATTGTTTTTTGTTCCTGCATCCCTTGATCGTAGGTGGTTTTGTCAACATAACCAGACTTTTGGACAATGCTCTTGGCTATCTCGCTCGCCATTACCTTCACAGCGTTATAGGCATCCGGCCAGCTTGCCTTGAAATCGGCAAGGTCAACCGTTTCATTCCCTATAACAACTTCACCCTCTGGAAACATCTCATCTGTGAAACTGTTCAGATGTTCGGCAATCTGTTCCTTGGTCAACCGCTTGCCCGGTACTTGCGGTTGCACTTGCGGTTTCGGCGGATGATAAACAGGCTTTTCCGGTTGTTCCTCTATTCCAAGCTCTTTGAGTCGTCGATCAACGGCGTTTCTGGCCGTAGGCTGGTCGTCAGGCTGTCCATCTTCTCCGTCAGGCTTGCCAGCGTTTCCGACATCGGGTTTATCGCCTTCGCCCGCATCTTTTCCGCCGTCAACCCCATCTCCGGTTTCTGGCTCATCCTTTGACCCTGCCTCGCTATGAACGCTCTCGGCCTTTTCGTCTGGCGCAGATTCATCTTTACGTTCATCCGCTGGCTGATCCCCGGCCTTTGATTGTAGGTAGGTGTTGAACCCATTGCTTTCGTCCTTGTCTTGCTCTGCGACTGCTTCATCATCTATGAATTCTTTTTCATCGTCAGGCATTTAAATTGCTCCTGTTAAAGTTGATATTTTGGGGGATGTCTGGAATATGGGCATCCCCCAGGGCTATATTACCGCTACCTCAAAAAAGGCTATATCATCAACTATCATCAGCCGAAGCCGTACCGATCACACCGCCGGTTGCCGCTCCGCTCTCATCCTCGTTGTAGTAGTTCTGAAACAGATAACAGTCGTCGGCCACGATAGCAGCCGCTTTGGTCGCAAGGTTACATACACAATAGTTATCTGCGATAATTCCGGTCGTGGTCGCCAAGAGTTCAATGCAAGGTTCGGTTCCAAGTCCGGCATTACCGCCTATTGTGCCGTTAAAAAGCAGATTATCTTTAATTACCACATGGTCACAAGCAGCCGTGTCATTTACAATGCAAGCGGTTGAATAATCCCCGAATATCTCGTTTCCGATGATCCGCGCATAGTCTGCATCATGGTCGAGATAAATGGCCGATACCGCTCCACCTGCCCCCTGCCTGAACTGGCAATAAAGGATTTCTGGATGGTCTGAGGCATCGCCTATCGTAATGGCGTTGGTGAATTCGTCGGTTCCGGCTAAATCTACATCGAATCGGCACCCGATAATTTTGCAATCACAAGCTCCAGCCTCAACGGTAATAGCTGTTGCAACATCGGTGACGCTGGCAAGAAACCGGAAATTGACAAGCGTTACATCGTCTGCGCCTACAGCCATAGTATCAGTTGCGGTATCATAGGTAAGGGTCGGTACAAGCTCACCTGTTCCAAGACCGATAACGGTAATTCCGGCCACGTCAAGGTCGATGGCTGCCGCCCCGCCCATCGTTTCGGTGTACCCTGGCATAACAAAAATCACATCGCCATTGTCAGCTGTGCATCTACCGACCGCATAATCAACTGTCGCAAAGGGTTTATCCTTGGTTCCGGCCCCTCCGTCGCGTCCGGTTCCAGTGGAATCAACATAGAAGACGTTGCCGACCTGCCCAAGGCCGACCAAGCTTCCGTTGATCTGCGCAACTCCGTTAACGGTAATGTTGTCGAAATACTGTGTTCCCCCGAAATGGTTATCCTGATGCGTGATCCTGCCCTCTGAGCCTGCAAAGGAAAAAGACGCAGCAAGAATCACCATCAAGAAAACCGCTACAAACGAAAATCTTTTCTTCATAGTTTTCTTACTCCTTGTTAATGGTTTTGGGTTTCCTGGTTTCTATCTTTACAGGCTCAACGTCTTTGCTGGCCCTGATTTGAAATTTCAGCTTTTCAATTTCTTCCACTAATGCTTTGATCGTGGCCTCACAAAACCGGATTCTCGCTTTCAATTCCGGTATCGCCTGATTAATGAGTGGTTTTAATTCTTCTTCTACAAACCGCCTTGTAGCCGCTTCATTCGCCATAATCGCTTGTTCTCCTGCTGGTATTTTTCAAAAAAGTATCGGCCTCCCCCGGCAAACTTAATATCCAGTTCGCCATATGAATCATGCCTTGCATAAAAACAATGTCTCGTTTCAAATCTTCGTCATCTCGTTTCGGGCTGTTTTCATTAACATTCCGTATTGAATCACGTTTTTTTTCAATGATTCTTAGAAGTAGTTTGGCGCTCCTAATCGCCCCGGCTTCGGCTATTTCCTCATATTCGTCATGTGTGGAAATGTAGGTTTTAAGGCTCAAGCATTGCCTCCGGCCTGTTGCTGCCCTTCAATCTGCCTTACATACTCACGCCCGAATTCTTTGTCCGACTCATCGGCTTTGTTGGCATGGTCAATCAACTTTTCTTCAATCCGGTGTTCGTGCTTCTGCTGCTCTTTCTCCATGTCAAGCCGCGCCTCCAACTCCTTCATCATGGCTTCAAGCTTCATTTGAAGTTGCTGCATCTGGATCATTTGCGCCTGCTGCGCCTGTAACATGGCCTCCTGCCGCTGCTGTTCGGTTTCCTTTTCCTCGGTCGTCTTTAGGCTTGCCGCCGGATCGATATCAAGGGCCTTCCAGATTTCTTCAAGAAGCTCCCTGAATTTGACTTCCTTGGCTATCAGTTCATGCGAAAGCGCAAGGTTGATCGCCTGCATGATCTTCCCGAGCCGTTCAACCCGATCCTGAAACGAAGTGAAACCTAATGCCTTCGGTATGAAATTACCCTTATTCTGAATCGGGCAATCTGGATCGTCCATGTTGTATTCATAACAGTACCCCACCCACGGCTCAACCAGGCCCTCGTCGTAGTTTCGTATCACCCCGCCGACATATTTCCCGGCATTCTGTACAAGCTGGTTCATTTCATAAGCGGTGTCAGGACTCTTTTTGTCCGCAACTTCCCCCTGCATGATTTTAGGCAGTTGTGAATCTTCGTCGGAGTACCGCTCAAACAGATGGATGCCTTCAAGCAATGTCGCCCCCACGTCCTGAATAACAATCTGCTGTAAGGCTTTTCTCGCATCATCGCAAGTGTCAGCAGCTTCAATCTCGGTTCCAGGTTTGAACGTCCCGTCCCAATTTCCAATATGCTTCCGGCAACTAACTGTAATCACGTTTCCAGATAGCTTCTTATTGTCCTCAAACGCACGGACAAACCCGTTCAAAACCTTTTGGCTGTTCTTCAGGTTATCCGCCACACCGTTTCCGGCCGTATGGTCAAGGTTTAACTCCCAAACCGCCCGGTCATACGGTCTGCTTCCAGTTTCCACCGGACAAAACCGGATCACCTCATCACCTGCCAGTTGCGCCATGATCTCGGTTTCGTTGCCGTCGTTCTCATAATCGGTAATGGAATCGACCAAAGAATTGCTGCCTTTTTTTAAACCAGCTTCAAATTCCTGAACGATTCTTGTCGGAACCCGCCCCCAAAACTCCAACCTCTCAATCGTATTATGCCGATGGTTGATATCTCTTAAGTATGGAGGTAGCGTGTTTGCATCACCGGCAGATAAAACAGATCCCGGTTCGTCTGCCTGGCTGATTGCCCGTAAGATTGCTTCATCAATATACAGGGGCTTCCCGCGATATTGCTGTAGATCGTAGGGAGATACAAAATCCCGTTCGATAATCCCCACTCCTGCCTGCAAATCGTCAGACGACAGGTCGCGCCAGATGTTCCACAGCGAAACGTACTTAACAGCCGGTGAGTTGATAATTTCCTGAAATCTCTCATACCGCATGTACCTTTCCGCACCCGGGAAACCGCCAGCCGTTCCAAGAGATGCTTGCTTGTAGCCAGCCCGTTTGATTTCAGCCACTATACGCTTTGAAAGTGTTTCGCCGTACTTGGCCCCGGACATGACGCACTTCATTAACTCCCTGTCGGCCTTGCAATCATAAAATTGCTGCTCTATTAGGGCCTTCATGTCGTCGATTGCCGCTTGTATCTGCTCGGATTGTTCGGGGGGAAGGTTGTCAAATTGGGCCTGATCCCACGGGGAAGGCAAGAGGGTGAACGGTATTTTGCCGCCCTGAAGCTCCATATCGATTACAAGGCTATAAGCAGACATGACTTTGATCTTGGTCACGTTAATGAATGAATCAGACCGCCAGTCCTCGCCTTCGCCCGTTTTCCAGATACCTTCATTGACTGCATTGAAAGCGTTCTCGTTCTCCCGCCACTTGGTTTCAAGGGTCGTTCTGTCCTTTTTCCAGTTGGCAAATAGCTGATTCCGAATATATGCCGATAGTCCGGTGACTTCGCCCTTGGTAATTTGCTGAGACATTTAGGCCGGTTCCCTCCACGGATACTTATCGTAAGCCATTAAAAGGCACTCTAACGCCCTGACTGCCGGATAAACCTGCTTCTTTTCTGTCGCCTTGACCATTTCAAACTGATTTTGTAACTCGCTCCCTTTTTCCGCCGTAAACCGCTTAGTAGCAATGTACCGCCAAACCGTGTGAAGCGCGTCATCGTCATTCTGCCAATCGATTTCCACTAAGCCCGGCTTCGGCTGAATCATCGGGCTGCGGATAATTTCCAAGTGGTACTTGCGGACAATCTCCGGCTCCTGATGGTAAAAAAACTTCCGCCCGTAATACTTCGCCCACATCTCATTAAACCACGGGGCCAACCCCGGAAACTCAATGGCCTGCGTTTCGGGGTTGACGATTGAATCAATAACGACAAACTTCCTTTGCTCAAAGACCGTTACCTTTTTTGTTGCCACGTCCTGCCCGGCTATCAGTGCAAAACCATCAACATGGATTCCCTGCAAAAACTCATAGGAGACTGGAAAACAGATTGCGCCCTTGATATCGTACTCGGCTGAACTCTCATCGGGGAAATAAAGTACCGTTGCGTTACGATCCCGGTCAAAGTGGCTGTTGACTGGTTTAATCATACAAAGCATTCCCCCAAATCCACCCCGCCGAAAGCCCCTTCGTCCGGGGCAAATGTAAGGCATAAAGCATCTGCTCTATCCGGGGATCTCAAGATTTTTTCCCGCATTACGTCCTTCGGCATGACACAGATTTTCCCGTTCTTCACTTCGTAATCAGCAACCAGCAATTCTTCCAGCAAACTTTCATCCGGCGGCAACATCGCTCCAGGATCGGTTCTGAGCCATTCCCGGCAAGACCACCAAAGTTGATCCCGTAAAATGCGGAATTCTCCGATCTCGGTTTTCATTGTCGGCGAACTGGCTACCTTGACAGGTTGAGCGTTTACCCCAACCCTTCTCATCTGTGGAGCGACACCCGCACCAAGGCCCGTTGCATCGACAAAGCATTTTGAAACTTTGCGAACTTGATATTCTTCCGTGGCCCTGTCACCCGTAACAACCGTGTCAACCCCTGACCAGAAGATAAACCGCTCGACAAAACCGCCATACCGAAAACAGGAAACATTTGAGTCATTCCCGAATTCGGCCACATCCTGGCCCATAATAGCCGTTGTTCCAACCGGCGGTATCTCGCCATATTTTGCTACATAAGCGTCCCATCTTGCCCTTGCGTTTGAGATCCACTCACGGGATATTAATTGCTTCGGCCCTTGCGGTGGGTACTGGCCCAAAACCATGTAAAAGAACTGTGGATTATTTACAAAATACTGACCACCCTTAAGTGGTGGATAAAATCCTTGCCCCTTCTTCTTCGGAGCCGTTGCACCTGTCAAAAACTCAGGCAATACAAAAGTGTTTACCGATTGCTTTTCGCCATGAACAAGCGGCCTGCACCAATCGTTGATGCGCTGTACGGTTGTGTTTCTATCAACTGCACCGGGAATAACATCCTCTCCGGTAATAACATTTGGATGATTGAAGGCTGATAAGTGGATAACTTCTGCCGTTGCATCTCTTTCATGCCTAAACGGTACACCAGATTCATAGCGCGGGTTAAACAGGATAAGCAGCCGGACATGACCGCCTGACATGCAGCCCTCAACCCCTCGATAGGCAAAATCGGGAACTGTATCGCCTTCATCAACCACGAAAAGCATGTGTTTATGATGTTTGCCGGAAAACTTGCCTTCTTTAACTTCATCCGTTCCGGTCGTAGGTACCGTAAGAGCGTCAATAAAATCCTTTGAAGACCGCTCAATGTGCATGGTGGTGATTTTATCGCTTGAGAATAATTCGGGATGAGTATCGGCCATAACCGACAACTCGCCCCATAGAATCTTTTGGTTTTCGTAAGGATTTGCAATCGTGTAAACCCTTGAATCAGGAAATGCTTTATAAAACCAAATCGCCGCAGCACTCGCACCGTGGCTTTTCCCTGTTCCTGTTGCACTTCTGGCAACTGTAACTCGGTTATCCCTGACGCTTTCGAGCATCCGGCAAACATCATCGGTCGGCGTAATGCCAAGCTCGTTTCGCAAAAACCCCACCGGATCGGCCTGGTATTTGGCATAATTGGTTTTTGGATCACAACCGATAGCTTCATTGAGCGAACTGAATAGCTGATCGTATAGCTCGTTTTTCCTGTAGGTTAATAATGATTCTTGCCCTAACATCCGGTGCGGCCTCGCCTATCGCCGTCAAAACCTCCTGTTGGAATTCTTCAGCTGCCTTAACGTCATAAAGTGTTTGATAAATTTCTAATTGTAGTTTTAACTGATTCCGAATTTCAGCCATTGCTTTTAGGGCAATCTCGCGAGGATCTTTAAACTTGATTTCCTGAACATCCAACTCTCGATCCTCTCCATCCTTTTCCCGCCACTTTACTTTTTTTACCTGTGTTTCTAGAATCCGGATGCAGTTTTCATCACCACGCGCCCACCCCATAACCAGGTCAAGTATTTCGTTTGCATCTCGATTGATTTTATTGAGTTGGTCAACGGTATTTAAATTTCGTTGATAGACAATAGGGGCTGCTTCAAGTACTGTGGTTTTGGTTATGAAATTATTGAGTTTGCTTTTAGCTTTTGATATTGCCGATGGTGATACACCAAAATACTCAGCACATTCTGTTTCAGATTTGTTGAATTTATTAAGTAGGTTATCAAGCTTTACGATGTCAATTTTCGGTTTTCTTGCCATATTGAATAATTGACTTATTTGACTTTCAATTAATGAGAACCCCGCCCCTGTTCCCCTTTTCCCCGCTGAATCAACTGCGGCCATTTCCTGAATCGCGTCAGGTCACCAACGAATTAGAATCCGCTTCTCTAGTTAATATCCTCTTACTTATATGCGGTGTTGACTTATTTTTTGATGTTTTCGGCTATAATTTGCTTATATTTTTTGACAGTTCTACTGATATGGCCCTTGTCTATTTCAAGTATTCTGGCTATTTCCCTTATTCCGCGCCTTTCGGTAAAATACATAGAAATAATTAATTCCGTGTTGGGAGGAGTCAACGGCCATGGTGACGGTGGGAGATTATTTTGTGGTTTTGTTAATTGCAGTTCTCTCTGCGGAACATCTACTGTTTGGGTGAGATATCTTTCTAAATTTTGGCAAAGAGGTTTTAGGTCATCCGGAACTTTACAGAATGACCTTTTATCGCAAGTTAAACAAACATTTTTTGTACTCAAATATTTTTCCTTAACTAATTAAAGGAGGTGGTCGAAAAGACACAACATATTGTGTGCCATGCTTTTGGTCATACTATATGTAGTGTTATTGAGTCAAGTAGTTTTTCGCACTTTTTTAACATTTTTTCACTTTTTTTGAAAATAATGCTTGACATCAATATAATCATTGTATATGCGGACAATTTCCAGTCATATGAAAACCACCACAATAAAAGCAGTGAAGCTCATATTTCTGCGTTCCAAGCCAACGTTTTTCTTTCATTTCGCACCCCCGATGTAATGGTTGCCAAAGCGCATTCCGCGAAATTCCGGTAATTTGCGCTTTGCCTTTTCAATTACTGAGTCTATTTGTTGTTTGTCTTCGTCGTCTCGTTGTGGGTTAAATTTAAGTTCGGATATTAACTCACGAATGCTTTCGTAACACTCAGCCAATTTACAGCCGAAGCAATCATCCGTATCGTGGTTTTGGCAATCGCTACGGTGAAGCATTTTATTGATACGTTCATGGGCCTCTGCTAATTCTTCCAGGGTAATTGTTTCTTCTTTCATTCGTCATCCTCCTTTTTAAATTCCGTCAGATTCAACTAACGGTATTTCCTGTATTATTTTCTTTTTTCTTCCGCCTCTTGCGCCGTAATATCTGGCCGAATAACAGGTTAAAATCTTCATAATATCTTCGGCCAATTCTTCCTCATATTTCTTTTCTTTTGTTTCGATTATTTCCACGGTCACTTCAAGATTTGTAAAAATAGCATCAAGATATTCATAACCAAATCGAGCAAGCCTATCTTTGTATTCAATCAGCACCCGTTCAACTTTACCCTCGAAGCACATCTTGATTAGTTTGTGTATGCCGTTTCGCTTTTCATTTATCCCACTGGCAATCTCATCAATTAAAACATACTTATAACCTTTGGCTTCTGCGTGTTTTCTCAACCTGTCTTTCTGCCGTTCAAGGTTTTCTTTCTGCTTTGCCGTTGAACATCTTGCGTAAATCACCGTAACCTTTTCTTGCTTCTCTTTCTCGACACCCATATAAGCGTCTAAATCTTCCTGTCGGAAACGCCTATGTTCGCCAGTAGTCTTGAAAGATTTTATCTTTCCGTTGTTGGCAAGCGTCTTGAGCGTGTTTATTGACACACCAAGATATTCGCTTGCTTCTGTGATTTTATAGATTTTCATTTGTTTTCTTTATGATCCTCTGATCCTCTGCTAATTCAGCGTCCAACCTGTTTGTGTATAAGCTGGAATACGAAGGAAGATTTTCAAGATATGCATACAATTTTGATTCTATATTAGTAATCAAATGAGAATCTAATCTAACCAAATCAGCAGCAATAAGAAGAGCAGACTCCCTACATATATTTGCAATATTGTCGCCTATACCTGTTCGCATTTCTACCGAAGCCCTTTCTTCATCTCTTGCCTGTTTAACAACTAACGCACGTTCGATGTCTAGTGTCTCAACTGCATATTTAGCGGCTTCTTGTGCTATTTGATTTAATGTTTTAGTTCTCATGCTTCCTCATTATCGTCTATTAATTCCATAATTTTTGCTCTTTCGTTAAGCCACCAATTATTCTTTTTTACATCTTTGTCTAATTCTAATCTTTGAACCAAGGCAATAGCAGCTTCTTTCAACTCTTCTGTGTTTCCTTTTGCACTCATCCATATTTCTTTAGCAAATTGTTTTATATCTCCACCACACATAGATGCGTGCAATTCTCCGTAATTTTCCCAATAATCTTCAAATCTCATATTTACCACCTATGATTAAATGATTTATCAAAACCGACTCTATCAAGCGAGCAGGTAGCGCCGCTAACAACATTCCTTACATCGCAATTCCCAATTCCTTCAATAAAAACAACAACAGTATTTTCTTTTACAAATGCCTTTGTTTTTGTGTAACTTCGCTTACCGTTCCTGTGAATTATGGTGTCGTCTTCATAACGTGATGGATAGTAAACGACATGAGCGCCGATCTCGAAACATATGTTGAAAAGAGTAGCTGTCTTTTCTAGTCGTCCTATTTCCATCAATATGACTCCTCTCGCGTTGTAGTTTTTATATCAGATTCAATCCAGTCTGCCCTCCGAACACCACATTTTGAGCAAATCCACCCATCATCCCATTTATGGTGGTATTCACATAATTTTTTGAAGTCATCTCCAAAATTTATATCCTCACCATCATAATCAAACCAGATATTAAGCATGTAAATTCCGCTTTCACCCGGAAGATCCTTAAATGTAACGTCCCTTAACTCAGTACTATTAGAATAGCTCATATCAAGAAAGACTTCCCAATACGGATAAGTCTCTTGCGTTTTACCCGTTAATATTTTTACTGACTTAAAAGCTATGCCCTGGCTAATTCTTAATTCGTGCTCTGTATCGTAGCAAGGAAGCACTTCATCATCTTCTATATCAACCGACAGAAACCAACTCCGTTGTTTGATTTTATCCAATTCAACCCACGGAGTTCCTTTTTCGAAATAATGATTCTGTATTCTGAATATAAAATCCATGGTTTATACCTCCAGATTCATTTTTGTTTTAATATGATGCCAGAACATCCGCCCACACTTCCCGCACCGCTCGTCTTTCGTTTTTTGTAATGCAGACCATCTTGATGTTGTCCAAGTTTGCAACTCATCAAACAAGACAGCTTTTTCTATGGCTCTTGCAAAATCAATCACATCTCTATCTGGAATGGCGTCTTCGTGGGCTTCATATCCACCGCACACCCGCGTATATTTCAACGCTATATCTTCTATCTGTTTATCTGTCAGCATCTTTCAGCTCCTTAACCGATTTCTCGTTTGCGTCCACAATCTTCTGCATATCCTCAACGGATATTTCTTTTTCCAGTGGTTCAAAAAAGTAAACTTTCTCATCTTCCGTTTCAAAATATTCCTTCGTAACCTTAATGATCTTCATGTCTTATTCCCCTTTAATATAATCATTTTGCACCTGAAAGTCAAGTGAATTTAACCGATTTATAATGTTTTTGTTGGAATTAATCAAGCAGTTTCAACCTCCTTTATCCATTCGCCACCTATCAGCTCGGGCATCCATCCGTACTTCTCGGTGTCCTGAAACTGAAATGCCTGAGCATCCTCTGGCAAAACAACATCATCTGTTTTGTAGACGTACTCAGTCACAACCCCAAATTTGAATTATTTTATCTTGGCCCATACAACCATATACCCCGAAGCAGTATCGTTTAAATTTGAGCCTCTCAGTGCGTTTAATCATACTTCTTTGATAATCTCCCAACCGATAGTTTTGTTCTTCCACCTGATCATCTTCCATCGGTACTCCGGAAACATGGCAGCAGCAACTTTGAATTTCACGTTTGCGTCCTCTTCCCCGGCATACCAAACCCTTAGAGCCAAATCGGGATCAAGCGGACAAAGCGGAGCATCACAGACTTCAAATCGTGGGCAGTTTTGCATTTAGTTTACTCCAATCTGTAGTTTAGCCCAATCCAAAAGCCACCTTGCATCGCACTCATTATCGTCTTGCGGGTCACACCCCCATTTTTTCCGGTAGGCTTCCATCATGACAGGCTTTTTTGAGTTGCCTTTACCCGTGGCATGGAGTTTGAGGCTGGCAGTATGGCATCCAAAATATTCAATGCCTTTTTCTGCTAATACCCCCTGCATGTGAGTTGACAGGCCAACCGCCACCTCGGTAGCAGCCCCTCCCCTATGGTGGGCCTTCTCATACACCACAACATCGGGTTTGAGATGCCCGATGATCTCTTGGAGCCATGCCCGAAACCGGACAAAACGCATACCTGGGGATTCGCCCCGCCTGACGGCAAAGTTTTCCACCCCTGACACTTCGGGATCGTTGCAAGCCCATCCGGTCTTAGTCGCCATGTCAAGGCTGAGTATTCTCATTTTCTTGCCATAAAACGATTCTGAAATATCCAAATTTTTATCTGCCTGTTTCATCTCTTTGGCGAATTCAGCATCTTCCATCATTTGGTCGTAAACGGTTTTCATTCTTCTCCCCGCCCCCTTTCGTCGGTGAATTCGGTTAATTCTATAATACCGACAGGTTGGCAAAGTTGAATAATAATATGTTCTGAGTCTGCCTTTTCGGCTGCCAACATGCCCCTATAGTCTATATTTGGAAATAAGTCTGCTAGTTCTTTAATTTTAGCATCACTTATCTCTTTATAGCCGCCCTTCTTGCGCGGATCTCGAAAAGCCATACAATCAGTATGGCATGGTCTATTTACATTAAAAACACATCCGCTAGTTCGTAACCGTCCGTTTTTCTCAACCCATAGCCATCCAAAATGGTCAATTTTACCCTTCATCCTTCCCCCTTTCATCCGCAAACTCGTCAAAAGTCAGCGTCTTTTCGCAGATTTCCAATTCCCACTTCGGGAACCCATACCCGTTTTCGTGTTGCATCGGTTCGCCAAACCCGACACAATTTTCTGAACAAATAAGCTCATCGTCATAAATACATTCCTGTAAAAATATTTTGCCACCCTTCTCAATCATCAGTTGCCCGTCTTTATTGAGTCTCCCCTTCTTAAAATTCATAGTACCCCCTTCGGTTATTTCCCAATTCCTTGGATTAGTTTAATAACATTGCTTTTGCCTTCAAGTAAATTTGTTGATTCACGGCTTGATACTGCTATCCTTTTCGCTTTTTCCTTATTGCCGATTAAAACAGGTTCCGGGATATGATTCAGACATCCTTTTTTAAAATTATCCATCTCTGTCCGACCGGCCAGACGGCCAAAAACTTTGATCCCCTCTTTTTGGTATGCCTGATAAATCCTGCAAAAGTCCTTAATGAACCAGCCCTCCTTTTCGGCTAACATCTCTTTACAAAGTTTCACCCACCCTCCGAAACCCATCTTGATAACCGCCTGTGTGGCAGGATCATCAAAAACAACTGAAGCGTTACCGCCGATCCGCTTGATAGCCTCTAAAACCTGTGAAGCCTGAACCATTGCCTTGGCTTCAGGGTCGCCGTGGATATGCTCCAAAAATTCTGCCACGGTCGGCATCTTGGTAAATTTGCGGGTTCTCAAAATCTCTTTCGCAGCCCTGTCAACTTCTTCAATCGTCAGGTCTTTCATCGCTTCAAACCGCATCATTATCCCCGCATCGGAAAGATTAGCCGAAAAGTTTTCAGCCAAAGCGGTCATTATCTGTACGAACCTTATTGCATCGTCGTCTACCATCTTGTTTTCCTTTCGTTGATTTTATTCAAAAACGATTGCGCCGCAGCTATATTGCCGTCAGTTAATTTTGACCCGGTTGTTTTCCGGCCGCCTCTATCCTGCGCCTTGGATAGCCAAGTGTTAATAAAACTCCTGACACCTCGCTTTGTTTTTCGCCGTGTCGGGTTTGCATCACACCAGCCTTTCATATTTCTTAATTCCTGCCTGACATCTACAGCAGGATAAAGCTGTTCGTATTCGGCAATATCGTTTTTGGTTACAGGGTGGGTTTCATCCTTTTTCCCAACCAGAGGAATTTCGATAAAAACATCATCATTTTTCAGCATCGGTTCGGAGGCGTTTTTTTCCGGCTCCGAACTGGTACTAGGTGAATCAGGAATCAGAGAATCAGGAATCAGAGAATCAGCCGGGCTAGGCATCGCCTTTTCTGGGCTAGGCATCGCCTTGGTTGGTGCTGGTATTGTGCTTTCCGATTCTCGACAATGCGGGTTCTGGTGTTTTGCAAAATTAACTATTTGGATATACTTGTTTTTTTCGATTTCATACCGTTGAATAAAATCAAATTTTTGAAGCTCGGTTAAGAGTTTTTCGCAATCGCAATTGTCGTATGGCAATATTTCTGCCTTAATTCTTTTCGGCCTGTCTTCCAATCTGCCTTCACGATCAGCGCAACACCATAAACCAGAAAATAGAATTCTTGCTAATGGGTGGCACTCTGCCAGCTTTTCATTTTTAAAAAACCCAGGCTTAATATTTCTTGCTCTCATATTAATCACCCAAAAGATTAATCTGTGCCAATAAAATCTTCAATTATTCCGTACTTGAGTTTATGCGCCGATATTTTATTTATCGCCCCTTCCTCGATTTGCCGGATGCGCTCCCGGCTCACCTGCAAAATATCGCCGATTTCCTCCAGTGTTTTTTCGCCGGTGTCGGTAACGTCAAGCACGCATGTTTGCGATAGCGATAATGCGATATCGGCAATGGTATGATCTGGCAGGTATTGCAAGATGCGGTCGATCTGGTTGACGCACCAAAACATATGGAATTGGCAGGAGATCCATGGGCATGGTCGGTGTGAGGATTTGCATTCCTGGCGGGTGACGGGTTTTGTGCCAGGGATCGATTCCGGTACAATATCGGCGGGTGGTATGTATCGGATGTTTTCAAACATCCGGATGATATTTTGTTCTGTAAGCGGATCTTTGCCTTTTCTGGTTTTCCGGCTCCATTCGAGACATTTTTTGTTATGTTCTTTTTTTCGGCATGATCGGCACAATGCCCGTTTGGATTGTCTCGGTTCCAGCTTCATTTCTACGCCGCAATGGGCGCAATGTTTCTGGACATAGAGCAGCATGGCATTATGTTCCGGGCACACAACCAGGCCCCGGAATTTTTTAGGTGGAGCCGACCCTGAGATCCTGCATCCGCAGCTAAAGGCATATGTGCGCGGATAAGATGCGTTTCTTTCCAAATCGGGCCTTAAATGCACTTTTTGGCTTTCCGTGTGCACATGTGGTCTCCCCTTCGATTAATTGTTAATGGCTTTGACGTTCTCACGCTCCACGGCCAGCTCGATCAGCTTTTGGGCGTATTTGGGCATACATTCCGGATGCCATCTCCAAGCACAATAACGCGAATAAGAAATTCCAAGATATGCTGCTGCCCTTTTGTGCGTTTTGAACCGTTTTTTTAATATTTTGAATTCGTCCATGTCACTCTTTTAACTAATTCGGATGTTTGTGTCAAGAAAAAAAATAATGGAAATAAATATTTTTTGCTTGACAGTAATATCCATTTTAGATATTTTGAACCTGGAAATAATGAAAACCCCGCGCAGGCAGGCCGTAAGCCGCGGGGCGCTGGAAACCGTCAACCGGCTCCGATGGAGCCAACGGACGGCGGAAGGCAAAAGGATCAACCAACCAAATTTCAGGAGGACAATATGACTATTACTTTAGGCGACATTGTAATCGACACCGTATCAGGATTTAAAGGCGTTGCTGTTGCGCGGCACCACTATTTACAGGGGTGCGACCGAATCACCGTCCAGCCGCCTATCGACAAGGACGGCAAGCTTCCAGAAGGGCAAACATTCGATGAGCCTCTGCTTCAAATCTTGATGGCTGGAAAGGTGAAAAGAAGCACGGATGAAGTCAAACCTGGCGGCCCTGAAAAGTGGTCAGACAATAGGCGTTATTAATAAGGAGGCCCAATGCACCCGAAAACCAGGTTCATAATCTTAGCCATAATTATCGCGTCTGCCATCGGCGTACTGGCCGAATGGCTCAGGGGAGGTGCGCTGTGGTAAACGAAATCAAAGCCTACCTGAAAGCCGCATTGCTCATTTATGGCGGTACAATTCTTTTAATTCTGTATATCGCAATGTTTTCAGAGATTGGCGCACTCTATGGAGTCTTACACAACAAGGTTTCCGTGGAGCAAATAGCCAAACAATACCCTCCGATAGTCCTTGTCTATAAAGGAGATCTGCAATGAATAACTTGGAACACGAAATAGCAACACTTTTCGATTCGGGAGACAATCTCAACAAATGGCTCAACGATGAACAAAATATCATAGGAAGGCCTATGTCTGAAAAGCGCATTATTTATAATTTGCAACAACTCAACACCATCTTACAGCCCATCCTTGCCAATATGTCGGAAGCCATTGTGCCGCTTTATGATCAATATGAGACATGGGAAGCGCTGGAAAAAAAATTACTTTCAGCGGATGAACAACGGAAAAAGAACTTTTCCGAATGCCAATCTCTATATTTTGAAGATACTGCTGGCATGACACAGCGGAACAAAGAAGCTTATACAATGGGGATATTGGGGGCATTTTTTAAAAGATTTACAGGCCAAGAATATGCCAGAATGTCAAGACCGATTACTTCCGCATTAATGGAAGAAAAGCAGGAGGTAGCATAATGGAATACGCCGATCTATACAATCTTATCAACGAAGGCAACCAGCTTCCGCCGATACCGCGGGACGAGTTTTTAGATAAAGCGATACCGGCGGTTAAGGAAATATACGAGAAGTGCCGGATTGCGGAAAGGCAACGTGAGGCATGGCTGAGGCTTGGGCCGGAAAGGAGTGTGAAATGATCGCCCTAACCGCTTTTATCCTTCTTATGGCAGGCATGGCGATAGGCCATTTTGTGCGAGCGCCGATCATGATCGGGCCGTTTTATATTGACGAAGTGATACCGAGGAAGTGTGATTAGAAAGGAAAAGAGAGATGGAAAATCAAGAAACATATGAAGTAGCAATAAGGCCGGAATACGGAATTATTGATTTTGTGGCGAATGCTGTATCGATTGAAAGCATGGTGCAGCAAATCAATTTGATTCAAAAAGTACAAAGGGTAGTAATGAAACCCGGTGAGCATTATGGGACTATCCCAGGATGCGGAGATAAACCGACCCTTTTGAAACCAGGTGCCGAAAAACTCGGTTTTGTTTTCAGGCTGGCACCTGAATTTGAAATGACTATTGTTGATTGGCCCGGAAGTCACAGGGAATATCAAATCAAGTGCCGTCTTCGCCATATTCCAACCGGGGCCATTGTAGGGGAGGGCCTTGGATCATGTACAACAATGGAAGGGAAATACCGTTATCGATGGGATAACACCAAGAAAGAAGTCCCTGCCGAATACTGGAAAACAAGAGATCAAGATCTTATCGGAGGGCCTTTTTATGCTCCGAGAAAAATTGATAAGCAGTGGTTCATTTTCCAGAAAGTAGAGCATGACAACCCCGCAGATTATTACAACACTTGCGAAAAAATGGGCAAGAAACGCGCCCATGTTGATGCAATCCTGACGGCCACAGCAGCCAGCGATATCTTCACACAAGACATTGAGGATATGCCGGAAGTGATCCCTGGCGCAAAAAACAAACCCGAATCAAAAAAAGACAGGCCGCCGCTGAACGAACCACAATCAAAGCAGGGGAATAAAATCACCGATCCGTCCTCACCCTCCACCGAACCGCAGCAGAAAGCAATCAACAATCTTCTCGATAAGCTGAACATCGATGATGAATTTGAAAAAATGGCATACATCAGCAATTTGGCAGGGCTTGAGGAAGTGGTTGAATCCGTTTCTGGCCTTACGAAAGGGCAGGCTTCAGCGGTGATCTCAAACATGAATGAAGCAATCAACAATAGGCAAGCATAATGAAAACCATTTTGGATATCAAATCCGGCAAGGCCGAACCTTGGGCGAGACTGCAAACGGCCGCCTATTCACTTCTTGATACGCCAGTCGGTCTTGACAAGAGAAAACATATTTACGAGGGGAATCTTCCATCCGTGACCGAAATTCTGGCGGCTGAAGGCTTCATTGATGATCGGTTCTTTGACGAGTGGAGTAGAGATCGTGGAACGTATGTCCATCTTGCAACCCATCTGGATGATATGGGGGATCTGGATGAGGATACTGTTGATCCGGTTATCGTGCCGTACCTGGAGGCATGGCGACGGTTCAAAAAAGAGTCCGGGTTTATGGTTGAGCAATCTGAAATATCTCTTGCGAGTAAAGCCTATCATTATGCTGGAACGATTGACCGTATCGGATATTTTCCGGCTGGTAGCATAACCAGGGCAGCAGTTGAGCTTCATAATGACGGCACTTATAAGATCTATCCGTTTAATGACCGAACCGACAAGCAAATTTGGCTTTCCGTGGTGGCTATCCACTACTGGAAGCACAACAATTTGAAAGGAGAAAAGTAAATCATGAGTGAACCTGCATTGAAAGTAATCGACAAAGACAGTGTAATGCAAGCGGTCGTATCGGTTGAAGCCCAAGCAAGAACATTACAAATAGTTGATTCGCAATCATATGTGAATGCTGGAGAATTTTGGAAATCCATAAAGGATTTACGGAAGAAAATCGCTGATACGTTTGATGCGAATATCAAAAAAGCGCATGAACTCCACAAGAATCTACTTGCGGAAAAGAAAAAACATGATGATCCATTAAATGCGGCCGAACGCACAATAAAAAAAGCTATGGCCGATTACGACGCAGAGCAGGAAAGGAAAAGACGGGAAGAACAAAGGCGTATAGAAGAAGAGGCCAGAAAGGCCGAGGAAGAACGGCTGCTTGCCGAAGCTATCGCCGCAGAGGAAGCCGCAAAAGCAGCAGGGGCCACACAGGAAGAAGCACAAGCCGAAGCAGAACAGATCATCAGCCAACCGGTCTATGTCCCTCCGGTTGTGATCCCTAAAGCTGTTCCCAAAATGCAGGGCGGCCCGGTATTCCGAACCGTTTGGAAGTGCCGAATAGTCAATCCGACGATTGTACCGAGGGAATATATGACTATTGATATTGCAAGGATAGGGCAAATCATCAGGGCCACTAAAGGCATGGCAAGAATACCGGGCATAGAAGCCTATGAGGAAAGGGTTTAAGCCAAGTGCCGACCCCAAAATTCTCCGGAATAATCAAGGACGGCAAGCCGATACTTGATAATCTTCCAAAGTATAGGGCATATCTGAGCGCATTTAAGGAAGGCACACGGGTTGACCTGATTCTAAAGAAGCAGACCAAAAAACGAACAGATCCGCAAAACAGGTATTATTGGGGCGTGGTGGTTCCGATGCTTGCAGAACACTTCGGGTACACGAAAGACGAAATGCACGAAGCGTTGAAATGGCAATTTTTGAGAAAGCCGGATTCAAACCCGCCGACCGTGGGAAGTACAAGGAAACTGACTACCGAACAATTTAATGAATATATCGAATCGATTCAGATTTGGGCCGCATCCGAATTTTCGGTTGTGGTGCCAGATCCTAACGAGGTGGATGAGTGAGATGAACGACGAACTGTTGGCGAAGGCGAATGAATTACCCGGATGAGTTGAAGCCGTTTATCCGGTCGGTTGAAAAGGGGATGAAGAAGCACGGGATCGGCCACATGATAACCGATAACGGGCAGATAACGCACATATACCATGAAAGAAAAGAATAACATCATTTCCCTATCAGGCGGAAAAGACTCAACGGCAATGCTACTGCTTATGATCGAAAAAGCGGAGCCGATCCATTCGGTAGTTTTTTTCGATACGGGTTGGGAGTTCCCGCAGATGTACGAACATATTGACCGTCTGGAATGTTATACCGGAATTGAAATTGTGAGACTGAGACCAAATATTCCATTCGATGAATTACTAATTAGATATTCATGGCCGTGGATGCAAGGCCGTTGGTGTACAAGGGCAAAAATAAACAAAATTAACGCCTATTGTAAGAAAAATAACGGAATTGAGAATATTGGGTTTTCAGTTGAAGAAAAAAAGCGAACCCAAACAAAAGAAATGCAGAAAAAAACAGATAAAGTTCGGTTCCCGTTAATCAGATGGGGGATTACCGAGGGTAAGGCATTGGAAATATGTTATAGACATGGTTTTTATTGGGATGGGCTATATAGGCATTTTAAACGGGTATCGTGTTTTTGCTGCCCGCTAAAAGGATCACCAAACGCATGGCGAAAAATTAGGCGGTACTATCCAGACCAATGGGCGAAAATGCTTTATATTGATTCAATGATCGAAAACAACGGCGGGTTTTACGGTTACAAAACAGTACATGATTTAGATAGAAGGTTTTCAGAGGAAGATAGACAAATAAAGCTTTTTTATCAACAAGGAGCCGCCTATGGAGCAGAAAGGTCAGGGCAAGGCCCTGAAGGAGAGTGAGTAAACAATACAAACAATCAAACCCTCCCCGGAACAACCCGACGGGGAGGGAAACTAAACGGAGGTAGAAAAATGATCTTGTGCCGAATTGCATACACGAACAAATTTACAAAGACTACCGGAGAATCACCGTTTTTGTTTGAAGCCCAAGAAGCGGAAATGAAGGCCCGGTTTGCCAATGCGTGTTTTGCAAGGGCCGAACATACATTGCAGTCGGTCGAGCTAACAGATGAAGAAGCTGAAAAGGAATTGAAGAAATTAAAAATATTCCGCAGTTATGAAAACTCACCAAGTTTGCAGCAGGCGTATCTAAGGACGTTGAAGAGGTAAAAGATGAGCAAACAACAAATTAACATAGAGCATGGCCGGTATTGGGATCGTCCTTGGGGATTGGTTTCTTCCTGCACTCGTTGTTCGCCCGGTTGCCAGAATTGTTGGGCATTGGCGATGGAGAAGCGGTTTCATAAAGGAATTGAAGGGAAGATTATGCCTCACCCGGAAAGGCTTGAAATCCCATTGAAGCGAAAAAGGCCTACGGTTTACGCGGTTTGGAATGATCTTTTTCATGAGGACGTGTCTGATGGGTTTATAGAAAATGCACTTGCCGTTATGACAAATTGCCCTCAACATACTTTTCTTGTTTTAACCAAAAGGGCAAAACATATGGCAGAAACAATGCAACACGACTATCTTCGCATTTCTCGCACAGATACATGGCCTATCAAAAATTTATGGAATGGCATCACTATTTGTAACCAACCGGAAGCGGATGAGAAAATACCTGTTTTCCTACAAGTGCCAGGGAAGAAATTTCTGAGCATTGAGCCGATGTTGGGGGCGGTGGATGCTCGCAATGAAAATGACATAGGCGGGAGCCACGATTGGCTAACGGGAGTAAATTATATAGGCCCATTGGGAGCGTTAGAGGAGATGCCGCGCAAACCATCGGTTGATTTGGTTATTCTCGGCGGCGAGACAGGTCCAGGAGCAAGGCCGCTTCATCCTGATTGGGTGCGGTCGATTCGTGATCAATGCCAAGCGGCGGAGGTGCCGTTTTTCTTTAAGCAGTGGGGCGAATGTTGCGCATATGGGCAAATGCCAGAAGACACATATCGTGAATGGGATATATATCACGGCACAGAATCATGGAATAGTAATGTTCCTCGATGGCGTGTCGGACGCAAGAAAGCAGGCCGTATTTTGGACGGCAGAACACATGACGATTTACCGTGGAGCACGGGGAGATGAAAATGCTGAGAGTTTATAAATATATTATCAAACCAGATGATATTATCGAACTATCTCTGCCTGAAGATGCAAAAATTTTAACCGTTCAGAATAATTACCGCCAAAGGCCCCGGCCCGGTCAATGCGGCTGTGAAGATCGGCAATGATATTTTGATCGTGCCAAGGTGAAAAACCAGCCTCCCGATTTAACAGCGGGAGAATTTAACAGGAGTGAATGACGATGTGGCTGCCGGACGGATGGTGGATCATCACAGAGGTGACAAATAAAGGCGTTCGTTTCACTGCCGGCGCGAACGGACTGCCTAAAATTGAATCCTCATCGAAATTTCGTTCAGACCGTGAAGCCACCAGCATAGCGCGAAAGGCTTTGAGATCAATGGCTTACGAAAGACAGGATTCCGGTTGGTCGAAATTTCGCTGTCACGCCAGGCTGCCGGGCCAGACGAAAGCCTTTTGCGGGGCGCGGATCGAGGATAGCCCGAACACCAAGCACGCCTACTCAGAGCAATGCGGGAACTGCCTTCGGATCGTGGAAAGCATGCCCGATCCCGATGAAGCGGAAAACGACATCAAAAAACATTTCCGGTATGTATCGTTTAACAGCGAGAGAAAAAATCTGGTTAACAGCGAAGGAGGAGAAATGAGTGAAAAATTTATTGGGTATAAACGTTTTAATTTTGAATTGACCAAAAAACAGAAGGAAATAATGAGGCCATTTACGGAAACAGGCGAATTCGGTGCTGTGTTTTTTCAAGTTTTGCATTCTACGAAGTCGGATATATTTGAAGTGCGAGGCGGTTTTTTGCCGGAAAAATACGCTCAAAAAGTACAAGATGCTATCCTGGAGTATGTAACGGAAACCAAGTGGATGGTAAAATGATGACATTCGGCAGCCTGTTTGCTGGTATTGGCGGATTTGATCTTGGCCTTGAACGTGCTGGAATGATCTGCAAATGGCAGGTTGAAAATAATCCGTTTTGCACGAAGGTTTTAGAAAAACATTGGCCCGATGTTCCTATTTGTGAAGATATAAAAAAATTCAGAGGAAGGGATAATGCACCAAGACAACAAATACAAAAAAGTAGTAGAAGCATACAAGGCGGGGCGATCAATTCAGGAAATAGCAGACCAATACAAAATAACACGGCAAGCAATGTGGAAGATTCTCAAAAGAAGGGGGTGCGATTTCAGGAGCAATATTCGCTATGGGCCGAAGAATCATTTTTACAGGGGAACAAAAGCATCGGACAAGGCTCAGAATATTTTAGAGCAGGCTATAGAAGACGGGAAGATAACCCGCAAAACTGTTTGCGAACGATGCGGGAAATCGGGAACCTTCAAGGATGGAAGGCAGATGATCCAAGCGCATCATGCGGATTATGCGGAACCTTTGAGAGTGGAATGGCTATGCCAAAAATGCCACCACCAATGGCACAAGCAAAACATAGCGAGGGGGAGTATTGCATAAATGAAGAAATCGATGTTCTTACAGCAGGAACTCCTTGCCAGCCCGCAAGTTGTGCCGGGAAGCGACGAGGCCGCGAAGATGACCGTTGGCTCTGGGAGGAAACTCTTAGAGTCATTGCCGAAGTCAAACCGAAGTGGTGCATCCTTGAAAATGTTAGAGGATTGCTTACTCTTGAGCAGGGTATGGCATTCGAATATATTATTCTTGAACTGGAAGCCATTGGTTACGAAACAAGGACGTTTATTATTCCAGCTTGCGCCCTCAACGCCCCGCACCGAAGGGATAGGGTATGGATTGTTGCGTACTCCGGATGCGAATTGCGACAGGGGGCCATCATCGGAAAAGAGAATGCAATGGAAGATAGAAAAGAAAATGCCGATCAGCATAAACGATCAGTTGATGCACTTGCCGAAGTTATTGCCAACCGCAACCGCCAACGATGCGACGGGGAGCCAATATGCTTACAGTCAGGGGAAGCACGACAAGCCTGTGATGAAATTGCCAGGGGCGATAGCACTATTGCCGACACCAACAGGAACAGATTACAAGAGCCGAGGGCCGAACTCCAAGCAGATAGGGATAGACAACTTAATGAAACTATTGCCGACACCAAAGGCACAAAATGCAAATTCGCCAGGGAACCACGGGCAGGGCGGGAAGGATTTGCAAACGGTTGTCAATCTTTTACCGACGCCGGCAAGCAGAGACTACAAGGACACGGGCAATCTGGAGAACGTGCCGGAAAATCACCTTTTGGGTCGAACCCTTGGCAAGAGCCATGGCTTGAAGCTGCAACCCGCCTTTGTCGAGTGGATGATGGGGTTTCCAGTAGGGTACACAGACTTAGATCCTTAGGCAATGCGGTTGTACCGCAAATAGTTGAAGTAATTGGACGAGCGATAATGGAGGTAGAATATGGCAATCGGTGAAAACAAGGAGCCGGATCTGAAGTGGAACGGCGATGAAAAGACGTTTGTGAAGGCAGTTGAACGGCTGATGAAGAAGCACGGCTTTAGCGGAGTTGAAGCAAAGTATGGGAAAGTCACTCATATTTTTTATGAGAAGGAGGAAGCGAAATGAAATTCCGGTGTAAGAAGGATTGTCCGAGGAAACGCACAGGCAAGCTAGCTTTTACCGCTGGAAAAGAATATTACCAAGATGATGAACCCGGCTATACGGTTATAGATAATCAAGGATGCGATTACTTTATTGCTTGGCCGGGCGACCCGTTTTTCGACAAGCACTTTGAAATTGTGGAGGAAGAAAAATGAAACGAAAAGAAGATATTCTGGATGAACAGCACTGGCGGCTAACCCATTCGACAAAGACAGTAAAGAATATGCCGATTGGCGAACTGCCTTTATTGAAGAAAAAGCATTTTGGGAAAGGAGGGATTAATTGGCAAGTTTAAATAAAGTAATTCTAATCGGCAATCTTGGCCGTGATCCAGAGGTGAGGTCTTTACAGGACGGTAAAGCAATCGCTAATTTTTCGATTGCAACCGTTGAAAGTTGGGGCAATGGAAGCGAAAAACAGGAACGAACCGAATGGCACCGGGTTGTCGCTTTCGACAAGTTGGCCGAAATTTGCGGAGAGTACCTATCAAAGGGCAAGCAGGTTTATATCGAGGGCCGTCTTCAGACCCGCGAATGGGAGGACAAGGACGGCGTTAAGCGATACAAAACGGAGATCGTGGCATCCCAAATGCTTATGCTTGGGAGCAAAGAACGTGCCGACAATCCGAGAACGAAGGGCCTGAACCCGATTAATGGGAACGAACCTGGAGATGACATTCCGTTCTGACTGAGGAGAACAAACTATGAAAATTGCTACATTATCAAGGACAATATCGGGTTTGCATTTTGACAATCTTTCCATTACCGCAAATCTCGAGGATGGCGACAACCCGATGGAAAAGGCAAAAGAGCTTGACGCCATATTGCGGAAAATGATGGGCGAAATAAACGCTCAACAGGACGAACACATAAGGCGGGAGCGGGATCGCAATGAGACGATAGATTTGTTGGAACGTGCTATCGCATTCGCAAAAAACGAAGAAATTCCGTTTTAATGTTCCAGCCCAATGGGATGACAAGGAAGGCATCAAAAGATATATGACGGAGATAGTGGCCGACAAAATGCTTATGCTTGGAGGCAAGGGACGTGAAGATAACCCACCTACGAAGGGCCTGAATCCGATTAATGGGAACGAACCTGACGATATCCCGTTCTGATGGGGGGGAACAAATGAACATATATGACATTAAAATGACCGAAAACATATACGGAACTACTTATATATCTGTAGTAGCTGAAAGTATGGGTGAAGTCGAGCGAGTTTTTAAAGCTAAATATCGTAATTGGGGCACAATTAAAGCCATAACATTGCATTCGTCAAACGTGCTTGTGCAGGGGATTGACGACAAAAAGGAAGAGGACGAAGAGGAATGATATCAATCGTAAACATAGGCCCGTTTGATGATCCGAACCCTTTGGGCGAAAGGGAGTATGAGGTGCGGATAAATGGGGAAGTGATCTGCACTTTTAAGCACACAAGAATGGACGGCCTTGCCGAATGCCTAAGAAGAGCGTCAAAGGCTGTTGCGGCGAAGCAGTGGGAAAATACTCACGAAGTCATAGTTGGCGATAATTACTATATCTTGAAAGCGAAAGATGGTGAGGTATTTTAAATGGCCAAACGATATCGGAAAAAACCAGTTGTCATTGGGGCGGTAGAATGGACATAAAACAACTGGAGGATGAATCGGCTGATATTTGGAGTTAAGCTATCGCAAATTTTGAGACAAGTGGATGTTAAGTAACATCAAACTAATTAAAGGAGGAATAAACAATGGGAATATTATTGGTATGTATTGTTTTGATTATTTTAGGATTTTGCCTAAAAAGCACCCCGACAAGGATCACGCTTGCATCGGAAATTTGTTTTTTTATGATTTTTATAGGTACTGCTTTTCTTATTGTTAGTTCAGCCATGATGTTTATCGATACCCCCATCCGGGGAAGAAATGAATTAATTTCCTATAAGCAAAATATCGCCATGATTGAAATTGCTATGACGAACAAGCAATTAACAGGAGAGGAAAGGTCATCTGCGTTATTGGCAGCCAAAAATCTAAATGCCGAAATAGAAAAAAACAGGTATTGGCGGGATAGTTTTTTATTCGGCTGGTTTTGGTACAGGCCGATTGGGGATTTAGCATTGATTGATTTAGGCAAAATCCAAAAGGCTTTAACGGCGGTAGAAGTGAAAGAACACTAAGGGAGGCTAAAGATAAGGAGGTGCCTATGGGCGATTGAATCGGGGCAAGGCCCTGAATAAAAAGTTGTAAACACAAAACAATCAATTTAATTCGTTCCACCCTCCCCTGAATGAACCCCTGGGGAGGGTAAACCAAAAAAAGGTATGGTAAAATGACCGAACCGAAAACCTATGAAATACCGGAAAGTATCCAACTACTTTTAGACAAGTCAATGGCAGCAGCAACCATGAGAGACCGGGCCATTAAACTGCCCATCTTTGGCTTTCGCAAGGCCTGCAAATGTGCGGTGGATCATCTGACTTTTAAGCGGCTGTTTTGGCAAAAGGTGTATGAGCTTTATCCGGAATTAGATGGTAAGTCTTTAACATATACCAGTTACACCGGCACTGTAACCGAATTGCAAGAAACCAACACCGATAAGGAATAATGATTTTGTTGAACCCCGCCCCCGTGAAAGACTGGCCCAAGAAAGCATTTTATTGGATTAAAGATAGAATCCTTCATGTTTCGATCCCGTTTGCTTGGGAGCTTCCGAAAGTGCGCCAATGTTTTCAGCAGCGTTCTATGTTTTGGGATCATGCGCTTGTCGGAGGGCCAGCGGTTGAATTAATTCCGGATTACTTCGCAGATTTTGATTTTGTTTCCATCGGTCACGAAATGCCCGGCATGCTGCAAAAAATTAATCCATTGGCAACCAAAACGACTATCGGCTGTATCAACCGTTGCCGGTTCTGCGCTGTACCGAAGATTGAAGGAAAGTTCAAGGAGTTGGACGATTGGCCGGATCTGCCTATCATTTGCGACAACAATCTTCTTGCTTCTTCTCAACCGCATTTTGACAGGGTGATTGATCGGCTGAAAAAGCACGAATGGGCAGACTTTAATCAGGGCTTAGATGCCCGTCTATTGACTTACTCTTAATCATCGAAACTGCATATTAAGGAGGACTGATGTCTAACCTACATTCCAAAATTATGAATATCCCGGTTGACACCCAAAAAGTTGATTTGGCAATCGATGAGTGCTGCCGGGAAGGTTATTTCGCGCAAAAAGATTATAGCAAGGTTGTGCGAATTGTGTCTATGGCTTATCGCCGTGGACACCGTGACGCACGGCACGAGGCGGCTGTGTTGATTTTCCGAGAGGAGGAGCGATGACAAATACAAACGAAGAACTAAGATTAGAAATCAGAAAGGTTGTTCGTAAAGCCTTTGGGCTTGATTTTGATGATGATCAAATTGCCAGCATTGAACAACTTGTCGAAGAAGGTCACCCTTATCATTGCGCCTGTCGTCAAGTTTGGGGCGATGGCGAATGCGAGTGCGGCATGTACGAAAAAGGGTATGATCCGTATGCGTGGATGGAAAAGGAGGAAAGGAAGGAGGAACGATGACCCCAAAAGTTGGGCAGACATTGTATAGGCATGAGATCGGCAGCGACAAGCCATTGATTCCGGTTGTTGTTACCAAGGTTGGCCGTAAATATTTTTCTTGCAAAGAAGAAAATGGCTGGCATGATCGAAAATATTGGCTTAATACTTGGCGTGAAAATGCTGGCCCCTATTTACACCGCTACCGGCTATTTGCCAACCCGCAGGATTGGGAAGATGAAAAGGAAACATCCCGGATTAGAACGATGTTGCGGGAGTTTTTTCAGGGATATGGGTATTATCCAGCCTTAACCTTAGACCAACTCAGGGCCATTGAAAAGATTGTGAAGGAGGGGATAAATGATTGAAAAGCTCAAAAAAGAAGAAGATGGGCGGTTTATAGATGAAGATGGCTGTTCATGGGAAACAAAAGCCGACTATTTATACATAGGCGTTTTGCATTTTTGCGGGTGCGGTGATCCTGCTTCGGTTGGCGCATACGTCAAGGATATGTTGTTAAAGCATGTCAAGCAAACAAATTCGGATGATAGTGCATGTTGGGATAATACCCATTATGAAGATTTGCCGACGATGTTCTTTCTTTATTGGGCAGACAACGAAGATTTTATTGAGCATGGTTCCACTATTCGATGTAGTTGGATGACTAAAAAGGGGGACGAACTTTTGCGTGATTTAATGGAGGTTGAAAAGGAGGGACAAAATGAGTAAGGTACTGAAAATTGATCGCTGCCGTAAGGAATGTCCTTTTGCAATCCCAAGCTATAATAAGGACGGAACTACTACGTATTGGTGCCAAAAAGCATGGCGAAGAATTATAACCACTGCCGGTCAAGCCTTCCCCGAATGGTGTCCGTTGGAGGATGCGGAGGCGAAGCCATGAAAACCTTTCAAGAAAAACCGGAAAAATGTTTTACCTATCACTTTACTTGCATCGGAAAAATTCAGAACAATTTCAGGCGCAGGCTTGCCCTTGCCCTGACGTTCCCTATTTTCTTTATATTCAACTGCCTATCGGTGCTGCCAATCGTGGCCTTGACATTTTTAATGAACAACATCGTGCTTTTTGATACCCTTATCAGCAGGTGGAAGAAACCTATGGAGGTGAAGGAATGAAACGTCCTGCCTATTATGTATCGTCCTCATGCGGCGTGGTGCGTGAAGATATTTGGTCTTGTCCGTTTTGTTGTCACACTGAAACAAACTTGACCAACTATGGAAAAATTGGCTATCGATGTCCTTGCGGGGCCGTATTTATCCAATCCAACGATGACTGCGCATTGATGGAAAATGCTGGATAAAATCTATTCCTGCCTTATTATTAATTCTGAAACCCTTGATTCTGAATTTTCCAAGACCGTTGACAAGCATTTTTGGGATTTGGCTTAATACACCTTCCCATCGATAATCATCTTATTGTGTACCCAAAATTCGTCACCATCCCTTTCAATAATGGCGAAGCCGTGGTTCCATTTGTTCAATACCCGGTATTCGACCCTCATATCACACAGGCAACCCACAGACCAGCAAGATACAAGTTTCCCGGTCAATGGTGACGGTTCGGGATGATTGCTTGTCCTATGCCAGTGGCCGCAAATCGCCGTATCTTTGCCGAGGTTATATAGAGTCCTTGCCGGGTTGACCGATGTTGAAGCGTTCCCGCCGAATTCGTGACCGTGGATAAGATGCAGGTATTTACCTATTTTGCATACCCGCTTTTCCTTGACAACATCAATCCCGTATTTTTCCGTATCAAATAACTGTTCAGGCGTAAATATTTCTAGTTCGATAAGTTCCGGGGCCTTCACCCGTAAATATCTAAGATTGCGCTCATCGTGATTGCCTTCTTTGATAATGATTTTGGCATTCGGGAAAATCTTCCTGACGGCTTGCAAGATAGATCTTGTGGTATCGATTTCATACCGTGTATTTCTTTTGCGCGGGTCGGTTTCCCATTTTGAAAGTTTATGATAATCTGTTAAATCGCCAAGAAAAAAAACGGTGTCGCAATCGTAATCTTTGCCGGTCTTCAATGCGAGCGTGAGAGCGTCTTTATTGTGATACGGCGCATGGACATCAGCTAACACCAATACTTTTTTACCTTTGATATGGTAATACTCCCAATCGGTAAAATATTTAAGCCCTTCCGGTATGGCATCGAAAGGATTGTAAGGATTTGGCTCATCCTGGATAAATGTTTTATCTGCTATGGCCGCACGGCATTTATCGCCGTTTTGCCCTTTATAATATCTGATTGTGGTTCTAATGGATTCGGGATCTGTGAACAGTTCGGGGTTCTTGTGATAGATGAGATTTGACAGGGTTTTATTTGGGATGTTGGGAAATTTAGCTAAAAAGCCTTTGACGACATCTCCTATGAGTGACATTGCCCTCCCTTATGGCTTTGGGTTATACCAATCGGACAATTTGCCGTACTTTTCCGCCCGAAGGGAGTCCCGGAAAGATTGCAAAGCCAGCTTAAACTCTTGCTCGATCTCTGCCAGCCGGGATTCCCTATCGTGGAGCGGGGCTGTGGGGTTGTAAAGTTTAGCTAACAGGTTTTCTATTTCCTGATACATTGGCATTGTAGAATTTTATAATAGCTTCGTATTCTGAGCGTAGAATTGTAGCCCGTTCGATCTGAATGTTATTCGCACTTGTGAATTTCAACTTTAATGATTCTATTGCTTTTTGGATTTCTATTCTAGCATTTAGCTTTTCTTCATAAGGCCCAAACGTCTCATCCCGCAATAAGGTTCCCGCATTGCATTTACAATGTCGCTTGCATTGGATATAACGTTCTGGGAAATCACCAGTTGCCATAATTTTGTCCTTAATTTTGTCAGTGTTTCATTTAATTTTATTAACACCTTGCGTAACTTTTGGCTTAAAAAGTGTCAGTCATTTGTCCCGTTTATGTCCACAATGTTACTGCACATTAATTATAATCGTTGCGGGCCTGGAAATATCAATAATGGCCGGAAGGATATCATCCGGCGGAGAGTAAACAGGGGCCGTATAAGTAACAGTATTGGAAGGCCCGGACTCCCCGTTGCCGTTATAGGCTGTGGCATAGATCGTGTATTCTACTCCCGGAACTACGTCAATGGTCGCCTGTGTGACATTACCCACGTCCTTGTTGAATTCATTGTAATACAGGATGTACCCGGTAGCCCCTTCCGAAGCGCCCCATCCCAAAGTTACCTCTGCCGCAGAAGCCGTTCCGCAAATCAGCATAATCGTAAACATTGCGTAAAGTAATTTCTTCATATTAATCCACCTTTTCATAGTTCGCCAAAAAATAAGCTGGACTGTACGATTGAATTTTGCCGTCCTCATCTGATACAATAAAATCTCCGGGCATTACAAAACGGCCATTTCCGATATTTTCAATATATCCGATTGCTCCATCTTGAACCGGAATAAAGTCTTTATATCGGTCAGGTATTTTTTGGACTGCTGGATGATCCCCATGTTTCCAGAATTGTACCGCTTCAATAACTATAGGCTTTTTTCTATATTTCATATTGCACCCACGGTTGTTTCTTTCGCAATCACAAGCCCCTCGTAAAACCCGCCGATGATGGTTTTTAGAATCCCGATATCCAAATCACCGCCCGGAGTGTACGATACCAGAGAAGCAAGATCGGCCAGCGAAGCGGCAAGTATCGGGTCGGCCCCGATAGCGGATTGCAGATAACCATAAAGACTATCGATTGCCACGGCATCAATCGAATCGGCTTCGGAAAGTTGTTGGCATACGGCCGACATAATAGTAATTTTATTGATATTATTCAGCCCGATTTGATAGCCCAAAAGCCGTGAAGCTGTTTTGACAAGCACATCCTTACTGTTGTCATTTAACTGAAGACTCCCGCAGCCAGCGAAGAAACAGACTGCTAAAAGCATTATAAAAAGTTTCTTAATCATAAAACCCCCTGTTTTCTTGTTTAAGAAAATATCGTTATTTGGGCAATTCTTCTTTTATTAATCTTTTTAATCCAATGGCAAACTCTATGATTTCGTTAATTAGAGTCTCTTTTAGTTTTTCATCAAACGACTTAAAATCAAAACACATAACGCCTCCTTGATATTTTTACCTTCACTTATTCGGAAGTGAAGGGCAGTCCAAATAGTAGCAATTTTATTGATACTATCTAGCCTGATCCATTTTTATGAAACTCCTTCATAATAAGCCCACCCGAACAATCTGACTCCCCAATACATTCCGTACCGTGTCCAAGCCGAAACGCCCCTTGACTTCATTGCTTCAAGGAATATTTCATCGGCTATCTTTCGACCGACAAGGCCCGTTTGATAAAGGTAGTCATGCAGAACCGCCGATCTCTGGCTTTTACCACCGAACAGCCAATAGACCACAGGTAGCCGCGGGACGCTGGCAAGATCGGTAATAAAGCCTTCTGGAACCATGAATTTTCCGTACTTTGGGCTTAAGTAAAATAACGGTTTGGTTAAAATATACTCACCATCACCATGAAGCTTATATTCTAATTCATTCAGGAACATAGGCTATTTCTCCATCAACCCATGACAGGCGAAATCAGGCCCAAGCTGCCGACAAACCGCCGCATTGAAAGCTTCGGCCACGGCCTTGTTGATTGCCCGTATTTCCGTAATGCGCCATTGGCCCTTTATTGTGAATTCCACCATGATCGTTTCGATGCCGTATTGCTCCATCAGGTCACGATAGACGGCCAAGGGTGCGGCCGGGTTAGTTTCGGGATATATTTCTATTCGGCGGTCTGACATACGCTATACCGGACTGAGCTACTCCCCTGTTGCGCCTGCTCTGTTAAATACCATCTAGCAAACCGCGTGAATTGGCCTTTGGGAATAGAAACCCTAAAGTGCGGCCCTCGTATATCAACCCTGTAACTGTGCGGAGTTATGCTCCATTCATTAAATGCAATACTCTGTTCATTTAGGCGTTCAAAATCAACTTGTGAAACACAATCGCAAGGCCTCATAATTTCTCCTTAGTTGCGGTCGGACATTATTGGAATCCGTTTGATTTAGCAAATGGAAACCACGGCAAATCAAGAAGACTATACCCCTTCTCTTTATAGGCAGATAGGGCGTGAAGGATTGCCACATGAAAAGGTTTATCTTTATATAACTCTTTTATTTCAGGGTCGTTCAACGCGACTTTGAAATGATTTGACATTATTCTTCATCCTTAAATGTTATAGTATGAGAAAGGCCTTTAATGATGGCAGGATACTTCTGTATATAATCTTTGACAGCTTCATTCAGATAATCGTGAATAGCGGTAATAATTTTAACACCTTCTTCACAATCCTTCGGAGCAATAGAGATAATCCAACCAAGCATAGTTTCGCATATTACAAGCCTAATTTGTCTGATGAGTTCCATCATCCACCCTTCCCCGTAATCCCTTTTAAAATATTCTTGACCGAATCAACAATCTGATTGTCGTACTTGCCTATCGGGATTCCGAAGATTTTAAGGCTTTCCGGCGTTTCCTTCGCTATCCTTTCAGCTACCATAATTGCCAAGGTGATCTCGGCCCAATGTGCTAATAGCCAGTTCATAGTCATTCCCTTTCTTTAAACGGCCATTCATAGTGATTCCCATCGTCCCAATGACCGCCCCATATCCCGCCTATCGATTCCCACCATTCGCCAAGCAGAGCATGGTCTTCTGTTTCTTTTAAGTACTTTCCGTCTTTAAAAAGATTCAGGTCGATAGCAAGCCTGCGCCTATGCTTGCTTGTCTTGCTCCCATATGGGCAACGTGAATCTCGATAAGCATCGCCAAGCGTCACTTCAAAGCCAAGCGCAAAGGCTTTGTCGATAAGCCGGGGAACCGCTCTTGCGAATTCTGCTTGTTGCTTGTAAATGCTCATTTCCCGTTCTTATTCTTCGATAAATAGATTTCAATTCGGTCAAGCTGCTTGCTCATATTTTCAATGTTCGCTTCGATCTTGGCTATTTGCCGCGGTGTTTGCTTAAGGTCTTCAGTTTGCTTTTCAAGCTGGACGACTCTTAAGCCGATATCCTGATTGTTATCCACAAAAGCCTTGCAAGCCCTGGTATCAAAATAAATTCCGTACAGAAAGAAAAGGACAATGACTATCTCAACAATCAGTCGCAAGACGAAACGAGGATCTTCTTTAATCTTTGCAAGAAACTGTTTGCACATTGCTTAGTCTTTCTATTTTAGTGCTTCACAGTGCAGTAGTCAATACGTTAAATGTTAAAATTAATCTCCGCCAATCGAACAGCCGGAAAGGCCGCAACCGGAAATGGATTTTGTCGGTTCTTCCGCTGTAGGCATTCCGTCCCAAATCTCGATGTCGTCATAATATACGATGTCCCCGCTCTGAGCCTTGTGTGTTCCGTCCCCTCCATTTGATGGAATATAAAAGAGTCTAAAAATGTCATTAGCCCAAGTACCTGTTCTCCATGTATAAGATGTCTTTTCAAACCTGAGCACATCATCAAACCATATCCGACATATGCCATTTGCACAACTATTTGTGTTGTATTTTCCAAAGACTTCAATTTTGTGCCATGCCTCATCATTCCAATGACCATTAGAGTACCAAGACCACCTGGTGTTGGGGGAGTCAAGAGAAGATTGGCCTGTCTGATAGGAGTGGCCACTAGAAGACCAAGATTCTGAGTTAAGGTAAAACTCCGTCTGAATACCATCAGTTTGCCC